>Ga0307515_10015444_pt1 | contig 14069 bp, 6 predicted proteins | sample 17_EM_MG_FD_194513 | JGI IMG/M metagenome (GOLD analysis project Ga0307515, IMG submission 194513) | Populus trichocarpa ectomycorrhiza microbial communities from riparian zone in the Pacific Northwest, United States - 17_EM | ecosystem: Host-associated > Plants > Roots > Unclassified | place...
CGGTTAGTAAGGTAGAAGTATATTAGACGCTACTTTAGAGAATATATCCTTAAATTTCTGGTGTTAATAGGGCAGCTTTTATTCTACTAGTTCCTTATCCATAAGCTCGCTTTCTTATCCGCTAAGCTTATTTCCCTTTTCCTTAATTATTCGATTAATTTCGTATAAGCTTATTATAAAGGCGACGGTATTAGGCTAAACCAAGTTCCGGTAGAATCCTACGGCACTAATATAGCAGATATTAACTAGTAGGAGGTCCGCAGGTTTTTTTACAGCTGTTTTCCGGACCGTATTTTGCGGTCTAGGGTTTATAATCTTTCTTAGCTCCTATTCCATCTTCCGCAGGTTATCCCTTTAATCTATTAGTTTAGTATAACGTCTAATATCCCTTACTGTTCTTTATAGCTATATAGGGCCTAAGCTCTCTATAGGGGGCTTTTTTAGGTTACTACTAACTTCCTAGGTCTTTAATGCGGGTGGCGTAATATAGGTAGTCTAGGGGCGATATAGTATACGGATCCGTTGCGAATTAAGCTATATATCTTTCTCAAAGGCCTAGTCCCTACGTATAGTATTAGCCTAGTAAATAGTATTAATCTAGGGCCGTATAAGGTTTTCTATTATAATACTAATTTCTTTTATAAAGAAAGGGGTTAGGGGTAGGGTTTTGGGCTAGGTAAGCCGTCTACTCTATACGTTAAGCTATAAGCCTAAATAGGCTAGCCATTTTCGCCCTAAGATTATATTATAGCTACCTAGGTCTGTAATAAGGAAGGGGGCGTTATACTACCTTCGTCCGTTAACACGGAGGTAAATCCGCAAGATAGTTATAATGGGTAGTCCTATCCGCCCATTATACCCACGGATAGGAATTAGTTTAGGTAGTTCTTCAATAGGTGCATTTAGGAAGTTAGCTAGCTTTACGGTATACTAGGTATCTATTAAAGCAAAAGCATTTACTCTAGAGTTAGCTAAAGCAAAGGTTAAAACTTAGTATCTATTACGGAATAAAGTATAAGGGATAGTGCAGCTTCTTCTACTAACTAGCTAACCTAGATTAACATCTAACATATTAATCCCTTTTAACCCTAGAGAAGAGTCTTCCTCTAAGGTTCCTCTTTTTCTAACTCTGCGCTATCCTCCTAGATTAATAAAACCTCGTCCGCTTTCGCGTTTATTAGGCAATCCTTTACACGGTAACCTTTCTATCTACAAGAAAAGCAAGCTCCTTAATTACTAAGGGCCTATATATAGGGGTTACTATATATAGGCCGAGCATTCGCTAGACCCATAGCAGGGCTGGCTATACGGCTAGCTACTAAATTAGCGATAGGCTGTACGGGTAGTACTATAGGGGTTGCCGATCGTGCCAGGGCATTGCGGGCCGTTCTTATATTGCTTATAGTCTGATTTAAAGGGTTTCTAGCTTTATACCGTTCGGCGCGTGCCTTAATTCGGCAGAGGCCTTGGTTAATAGCTAAGCACTAGTCCGTAAGTTCCTTTAACGTCTATACAGTAGTAAAAACTAGTAGTACGGCTTGCTGCAGGTCTAGGGTAAGCTTATTAAATAGGTCTGGCATTAAATCTTCCTAGGGAATTTAAGCCTGGCCGGCTAGGTACAAAAAGCGGGTCTAAAAGGCCAAGAAGGTCTCTATCGTTTTCATATTTAGGCTTTTATAATCAAGTTAGGCGTTCTATACTTTAAAGGGGTCCTTATAAATAGAAGACAGGTAAATAATTATCTTTTCTTTAGAGAGGAAGGGCTCTACTAAGTCCTATACGTACCACGGACGTAGGTGCGTCTATACGTCCCCGCCAGTACGGCCGAAGACATAGGCCATTTTAGCCCAAGTAGTAGGAAAGTGGTCCACATTAACTTCAAACTTATCCTATAATTAAAGCTTTTAATTATTAAATATAGGGTCGGTTCCATTTATAAGCAACGGGGGGTCCGCAACCTTTACAGACCGCAACGATACTAATACTATACATTAGGCTAGAGCCTTAAGGACTATAGTAAGTCTCTAGGTGTCTAATAATTCCTCACTAGGCGTAGGGGGTTCTCTAGCTTTAAGCAGCTCTCAAAGTTATTTAATTTCGGCATTAGCTGCTACAAGCTCCACTTAGGAGTTTAAGTTAGTTACTATTTTACCATCGGAGGTATTTAAGGGTCCTGCGGCTGCTTTGCCAGCTGCTGTATTTCTTGGCATTATAGTACAGTTATTAGGGTAACCTTTAGTAGGATTCTGCAGGGGTTCTGGTCTGTGCATATTCTATAAGTCTTATTATTCTTTTCTATTCTTCTAGTTCTAGTAATATTCTTTAGGTCTAATTCTATGTTCTATTCTAGTTTATAGTCCATAGATATATTTAAGTTCCTTCTTAGGAAAAAAGGGTAGTTAAGCTTTAGATAATATTAGTAACTTAGTTAATTAAGGCACAAGCACGGCAAGAGGGACGCGCAAGCCTATATAATTGGTAGTCTATAAACAAGGATCTAAAGCTAGAGAAAGGAAAGGAGAAGAAGAGCAGCGCCGGTTGAAGTAGGGTTCTTTTATACGGTCCTCTAGTTACGTAACCGCGAAGTTCTACTAAGTTCTGCCAGTCAAGTTCTGCCAAGTTCTACCAGTTAAGTTCTGCCAAGTTCTGCCAGTCAAGTTCTACCAAGTTCTACCAGTGCCGTAACACTTTAGCCTTTCTCTAATAAACCTTCTCCTACTTATAGTCGATATAATATAAGCTTTAGGGAACGGCAGTTTACGCAATTTAAGCTATAATAGGTGGCTAATACACTACGCCACATTAAATGGAGTTTTTAAACCTTTATACTTACTTAGGCTAGGGTAAAAAAGGGCAAAGTAGTTATAATTTAGTACCTCTAATATACCTAACTATAATAGCGACGGCGTATACTAATATATACTATAGATAATCCGCGCATAAGGGATATCTATTAGCGTCCTTCTTTAGCAGATTCTTTTACTATAGAGCTTAATAATCTTATCCATTAGCCCTACTTTAGTTAATTTAATTATACTATAGACCTAGAGATATTAGACTTTAAGCTAGCCTTTAAAACTATCTAGAAGGTTGCCCCAATATAGTATACTATTCTTTTAAAACTTATAAGCAATTAGCGCGCCTACTAAGCTAGTTATAACGCTACGCCTTAGTCTAATGCGTTATCTAGGCAATTGTTTGCTATTACTAGTATAATATATTATTCTCGGGCCAAAAAGCGATCTAGCTTCCTCTCTATAATATTAGATATCTATTTAATAGGCTCTAATATAAAGCGGCGAGTAATTAAAACTCTATTAGGGCTTAGAATATATTATAGTTATTATTAGGCTAGTTAGTTAATAGTTAAGGTCGCTAAGGAGGTAGAGGTATAGTACTTAACTTCTATAAACTCCTAGGCCAATTAGCTAACTTCCTTAAAGATAGCTCTAGCGTCAAGCGTTTAATAAGTAGGCAGTAATTATCTACGATAACGTTAATTTTAAGGACAAAAAACGTAACGAGGTTATAGGCTATATAGCTACTATACGGGCAATAATAACGGCGGCTATTATTCTTTGCCCTAAGCTATTACCTTTAGGTTTATATTAAGGCATATATAATCCAACAATACCGCTTAGGCTTAAAGATATACTAAATGCCCTTAGTATATCTAGTAAAGACAACGGGATTAGGGTAAATATTACACGAAGCCTTATATTAGATATACTTAAGAGAATTCATATAGATAGCGTTAATACTATATTTAGAGATAGTGATCACTATCCTAAAATGCTATATATGCATTGTCTTCCTATAAATAAGACTATATTCTAGCAATTTGGCGTTATATTTAAGGATAAGGGTATTATTAAAGGTATATATGGCGTCTATAAAAGTATATTTCTAGACTAGCTTAGTCTATATATACCAGAGGACCCTACCAAAGCTAGAGCTGTCCGTAACGACTTTTGTAATTAACTCTAGCTTATCTATAAAGACTAACTTACTATATACTATATTAGGGCTGTTAAAAATAAGTAAACCTAGGTATGCCGACTATATAATAAACGGGATTAGCTTCTTAGTATACCTATATAGTTCTATATACAGATAAATCTACTAAATACTATTATCCGTATGTATTAGGCACCCATTATTTCTAAAGAGGAGGCTTATTATTGCTTATAAGCTAATACTACTATATAGGGTCGTAATTAGTGTAGTTAGGAGAACGCTAAATATCACCTAATGGAACTAATTATTGTATAGGGCTTCACGGCGTGTGTAGTTATATTATTCTATATAGTAATACGACGTAAGGGCTACTTTATTACCTTTAGTAGAGACTTCTTTAAGCGAATAGACCACGTTACTAACGCTATTGGTTCTCTTATACTAGATTAATTTTTAGAACTTATTAAAGACGTCCGTCTAGCCGCCTTTATATTAGATATATAAAATGGCAATAGTTCTAATAAATAACTATATAATGATATTAAATTCTAGACAATATATCGTATGCTTTAGGAGGTTAAGCTATTTCTAACTATTTAGCATGCTGTTAAATATGCTGATATAGGCATGCTAAGGCACTTTATTAACCCTCTTATTATCTACTTTTTTGGCGCGTCCTAGCTTAATTATAGCCGCGAGATATTATTCTATTAATGGAATCTCTCCTTAGTAAATACTCCTAAATTACAATATATAATACTATCCTCTAGGCTTATTAACTAGCTTAGTAGGGCTACTATATATAAAGCAATTAACCTTAGGCTTAAGCATCTTAACGGTAGCTATAAGATTAAGATAAAGTATTATAAGAACTTAACCTATAATATAGATATTATATTTAACCGGGTATGTCTATCTAATACTTAGGTTAGGGCCTTACGTAAAAGAGTAAAGGCTATATTTAGCGAGTATATGCCTAGGACTTATACTATTGCCGCTGTACTACTAGATATGTTTTTACTTACTTATACCCTCTTTACTTTAGATCTAGCTAAACCGCAGAGTGCTAAGTAATTAGCTAGTAGGAAGTTTTTTAATTCTTATAATATCTATAAGAAGGCATTAAGGTGCTAGCGGATAAGGTTAATTAATTTAACTAGTAGCACGTCTAATAATTAGATATACTTAGGGGGTTATACCCTTTTAATACCCTAGATAATCTTAATAGATTTACTAATATAGAAGACTATACTAACTAGGTTAGGGAGAGGTTAGATAAGGTTATTAATCTAATAATTAACCTTATAATAATTAACGCAATTAACCTTATAGGAATTATAGTAGCTAACTAATCTTTAGACTCCTATAAACTTCTATAAACTTCTATAAACTCCTAAACCGGTTAAATACCTATATTTATTAATACTCTAAACTAGCATACTAGTAGTAACTCCCTTAGGTTAAATTTACCTAATCCTTAAACTTTTATAAACTCTTATAAACTTCTACAAACTTCTATAAACTCCTAGGCCAATTAAATACCTGCGTTTCTCCTTAACTAGGCTAACTAATCTATACAAACTTATGTACAAACTTTTACATAAACTTTTATACGAAATTTTATATAAGATAACAATAGAACCTAGTAACTGTATTTAACTACTATCTACCTATACTACCTACTAGGCAACTCCAGGCTTTTATAGCGCCTTATAGTTAGGCCTATACTAAACAGTACTATTATTTAGGGTTACCCCTTAGATTAATACAGCTGGATTAAAGCTTGCCTATAAAGGATGCCTTACAGTTAGGCCCGCACCAGATAGTATTATTATCTAGGTTTTACCCCTTAGATTAATATAGCCGGATTAAAGCTTACCTACAAAGAATATGCTATAAAAGCCGCCACTTTAGCGCACTAGAGTGCTAGAAAGTAACACTAACCTACCTATCCCCCCCCCCCCTCCTTCTTATACTGTAATGCCACTACTACTAGGACCTAGTAGTGGACTACTAGACGGCTTATACGCCGCTAAAGACCTTAGCCTAGGAGGTAGGGGCGAGGAATCCTTAGGGTCCTTACGCTTACGCCTTAAGAGGCTGTACCCGCCGGAGCGGGCCGTTACTTAGCAGCGAGCGCAGGTGTCCCTAGGCCTGCTCACCTGTTATACACCCTTTTTAGAGTATACCCAATACTCCTTACCTAAGGCTTAGTAGGCAGTGTATTACTTACTACCTACTAACTCCACCCCTAACTCTGTCTCCATTATCCGGCCAATATAGCCCTAGTCTCTTTACTTATTCGGCCCTATAGCCGCCAACCCCACCACCAACTGCAACTACTATTTGCCTTAGGCGGTAGGGGCATACGCGGCAGCTGTCTTACCGCGGGGGCCCCAAGCCTACGGCAGGCGGACGGGGTTGGCGCGCTATAAGGCGGCCCACTACACCTAGATAAGGGCGGGCAGGGCGGCAGCAAGCGCAGTAGCGAGCGTGGGCGCTAGAGCGGGAGTGGGAGCGGGAGTAAGGGCAGGAGCCGGAGCCGGGGCCAGGGCCAGGGCTAGGGCTAGTAATGGTAATGGTAGTAGTAGTCTAAATATATATAAGCTAAGTATATACTACACAGTCATTAACACTTACGGCTCCTCTCCTAACTCCCTACTGCCAAACCATTTGTTATTATCGTCATCGTTATTAGCGGCGGGCGACGGCAGCAGCGCTAGCGGCGGTAGTGGTGGTGCTGTTACTGCTGTTGCTATTGCTATTACTATTACTACTGCTACTATTACTGCTGCTACTATTGCTGCTGCTAGGAGGGGAGGGCGAGGACGGCGGTAACGGGGGGGAGGGCTATTTAAATTAGTTAGTTATATCTTATAGTTAATAGTTATTATTACTAATGCTTATAGCGTCTCTAAACAAAACCTACTAGAATAAAGCTGGTAATAAGGAAGCGAGCCTACGGCCGTAAGCATTCTCTCCTTATTAAGGAGGATATTAGATAGGCGCGCGAACACCTAGATAGCAAGAGGAGTCATTTAGAAAGCTTTAATTAGAGAGATAGTTAATAGATATAAGTTTAAAGATAAGGTTTTAAGTTATTATTACTAGACGAGATTTAATATTATTTACCTTTAATTTAGTCTTCTTTACCAATAAGAATAATTCTTTAAATTACTATAGGATCCCTATAAACTCCTATAAACTCCTATAAACTTTTAGGCTAATTAAATATCTATATATCTATACGAAAGTTCTTATTTCCCTTTTAGGTTATACGCCTTACGCGCCCTCTCTTTAAGATAGGTATAAAGGTTAGTATTTTACCTATATTTAGATCTCTTTCTACTAACGGCAACTAACATGTTAATGGGGTAGTAGGCTCTATACTATTATACCTTTATCTTTTTTTTTTAACTAGAAGTCGCACTTTTCTAAATATCTAATATATTAATAACTGGCTACTAAACATCTAACTAGCTGCTATTAGGGCTATTTTTAGTAACATCTTCTCCTAATATACAAGCTTATTTAAGATATCTTATAGTACGCTAAATACCTTCGGATATGTTATTAGGCGGGGTAGGTAAGGTTAATAATGGCAATACTAGTGTACTAATAACACTATTAACCCATTCTCCTAGTTATAACGTTAACAGTAGCGTACTATCTCTTACTATACCTAACGATGTACACTCATTTACTCCGGCCGTCTTAATTGCGCGTATTTATACAGCCCTTAACGCCTCTCGTTTTGCAACCTGGGTAGTAAGGGTATTATCCCTTTTACAAATAGCTATAGCATAATTAGATGTACTAGTACGAGATTCCTAACTATACTGGCCTTATAACTCCTATAGCTACTATTATTACTTTCTTATAAGTCTTACATCCTTTATCTTAGTATATAAATCGTTAACCTCCTTAATAAAGTACTAAAGTTGCTTTACTAATAGTTGCCCAGATTTCTCTTTATAAGGCTATATCTAAAGTAAAGGAGCTTTAGCATAGAGAGAATTAAAGGTTAGCGTGTCCTAAAAGTCTAGTCCTAGTTTATACGTATACGCAAGCTGCTAGCGGTATATTATATCTATATACGTAAATAACGGCATAGGGATATGCTTATATATATTGCTATATAATGCTTTTGCCTATATAGTCGCCCATTTATTAATAAGAGTTAGGGTAAAATAAGCTCGCGTACTATTTCTTAGCTAAGTAATTAATTATAGGATATTCGGAGCCTAAGTAAGAGTTAGAAGTAGTGCCGGATTATAATAACTATAATATTAATCCGGCGGTATACGGGTAACCTAAACTTATAGTAGTAACTTATCCTTACTAAGGTAAGTTAAAAAGGCCTTCTAATAGCATATACCGTTAATTATTTCTATCTATATAGCTAACAGCCTAGCGCAATAAAACATCTCTGCCTTATTCTAAAATTTAGTCGTTATAGCTTTATTAATAGGAGTAGGAGCCTAGCTTAAAGCTAATATCTAAGAGGAAACACTTTTCGTATTACTTATATCGCTAGGTATATAGCCGTTAGCTAGTTAACTACGCGCTATTACTTAATTAGCTAGTAGTCGATTCTAATATAGCCTGCAAGTGGTCTTCTAAGGTGTATTTAGTTATAACTATAGCTGTTTAATTTCTAGTCTATTAATACCTTCCGTATTAAAGGCCCAATACGGCAGAAATATATAACCTTTACTAGTCCAACTATAGCCCCATCTACTACAACTAAGACGCTACTATTAATTTGTAAGACTTTTTATAATTAGAAACTTCTAAAGCCTTACCTATTTAATATTTAAGATATTAATACCTATGCCGAGAGAGGTTATTACTACTATAATCCTTATAAACAATAAGGATTTCTTAAACTCTTTATATTAATATAATAATAATTCATTGCTTAACGTCTGATACGGATCTTATGCGGCCCACGCAGACTACTCCGTATACAGGGGAAACTTATAAATTTACAGGAAGAAAACCCCTGATATGTTGGGGGAGGAAAAACCCTATAAGCCACCTCAGTAGGATAAAAAACCCCGGCTTGCCATGTCCGTCCATAGTGGCGGCCCTACGGGCCTACGGCTACGTCCTGTCCTCCTTAGATGTTCAAACTCCTTAGGAACCACTGCTTCCTTTACTAGGACATATAGTCCTTGCGATTAATTAATTACTATACTATTATTTCCCATATCTTGGCCATCCCCTATATGCTATCTCTTGTTTAACCATTGCTATATACGCTATGCCTCCCCCCCCCTAGGGCCTATTAAAGGCGTAAGGGGGATTTATCTATAAACTACCACCACACTATACTATAAGGCAGCGGGACGTGTATGCCTAGGTATCTTTTATGCCTAGGCCCTAGTCACTAGGCCCTCGCCAAGGGTTACCACTCCTTAAGAGGAGACAGGAAAACCGTATGGTGTCGTCTAGGCTGCCAGGTACTTTTGGTATTTAATAGTTAATGGCAAGTAACCGTATGCTCCGCGGGCGATCGCCCTGGGGGTTGGGAGGGGCTGTATATTTGCTTATTGCTTATTGCTCGTTCGCATTCGCTCGTTCGTTAATGTAAGAGGTCGTTAATGCTTTCTATTGGGGGTTGGGGGATGCTATTGAGTGCTATGTATCTATGTTAGATCGTATAGGTGCCTTAATAGGAGAATAGTGTTGCTGTTATTGTAAGGGGCACTCAGTAGTGGTTTTCGAGATCTCACCATCCTATATAAAAAATTTTCACTACCGCCTATAATACTTATAACCACCACCACTAGGTCGTATTGCACGCTGTGCGACGTCTCTGCGTTGGCTCTAAGTCTGAAACTCAGGTTTGTAGCCGTCACCACATATAGGTGCAGAGTCCGTTTTCGACGGCCAAACTCTTTATATTAAGTAGTACGATTATACTCTTAAATATATATAGTATATACCTAGACTACATTAGTAACGCAATAGGCTTTACTATTAGTATTAGTAGTATACTGTTTATTAGGTATAAAGGTTAAAGTCTCTATAAGGAGTGCTCTTTAGAGGTATACCGCTGCTTCCTAGACGGACCAACGACCGTCTATAAAGATAATCGTCTTTAGTATTTACTCTAGGACTATAGTATCTAAATCTATATATGTGTCTAATAGGAAGTATAGTATATCCCACGAATCTACCTTGCCTTTACTAAGCGGCAGTACGCAGATTAAGACATTAGGGCAATTTATAGAAGTTTTAATAACCTTAGTTTAGTATATATGGTCACCTATAGAGCGGAAACCGGCGTTACTAAGAACTAGTTGTTCTGCCTCCTTATTAAGTATAGCAAAATAACTAAACTAAACTATATCCTAACAAAGTATTATCTATAGCTCGCCTAATATTATAAACGCCGGTTAGAACGTTTCCTATTGCTTTACTAAATAATACTTATTAATTACAATAAGACTAACCCTAGCCTATAGTTCCGTGCTCTTTAATATATCCTAAAAAGACTTTAATAAGGCCTGCTTAGGACTAAGGAGTACGTATATATATACACCATCCTTTATTTTTATAATTAGCGCCTTATCTATCCTTCTACTCTTAGAATTAATAAGACACGGATTAGAACTATTAAGCTTCTAAATATTATCTAACTATTTATTACTAAGCTTACTTAATAGGATTAACTAAATAGTAATCTTGCCCGTTAAAATTAAAAAAGTATAAAAAATAAGACTTTTTCTAAAACCTGTGCGTGCAATAAGAAGTATATTACCAAAACCAAATATTAGATATCTTAAGGTGCGCACCTATTTAAAATAAGGAGTTTAAAGGCGGCCTCCTAGGTTTATATACTGCAGTATTTATTAAAGATATACTTCTAAAACAGCCATTTATAATAAAACATTTTCCTTACGCTAAGCTTCCTTAATAATAGATAGTAATTCTTTTAGGTCTATTAAATTAATTACTATAATATAACTTAGTTATAGTATTAGGCGCAAATAAACCTCTGCCCTACCTACCCCGCCTACCCTAGTCTTCCGCTAACCTTTATACTATTTCTTCCTATAATCGCGATTTTTTTTAGCCATCTAATTGGCTTAGGAGTTTATAGGAATTTATAGAAGTTTGTAAAAGTTTATAGGAGTTAAAAAGAATATAAATTAGCTGTGCTTTAATTGGTAACAGGTGGTATATATAGAGGAGCAACGCTAAACGCGTCTTAGGGTCTATATACAAGCAATCTAATTAGCCTAAAAGTTTACAGAAGTTCGCAGGAGTTCGTAGGAGGTTATAGGACTTAGCTAGTAACAAAAGTAGACGTAATATAGTTGTGGTATAGATAGTAGTAGGAGAAACGGTTTACAGGTAGTAAAAATATTTAATTCTAAAACACGGTTAAGGTTTTGCACGATATATCTTATGCCTTTAACTGCATTATAATTAGCTTTTATATCTATAGAATTAAAGATTATTACCTTAAGATTAAAATACATTAAATAAAGCATTAATAACTATTAGTGGGGTCTTAGTAGAGCTAGTTAAAGTCAAAATACGCAATCCAAAACATTTAATTCTCACTAAAGCAACTCCCATAAGCTCTCAGACGCTCCGTAGAAGATTTTGTTGGGTAATAGGGGGTGCGCAGGGGGCTAACACTAGTGCGCTGTTCTAATTGGTCCAGGAGTTAGCAGGAGTTGGCAGGAGTTAGGGCGCTATTCTAATTAGCTCAGGAGTTTGCAGGCGTTTTAAAGGGTCCATGTATTATCCCGTGTCACGGAACAAATCTTCTGCGGAGCGTCTGATTTATGAGATAATCACAGTTAAACGTCCTTTCAAGTTCTCCTACGCCGTGCACATGAACGCCCAACGAATTGTTACAAGTTTAGCGGGGCAAGAAATCCACCATGATTTACGAAGGCCACTGGAGAGCTGTTCTAGAATAAAATAACTAACACATGAAAACCATATAAACATCACGAATGCTCTCAATATCTTTGAACGGAAGGTTAAGAGACGTTATTTCATCGATGTTTGTCGGATGCTTATTCTTCCCTACCGAAATCGTAGAGCTGCAATCAACTCCTACAAGGGCGGCAGAGTGTAAGGGCGGCAGAGCGTAAGAGCTGAGCAGAAGCATGACACACAAAGCTAACAGGGATAAGACTCATCCATTTGAATCCTATGATGTGGGGATATTGTCTCGGCACAACACTCTCCTCGCTCGCTCACTAGCTGATGTCCTACTGACTCACCCGCGGTTTTTGATGCCAGTCATATGTCGAGCACTTGGAGACAGCCCAAGTGGCTTTTCTTTCGCGTCCGTACTATTAAATTGAAGGCTATAACTAGTGGCATTCTGCTCATCACTCTTGATTTCATTAAACAAGCTCCTGAATTTTCTACAAGATGTTCTAAGAATCTCGAGACACAATGAGGTGCTTAATCATGGTTAGCAACCACCAGCAGAAAAGCTTCCTTGGAAGGATCTTTGCTAACCACACCATATTCTTAGGATCAAATATCAAAAATGTTCTCCTGGAGAACTGGCTCCGGTCGGAATCGCGCCATGATCCAAGAGCTTCCTGACGAGTTGCTATTGGAAATCGCTTTTCTTCTCCAAGACAGAATCGGCAATCATACAGACGACCTGCTTGCTCTCTGTAAGGTTTCGAAGGCACTAGCTAGGACCGCTCAGGAAGTCCTGTTTCAGAATTGCTGTATTGGAGGGACTCTTGCACCCAAAAGGCTCGGGCTATTCCTACGCACAATCCTCAACCGAACTGACCTGGCACGAAAGGTTCGAAAACTGGAGATCACAGTCACGCAACGTTATGCGTGGACACGCACGCATCCTTCCTGGACTAACATGGATGGTACCACGACTGACACGGTTGCCTTTCTCTCTAACTGCGTGCGTGATTTGAAGCTTCCCGTATATAGTTATATGGAACAGACTTGGCTTGGTGAGTTGAGAATCCGAGCACACGACTCACATATCGCTGTCGTTGCGCTTGTCCTAGCGCGGGTACGAAAACTCCGTAGCCTTCATCTGATACTGGCGGAGCACCTAGAAATGCCTCCCCTACTAGTACAACTTTGCTCTATGCACCCCTCGCTTATACTAGGCGCTTTAGAAGATATCCACATTACCCGTGGGAGAGATATTTTCTCACTTAGCTAGAGAGGGGTGCCGCCGTTGCTTCGCCGGAGAGGGGTGTCGCCGTTGCTTCGCTTGCCATCTCTGCGTTCCGTCCAAGTAGAAGATACGAGCGACTTGACTGTTCATACGTGGGACATAAACCATCGCAATGTGGAAATCTCAACTATCACGTCTCTTACTTTACATGGAAAAGTCTATCAATCGTTTAATGGGCAAATACTAAGGTGCTTCACTGCGCTCCGATCGTTCACGTGCCACTTCCACTCCGACTTCAGCCTCGAAAATGTGCTTTTTGCCTTGGGGAATCAACAAAACACATTAGAAACCCTTAGAATCAGCACTACGTCCTACCTTAGAAATCGCAGCCCTATTGGGTCGTTCGCTATCTTTACGCGCCTAAAGATCCTTCAAATTCCTCAGGGCCTACTTCTCGGGGACCATGAATCTACTCCGCCTTTGCTGGTCAATGTCTTACCCCGGTCTCTTGAGCGACTTGAACTAGACACCACCTGGATTCGCCAAGGTGGTGCCGACTTTGATACACGACTCGTTGAAGCAATCCCGGGGTTGGCGCCACAACTTGACCAGATCCACTTTCATAGATTTTCCAAGGCAAACTTCAGCGTTCTGGTGCAATGCGATTGCGTTCCACTCAAAATGCTAACCAGAACTAGTTTCTGGGATAGTATCCTAAGGAAGGTCCGTAATAGCACTGTTCTATATTGGTGATTAAGATTCATCCAAGATTCCAAAATATGTCGGCTCTCCAGGATCATTTTATTTCAATTTGACCTTTTGACCTTCAAAAAATATATCTTTATTCCACAGCATTTTTGTAGCAGAGCACTTGATTCACATAATAAGTCTTGGTCTACCTAGGAGGCATTCCTAATATCCAAAACAACCACCTGTCGACCGAGTGGCGATTACGGATCGTCGTCGTCAGCCTTTC
>Ga0307515_10015445_pt1 | contig 14067 bp, 9 predicted proteins | sample 17_EM_MG_FD_194513 | JGI IMG/M metagenome (GOLD analysis project Ga0307515, IMG submission 194513) | Populus trichocarpa ectomycorrhiza microbial communities from riparian zone in the Pacific Northwest, United States - 17_EM | ecosystem: Host-associated > Plants > Roots > Unclassified | place...
ACAAGTTAACCCGAGTTAACCTGTCAGACCCATGACACAGGGGATGAGATCAAGATAACCAAATAGAAAGAAAATTAAAGAAAATCATGAAACCCAATAAAAAAAACCCAATTAAAGAAAATCAATGTAAAAAAAAATAAACCCTAAAAAAAATAATTTAACCCGAGTTAAGTTTTCAAATCCAACTCTTAGGTCATGAAACCGAGATCACCCCATAGAGAAAAACACAGAGCCCAATTCCTAACAAACCCCAAGCTAAAGGATGAAATTGAAGAAAAAAAATTTAATTTCACAAAAGGACCTAAAACAAAAAAATAGCAATAAAAAGAATGAGAATCAAATTATAAATTAAAACAAATGCAAGGGAATTTTACATCTTTGGATTGAAGAATGAAATAGAAAAAAAATCATTTTCATAAATGGATAACAAATTAGCAATTAAAAAAATAAGGACCAAATCTGGAAAAAAATTAAAAGGACAACCTGCAATTTTTAATTGAAGGATAAAATTAAAAAAAATATATAGAAAAAGACCAAGAATAAAAAATTAGCAATTAAAAGAATGAATATAAAATATAAAATGAAAATAGAATGAGGGGACAATACTTAAAATTAGGATAGCCAGCATGAATTTCAAGGAAAAAAAAGGAAAGAAGAAAGAAAAGGTGGTCAGTGATAGATCATTGTGAATTAATATACATGTGCCACCCTATATAGAAGAGAACAACACGCCTCATTAGGAGGCACCGTTGAAGACCAAATTTGACCACCAAAGAAGGCCGTACACGCTGCTAAAGCTTTGCGACCTCCCTCACTCTCTAGCAAGTGTACTGCACACGCCAACCAAAACTACACTACTCGTTAACTACAACCCCTCGTATTTGTTTGAGAACTTGATTTGGTCCCTGAATCATTAATTGTTCTAAATCAATAAAAGTCAAAACATATCACAAATCGAACATCAATTAAGCACTGGATCTTTTCGTTGACACTATGAAACCCTATATCCAGGCAACCAAACCCCTTATATCTAGCAACAAGAATAAATAATTAAGTCAATTCTAAAAAATAAATTGGAAGGATCAAATTAAGAAAAAAAAAAAAAACAGGCACCAAAAAATAAAAAGGATAAAAATATTTTTTCTGACCATGCAACCAAGCTCCTAAAAGTATAAAATTAAAGAGATTTAATATTTGTTAATATCTTAAATCCGATCCTCAAAAATTTAATTGCTATAAACTAATAAAATAAAATTTTATTTTATAAAATCAAGTATCAACCGAGCATTGAAATTTCTCGACACCTCAAGTTCCTTGTTCGTAGATAGACAAAACAACCCAAAGCCAATACCCACCTAATTGCAATGCTAGAGGGCTAGATTAAAAATAAAATAAAATTGAAAGACAAAACGTACAAAACCGAAGGTCAATAAAAAAAAAAGGAAATTATTGTGGATTGCTCCAAATTGTTTATTGAGGAGGTCTATTGTAATTCCAATTATATCCATATTGTTTACTTAGGAAATGTACAGTAATTCCTCCTTAGATTTAGTCTTTTTGTAATGGAAAAATATTAGTCTTGGTAAATGAAAATGAAAGCTCATCACAGAACATTTTTTTAGACAAAATATTGAGATGTTTCTACTAGCCACTGCAAGTTTGTTATCGTCATATATCTTACAGCTCTTCACGTATTATATTTTAATTAAAATTTTCATTCTCTTTTTGGTGAAATAATGATTCATAATTCAACAAAAAAAGTACAGATAGCTCTAAATTACATACATTTAAAATAGAAAAATCAAAACTACATTAAGAAACCACACTGGTGTTCATGAAAAAGCAATCTAAAGCTCCTTGGAATATCAGCTACCTACAAATCTTTATCTTTTACGTTTCCACTAGATGCTTTTTGTCTAAGCAAAGAAGGAATACAGCCAGATATGATATAACACTTTTTTTTTTTTAATCATTGATTTTTATATTCTTCAGAAGCAACCAGTGCATGCCTTTCCATATTTCAGTAGTAGAAATGTATATAATAGAATGAAAAATGGGAAAAAGATATAATGGGCCATGAGCATTTCCCTTTCATATTTGTTTTTTAGAGTTACAGAGTTGTGATGCTCATTTGTCACCCTCTCCAGTGTCTTAACTTCACTAAAAAAAATGATGTTTAGGAGAATGAGAGGGAGATGGGAGGGGTCCATGTTTTAAATTAGTATCCAGGTTTGGTATAACTTCACTCACAATCTTTAAGCTTTATATATCACCTGAAATTTGGTATTCACTCACTCTTTTCTCAACTCAACTGCTACCACAGCAGCAACATTCTCCATTTTTCAGGTATCTGTCAGATCTCAACTACATTGCTGCTAATTCCCACTTTCAGTTTTCTTTTTCCTTTTTCTTTTTATCTTTTCTTTACTTCAGTTTTCTTTTCCGTTGTCTTTTGGTCTGTTCTTTGAGTTGCATTTCTGCAATGTGTTTATATTTGACGTAGTTAATAAGCTTGGCCATGTACTGCTGTTTTCTTGGTCCATTTATCGGGCCAATTCTCTTTAAGTTCTAGTACATTGAGATCAAATTTTATTTTCAGTGTCTAAATTTGCTTTGATATATAATGAAAATTGTTTTCTTGTGTTTTTTTCTCTCTTTATATAATGGAATGTGACTTTTACAGAAAGGATATTGTATGTTTTAAGATACCGTGGTTGCTTTTTCTTGAATATTTGTTAATTACTGAAGTGGGTTTTGATGATTTTGATATTCTCTTACACTTGGCCGTCCATGCATTATGCTGATGATGAGTTGTGCTGTAATTGTTTTTTTTTTAGCATGTAGGCTTTTTATTGGTGTTTGTATTAGATTGTGCTTTTGTTTACTGAAAATGTTGCTGATGAATGCTATGTGGATTGTTGTAGCAAAGTATTAGACAGAGCTTGAAGTTGCGAGATGTCATATTGTTGTAGAAAAGTTTTCTCCTTAGCACAGTTTTTGATCTGTTTCATTTTTGAAGTTGTTGAAATGTATGAGTTGAGCTCTGTTATTTTATGCAGGGCTTCAGACACAAGTTTCACTTTACATGATCTAGGTTTCCTGCAATGGGAAAATCTGCAGGAAATTGGATCAAGACTGTAATCTTTAGGAAGAAATCATATAAATCTAGCTTTTCAAATGTAAGTCTCTCTCTCTCTCTCTCTCTCTGTCTTCTCCCTCTATCATCAGGTGCATGTGTGTGAGCACAGGCAGGAGTGCAGGCTTGTGTTTTTTTTTTCAGTATGAATGTGAAAGGTTATATTGATTAAGATGCTCAGGTAATAATAGCAAACTACCAACAGATTCAGTGAAACATATTCGCTGCTTAATTTTTGTATAAACAAATGTAAACACTTTTATCTTCTGTTATGATGATTTTTTGTTTTTGTTTTGTTTTCAACATGACAACGAAAGCAAGTTCTAATTTTTCAAACTACCTATTTTCATGAAGAGAGCTGCAGTGAAGGAGGCATTTGCTATTTCTAAAGGATCAACTGGTGACTTGACATTGAGTCCTCCTGTAATCTCAGATCCACTATCTCACGTGTCAGATAAAAATGGTAAATATGAGAATCTAATGAAATAGGAACCAGCTTTCCACATGAATAAGCTGTCTTATTGCTCAGAGCACATAGTGCAGATACAGAAGAAACTATGGGGTTGGATTTTCCAGACACTTCAGAGGACATCAGGCAAGAGCAAGCTGCCACAGAGGTTCAGGCTGCTTTCAGGGGCTATTTGGTAGTTTTCTTTTGTGGATATACTGTGTTTTTGTCAATCCCATGTCAAGAAAATTATAGAGACATACATTGTTCATTGGCACACAAATGTGAGTTGATGACAAATGCAGTTCTTTGAATTCTCAAAAGGGGTTTGTGGGAGGACGTGAGGAGAATGAGTATAAATGTGGGAATTTATTTTTGAATCACCCAAACTGTAGTCTGAAAAATTACAACAAAAAACTGAGTTCCTACAGCCACTATATTAAAACAAGCATCGTCAGAAGGCTATTTAAGTTCTGCTATAACTGATATCTACATTATATGATTGCCTGTTGGAAATGTGATAATTAAATTGTGCATCAAAAGTTTCTGTTCTTATTGTTTTTGTGTTGATCACAAATTTGCAACAGATTTTCTAGCTTGTCCTTATTCAAGTTATGCAATTTCTCCTTGTTAAGGCTAATACAATACAATTACATATTTGTGAAGGCTCGCAGGTCATTTCATGTCCTCAAGGGTATCATAAGACTTCAAGCACTCTTTCGTGGACACTTGGTAAGGAGACAAGCTGTTGCTACTTTGCACTGCTTGCAAGGGATTGTTAAGTTGCAGGCTCTAATTCGGGGACGAGGGGTTAGAGTTCTGGATAATGGGCAGGAAGCACTCACAAAGGGAAGTCCAGGAAGGTTTCTGGTAATTTCTCGCAAGACAACTAACTCGATTGTTTTCAATCCATATGTTGACTCTTGAAGTACCTGCTACTCTGAACAAAACATTCTGCAATCTATGCCATTCCTCGTTGTTGAAATACTTACAATTGATCAGTGAACAATCTTATTTGTTTTAATCCTTTCCCCTTCTCTCCATTTAAAACAATTCAAGCTTTTTGCATAGCATAAAATGTTAACCTTCGTGGTTTCAAGTGCATGCGTTGTCTAAATAATACGCTTTACTTCAACAGGATGATGCTAAGCAAGTTGATCCAATTGAATTAGATACAGTAACCAGGCCTGAGAAGCTATATACAAATGCTTTTATCTGTAAGGTATACTCATTTTTTCTAGCTATATTTTCTGCTTTCTTATATATGATAAAGGAACCGATCGCATTCAATTTTACTTATTCAGCTTCTAGCTTCATCATCCACTGCTATGCCCCTGAACCTCCATTATGATGTGGTCGAACAAAACTCAGCTTGGAACTGGCTAGAACGGTGGTCAAAATTCCTTTTCCAGGAATCATTTCCGCAGAAAAAGCGGGTTCTTGACACAAGGTCTAGTTTAAAGCAGCCCAGCACTCAAAGCATGCATAACGATGGCAGGCAGAAACGAGGTGTGTGGAGGATTCCTGCTGCCAATGCTGACAATAACTCATTGCGTTCTGTTACTGAGTTTGGAAAGCCTAAGAACAACATGAGAAAACCTTGGAGTAATCAAACAAAATCAGCACAGGAAAACCCTCCAAGTGAACTTGAGAGGGTAAGGAAAAGTTTGAGGAAAATCTCTGCATCCAGCCCAGGGGCTCCTGATGGCTCAGAAACCGTGACTGAAAAGCCAAAGCTAAGCCCAATAAAGGTGCCAGGATCTCCTACTCGTGATGTTCTCATGAATATCACAGATAATCCTTCGAATAAGACGAGTGATCCCATGGTTTCATTGACAAAAGATATAGAAAAAGTTGAGACAGAAACTTCTCCTAAACCATTGACAAAGAAGGAGACGGTTAGTTTGCAGAATGAGAAGCTGCCCAATGCTCAGTTTAATCATCTGGAAAGTAGTGCTGATAACATTCACGTGGTGGTTGAGGATATAAATTCCAAGGAGGAATGTAGCAAGGATAGTAAGACAACTAGGAGGAGAAGATCTTCAACAAAACAGGAATATCAAGAGAGTGTCTCACAGAACGCAACAACAGTTCCAAGCTATATGGCGGCAACTGAATCTGCAAAAGCAAAACTTAGAGGACAAGGATCTCCAAGGATTGTTCAAGATGGGGTTGAATTTTTTTTGATCCGGACGCATTCTCTTCCAGCCAGCAAGGGTGGCGAATTGAAATTAGTGTCACCCCAGACACAGAGGAAAGTTAATACAAACAACAAGGGCAGAAGCAGAGTTGACAGATTATTGTTTTCCACTAAAGATGGTAATGGTAAGAATTCCTGAGTATTCTTAGTTATGTTATGCCGTTATCACTCATGGGACAGGTTTGGGGCATGTACCAGACTGCCAGTTCCAGAATCGTGGAATATTGAAATTTTAGCCTTTGCTGCTTGTCCTTTGTTGTCTAATGTTGTCGCTGGCGAGGGCTGAGGGAGAATCTGTTTCTCAATCTCGAACTGCATGTGCTTTCTAACTGGCAAATTAATCTTAAAATGCAACTTCTTTTTTCTTTTTTCCTTTCAATATGTGAACGTATAATCCATTGACTTCTGTCACCACTACAATTCCTTTCTTCCTGCATATCCACCAAAACAACAGTGTGTGCTTAACAGTTGCCTTTCTCTGATATATCTGTGGTGCTGTCAAATTGAGTTTGAAAGTTTTAGCGTTTTGGATTTTGTGATGATTATTCGTTTCATTTTCAGAGAAGGTGAGCCAGCCAGCATGGAAGAGGTAAATCTTTCAGCAGTTGCTGCGAGGAAAGGCGAGTTATCTTATGTTTAATTGGTATAAAATGTACTGGTGATCTCATAAATTTTTTTGCTTTTGGTGTGTGTTTGAGTGAATTTATAGTCAAGGCTTTATTATTAACGGTGTTGGTTTCTCGCACCATCATGTGTACTTTATTTGATTACTTGTTTCCTCTGTTGCTGCAAGATGTAAGAAACACTTCAATGCTTTTAAATCATGCTGTTATCGAAATAAATATTCATGGTTTATATATTATTTATGATTTCATTTTGAATCATCGTTTTCTCCAAACTTGGCATGAAGAGTTTGTCTTGTCGGTATGAGCCAAACACCTTGTACCCATGAACTTTTTTGTCCTACAAATGACGAGTCCTCCCATGTATGATGCTACCTTTCACTAAATTATGCTAATAATTAAAGCTCATGAGTGTTGGAAATTATGTTACTTGAAGTCAATAGAAGGGATGAATATGGATGGGAAAAAAATGCAGCCATTTGGGCTTCACAACTAGGCAAGAACTACCAGGATTGCTTGTTTTGAAAGTAATTGTAATATGTCAAAATCTCATGTACAAAGTCTCTTGATCGGATGCATCGATGAAAAATATATTCACCAATTTAAATAGACCATTTGTTATTGATTGCACATACATTCTTCGTTGTTTTTACTGGTCAAGAAAAAGGTCCTAACTTTCAACCATCAGGTAAGCCATGTGATTTTCGACAAACAGGGCCAATACCACCCATATCATAAGGGATTCAGAAAAACACCGTCCTCTTCACCATTATATGGAACTTTTCTCCCTCTTTCATCTCTCTATTTATTTTCTATCCTCACGATTGAAGGGTCCTCCACTTGCAAAGGAACTTGTTATGCTAAAAAATACCAAGTCCAGCATCTAAGCCCAGCACTCAAGCCCAAGATCAGTCATGTCATCCAATATCTCTTTGGGTTGATGTCTTATCCCAAGTGTAGGAGTGTCGAAGTAATAAATAACCCGACAAGATCGGGGTTGAACTACAGGGAGGTGAACTATATAAAATTATAAACAACAAATGAAAAGGAATTGAAGAGAACTTTTGAGATGTGATAATGATGTGAGTATTAATCAAAGATAAAAGTAATTGTCAAGGTTAGAGGATCTACTGATAGTATTAGAAATAAGTATAATATAAACTCTTTTTATTAATCAATTGGAAACCACACACAAAGAAGGTTCCAATCGGATGATTTATCCTTAAGAGTTCACTATAAATTTTTAACATGATCATATTAATTATCTTATTTTAGTAACACCATACTTTTAAATATTGTCAGGAATTTATGATGTTAACTTATGTTAACAACAAATTAAGTTCCTTTCATAACACAGGTGTCGGTTGTACCATACACAAGGTTATGAAAGTGCCAAGTATTTGTTGTCCCAAGGGTTGTACAACACAAATCTAGATTAATCATTTAACAAGCAAGATATTAAGAATTGGTAAGATAAAAAGATAAGACATGTTAATAACAAACTTTATTGGATATAAACATTGAAGTCCATGTTGAGTTTATATTATACCTATTCTAACACCATTATTGAAACCTTTTCACCTTGACATAATAAACTTAGCTAAACATTGTGAAGAAGAGAAACATAAATAAACTAGATAAGAACATAGTTATGATGAAAAGCATAAACAAGAGATTAATGAAAGCAAAACTTAAACATTACAAATAAAAAGAAAGCAAGAATATGATCTTGATCTGAAAGCCAAGATGCCTAAATACATGGCAAATGCCTCCTTTTATAGGCCAAAATTTAGAACTATTGATTTGATGACTAATTGTTGAGTGGGTGACTACCTCTTGACTTGGTAACAATCCTTATCTTCTTGTCTACAGAAAACGTCATTCCTAACATCAGAATTTGAACAGATAGTGTTCATAAAAGTTCTTGGACATTGTCTCAGCTTTCCAACAAAACAAGAATGAGATCATTTGGAATTTTAAAACTCGAGATATGGGCTAAACACTGAACAGTGTATGGGCTGCAGGACAGATTCCGACTTCTTTGTTGTTGCTACAATTTGAATTTGAAAATGGTCTTTTTGAATCTTGAACTTTACATGAAAGTTTTAGGCTTATGTTTTAGCTTTCTATCCATATAAACCAGACCTAAATCCAAGTTCTACAGCTCCAGTTATGATCCAATAACCGAATGGTGTTCCAATTTGAATTTAACCAGCATCTCTTTTCTAAGCTTATCCCTCTCTTTGTCTTCTCAATTTCAGTAATTAAACTCATCAATCAATCCTTTGATTTATGTGATAGACCTGCATTTAAAATGAACATTTACCATAAATCAAGTAATAAAGAGCCATATTCATGTAGGAGAAGCAAATATAGGTCGGCAAGAACATCCTTATATTCATAAATTTAGAGATGAATTTCCAAAGTATAGGTGCACTCTTAAAAACTCTTAAGCATTCAAAAGTAATCCCAAGTGTCTATTGTGAAGTAGATTGATATATCTTGAATTAGTGACTATTTATCTTAACATCACTAAGATTGAAATGAGATGTTGGTCCTAAGAAATATTATATTTCTAAAAAAAAACAAGGGACATGGCATAAAAGATTGCTACACTTTAAAAATAGAGATAGAAAAACATACCATATAAGGAAACCAACAACAATTCATTAAGAAAAGAGCAAAACAAGAGAAACAAAGAGAAAAAGTTAACATTTTCCATAGGCATTACTAGAGTTCAATATAGTTATAGGAGGTGTATTATTGGGAGGAGATTCCAACACTGAATAAAAAGCTTATGGATAACAAATGTTATTCCCTTTATAACTCCAATGCCCCTATCATTAATCCATCATTTTCACTCCATAATATATGGAGGCAGTGACTTTTCCACATAAGAATGCATTAGTAATTATCACGATCCACTCCAACCACTAAATATATAAGGTATTAGTTGACAATTAGAGCGCTTTCAACATTCTCTTCAAAGAAGTAATCATATAAATATGTGTTGGCCCTTCTAATTTGACATCAGTGATGATATTTTTAATTGGGATAGAAGAAAAAGGTGTACTATTAAGTGTGCTAGATCTAATAGTTACCATTGACACTTATCTTAATTGTCAGACTCTACAATAAACTTTTATGGTGATTAAAATGGATTTAGCTTACAATGCCATACTTTAACAACCTTTTTTCAACGCGATAAATGTTATAATCAATACCAAATGGCTAATAATAACATGTGTGTTAACTTCACTAGCCTTAATAAGGTATGCTCTAAGGACAATTTACATTGCATAAGATAAATAGATTGGTAGATTCCATTACTAAATTTGAATATTTGAGCTCATTTGGTGCTAATTTAGGGTGTCACTAGGTACCCAAACATTCAAACAATAAAGAGAAAAAAACATTTATCTTTGACAGGAGAACATTTCACTATTGAGCCATGCTTTTTAACTTAAGAAATTATGGAGCCACCTATTAATAGATGGTGAATAAAGCCTTCAAAGGTCAACCGGGTACGAAAATAATGCCATATTGATTAAAAGCATGACTTTTAAACAACATCTCTAGGACCTGCAAGAAGTTTTTTTGTTCTAAGCTAACACCAGATGAAGTTTAATCTTGCCAAGTATGCATTCTTCATGAAAAGAGAAAATTTTTTGGGCTTCCTAGTTAGTAGCAGAAGGATTGAGCCTAATTCTAAGAAGATCCAGGTCATTCTAAACATGCCCTTTTTTTGCGTGAGGGATGTATAAAGGTTGATTGGAAGGATTGTAGCTATAAACATGTTTATGGATATTGTTTGCATTTTTTCAAATCCTGAAATAATAACTATAATTTTAAATGGACTCCATAATGTCAATAAGTCCTTAAAGAACTTAAGTCTCACTTATCCTCTCTAAAAGTCCTATCTCAACCAAGAAAAAGGTGATGATCTTTTTCTTTATCGAGGGGTGGATGATTTGGGTGTTAGTACAATGTTGGTATGATAAGAGAAAGGGATATATAAGAAGTGCATTGTACTAACAAAGTTCTCCATAATGCTAAGACCAGGTACTTAAAAATTGAAAAGGTGATCCTTATATTGGTTAATTTTGCTAAAGCTAAAGCCATACTTCTAAGCATACGAGGAGATTATGTTGACTAATTAGCCTATAAGATATATCCTTCATAAACCTAATTTTTTAGGACACCTAATTAAGTAGGCTATTGAATTGGGTGAATTCAATACCAATTTAGACCAATCATAAAAGCTCAAGCCATGATAGATTTTAATAAAAAAAAATGCTTGTTTATAGAGTCATCAACATTAGTATAGCAGATAACAATAGAGTATAGCTTAAGGTTAAACCCATTGGAATTATGTATAGATGGATCCTCAAACATAAATGGAAGTAAAGCTTGGATTGTATTGACAAGATTCAGGGACAAACTTTTGAATATAGGTTTCATTTTGAATTCCATTTCTCCAATAATATGGAAAAATAAAGCAGTATTATTTAGTTTTAATTTAGCTTAAAATCTTAATGTCTATCATTTTCATGCGTATAATGACTCCCAATTTATAATGGAGCAATGTTAGAGATAGTTTAAAGACAAAAAGCCTTTCATGATCAAGTATTAATGAGGGTGCTCACACATCTAAAATTAAAAAGAAAAAAAAAATCAATCTCTATAGAAAAAAAACATGATAAAAAAGTGATAAGGTTAGCATAATCTCAAAACTTGCTAGTAACAACTCGATGGAGTTACCTCATAAAGTTTGGATAGAGATACATAAAACTCTAGCACATAAGAAGAGGGAAATGAGATGGTGACCACTATGTAACTGCATAAAAAACAAATATTGGAGGAGTTTGCTTAAGCAGTAACTACTTACTAGAGAATAACCATGAAATGGAGTACAAATTGTTAGATTAATGAGCTAACAACTGACTATTTTTTCATAGATGACATATTATATAAAAGGTTAACCATGATGCCTTTATATAAATACATGTCACTGAAAGAAAGTGGATATATGTTAAAAGAAATTCAAAGGGGTATTTGCGGCATTCAATTAGAATCCAGAGCCCTAACTACCAAGACCACATGAGATAACTTCTATTGGCCTACCATCTTAAGAGATGCCACTGATTTGGTAAAGAAATAAAAAAAAGTTTGTTTATGATTTTTGCTTTCTATTGGTCTGTGGATCTAATACTAAAGAATATGTTCAATATTGAGCTTTTAATACTGTTATCTCATTTTTATGTTATCAAATTGGGTGTCATTATCTATGATCAAAATTTTAGAAAGTCCAAACTTGCAAATAATATTTTTTTCATAAAAAATAAAATGACTTTGTTTGTATTTATCTATGTTAAGACTTCAGCTTCTACCCACGTAATGAAATACTAAATTGTAACTAGAATAAAATGTCTTCTTCCCGAGGCCATAAAGAATGGTCCCAAGATCTTCATGGTCCATTAAAAGAAAGGCCATTGGGAGGCAATGGTGGTTAGCTCAACAAAAGGTTAAAGAGACACAAGAGTAAAACATTGTTATCAAGATATTTTAGTTTATTAGATCAAGAAGTTTAAGCCTTGCCATTAAAAAGTCAAGCCTTGTCATTAGGAATTTAAGCCCTACCATCAAGAGATTTTGTTTTATCAAATAAGGAAAGTTCAAGACCTACAATCATGAAGTTTTAATCCATGCCATCATGAATTTTGAGCCTCACTATTAGGAAGTTCATGCCTTACAATTAAGAAATCAAGCTCTATCTTCAAGAAGTTTCAATCACTAGTATCAGGAAACATTTTATGCCCTTCTATCATGAAAGTTTGATGCCTTTCCATCATAAATTTTAGGCCTTTCCTTTAAGAAGTTCCAGGCCCTTTTATTAGAAAGTTTCAAGCCTGCCATTAGGAAAGTTCAACCTTACTTCAAGTCTTGCTATCCGAAGATTTCAACCTTGGAAATCAAAAGGTTCATACCAAAATCCTATAGTCTGATAAATCAAACTAAGGTTTATAATTGAGGTAACATTTTATTTTATATTGAGATTGGTCTTAATTTGACCCATTTAGATTTCATGTTAAGGTTGGTCGACACTCGATTCGACTCATTTAAATTTCTTCTTGAGGTTGGTTGCCTTTTAATTTGACCTATTTAGATTTCATTTTGAGGTTAGTCACTTCTGTATTTGACCCATTTCAATTTCATATTGAGGTTAGTAACCTTTTGATATAACCTATTTAAATTTCATGTTCATGTTGAGGTTGATCATCTCTTAATTTGATCCATTTAGATTTGTTTGTTAAGGATGGTCGCCTTTAAATTTGACCTATTTAGATTTTTTTTTATAGAAGTTTTTTACCTTTTGATTCTCTCGGTTCGACACATTTAGACTTTCTATTAAGTTTAGCTGCCAGACTTGATCCATTTAGATTTTATATTGAAGTTGGTCGTCTCTTAATTTGATTGATTTATATTTATCGTGAAGGTTGGTCGCCTCTCAATTTGACCAATTTAGGTTTCTTATTGAGGTGGTCGTCTCTCATTTAGATCCATTTACTCTTAATTTGACCCATATAGTTTTTTTTTGTTAAAATTGATCGCCTCTCGATTTGACCCATTTAGATTTCTTATTGAAGTTGCTCACCTTTTGACATGACCTATTTATATTTTTTGAGGATGTTGGTCGCCTTTTGATTTAGCACATTTATAATTCAAATTGAGGTTGGTTGCCTCTCAATTTGACTTATTTTGATTTCATGTCGAGGTTAATCATCTCGCTATCTAGCCATTTTGTTTTCTACTTAGTCATTTTCCTAAATGATTTTGACTTATTTCAATCTCATACTAAGATTGATCGTCTCTCAATCTTAGTTACTTTTATTTTTATTTAGTCATTATCCTATGTTATATTTTCAAATGATCTTTCTTTTTTGATATTTTTTATTTCTTTACAAACTTACTATACATAGAAAAATGATTTTTTCAATGTCCTTGTACTGTAAGTATTGTAAACAATGGGCAATAATCATAACCTATTTTAACCCTTTTTTCCAATGTATTTTCAAAAATAAAAAATTCCAAGAAAATGTCTTTTCAATACATTTAAGTCAATTTATGATCATTTCATAATTCTTGATACTTTCATTTGTTTTATTTTGAAAAGTTTCTAAAAACTAAAAAATATTTAGTAGATAAATGATGGGCAAAGAAGAAAATGGACTACGATGATAAAGGATAAAAAAATATAATTAAATATCATACGAAAAATAAAGAGAAAAATAAATAAAGATAGCAAGATTAGAAAAATTATAGAGAGAGATTGTCATTCAAGAAGAAAATAACTTAAAAATCCTCCAATATTGTTTTCTAGTTTTGATTTTTCATGTTCTAATAGGAATCCCAATAAGAATCCCAACAATATAAATATGTATAGAAATACCCATCAAGTAAAGAAAAAAAAGAGATTAGAATAACCATAAAGGGGTCAACTTTGGAAACACGTAGGCTAAAAAAAACAAACAAAGAAAAAAAAACAAACTCTTTTTTTAAAACAAAAACCCTAGTCGTAACCTATTACTTCTCATTCTCCTCTTACTCTACCAGATTTCGATCAAAGCAACATTGACCAAAAATCCCTTTTTTTTTTTAT
>Ga0307515_10015446_pt1 | contig 14066 bp, 9 predicted proteins | sample 17_EM_MG_FD_194513 | JGI IMG/M metagenome (GOLD analysis project Ga0307515, IMG submission 194513) | Populus trichocarpa ectomycorrhiza microbial communities from riparian zone in the Pacific Northwest, United States - 17_EM | ecosystem: Host-associated > Plants > Roots > Unclassified | place...
GTCCATTATTATCCTTAATAAGATTACATTCCATTTACTAAGGTTCTTACGTTCTAAGCTAGGGCCTTTAAAGAAATTGCGAAGGTGCTTACAAGCGTCTTTAAATAAGAGATTACTAAGTCCGCTATTAAAGTACTGGTTTAAGGCTAGACCTATTAATATAATTGGTAAAGCTTTATTATAAGCCTCTTATAGAACATTAGATCGGTTACAGATATTATAGAAGATAGTAAGTTTATAATTAAAGCTGCCATTTATACTATTATATTTAAGTTCCTCTATATATATCTTTACTGCATTAGAAATCTCTTTACCCTATCCTAGTATAGTTAGTATCTATAGAAGGGGAGCGGTTTAGGGTCATAGGGTTACGTACGGTAAAGGTCCTACTAGTGTTCCTTTAGATAGTGGTGGGGTTGTAGTCTAGACACTTAATAGTTGTTATAGTTAAAATGGGGTTATACGAACTATTAGGTCTTATAATACTTTATAGTTAAGACCGCGTTTAAGTATATTATTTATTTTATTTAACTAAAACCCGTTTCTATTTAGCTTATTATACACCTTATCTAAGTTCTCTTAAGTCTAGGAATATTAGCGTTCTTCCTAAGTTAATTTAAATAAGAGTTGCGCATATATTATACGTTTCTCCTTTATATATATATATACTCCTCTATATTATAGAAAGGTATACATACTTTAAAGGTGCTATATATTTACTTTTAAAAATATATTAATACTAAATATTTTAAAATTATCTTAAAAGGAGGACTAAAGTCCATTATCCATTAACTTATACTTATTATATTCCTATAACTTAAACAGTGTAAAGTCTATAAGGTCTTTACTAGTTGCCGTTTATATATTAATCCCGTTCCTCTATTATTCTATTTCTACCTTCTAGTCTATAGGTGTAGCCATCTTAAAAGAAATAAGGAAGATGCGTAAAATAGTTTAGGGGACGGTTTAAGTGGTCGTTTAAGGGACGGTTTAAGTGGTGGTTGGGGTAGTTGCGTTCTTAGTGTGGTCGCGTTCTTAACGTGGTTACGTTAACTACTAGTGTGGTGGTGGACGCGGTCCCTCTCAGATAGGAAGTCACAATGCTGTCTGTCTGTCTGTCGGTCGGTCGGTCGGTCGGTCGGTCGGTCGTCAGTCGTAATCAATCAGTAGGAAAGCAGTCAGTAAGAAGAAAGGAAAGAATGTATTCCGGTGGGTCGTGATGGAGAGAAGGAGAGAAGCCGAAGGCTCAATATATACAGGAAAATGCCAAGGCACTAAGTAGTGGCCCATTTTACCCCACTACACTAGTACAGTAGTCTGTCTCTAGTTAAGGTAGAGCGTTAGACGTCTTTTAAATCTAGGATAGATTTAAGGTATTTCCGGGTAAGGTAGAGTGTCAAACGTCTTCCAAATCCAAAGTACTTTAATTCTCTTTAACTGAAATAGGGCCTTTATAAGGTGGAGCGTAAACGTCTTCTAAGCAAGTACATATCTCCTAATCTATGCGCGCTCACTGATTAGTATTAGTATAACTTTTACAACGTGCAGAATATATATATCACAATAATATGTACTATACGGTGTTGTAGATAGATGATTAATTCTCTAAGATCTACGCGTCGCGAGAGGTAAGGCTTGTCGCGTGTTCTTTTATAACCTCTGTCAACTAATTACGATTTTCTATACCCGGCATGGAAAATCGCTATTAGCTCGCTTACCGCTAGCGCCTTAGCCGCCCTCACGATGTGTTTAACACTTCTAGCTATAATAAGGTTAATTTGGCACTTATTATTATATAAAGTATATAGGCGGACTTTGCCCTAGGGTGTATTTATTATAATATATACTATCCCTTACAACGTCAAAATGGGTTATTAGGTTATCGATAAGAACCAACTAATTAGATTAGCCGAATTCGGTGCCCGTACTCAGAAAATAGTGGTGTTCCCGCACGGACTACTTACTTTGACGACCCTGACGTTGCAAGGGATAATGCGTTTCTTCTCTCCCTCTATATTAAGCCCTAGTAATAGTTAAAAGAGATACGCTACTAGGGCTTTAGGTTTTCCAAAGGCCGAGCTAACTTCTCTTTATTAGCCTGCTTTTAGTATTTCTTATAGTAGCCACCTATGGTCCTTTAACTCGCGTATATAGTATTAGCGTCTAGGGGGTCCCCTAAGCCATCTAGCTTTTAGGTAATCTCCCTAGAAGTTTACTTAAAGTATTGCCCTTTTTAGGTTCTATTCCCTAAACCTAACTCTATAAAGCCTATACTACGACCACGCTTTATATATAATAATTTACTACTACTACTTACGCGATCTTCCGCAAGCTTTATAGTATTAAGTAATTACTTTATATAGCGGATTTTATTAAAAAGGTCCTTAGTAGTTCTTACCTATTAGGCGAAGTTCTATTAGAAGAGCTCTACTTATAGGTAGGCTAGGAGATATAAAAACTAAAAGTCTACCTATTATTTAGGATTAATAAAAGGGGTATATAAGAAGAGGTCCTCTAAGCTATATATATAGGCTAGGAAGACATTAAACCTCTAATTCTTCTTTATAATAGCCGTATAGTATATTATAGCGTTATTAAAGCGTCTTACTATAGGGTTCCTAATCTAGTCTTAGACTATAGTCTTAAACTTATCCTATAGTAAAGGACTTTTATTCTTAGTACCTAACTGGCAATAAACTAGTTAGGTAATTGTCTTTTCTTTTATAAGACCTTTAATGGCCTAGTATATGCGTTGCTTATAGTTATAGTTAGCGTTATTAACCTTAAATTGGTTCTTAACTGCGGCGATCTACTGGTTAAAATGCTGTTAAGTAGTACCGCTAATATTAGGTAGTAACTTCTTAACTAAGGCGTTGAGATTTATTTAGCGTATGCGTTTGCTATATAACTTATACTCTTTACTAAAAAGGTAACAGGAGGGCTTTATTAAATCGATAATGCTTTATAAGTTAGCTATTTTCTTAGCCAGCTTATCTAGCTCCTTTATATTAGTGGTATTAGGTAAAACACTAGTAACTTTACTAAGCTTTTATTAAGCCTAGATATATAAGTTAAACTAGTCTTTAGCGTTTATAAATATTTAATTATTTTAATGTTTAGGAGGTGGCTTAGATACTACTAGTATACTTTTAGTGGTTTCATCTATACTAGATCCTAAGGCGTTTTACGGTCATATCGCTAGCGTATTACCGTTAAGTATAGTCATTAGTTTTTTTTAAGAGGTATTATAGAGAAATTAAACCAGCTATCCTCCTAAGGGGATTAGTAAGGATATAGATAGGGAGTCTAATAATAGGTATATTATTAATTGGTACGCACGGGCCACAATTTATTGGACGTAAACAACAATGTAAGGGATAGTCGAGACTCTTTAGCACGATATTTAATTATAACGATATACTCTATATTATAATTTGCACCCCCTAATTAAACCTTTTGATGTAATATTACGATATACTAACTTTTAATAATATCGTTAAGTTTTCTAAACCAAAATCGTTATAATTAGAAGGGGGTCTATTTAGCCCATAAAGTAGGTACCCTACACCCTTTTAGGCTACTTAGTCTCCTTTTTCCAGTTTACTAACCTAACACGTGTCTTTTAGTATAACAATACTATTGATATTACCATACGCTCGGCCGTACGACCCGTATCGTACTAAGGAGTTTTGACTGTACTCCAATCCTCATCATCACTAGACTTGGGCTTAATACCACGGCTTTTGAGAATAAGATTTTTATCTCATGCAGTACTACCATTCATAACTTTCCCGGTTTGTTGTAGAGGCGGTGAGCTAAAAGACTTAAGTACGTGTACTTACTACGTGTATCTACTTGTTGGTAAAGCTGTGCTGGCGTTCGCCTTGGCATTTCTGACCGAGGCCTCGCTAAAATGTCTCGAACCCCCAACCCTAATCCTTGGGAGCATAGCTTACCCACGGCTTTTTGAGTCACGATATACCATCTAGTCGTTATAAATGTCGTATGCGAATTATACGGTCCCCTTAAGCGAAAACTCATCAGGTATATAATCGCTGCTCTACGCAAAATGGGCAGGAATACTGATAACAGAAACAGTTCAAGCACACGAGTTACGGCACAGAACGGACCAAGAAATCCGCAAAGTGGCACCGGCTTTCGAACCCAATGCAAGCTTCGAGCTGCACTGCTCAGCCGGCGATCAACTTTCCGAATACGGAGACTATAATGGAGGAGATTGGGAATCTGTTGACGGTGATACAGAGCAGCAGACATTACTCCGACAAAAGCGACGGCGTTGCAGTACAACCGCGCGTGAGAAATATGGAGGCTCCGATCGTATTACAATCCATGTAGCTAGCGATATACCATCCACGACAATCAAATCCCCGCTGCCCAGGGGACTAACTGAGGGTCAGCTCTTACAAGAGCTTCAGCGTCTCCAAGAGCAGCTTGCCGCTGGCATGCAAGAGTTGGAGCGCACAAAGTATGACCTTGTTTTAGAGCGTGCGAAAAGGCCAAACAACTTCGATGATTACTACTTCTCCGATGCGGCGATATCCTTACGCTCCAAGATCAGGCAATGGGCGATAACCTACTTCGGGAATGAAGCTGGTTATGTTACGAGACGAGCTGCAAATCGCTTTCAACATCTTACCTCTGATTTTGCGGCGTACCTGGATTCAAGGGGATTCCGACCGTGGCTTATTCAAGCGCGATTGTGGGATCTTTTACAGCTCCAAATCTTCGACCAAAGTTCTCCGCGGCGATATGGCTACATTTGGACTGGTCCAACCAAGTCACAGCAGCTGGACATTGCACTTAGGGAAGGTTCGTCTATATCCACTGGAAAACACTAAAGCCAATTCTAAGTCATATAGCGACACGCTCGGCCAGCGACATCGAACGCAAAGAATTCAATGAATGGAGAGCATTAACATTCAACCTACTTTTCCCTGGCGAAGGACGGAAAACAACTCCTAGAATCAACATTCCTGAGATCACAGAGCAAGTGGTCCTGATCAGGAACAAGATCTGGAAAACTCTGAGGAGTTACGCAAAACGGATGCCAGCGAAAACGAGCAGTTTGGATGCAAAGTCCGCTCTGATGGACATTGTTGCTGACGCAGTAGTGCTTGATATCGATTTCAAGAAACAGATAGTGGAGTTCACACTCCCGCGATGGAAACGCAGGGAGGAAACATCTATCAAACAGTTTGGATATCGCTATAAACCCCAAAGCATGGAAAACATGACAATCCGCAATGAGGAACGCCTAATTGTAGAATTGTTAGTATCGCCGGCACTTTCTAAACGAAGAGATCCTTCCGGTAGAGACGATGAGGAGCCGACTATCCTGCTTAAAGCGCAAGTGATCTGCGATCATGTTCCTCGAAAACACCTAGGCTATTTACAGAGAGGCCTTGCACCAATTTTCACGATGCCTCCGAAGCAGACTGTGAAACAGGAACGGGAGCATACTTTGTCGCAGAAGTTTAAAGAATCCGGATTTGAAGACCGAGACCACATGAAGAGGAAACATGCCAGACTATCACTGTTCAATGACCAGAGTTCCACCCAAAGTCACTTTTCCTGAGTGGTACTTACCACCTCTGGAGGCTCCACAGATGCCACGCTGGTTAGTTAAACATAATAACTCCATACGGAATCCCTTCCTTATGTGAGTTGCCTCAGTCTTGCAAGAAATCTGAACTACGATACGTTTTGCCAAGGAAATATATGGGAATAGCGGTTAAATAAAGTGCAACTGTGTTATAGGCCATCACATCGAACACATCCGCGACGCCTTTTCGATGGCGGTCTGCGATATGACACCCCTTGTTTCCTGCAATCTATGAAACAGTAATGCTAGACTGCTCTCCTTCCACGAATTCGTCGCCTAGCACCTCACCACCATAGCGAAAAGAAAGCCATATCTGCGAATACTATTATCCGCCTCCGTTGCACTCGAAAAAGCGTTTGGTATGTCACATAGTGCCTTTTGTCGCCATTAACTAGCCATACCATATGTTAGTCAGCGCCAATTCGCGACTGCAGTTGATCATGCTGCATATGAGGTTTTCGATTATCCAATCAACCAAAGGGAAGAAGTCGCTGAGAGATGAAGAAAATGTGCCCAAGGACTCTTCCAGATCCTTCCTCAGGCTTAACGTTACCTGCAACCTTGGAAGGTAAGTGCGAAGATCATATTGTAACGTTAGCATCCAAACTGGGTATAGAACGTTGTACCAGCGTCAGCAGAACCTCTCTTGCTTTAGCACTGCTTTAACAGTGGACTCCTCGTTCCTCATTCGTACTCCAGACTTGCCCTGACACTTGTTTGGGCCCCTCGTACGCCTCTCACGTGCTTTAGATTCTATTAAATCTATTATAAGTAGATAAGCTTTGTAGAACCCTTCAGAAGACTAATTTCATAGCTATATCTATAGCTACGTAGAAGGCGGATATAAGAGACGTACGTAGATTACTTCTAATCCATGACCCTGATGCCTATCCCAAGGCGTAAGATCCCCAACAACACTCTTCCAGCTTGATGGCCATATATGCCTAAACCATGAGATTCCCGCCGCCGGAGGTAATTGCGAGCTGGCCAGCCCCCAATTACGCACACCCTGTCAACAGAGGACCGATATTGCTTATTGTCGAGCTTATAACCCTTGCCCTCATGTGCGTCGGTCTACGGCTATATGTCAGCTATTTTATGGTTTGGAAAAAATGATGGGATGACTGGCTTATGGTTGCAGCAGCTTGAGCGTATTTCTTAGCATGCGTTAGGTCATGTCTAATTGTGGCGCAGATATTTGGAACTGGGGTAGCTATCTGCGTCGTTCTCAGTAGATGATTCTTCACGACCTTAAGTTGCCCAAGCAGCCACGCTAACGAGACGTAGTTGCCCAAAGGTATGGATGGAATATACGTGTTTGGAATCTTACACTGTTCCAAACGATACAAGGGCGACAGGTAAGCTATCCCCGTTAGAGCAGGAACTTATTCAGCAACATTCTTCTTTCGCCGAATAACATTCGATACAAGGCCATCTTGCCTCATTTGTAGCAGGTCTCCATAGCCGGTCAAACGCTTTTTGTATTTGCTTCAGGATTCGAAAAGCTTCTATACTTGTAACTTATCTCCGGACAGCTGTTCCTGGGACTTGGTTTCGACGCCTCACCTAGGCTGCCATCGTCTTGATAAACTTCACCATAGTCTTTTTACTATCATTCTCTGGACTCAGTGTATATATGTCAGGTCGGTGGCAGGCAATTTGTTCTGAAATTGCCGAAATTATTAAGACGGATATATTTTTTGCTAACTGTTCCATTCCAAACAGCCCAGCCTCTGAGTACTGGAATCTTTTTGCCGAACCCCGGACTTGCGAAGCCGAAGGGCTACCTTTGATGGGCCAAACCTGCGTTACGGTTCTCAACGATCTCCTCGTCTACATCCTCCCAATGCCTACGCGATATCAGCTTAACCTCCCGCGTTGGAATCGCGTCGACCTTATGGTGGTTTTCGACCTCGGAAGCATTGTTTGCATCGCTGGAGTCATGCGCACTATTTGTCGACCAAGATCGGCTTTGCTTACCCGGTTTTAGTTGCCTACCACCCTATTACTTACCACCTGTTTCTGTTGCCTGCACCTACACCATGTATTTATAGTCTCATTTTCTTCACAGATCAATCTACACACGAGTCCGTTCGACACTATTTGGACACACCACGTCGTTTACAATGCATACGATGTCACCTTGGAAGGATTCTACCTGTGGATCTGGACGGCTGTGGAGGTTAACCTTGGCGTCATCTGTGGCTGTATCCCTGCACTAAGGCCACTATGTTTCCATTGGGATGGTCAGACTAGCGCCTATTCCTCTGGCACAATCGTCACAATCGGCTCAGCTAGGCAAAGGGGGGCAAACAGACCCATATACGATAAGTGGAACACGCAAATGATCAGTCCCGAACTCAAGACGAGGCCCAGTCATCGAAGTCCATGTTAGTCTCAATAAATTACATCCACACCGGACCGTAATGAAGCGGGAAAGTCTGTGCCACCACGCCAGCATGTTAAAGTTCTGCCGAAATTGAATAATTATGAAGGGAATTACAGATACCCCGGTACACTATCACCATCTGGGTCAAGTCAAGAGAGAACAGCCAAGAGAGTCTAGCTGTAGCACATTAACAAATACCCCTTGTGACGTTCATAATACATTTAAGTATAATTACAGACTATAGCCAAAGAGGTTGTCCAATAAGCTGCAGTGATGGCAATAACTATATAATCAATCCGATTATGGCCATTCCCGTGCGGCCTTAGGCGATTATATACCCGGTTATGTATATTTATCTAGGGGTTATACGATTGCTATAACTAAGAAATACAGAGCAGAAGATTATTGCTATTGTTTTCGTCTTTGAAATTTTGAGGTGGCCCATGCGCAACCGATTACTGCCATCACTGAATTACCATAAGCCGCTGGAAAAGGTGTCCACGTATAGTGCTACTCGTTCGGTCTTCGTCACGCGTTGCGGGTTCTGGATGAGTACCGGATATACTTTAACATTGGATATTTGTTGGAGGGGATGATCAACAATGAGAACTCTTGAGCCTCTATACACACAGCCAAGATCAGTTGCCAAGACACCCTTGGTCTATACCCAATATAGAAAAGCTAAACTGATAGGTAATCACGACCATCTGACAATATTGTACCTCTGTAACATGAAAGACCCGGCATGGCGCCTTACAGCAGCTAAAACGCTGTATGAGGGTAGAGCTTACGACCAGTGATCTGCTTGGACTGGACTGGACTGGATTTAGGCTCAAATCCAGTCCACTCCGGTTCTATCGCGATTTGGCTCCAGGAGCGCCATACAATCCATATACTATTTATAGTAAGTCTTGGCATCCTTTGGTGTTATAGTAGGAAGCTATGCAGACTATTAAATTCGGCCTAAATTGTTTATATTACTCCTTATATATTACTCCTTAAAGGCCTCAAACGTCTCAAATACGTCCTCATCGTTACCCTCATCCTTATCGTCGCCCCCACCCTCACTGCCAGCACGCTCTATCATCGCCAGAACCTCCTCATTATCCTCCTCCATATCCTCTTCCTCCACCTAGGCAGCGGCGGCGGCAGCCACAACCGCAGCTTGGCGCTCCTTAATGTACTCCCTAAGCTGCTCCGGTGTAGGGTTATATAGAGGTAACGGCTGAGGCTCTCCTTCTACTAATCCAACGCCCTTATTATTAAATATATTACTTCTTGGGGGCCCGTAGCTATGGCGAAGCCACTCATTTACCTTAATTATATCCATCTTTAGGCGCAAGCGTCGGTCCTTAAGGAGTATCTTATAACTGCTAAATAGGCGTTCGTATTTATCGCTTATAGGCGGAGGAGCGAGTACGTTAAAGGCGAAGTGGGTAAGGTTGGGTTAACTATAATAGAGCCTTTACCAATAGTTAATTATATTAAAATCTTCATTATCGGCGACTTTAAGAGGGCCCTCTTTTAGATACTTATCTAAAGCACTATCCTTCTTTACTACGGAGGTTTAGTAGGTACGTTTAATGCGCTTATAATTATAAGCAGAGGTATAGTCCTTTTCCTTTTATAGCTTCTTAATAGGATAAATTAATAGATCTTAAGGCTATAATCCAAAGCTCTTGCCTTTATAGTCTTTAAATATATCCTAAATCTTCTTTTTAACCTTATTAATCTAGGCCTTCTTATTCTTATCCGACCCCCATTTCTAGTAAAACCATTCTATCTTAAGCGTCGGATTTATTATAATGGCGGCGTAGTAGGCAGGTGTCTTATCAGCCTTCTTAAAATACTTCTCGCACTTCTCCTATGCAGCGCTTACGCAGCCAGATAGCAGCTTATAGTTTTAATTATTAGGTTAACGTAGAGCCACAAGCTTAAGGAACCGATCTTTAGTAGTATATAGTTTATTAATAAGCCAATCTAGCGTCTGGAAATAATTAGTAAGGCCTATATAATTACCCTCTACTATAATAGTCGCCTTATAAAAAGATTCTAGGTGCGTATAAAGGTACTTAAGCTCTTTCTATTAGTGGGGCTTAAGGTAGTCCTCCTTAGTAAGAGGCTTTAAGTTAGTAGATAGAACGTAGTTATTATAAAACTAAGTTATACGTTTACAGCAATTTAGAAACTAAGTAATTGCTATAAAGAGCAAGTTCTAGCAAGTTTAATTATTTTAAATAAGCTAGTAAATTATTAGTATCGCTTTTAGTAGAGTAGAAGATTGCGACTATAGGTAAGTCTTATAATTATAAAGGCGGCTAGATACAGCAGAACTAAATCCTAATGATCTAATTAGTCCGCTAACGGACTAGGTGGCGAATATCACTACTTTTAAAAATATCACTTACCTCTAAGTAGTTATATTTTACTAGATCCCCTCTAATTTTAATACTCTTAAAGAACCTACGCCTCTAGGGAGTTATTTAAATATACCGGATAAGATTATAAAGTAATCTAATAGACCCCCGCTTCTTCTAGAGCTCCTAAACCCTCTTAAAGTCCATCTTATAGTACGCAGAGGCTATTTCCTTATAAATCTTCTTAGCGTCCTTTCCGATTATAAAGGCTTATGTATAGAGGTTAATAATATAGCTAAAGCAGTATAGCCAACGAGCTTTTTATTTCTTTGCTGACATCTTTAGGTATAGAACTTAAAGTACCGCATTAACGCACATATTATTTAACTCTATATTATCGCCCATAAAATATCTAACATAGCCTTTAAATCTATACTCCTTAATTAGCTTTAGTAGAATAGCCGCTATATTCTTACTAGAGTGTTTACTAATAACCTTACAAAGCCCCAGAACTATATGCCGTCGCCTTCTATATTAGTTAATAAAATAACTAATAATACTAAGAATTGCGTGGGAGTTTGGTAATGTCTATAAATTAAAGGATATAGATATAGAGCTATAAGCAGAGGCCAGCTCCTTCTTTAGGTTATCCTTCTTCCACTTAAACTCTGCTATAACCCAGCCCCGGATTATCTTTCTAGCTTTTAGTAGGAATTTTAGAAGGGCCGGATAGAGGTAATAGAGAAGGCTTCGGAAGTACTCGTTTTTAAACTAAAAGAAGGTAATATAACAGCAGATAATCCACCTAATTAATAGCTGCTTAAACGCCTCAAAGTTTAACCTCTGCTTAAGCACCCGCTACCTAAGATAGTCCTTAATTATTAGCTAGTTGGAGTTACTTAGTTTAGAAGGCTTAAGGAAGCCAGTATATCGGTTTATCTAGTAATCATTAACAAGGTAATCTAAAGCAGTAGTATATCCTAATAAGATTATTATAAGCTCCTGCTGACGCCTCGCCCTCTCACAGATGTAGCAGTAGTAGTACACCTTCTTCCTATCGCCAACCGCGCCCTTAAGCTGAACGTCCTCCCCCTATTTCTATATTGGTGACGTATAAGGCTTAGTGTTTTTAACGCCAAGTATAAGGGACTTACACCAGATATACTGCCTACCGCTATATTTAAATTCCTCTACCTCCGGGCGGCCTTTAGCTACAGAGTTAATATATTCTAGGGTAAGAATAACGTTATTAGACGGGGGTATAGCCGAGTAATTAGGCAAGAAGCGCGTAATACTAGATTAATTCGTTGCTAGTAGGCGAGTTTATTTAGCGGCCATAGTGGAACAAAACACTAAATTAATGAGTAGTATACGCAGTAGGAGTGACAGAAGGGTAACTCCTTAATTCTACGGCAAAATTCTACGGGCAATTAACCGTCTTTTAAGACGGTGTAATACTATAAAAGTTACTAATTAGCCGCCACCACCTGCACTAACTCCTCAGCGTCCTGTCCTCATTAGCCTCACGTCTGAATAAGGAACGGAACTAGAGCGCCAGGAGCCTCCACAAGCCTAGATCCAGTCCAGTCCACCAATAAAATCAAGGGATCCAGCTCCAGAAGTTTAGGCGATCCATATGGCGCTCCAAGATAGCTCCAGTCCAAGTAGATCACTGGGCTTACGATAGTAGGCCTTTCGTCATAAGTAAGCATCCATCATCTTCAGTCGCTAGATTTAGCCCAACCTCACTTTCAGTTATCCCAACAAAGAATGGGTATTATGGTTGAGATCTGCAAATTGTCACTGGCACTGACATTATGTCTTAGCATTGTGCAGGTGGTCTGAATAGGAATCGTCTAGAGTTTACATGTCATGCTGCTATGCATGGTTGCTCTCTTGTCTAGTGACTTACTATTTACTCATAGCTATTATATTCTAATAATTCATTCGTATATCTATTCCAGTTATCGACTTGTGTATTTTCTCACAAACAGCTGCACGACAGTCTCCTCTCCCCATCGCCGTCCGGGTGCCTCCTCAGCAAGACCAAATCCCACACGTTCGTATAAGGTTCTTGCCGCATCCAAACCTTTGAAGGTCCAAAGGTGGGTCTCTTCGAAACCTCTTATATCCACAAAACCCATGGCCTGATCCAATAACCGACGGCCAACGCCGCTACCGCGAACATGATCATCAACAATAAAGGCCCTGAGGTGCGCCTTGTTAGCGCCCAGATCTTGCCCGTCAATGAATACTGTTCCAACGATTTTGTTGCCTTCCATGGCCGCCCAGACTCCATTGCCGGGATGATCGAGGCGGGATAAGAGATCACCTAAGCCAGAGGCCAACGAATGTTCGAATGCCCTGCCGAAGCCAACATTCCGAGAGTAGTACAGCATGTGCATGTCTATAGCCCGCGCAAGAATGCCAGGCTGATATCCGCTAACTATGGTTATGGTATTGTCCGCCTGAAGCGAAGGTGGTTTAACCCTCCTAGCCCGAAGCGCCCCAACGTAGAGCAGCATCCCATCAAGTATTGCCCTGCAGGATTCGTAAGGTATATTTTCAAGGGCCTCAGCAACCTGCCATTGAGCGAATTGGTTTATCTTAGCAAGTGTCCCGATGCCCTTCGCCGTGAGTAAAAGCGTCTTTTCCCTCCCATCATGATTGCTGATCCTTTCGGCGATCTCTCCAGCTTCAACAAGTTTCTTCAGCACCCGGCTCACGCTGGATTTTTCGAGGTTGAGGACTTGCGAAAGATCTGATGCTATGAGCGTCTTCTGCTCGCCGATTTCGAGAATGGTATGCACGCTTGAAGGCGACAGATCTGTGCCAGCAAGGGTATTTCGCATGAACCCAAGTTCGCGGACGAGTTGGCGGGAGACATCGCGAATGGCTGGAACTAGAGAGATGAAGGATGGAGGTGGTGGTGGTGGTTGATCTGTCATGGTTGCAATCAAACCAGTGAGATGGTTGTAGAATGCAACTATTTGGCACGGTTGCGCCACTTTACCTCATAAATCAGACCCCCAGTGGACCGTTAGTGCGGGCACTCTGCTCCCTATTACCAACGAACCCTCCGTGAGCCCGAGAGCTTACGGTACTAGCTTCGGTGGTAGCTTAAAGTTTTAAAATCCTATTATAATCTTGCCTTACTGCTATCCCTTAACACGCTTGCGTCCATCGCTAAATCGCGACTAGAATTAATTGAGCACTAGTACCCCGTGCAGCTTACCTGATTGGCTGACCTGTTATCGATAACAGATGGACGCGTGCTAAGGGATACCTTACATACTTCTCTACATCAGGAAAAAAAATTTGGGCACGTTGTTGTAGTTAAAATTGAGGGTCTGCGAAACCTGCGTAAGTCGCGACTTGCGATTTTTGTAGTTTTTGCTCGCAATTCGCGTATTTTGAAGCTTCCGTAGCTTCCACAGCTTTTACAGCTCGTAACAAAATAGCTATTTAAAAAAAAAATTTCCTAATTTCGCTTATTTTAATACGTAACGTAGGTCACCGGGTTATGACGGTCCACCTAGTTATGACGGAACACCAAAATACTGCCGAATGCCGATTTGCAGGTAAATCGCTAGTAAAAACCATCGCAAAGCATTATTTTATTATTAAACCCGAATGAAGCCTTAAATATATATAGGAGAGAGTCTATATCGACTTTTTACAGTGTATTAGGCAGCTG
>Ga0307515_10015447_pt1 | contig 14065 bp, 14 predicted proteins | sample 17_EM_MG_FD_194513 | JGI IMG/M metagenome (GOLD analysis project Ga0307515, IMG submission 194513) | Populus trichocarpa ectomycorrhiza microbial communities from riparian zone in the Pacific Northwest, United States - 17_EM | ecosystem: Host-associated > Plants > Roots > Unclassified | place...
TTTGCTCTCACCCCTTCTAGAAGGTAGGACGAGAGGCTTCCGGGCTCGCAGTGGCGGCACTTCCTCCCGTAACTCAGCGCTAGGAGAAACCAGCACTGGAGATTGGCGCGAGCGCTTCTTTACGCCTCCTTCCTCGGCCTCATCTGTATCCTCAGCAGTGGCGGTGGAACTACGTGACGGTGCCGCTCGCGCCCGCGCCCTCTCCTTTCCTTTCCCTTTGGGTTTCGTTGGTGCACGGCGTCCCGGATCAGGTTCAGGGGAGGGCGATTCTGGGAGGATGAACCGTAAGGGTTTCACATTGGTCATCGCACTCTCTTGTGCCTTGCGGGGAGGTTTAGGTCGGTTGCTCTTAGCAACAGGTCTAGTATCCACAAAGAGGTCCTCGAAACTCTCCACTTCGTCCTCCATAGTAGCCCGACCCTTCGTGACAATAGCACCAGCAGAACCAGCAGAACCAGCAGAACCAGTCGAATTGGTCCTGCTACTTCCACTCTCGCTCGCTTTAGTGCTTGCGGAGATGGTTCTCATGTTCGTTGGCATAAGTGGAATGGAAGCAAGCCCAGCATACGGATCAAGAAGGTCCTCTTCTTCGTCGCCTCCAAGATCAGGGGAGGGCGAGAAGTAGTCCGGTTTCTGTGTGAAGAGGAACTTGACGCGCTCGCGTGCTGATCTTACTGGGGCAGGTGGATTGGGTGTCTGTGATTTGGGTTCTGGTGGTGAGGCGATTGCAGTATTGGTTTTGCCTTTGGAATTATTTGCGGGAGCCGGGATTGTGTCGGAGAATGGATTCTCATCTCCAGCGTCAAAAGGCTGTGGTGTATAGCGAGAATTGGGCAGGGAGGAGGCGTTGACGTCGTCAGTCAGCTCGTCTAACACACTCCTCTTGGTGGACTGCTTAGTAGCTGCGGTGGCGATAGAGGACGATATTTTCTGCGAGGTGGGCATATCCTCGCTACCCTCTTCAACATCGCTATTGTCAGGGCTCGCCATGATGAACTTGTTCTTTCCGTTGCCTTGTCCCTTGTCCACTCTTGCCGCGGGTTTCTTCTTCGTGACCTTGAAGGTCTTGGCAATCGCGCCGGCCTGTGACTGACCATCCTTCCTATTACTCGCAGTCGACGTTGTTCTCTGGGTCGGAACAGTGTAGCATTCACCCTTTGTCTTCGCACCCGTCTTCTCTGCTTTGGCTTGCCGTGGTACGGTCTTCCCCTCCATACGGTCCTTCTTGCGCCGTTCTGTTTCCTGCTTCTTCCTTGCCTTCGCATCTTCGATCCCTTCAAATTCCTCCACGATGCCTGGCACAGCCATTTCAAGCATAACTGCTGGCAACCACAGGAGCATGGATTCTTCGGGATGCGGGGGTGACTTCTTCGGTTTCTTATTCTTGCTCCCACCTTCTCCTGCGTCTCCCTGCTCGTCTTCATCTTCATCTTCACCAAAGCCAGGGCCGAGATCGTCTTGGAGGGGAGGCCTCAATCCCCTAATACCACTCTCCGCTAATCGTACAAGCGGGGCAGGGTACACTTCTACCCGGTACTCCAACAGCCCATCCGTAGAAGCGTGTTCCCTTGAACGAGTTATCCGAGTCAGAAGCTCCTTTCCCTCTTCTCCATACTCATCACGAGAGTCGCATCCAAACTTGCCAGGCGCGTCGTATTGCATATCCTGGAAGTAGTGCCGAATGAGCTCACGTGGCGTCCCGACAGTGAGCTCCTGGGCACGCCGGCCAGTCTTGCGCGGGGAAGCCATTATGGCATCCCCATTATCGCCCGGATAGTCCCGATTGAGGCGGTGGGCGTCGACTTCCTTCTCGTCGGAATCCATCACCGCTCGCCTCAGCACGCGCATGCACACCCCTCCCCATAAAAACGTCCGGAAGCGCTTGATGATCGGCTCCTTATACCCCCACTCAAAGAATTGCTCGCAGCACTGCGCGATCTTGGCGATATTAACCTCTCTGCGCCACATTCGGTCTGTGTCAACATCCCGGCCTAGACTTTCGGACGTAACAGGTACGACATAGCATTCGAGGACATCGAGGTCGGGGAATGTTTCAGGTATCTTTTTCGACAACGCTGCGTATTTCTTGCCTAGAAATCCACACGAGTCAGTGGCGAGTTCACGGCGGAGGTCGGCGCGCCATTGGTGGAGGAAGGCAGGGAGCTCGTGTCGTGGTACAGTGACGAATGCTTCGAAGAGTGAGTTACCGAAGCCTGCTCGGGCGAGACCATGCGCTGTTTTAATACCGCAGCCAGGGACCCCTGCCTATACCATATATTAGACATGGGACAGGAGTATAAAGCTCAGAACGCACAGGATGATAGTCACCACCACTCATCAGACCGACGAGAATGCAACCGCCCCTCGTGAGGCCAAGCTCTTCTTGTATTTTGTCAGCGCGATATATCATTACGTGCATTTTATCGTCCACTCCTGCGCTATTCTTGATCGGGTGTGAGAGGTTGCCGGAGAGGGTAGCAGATGGACTAAGTAGAGGAGTCAATTGAACGTTGCAGGATGTCCACAAGAGGCAGGAACAGAGTGGGTAAATATGGAGGCTTACTTCCGAATGACTACTGTTGAACCGAAGAGAAAGTTATCGACGTCATCGGAGATGACTGCGTCGATCACGCCGATGCGGTTGAGGTATGCGAGCTCGGCCTCTGCCTCACCAGGAGCCTTTAAAGTGCACCCTGGTTAGCACAAGAAGGTCACCGGCATGTTTATACGCACTGTCCGCCACTCAAAGCCATAAGCCTCGATGATTTGTTGCATGCCGGCGGTGAGCCAATGGACGTTCTTCCCGACGCGTTTCCCTCTCTTGAAGGCAGGTCTCTTGGGTCCATCAAACACAAAGAGCGGAAGAAGGGGCAACGCGAGCATACGGGCGAGACGAAAGAAAAGTGTGCGGAGCTCTGGATTCTCGCCATGGGAGGGCGAGTTTGCCCATCCTGTCGCGTGAAAGAACCATATCGAGGCATCGATGCCGACCCTGTAGCCACGCTTGCCATCTGCGTTTTCTTGGAAACCGTCGACAACTGAGAGGTGGACAAGCGAGCGCTGCTCCCCTGCTGGGCGCAGGATCTAAAAAGTTTGGACAATCGGTCAGTTAAGAGGATGTGTTACACCGGACTACGTACCTCCCAGAGTCCGGCTACTCCCATCGTTCTACGAACGGTGGCTCAACTGGCGCGTTCCAAATAAGGGAGTACACGTAGCCAAACAAATCCCACCTGTCACCCCTCGACCCTCGCGACAATCGGGCTTAACAAGCCATAGTGTGCGACTATGAGGATACTGCGCAAGGTAGGAAGGGAACGCGGACATGGAAGAGGAACGAGCGCTCCCCGAAAATAAATCCCAATCTCCAACGCGAATGAACTTTTTATTTACTGTAGTACGACGAGTACATCGAAACATCAGCTATTCAAAGGCTGTGGACCTCGTGTAAAGTAGGTAACCCCTTCACTATCAAATCCTCCAACATACAGAGAGGATGATTCTCAACTCAGTAGACGGAGCAGAAGGATACATACCATATCACGAGCCCCCTACGCTGTTGAAGGAGCTATGGGCTCCTCTTTCTGCAAGAACCGCTCCAATTTCCCCACTGCTCGAGTTTGGGCAAATCTCTGGAGGTAACTCGCCTACCCAAGTAGTATTTCAGGCAAACTAAGAGATTGCTCCGACGGTGTTCAGAAGTCAAAGGTGTCCACTTGTTGGAGGACTAAATGGAACCAAGGCTCAGTATGCGATAGCAGACTGAACCTGGATGAGACTAGAAGTAGGGTTATAGGAGTCGAAATCAGTCAAGGTAGCCCTAGAAGTCACCGACACGGGATAAAGGACGGTAGCCACACAATTAATACACAAGCGTAGAGGGCTAAGCTAGATTTCAGATTCAAAAGTTCTATTGAACCCGACTATCTAAGGCATACTGAGCAGTCGGGAGTATTAGTTACATAAATTCAATCGTAATAGGCTTAATCTTACCATGAGTGGATGCCACGATTTACCTGCCACTTGCCATCGTCCGTCTAAACCATTTGTTGGAGATAGATACGCTGCGAACCAAGCATCAGTCTTGCCTTCCATTCCATTTCGTTGTCTTCCATTCCATTTGTCTTCCGTTGCATTCTTGTGGCTCGTGATATTGCTATATCGCTCTTACATTTCTTGTGGCTCTAGTATATAACTGGTAGTGGTCTGAGTGCTCAATGGACATCGTCGGCAAGAGAGTTGGTACCATGGAACGCCATTGAATTGCTCTCCTTCGCGAGTTCAGAGTACGAAAAGCTGCTATAAAACACGTCAACGCCATCGCGCTTGTAGTCAGCCTTGCCCGATCCTTGGAGGTCCTCTTGATGATGAACCATAATAGCGTAGGTGATAACCCAGATCATTGACTCGAGATCGTCCCCTGCTCCCGGCACGAAATTAAGCTCAGGGGGTACGAAAGTCGCCGAGTCTTTAGTCGCTTTACCTATGAGCTTGTAGTGTTTGTCAAGAGCGTTCAGGAGAGGAATACCCATAAATATTGCAGTACCCTATGCCATTCTGGCGTCAGAGGGTTTATGACAAGGCCCAAACAAGGCTCATGTCGGAGTGCTTCCCGTTTACTTGAAATTTGAGTCCAGGTATGCAAACATGCCGCACAGGGCGCCGTCCTTGTACTTGGTTACGAACTGGTCAACGAGCCCCTCAGCATCAACGCGCCAGTGGGCATCATAATGGTTACGGTTCGGTCTCGGTCATATGCAGGGTTTAGCAATCTCCAAACGTTTGGCACCGATTTCATACGTGGCTCGGTTATTTGTTAATACATAAGTAATATAGAGTTTATTTACCGTCACCGTATGAATACACTTCATCTCGTTCACCTCCGTCTCCGTTACTAAAGTCGACTATGCCTCTGCACGACGCGAAGTACTACCCAGAACGCTTCATCGAGCTCAAGAAGAGCGTCATTGGCGACGAAGCGAAGGTTACGCGAGCTTGGGCCGATCTACTGGGAGCCCTTAAGGACGCGACTGCAGAATATGAAAGAAAAGGGCCCTCTATGATCCCGATAGTCGAATTTGATCAGCTCGAGACGCTGGGTACGTTTACTTTCCCTCAGGCTCGCAATGAGAGATTCTGCGCGACGTTCCGAAGCAACCGAAGCACCACGTCGCACTCCGATCTTATCGATACTTCCATAGTACATTCTGACGAATCGACAGATTCAGAGACCACAAACCTTTTGCGCCGCCGGGGCTGCGTCCTCATCCGGAATGTTGTGCCAGATGAGGAAGCCCTCTCCTGGAAACAGCAGCTGCGCCAATACGTCACAGAAAATCCGGACGTGGTGGGTACGTCTTTCGAATCCCCCCTCACACGCAAAGATAAGTAATCACTCTGTCCCAGGCTACCCAGAAGAAAATAAACAATTCTTCCATGTCTAGTGCGTGAATGGACATAAGGCATTCCGCATTACTGAACTGTACCCTAGCTGGTCCAAACCTCAAGTGGCTGCGCGTTCACATCCTAACGTTGTCGCCGCCCAGAAGTGGCTCAACCGGTTCTGGTATCCGTCCCCCGCCGGAGGAAACAAAGGTTTTATGAAGGGTGTTTCTCTGGACCAGCCACTCTCATACGCGGACCGATTCCGCATTCGAAACGCCGACAAGAACGACAAGTGGACGTTCTTGGGTCCCCACATCGATAGTAAGCATCCATGTGTAACTGAGACCTCCCTACCTAAAGACAAAGCGCCTGACGGGCTCACCCCCAGCTGGCTCGATGGAACGATGGGAGGACGCCACGATGCGCAAATGCTTTGAAAGTATTCTTCAAGGAGACTGGGTGTCACAGTATGTAATTTGCAGCGCCTCTTTCTGTCGCTTATTATACCGTTCCAGCGATGCCTTCACCCTCGATGGTCGTGTCGATGCCCTGACGGATCTTTACGGCCAACCAGATCAGTGCAGCGTGTGGAGGACCTGGCAGGGTTGGCTTTCTATGAGGTGTGTCCCTATTTTATCGATAATGACCCCAAAACCAACAGCTCTATTTACTAGCTCGACTGGTCCGGGTGAAGGAACTATTCGCTTCTTCCCTGACCTTCTTCTATCTACTGCATACGTTATTCTACGGCCATTCTTCTCTCCGGCTGTGGATCCGGCGAAGTTTGAGGCTGGTGAGGCTGACATTTGGGACCCCAAATCCTGGAAGTTTGGCAAGTGACTTTACCGTCGGAAGTCTTCTTCGTAAATACTAAGGTCTCTGACTGATGAACAGATACCTCGAAAGCGGACTTCCCTGGTACGCCTACTCTGCGCATCTGATTGAGCCCAAGTGACGTCTTTCCTAAGGCATCACCCCTGGTCACCCTGGCTTTCATGGACCGAGGTACGGAAATATTCTCACAAATGTTAACGTCGTGTTTCATGCTGAAATCACATTTAGTGTGGACGAGGAATCACACCCACATATGAAGACGAATTCGACGATGTGTAGCGCTCCCCATGTCAATCCCGGCGATATGGTCTTCTGGCATTGTGTAAGTTGTGACTATCTCAGACGGCTGGCTTCTCTGACCGTCTTCCTAGGACCTCTTGCATTCGGTCGAAACTGATCACATGGGAGCAAACGATAGCTCCGTGATGTATAGCTGCTCCTTTTGCTTAGCTTTATAATCACTGACCCTTTTCTTGCCAAGGTACATTCCGGCTGTGCCGACTACGCCCAAGAATTTGGCTTATATTCAACTCCAGAAGGAATATTTCCTCAAGGGACTGCCCGGCCCAGACTTCCCTCAAATCACTAACGAATCGACCTTCAAAAATGTCGCCAAAGAGGATGACATTAAAGGGGACCTCAGCCGAGCGGCGATGGGGTTTGGACCAGAACCGATTGTGATTCCGAAGGCTGTAGTTTAATTTCAGGAATCTCGAGGCTAAGATACCGGTCTATTTTTGGGGCCGTAAGAGTGGGCTAACTCACACCTGTTCTAAACTCACCTTCAAGTCGTTGAGAAGTCTTCGGAAATTCCAGAGAATCGGGCCAAGCGACAACGAAGCACACGAATTCGACCCTCAACAACGTTTCTCCCTAGCTGACTTCCCTTTCCTGCTTGATGTACTCCGAAATGCCGCGGCCCCAGCTCAGCGAAGGGTGCCACGCTTAGAAGTCGGGCAACGTGGCACCCTGTCCAAACCAAAGTAAATAAGAGAACACAAGGCTCAAAGCAAGAATGTGAGAGTGACATTGGTTATAGGATGGGCTTGCATGAGAACGCTAAAACGAATTTCCGTAAACGCCTCCTTTGATTTACCAGGCGTGCCAAAGGAAACCCCAATCTGACCATCTCCGGGGAGAACCAGACATCGCAGGAGCGGATGGAGAAGGGCTACACCGTCCACAAGAGGGGCTATAGAAGGTTCTCGAGGCCATTACCGCCCCCATCTGGATTCTGGAACCAAGGTGAGGGACTTCTAATAACTTTTTTGAGTGTCATCAATTTGAAGGGCGTTGTGCTGTATAGTCACATTTCCTAAATCATGTGTTGAGCGAAAGCCCACACGCGTCACAGTCAACCAAAATCAGCTCGAAGAGCCTGGTTTGAGTAGTAACAATGACCACTGATATTACCATGCATGGTCCATAACAAGGATCGCGGAAAAACAAGAGCATTAAGAATTCATCCTCTACTGCGGAGCACCCTCCAACTCAGGGACAACTCGAGAACGATAACAAGTGGCTCGAAACCTTCATTCAAATGTTCTAAAACCGGCGGCAGAATGATTGGGCCAAGTTATTCCACTCTCCCGAACACCATCCCTCTATTGGGGTGCCCGCCTTCTAAGTCAATTATGGTAATAATGCTTCCCTCACTGGCAACAACCAACTGCGACGACCTGACACTCCTCCCCGCCTCCCCAAATTACAACAGTAAGAGGTGCTGCCTATTGAGCGTGGCTTAATGCTCCCGACTTGCTGACCGACCAACCCTATCCAACGCTTGAGGAAATACGACAAGGACCCTTCAAGGTCATTGAAGCTACAGCCGATAGCATTACCACGGCCGCCCCGATACCGTCTGCGGCTGATACTATATCCCTGCAGGTTTATCTCCCTTCTCGTCGGGTAATTCGGATGACCCTGGGGTTGGGGGTCGCACAAGATCCGTAAGCGGCTTACTGGCCTTTACTTGTTCCTCTGTATTGAGGTTGGGGCATGGCCCGCGGAAGTTCTTGTACCCCCAGAACCACCAGTAAACGCATGCGAAAAATTGAAATGGACTGAAAAGGATGATGAGGGCGACGAAAGAGAAGCAGAAGCCGAAGGGGCAAGGTCATCGAAATGGTTTACGCACATATAAATCGCAACCGCCCAGTTCATATCACCCGGCGCGGGGACGGGGTAGCTGGGGCTATACGACAGGCATGTCAGAATATACCGTAAAACGAGCGTGGCTCTTAATCAGAATACTCACAAACTAGCCATCGGCATCACGAAGATATTCCACGCAACCGCGACCCTCCTGACCGTCTTGCTCCATCGTCCAAGGTTGAACGGTCCGTTTGTATAGTCGGGGTTATCCTCGTACAGGCACCGCGAAAGCACGGGCAGGATATACCCGATCTGGCCAGCGAGAGTCGACCCGGAGAAGAATGCTTGGAAGGCGGTATCCGAGCCGATGGAGATGGCGCCAAAGGCGGACGAGAGAACGAATACGGCGAGCGAGGCGTTGTTCGGCGTGTACGTGCGCTTGGAAACGTGGCTAAGCCAGGCGTGCCCCGGGAGAGCCTTGTCGCGGCTGTAGGCGAAGAAGGTGCGCGAGGCGGAGACCAACTGCCAGCGAGGAAGCCCTGTCAGGACGTGATACGAAAGGAGAAAGATCGAAAACCCAACTTACGAATGCAACCCCAGCTGCCATCTGACAGAAAACGGTGATCGCGAGCAGAACGACACCACCAGTGACTCCTAGTACCTGGCCAATCAGCACCCCAATTGGCTGCCCTAGCGCATCCCCCGTCAACGAATCTATGTCTGTCGTGCACAGCGCAAGGCTGATCAAATAGACAGATCCGAGGAACACGGAGCACCAGCTGCTCCAGATGATCGCGCGCGGTACGTTCCGCGCTGCATCGTGCGTCTCCTCTGCAACGTGCGCCGCGACATCATACCCGGACAGCGTCCAGGCCGGTGATAGGAACGTCATGCAGAACGCCCATCCAGTCGGCCAGCCTGTCTGGTTGTACACTTGGGTGAATATGTCCTTCGCGGAGTTGATGTTTGGCGACGCCTTGATCGGGAGGAGGATCGTTGCGACAATAAGGACGACGGTGCCCAGTGCTGACGCGAAGATGTTGAACCAGGAGACGTATTTGGTCGGCAGGCAGATGATGAGGTACGATACAAACATCAACGCCAAATATACCAACTGCCTGGGGTGTCAGGAACAGCCGAATTAGCTAGCCGGTTGACAATGGCACGCACGTATATGTGCCAACTTTCGGTCTGATAGTCGGGGTTGACAAGCTGAACGATCGCAATGAGGAGCTGGGCAGCCTGCAGAAGGGTTCAGGTGCGTGTGTGCATATCAGCATATTGAACTGACGGTATAGGTGATTGAGCAGCAGGAAAGTGGGGTGGACATAACCATCGACCAGGCACAAATGTAGCAACTGAAGAGCTTCCATCGAGGAGCAGCAGTCATGTATGCCCTAAGGACAAGTAAGATCAAAGACGGGAATCTTATTTGGGGATGGAGCGAACCAGTAGTAGAGACCTCCGGATGTCGGGTACGCGGAGGAGAGCTCGGCGATGGAGTACACTAACCACTGCGAGGCTCACGTTAGATTCCTCTATCATTCGACACTCGTACCGATAGACGAACCTGACCCATCAACGCTCCCACGATCCACCCCCAAGTCATGCCCACCAAACCGAGGTACCCAAGGGTATACCTAGAGTCGCATCGAGGAAAAGGTTAGCCTCACTCTTACTGTTCATTCGTACGCCGGTTACGCGACCTTACCAGATCGTTGCGGCAACACCAGAGAAGACACCAAGCTCGCTCTGGACGAGGGAGAACAAGCCAAGGAAGCCGAAGTCCCTCTTGAATTCCTGCTTATACCCCAGGTGCTCGAGGTATTCATCGTCAGCGCTGACGACGGTGACCTGCGCGCGTTCCACATCACGTTTGGCGTCGATCGCTTCCTTGCCGGACTCGCGCGACGCGGTTTGTTGCAACTTGACTGGTGTCGACATGTCCTGGGGGATGCACTCGTAGCCAAAAAGGTATGTGGAAAGAAATAGGTGGGGAAGAGGAGGTCCGGGAGCGGGCAACGTCGTGTGGATACGCCTTCTTGAGGATCTGATTCACGAATCGAGGCGCTGGAAGCATCAGTAGTCCGGCTAAAATACTCTTCTTGGTTCAGATGTCTCACGAGATAATCCTGCACCATCTTCTGGCCAGGGAGAGTCGGCCAGGGAGGGACGGCAAGCCACCGGTGAGAAGTTATCCCGTACCGCGACATACGGACAAATGACATTTGACGGTCATCCGTTGATGACGGCGGGTGGTCAAGGTGCCGGAAGCCTTGGCTGGCTCACACGGTGAGTGTGAGATAGGTCGGGGAATGAGAGAGAGCGGGGGGAGCCTCATAAACCAGGCTCCCGGCGAGAGCAGAGACAGGGTGCAGGTCCTAATGCTGCCGTAAGAAGAAATGGTATTTGCCAAATAGGAGCTTAGTTTGGCTCCAAAGGGGCGAAGTGAATGCTTGAGAACACGGCTATGTTGGAGGAGTGCAAATCTCTTCTGTGTCTGAATCTCTTGAGAATTGCGTTTCGGTTCATCATGCATAGAAGGTGGACGGTGTTATCATGTCCTTAGAGCGTGGGCTCTAAATGGAGGCAAGGTGCTCTGCGAGGACCAGAATAGCGGCCCGCCATTCTCCTCGAGTGATCCTAAGATTAGGTGCGGATACCCGTTCTGTAAATAGGACAACAGATAATCGGCTACAAACCGACTGTCAAGCTGAAGAAAAGAGCAGGACGGAAGGGTCATCGCCCACCTCCAGACGTTCTTCACAACAAAGTCTGTCAATTCAACAGGAAAAGAAGGAAAGTATCATCTTACCTCGAGAATCCTCGGTGCTAAGTAGATATGATGCCTGAAAAGCCCAGTCCCGACAAACGAGGGGTAGTATTACACGTAACGTTCGAAATTAAGGTAGCGAGAGAGTATAATCAAGTTGTCAGAGTAGACAGAACTGTTCCTTTGGTATGTTGTAAGTATCTTTCTGTTCGGCAAGGTCCAAAATTAGGAGGGTGTAGTTACGTAATGATTTACCGTCTCCGTCAATGCCGTAAAAAAGTAACCCAGCCGAGGTCCCACTCTCGGGTTCAAGAATCTGGCAACAGCTCCATTTTTTGCCCGAACGCTAACAAAAACAGGGAAATTGGTAATGTTAGGAATACCCAGAATGGATATGAGAGAAGGGGATGTCACCTACCATTATACCTACTAAAACCTCTGTGCCTACAGGCGTGACCTGGGGAGGATGTCGAGAAAACACTCGAGAAATTACGATCACGGAATGTCCCCTCACACTTACCCTGGCCTCCTAACCTTAACCTCTCAACCCTTATCCTAGGTCGGTGGTGTCTGTGTTTCTTTGAAGCTGTGGTTTCTGAATGTGGTAGAGGGCTTCAACGACGTTTTGGGGTAGTGACAATCGGGGACGAAGCTGAAGATGCGGGGGACTTAGGATTCATACGAACACTAGATTGGTTTGACAGAAACCCTGTGACATGAACTAGCCTCGTGACGGCCAGACTAGCTTCAGGTTCGTACGGTCTCCGACAGAACGGGTGGTGACTTTGTACAAAGCTTCTCTGGCATTAGATAACCAGCTGACGTGATTTAGAAAAACGGCCTTGCTTCCTCCTACAACATCAACAGACTACTCACATCATCACTTCGCTTCGGCATGTTCCATGCCAAGTTACACAGAAAATGGAAAATACGTAATTCGGCCAACTAGCACCGTTTCAAAGTTTGTTTCTGGTCGAATGACCAACGGGTGCCCACATGTGTACGTACTAAAATGCAGGGCTGGACACTGGAGCCACTTCTTAGCGACGGCAATGATTTACTAACAGCTATGCAACGGAAGTCGAGAATTTTGCAACGGACCTGTAACGGTCTTAGCAAGTTGCGTTTCAAGCTTTTCTGGATTTTACGAAACCCAAGAACTCATGGAGCCCCAAGGATGCGCCACACTACACAAGATATATAAGAGAAGAGTCGTCCACTAGTGGTGTACACTAAGCCCCCCTCCGCTGTCCGGACGTGCGCCCCCGCTGCCGGCCGTCGTTACTTCTAACTTGTCGTTCAACGATTCATAATCAACCTCGTTCATTCGAAATCCTAACAACATGGGTGGCTTCTCCCTCTCACCGTCGATTTTTTTATGTCGACAACGCGTCAAGCCTGCCACCCCCACTATCGGCTGCCGATACACCCCGGCGGGGGACGTGCACTATGCCAGCAGGTATCGGACCACACTCGTAGTAACTGCCTCTGGTACTCTCGTCCTCCTCGCACTCGTCCTCTCCACCCTTCTTCCGAATGCTCAGACGGTACCCATCAAGATAGGACTGCGGGTGGTCCCTGTATATACCCTCAGTCTCCATCTCAGAGCGACCCTTCGCATGCTATTCCACTATGCACCCCCGTCATTCACTGCTCGCGGACGCCGGCGGATAGGCCTGTCTGTTGCTTGGCTCGCCACTGCCACAGTTGCGGGAACCCTCTGGGTCTATACAACATCTATGGCCACGACTTTGGAACGGAGCGAAGGAGCCTTGGCGTACATGGGAATCGCGGCGTGCGCCCTCCTCGAAGGTGGGCTTCTCACCGTTTGGGGAGAGGGCCTGTTCGTCGCCTCACAGCCGAGTGTCCATATGAGGGTACAAGGACCTATACTAGGCTCCGAGAGTGTGCTCGAGGAAGGCGCCGCAGGCGCCATGAGGAAGCTCACGCGAAGCCACTAGCTTAGGATGGGGAAGGGGAATGAAGTCAATCAATGTCAATAGTATGTTTTGTTTTGCTTTTGAGTGATGGATAGTTATTGACATGGCTTCATATTTAGCTCGTTGACACGTGCGGTTCTCTATCCGAGAGGTCAACAAACCATAGCCACAAGACACCCTCGCATTCTTGTGCACATGTATCGTTTCATGGTACACTCACACCGGACTCTATTCGTATCCGAATTGTTCCACCACCCCTCGTTCGTTCGTTCGTTACGTCTCTGTTTCGTCTCGCCTTCCGCCTTCCGTCATTCGTTCACCTGCTCCATCCCCTCGTGCCCTTCCACTACGGGCAGTGTTACCATAACCATCGCTCCTTATCATCTCGGTTGTTTATTCGTTTCAAATTTCAAAGGAAATGGAAAAGAAAAGAAAGCTAACCTCGCCTCGACGCCTATATTTAGACAAGTGCCGTGGGATAAAACCGCGTATATTAGCGTGCCATCACATCGGCTTCTGGGCGGTCGCCATCTGATGCACGGGAGCTTGCTCCCAGCCACTCAAATCTCCCCGAACCGCTGAAACGGCCCCACCGTAGGCGATCGCCGCAACGCCCCCTTATGGCTTTAAAGGCAACAGCCCGTCGTTGGGATGGTCCATTCCGCTCAAATCACATATGGTGCCTTAACCATGGGACTTTTTCAGGTAGGAATGCCAATGAGAAGATGGAGAACAAGGCTGTATATACCCGCCTACTCGAGTAGGCGATAGCTTGCGTTCATGATAGGGACTATGTGCCAGGAGGATGCTCGTATATAAGATCAGCCACGCGTCGTCCTCGTCCTCGTTTCAACTCGGAACTCGCCCAACCCGCCCGACCAGCCCGTCGGAACAGTCGCCCACCACCACACACCACACACCTCACACGTCGTTGCTGGGGAACAGCTGCATTCATTTGATTTCACACTAGCAATCTGGTGACAACCACGTCGATCGTTGCATTAGCCGTTCTCACCATTCTCACCATTCTCACATCTCA
>Ga0307515_10015448_pt1 | contig 14064 bp, 9 predicted proteins | sample 17_EM_MG_FD_194513 | JGI IMG/M metagenome (GOLD analysis project Ga0307515, IMG submission 194513) | Populus trichocarpa ectomycorrhiza microbial communities from riparian zone in the Pacific Northwest, United States - 17_EM | ecosystem: Host-associated > Plants > Roots > Unclassified | place...
TATGCATCAGGACCAGGGTGATGCGTCTCATGTCAGAGCATACGCGTACGCATATGGGAGATTGTACATATACGGGCCTCTGGCCCTCGAGATAGAGAAGTCAATCACGAAGTCACCGAACCATCCAAAATAACAGTTTCTGTTACAGATGTACATGAGCCGGAGCCCTAGAGTTTGTGACTGCTCTTTTAGACTTCGCACTCTACTCTTTTCTTTCCTACTATCTTGGATCTTTAGACCGGTACATAGATATCGCACTATAGAATACACGCACACGGTTCTCCCCAACTTCCATATCGTAACAGTTTCTCAGTTAGTCAGTTCGAGTGATAGATTGTGATGGTGTTGGCAGCTGTCTGATCAAGCGTTCCGGCGGGGTGCGGATATTACATGATGCTTTAGGATGAATCTCAATTGTGCCGGAGCTAGATTCGGGGGCTTAGTGCAGTTCATCAGACCTTTGAGGTTACTGTATATATACCAACAAAACCTCTCGTGGTATGTAGATATGATATGACAGGGTAGAATGAATCCGTCAGACATGTCAGACACCACCGAGAACATGTTCGTCGGAACGAGTGATTGTGGGTTACATATATTGGTAGCAATACTTACTATCGCTGATTGACACTCCTTCATACGAACAAACAAGTTCCATTACCAGACCAATTATAGTCGATAAGGGCATGTCATAAATTTTGAAGCTAGTGGAAGAAACGTCGACATTTTCTTGAGATTGTGCCTGCTCTTGGCCGGCCACACCTACTGTTAGCGCTTTAATCTTCGTTGTAATGATTGTCCACAAACAGTCAGATCGTGCACAGCACTAAATCAGATTTGCCACCGCAGCCAATACCTTACAACAGCACGAAAATGCTAAAACTGTTTTAACAAGAAAAGGTTGTCCAGACAAGCTTTTCGTAATGCTTGTGCTAGCCCTTTGAGATTAAACTTCTATCAGTAATCAAATCGTTTATATGTGTAATTGACATTGGAAATTGCTAAGTGCTTGTCTCCGCCTAATTAAACATTATCTAGGTGCAGTAGCGCCTTAGCGTGCATGAATTAAAGCAGTTATAGCATTCTGTAAGAAATCCAATAGGTCCTGTCAGCTCTCGGGTACTGGCAATCATTAAAATCTTGCGAGTAAGTAAGCTGATAGCTGGAAGCTCGTTTGTTTACCAGTAACATCGTCCGAAGCTAGTTCAATGCAGTTTTGCCCGCTTTTAATCAACAAAAATTCTTGGTTGCAGCACCTTAGTATATACTCCGTGATATGCAGAACGCTACTGCATAATTAAACAATGTTTATTTTAGCGAACGAGGATTGCTGATATCAGATCCCCTTAAAGTTGAGCCATCAAAGGTATGTAGATACTGGTCACGCATGAGGCGTCAGTTCTCACTGCAAGTGATGCACAGGTGACTTCTTCTAACCGATACCGTCAATTTGGTACAAGCAGGGCACAGGGCGCATCCGAGCTAGACCTCTAGACTAGCGATCGCTTTAATTATAATATCATATTTCCGTTATTCTTTTCAGAAAGAGCTACTATTCGTTCTAAATTTAGACTCACAAACCGAGAAAGGCATCCTTCAACGCGGTAGTAGTTTCACTGCAGTCTCTATTAAAAACGGCAGATTCAATAGGCAACAGCTGAGCACTCTAACTAGTATGATATCTAGCGAGATACCCAGGAACCATTCATCTTGATGCAGCTAATCACGATCTCAATCCAGTTTTCCAGGCATGGAAGTTCATGTTGGTTATCTCGGTACCACTGAAAGATCCAGAGTTGCACTCAACTATTGGATACTTGTTGCCAAAGTTATAAACTTACTTTTTGCAATTGGTAAAGTAGCATGGGAGTGCATACTAATCTGCTCGTTTTGTCTTATGTAGCGAGGACCAGTTTTATCCAGCAGGTATTTATTAGGCGAGATACCACTATGCAGCATGCAGGCATTCGTGGATCATTTAGGTGTAATATATTCCCCATTAGGGATAGATAAAGTCTAAATTAAATACCGTTCTAATCATCCGATCCTCAATCTCAATCTGGTCATTTCTGGATGGATCGGTCTTTTTCGCCGCAAGCACCTAACAAACACAACAACAATTACCTACTTTGAGGGCGAGCGGTAACCGCCGGTAAGAGGGAGCGGCACTGAGAGTGACAGCACGGCAGACCTGGGTCGGAGAATAGCAGAGTGGAGTTATGGAAGACCGGATTTTCTGCAACACCGAGTGGTTACTTTCTTAGAATTGAGTAGCGAGAGTTACCGGAGACCGATGCGTTGGAAACTGAGGGGGGAAAGCACGGTACTACAGGATCGATACAGTAGAGTGAAGGTCGACGTTCGGTACTTACGAAAGTGCCACACCACACCACGGAAATAGCCTGGAAGTGGGGGAGTGAATGTGGTGCAAGTGATAACAGACCCCAATTTAATACGTACTACACGAGATAGAGATATATCCTGAAAACGCGTTATAACCGCGGGACTTTTCGGGCGCTTGAGCTATCCCTGGGCCTGGCCTTGTTCCCGGGACATAAACCCGGCACAGGGTTTTTGGAATGCTAAGATTCAACTGGGCCAACTTCAGCTCACCAAATCGACGGTATCACATTCGACATTACCCCATCTTCAAATAAACTTACAAGGTTTAAATTTTAATCTGGGTAGAACGTTAATTAGATCGCATCTGAATCTCCCCGAACGCTTCTGCCTGGACTTTACACCTGAATACCAATGTACATTAGATCCTTTTCAATTGCAGCTGTAAAAGCACATCATGCACAGACGCTGCAGCCTGAAAAACACATCGTACAATGGAGAGCTTCGTTTGTGTACCCAACGCCGCAACTAAATCATCATCCGGACTTGTTCTCAAATGTTACCTATAAAAGCATGCCACCCTTTAACATGTGCCTAGGTTATACATCCAATTTTTCATCGACTGCCCTGTTCAGCTATAATGGCTTCCGAAAACCAACATACCGTCGAGTCTGAGAAGCCTACGAGCTCTGAAGAGCCTTTCTTGACCCCAGGCGCCACAGAGATACTTCCAACTAAAGATAGCGTCGAACTGACTAGAGATAACCGCCACCTTCATTGGTTCCTCTTGAGAGATTTCGCCGTCATCGCCCTACTCTGGGCTGCGTATGCTGCTGTGGTGGTGGTCACCGACAGAGAAGGAATATTAAACGACAAGAAAAAATACTGGAATAGTGCCTTTACGGTCGGAATTCCAGTGATCATCGGATTGGTATCTATAGTGAGTAGTACGGTTGGCTCTTATGGAAGAGATTTCTGATTCATTGAATTAGCGCGTATACAAAGGGATGGCTGCGGTTGTTCGATGGAAAGTTTTGTCTAGCTGTGCGGCTAAACCTAACGAGGTAGGTGTTCATGTAGCTCTCCCGACGGAACATGTATAAACGAAATAACGAACAACATAGATAAACCTGATCTTGGGATTAGACAGCTATCAAGTGGTCACTAAACTCGGTTGGCTGTGGGCCTGGGAAGAAAACAGATATTTTGGGTCATTTCTGTGCTTTCTGTGGGTCGCACTTATGCTGGCAAGATATCCTGTTCGCCCTTACGATATGATGTAATCCGCTGACTCTGCCGGTAGGCAACGACCATTGCAACTGCACTACTCGGTCTCACGCAGGATTCACAAAGCGATGGTGCTCTGCTATGGCACCCAGGCAAGGCGAATGTAACACTCCTCAACAATTTCTACTTCAATCAAACGAATAAAACCGAACCTAAGATTGGAGATCTGGCAAATGAACAATACTTGGCGCATCTTTATGGCGATGGTCAGTATGTTGCGCCGACAATATCACCTATATCCGAGCGCGCAATGTATCACAAGGCTAACATTCGATGTTAACAGGCTCTAAGGATCTCTACTTGAATGCACCACTCCTTACATCTATTCCAAAGAAAGAAGATATACAACCTAGCTACGGCACAGTTCAGATTTACCAAGTGGATGGAACTACTGATTGGAAATATATGGTAAATTAGTAAATTTTCGGAGATAGGACCTATTGTATCAACTTTCTAACTATTGTTATATCGCACATAGTTCCAAGACTGGACTCTTGTTAATGGAGGGACACTACCTTTCGGTATTCTATCTGTGATATCGAATCGATCAGTCACTATAAAGTCTACCTGCGGAAAATATTCCTTATCTAGCTGGACTATCGATGGTTTGGACTCAGTTCGAAATGACATCTGGCGAACAGGTAGCACGGAATGGAGTGTATGTTCTTGTCTGCCATTGAGAATATGATCACTGACCTGTGAGTAGATGTTCGGACCAGGAGCAGTGTGGGATCTCTCCAGTCTCTTGCAGACAGTTCAACTCCACCCGGAATCTGCTAACGCAGTGTTAGGACATTTATGAACCCAGATTTTAACCCGCTCGTTGATGCGCCGAATGGGACTTTGGGTTTCTCAGAAAGCCTCTGCGGCGGCTCGCGGTGCGCTGCAATTGGGGTCTATGTGCTGTCCGCTAATTATCACAACGGCGATGGTACCTTCTACGAATGTAATGTTACCGTGTCAAAGGTGGATAATCCAGAAAACAGTGACCAGACGCAGGAGATGAACGATAAGGTTGCGAAGTTGGCAGCTGGGTCCATTGGACTGGATGGTGTCGTTTACCGTCCTGGTGACAAAAAGGGGTCGATACCTTTGTCGCAGTTTGTTCGGTATAACAACGAGTGAGTAAGCCACCGAGTCTTCGGGTTTTACCTTTCGCATGTGAAGGAGGATTTACTGAGTGAAACCTGCAGTACACACTGGGGGGGAGAGGCGGTGTTTGCAAATGACGCCGACAAAGTTGCACGTTTAGTTGGGGGCTTTGCAGCTGGAAGTATCGCAAATCTTGATGCCAACAACCCGCGTATTCCGGGCACGTCGGCGCATGGACGACAGGTGAAAATAGGAGTTAAGATCAATATCAAAGGGATTTGGCTAGTATGAGTCTCTTCTTCCACAAGTGTATGTACCTACAATGCAAGTGCTAATAATTTTTGTAGTGGCTGATTATTGGCCTCGTTCTGGGTGCGCACCTAATTCTTATACCCACAGTTCTTTACATTAGCAAAGGTGTCATTCGTAGAGACGATTCTTACCTTGAAATAACCGAACTACTCAAACGTAAGTTAACAATCTAGTGGTTCTTTCATAGATATTGATGCTAATTAACACCAGCTGTACGCGCAGCTGTGGATTCGAAAGAGGAGAAGACGACATTCACATACGGAAAGGATACGGGCAAATTTACTCGGGTGGTTAGGGAGAATTATGCATAGTTGGTTTTTCATGGGACGTACGAGTCATATAACGAAGCTCTTCAATATTTCTGTTACATAGATTTAATTACCTAATCATCAATGACTGTTAAGCCCCTGGGAACCCTGTTCACGGAATCCGTGAAACTTCGGTATGGTGCAACCCATCAACCATACTTCAACAAACATGACATGACCTATTCAGATTAGTCCTCCATCACCATAAAATGCGGGGGTTTGTTTTCGTTGTTGGGGCTATAAATTAGATCACTGCCATCGCCATCACCAATACCACCGCATATATTTTAATTGTTGAATTTTTATTTTCGCATTAAGTTCGGGCTCGCTGCAGGTGAGAGGAGGTGTACGGTACGGACAATATAGCGATGGTGGTGGTGGTGGGTAGTGGGCAGAGGGAGTATTCGGGTCATGGGTCATGAAAGGTCAGTCCGGGCACCGCATTTCTGGAAGAAACCACCACCAAACGAGGAATTATCAGAGCACCACGCACTAAACTGGGTAAAGGTGGGAAGGAAGTGTATATTTACAGCAAATAGACACTGTCTTAGCCTCCTTCCCCCCATGTCAACACCCTAGGCGCACAGCAAAACTCACGTCCAGAAATGGGGTGTCTGGACTGACTTTCCATGACTTGAGTACCTATTGTGGTCGCGGATACAACTCTGTTGGCGGATTCTGTGGATGGCTGATGGGGTGTCCATGCACGGATCACACTAAGCGCCACCCTATCTGCGGACGGGGCGCTCCATCCGCGGACGGGGTGGATCCGTGAATGGGGCTTAAAATGACCACTGGATACTTCGCTTTGTGCCGAGTGTTTCAATATGAAGGGGAGAATCGTGTATATGTATAAAAAATATTATAGGGAGAAGAGAGCGAAAAGACTCGAGATATGTACCAGAGAATGGTGGCGGCACCTGCACAGCCTCTGCTACTCTTAGCTACGCGGAAATTCAACTCTGAGAACAGTGAACATTACCTCAAAAGTAGAATTCTCAAAACGCAGAGACCAATATAAACTTCCTGTTGTAGATTACGAAATTCTGTTTTTGAAACACGAACCCGATAAGAATCGTGCCTCTTATACGAGTGGATACCGTAATATAGCCAAGTATACCCCTAGAGGCAGTCAATAGCGATGCATTAGAAACGAATGCGATTTGCTCAAGAGAACATTGCGGATAAGTTACAGAGTGCAACTGGTTCGGGGAATGACCGATATGTTTCCTTGTACTAATTGTGCACTGGTACCGACAAATAAAGGGTTAAGGAAGAAACCGTAACGAATGTACGATGTGGGAGGGAACAGCAACAGTTGGATATTCGGATATTCTAGCTTGGTGGTAATGCGTATATGATCTATGTGGGGGCTTCCGAGTGTAGCTATATACATACAAGATCTGATCATCTTATGCGTCACAAAACAGACGCTAGGAGTGGGATGATCGATGATGAACCTCGTCACTACGTTTCATCTCGAGTAGCATCTCATCTCCTCACAATAGTTTCAATACCGGTGCAGTCAACGAGGTGAAGAGATATAACTCTGGGGTTAAAATTGGATAGATGGGGATATCCCACAGGAGCATTTGCTGTGCGAATTGTAAAAACAACGTCAAGGAACATTGCTAATTATTCCTTCAGAGCAAGTATCGAGCCTCGAGCCAGGATGCAAGAACAAAATGAAGCTATGTCCGAGATTATGGGTGAGATATTGTGCAACCCAGGGCATGCCCGTTTGTTTTACATCTTAAAATTTGTTCCGGTGGGACATGAAAGATTGAAAGACGTTATAATTAGGGTACGGCTGTAAATATCATCACTTCGGGAGTCTCAAAGGCTCATTGGCCTCATTATCTCTCCTGTCACAGCTTATGTCACGATAATAAATAGCGGTGCGAATGTATTAATTGCGTAGTGGCTGAAAATTGGTGTGAGTACAACGAATGAATCCTGAAAGCTATCAACATAGCCACTGAAAAGTTCGGCCACTGCATGGCCTCCGGATGCGGTTGATCGACAGTACAGTTATTGGTTTGCGCTACCTCCTGGTCATCAAGTGGACACTAATTGTCTCATTTTTCCGGCTTGCCACCGAAATACTCAAGTCGATTTCACCTGCAAATACTCCGTTCCCGATCGAAAACGTTTGGGGGCATTTCTCTTCTCCGTAGTGATGCCCTAGATTTGTCTACATGGCTGCTAGAAAGCGGTGGCGGCGCATTGGCCTTCTTCGCTCTCTAGGTTTAGATCATCAGCCATAATTGTGCGTGTGTGCTTGACGAAGAAATTCTGCATAAACATAGATTCCAAACACGTCCGCTTCAACTGATAAGACCATGCCAAGGTCAGCCATGCTAGAGTGAAAAGATGCACATTAACGCATAAGAATGTACGAATGAAAAGGGCCGTGCTAATAGATGCCCTAACCAGCCAAAAACTCTAACTACACCAGAATAATACCAGGAGTCACTTTATGTACCCATGGTGGCTACTTGCCTCACACAAGCCGGATAAAATGATCTAATTGAGTCTCGTGGCTATCACTGTTCCTTGTTTCGCCACTTAATTCCCAGCCGCTTCCGGGTTTAGTATGAATCAGGGCGCATCACATCTGGGGTTGGAGCGAGGCAAGGTGACTATTTCTAATATCTCGAGTTGCGGCCGGCTAGAAACTTGAACATAGTAGTAATCTATCATGTTGCATCTATTCTTCCGCTGTGTAATCATTCCCCGTATAATGAATGGCTAAGCTCGATCTTAGTTTCTTAGCACGCTTTGGGCAGGTTCATGAGCCTAACACACTGCAAAAAGAAATTGCGTAACACGTGCCAGTGAGCAGGGGACAGTAAGGTGGTTCCTGTCTTGGAGTGAGTGACATTACCTTCGCATATTTGCTTGATAGTTAAGCTAACTTCGATCATTTACCATCCCGGCAACTACCTGTCTAATTAAGCCCTCGAGTTACGCACCGTTTTCAAAGTGTTATATACACAAAATATGAATAACTAGCCCCTCCTTTACCTTGTAGTGTCCGATTAACGATATCGCTATTATCGAATAAGTGGTCACGTAAAATCCGTGATTTCCAACGGTATTTTAAAGCAACTCAATGGCTTTTGTAGATATCATAAATCGGAGACCGGGAGGTGATAGAGTGACTATTTATGCATACTCCGCATGTGTAGCACTTTGAAATCAGTGTGCAACTCGTGGACTGAATTGGACTTGAATAAGGCTGAATTTAGGTTCAAGGGAGCGATTGAAAATCTCTCTTGGGCGCCAACACTGAGTTGTGGGGGTCTTTATGTCACAAGGTCTCGGATGACTTCCATGATGGCTGGGGCTTCTGACGCAGACATTGAGTTCCATGTAGTAGTTGCCTTCGCAGGTCTATTGAATGACCCTCGGAATTTCTATATAGCGGTGACTACAGTAACGTATTTCTCGGTGTAACCGCCCACGGCCTCGCAACCGATCATGCAATATAGCACGCAAGTGCCCTTGGTTGCAGGAGCAGGGATGCTGAATTACCCACTCACAAACTCAATTTTCACTCTCCCCCCATCAACACAACCATGGGTACAGTGAAGTGTAGAAATGCAGCTACTGACAGAGAGAATGGGATCCTTGAAGCCAACCATGTGTAACACTCTGGTCTGGAACCATCTATTTGCACTGCTGTTTCAACCTACAGTATACCGTATGGAATATTGTATAACTGACTACTAGTCGGGAAAAGCTTCCGCACTACCATAACCAAGATTTACTATGGCCGTTACCACTGTATTACAGTTGCCTACCCCAGATTATGGTGCCATGCCATATATTTATACTATTATAGGAGTGTTATGGGAGTGTTATGGGATTGTTACCATATGTCACCGTCTGTGATAACCATTTACAGAATGAAGTAAATTTCTCATACTGTATACCCATTCGTCACCCCCTGTTTTAAATCACTGCCATCACCACCATCACCACCGCCATCACCACCATCACCACCACCATCACCAACATCACCATTATCACCATCACCATCACCACCATCGGTTATTTCAGTCTTAGATGATTCCTCTGTGAGCAGTATGTACGACCCCCCTGCCAACTCAGCGAAGCCAGATCCACTACTACAGGTGAAGCCAGATCCACCGCGAGATGCGAAGCCAGATCTACTACTACATTCAAAGCCAGGTCCACTGTGACAAGCGAAGTCAAATCCACTTTTACTAACTTGGTTTCAGCAAATCTAGATGCACTGCTTCCAGCAAAGCACAATCCTTCCATACCAGCGAGCCCAGATCTATTGCTACCAGCGAAGCCAGATGTGCCAGATCCAATGCTTGTTGCCAACTTCCAGCACATCCAGATGTTTGGGGTTTTCCCTTAACAGTGGTAAGGGTATAAGTGTATCGTAGCAAATACAATGGAAGTCACATGACAGAAATTGCTTAACACATATCGGTGAAACAACAGTGTGTTTGCTAGTCTAGTGATCTTTAGTGGGATTACACTCGAGCCGCATGTCGATTGATTAATGCAGATAAACTTGCACTAGTGGATTCATGTTTAGTCATGAAATTATGTCACCATTACCAAAACAACGAAAAACATGTCAGCTGTGTGTGTTAGGGGTTGTCCCTTAGCAGAGGTTTTGATACTTGGTATACTTTGGGATATACTTTCGGGTCTATAATACTGAACTACATAACGCCTAACCCCTGGAAGTTGCAAGTATCAAATGTATGAACCTTAGCGGGTGAATACAAGCCTCGTGCCGATTGGCTAGCGAGTCTCATCGCTAGCGGATTCATTGAAAGTGCACATACTACGGTAGCGCTGATTTCATGATGCAGTTAACGTGCCTGTCGGCCTTCGGGCAAGTGATGCCGTTAATTATCAAACACACCTATCAAACTGAGCCAAGTGAGGCTGGACAAGGCTTGTGCATTAATGCGACTGGTGTGTCTGGTTAATTAAGACGTGGGATGATCAAATGAGTCCCGTAGCTTCCGACTCCCTGGCTGGGATGAAAGTACTAAAGCAAACTACTATCAGGTCATAATACTGGTGTGGTACGTCAAGATTAAATATGAACAGAGCATGGTGGGTCGCCAGTAAGCCTCTGAAAGCAGATATGACAAATAGCCTACATCGGCAAAAGTGCAAATCGACTATCGACTGCACTACGCGCACACGCGCACACGCGGAGCTCATAGCAAGCTTCCCGTGGACCCCTGCGCGACGCGCAGCCCGTAGTCATCCATAGGGGCCCATGGACATCTGCGCGTGGGCCTACGGATGCATTTACAACCGTTGAGTCCATGAGTGGACTAAGATCGGACTGATCTTGGCCAGTGAGTGCCTGCAGGCTCTATACCTTTGTCGAACAGATATCCGGATATCAGGTGGACATACCAAGCCCTCTATTTCCCATATGACTACTTTTATTCAGCTGCAATGTGTATAGAGAACGCTGCAGTGCCGCCTGATGGAGGGTTGATATCCTGCAATTGCACAATGAGTGCGCGGCAACTTCAAGTCGAGCCCATGCTGAATCTATAGGATTACGTTATGCTGCCGGAAGAAGGAGAGATAATTGCAATATCACAACGGGCTTGCGGCAACTACAAGTCGAGTCCGCGCTAATGCTATGAATGTTCTCAATGGGCATCTCATGCGGCTATCAGTATATTCACTGAATTTCTGCATGAACTATGGCACAATGATCAATGGAGTTCTAGTGGAGCTATGCCACAATTTCCAGTAGAGATATGGCGCGATGATAATACAGTTGCAGTAGTCTACAAGGGTTATGTCACAAAATCCAGTGGAGGTATGATATGATGGTCACAGAGTTGCTGTAGTCTACGGGAGCAATGGCGCAATTTCCAGTGGAGCTATGGCACGATGATCATAGAGTTGTGGTAGTCTAAGAGGGTTATTGTACAATGTCCACTGGAGCCAAGGTACGGTGGTCACAGAGTTGCAGTAGTCTACGTGAGCTATGGCATGATGATCATAGACTTCCGGTAGCTGGACAGGAGGTACAGCACAATACAATTCACACTAAAACATGAGCTTTCACTAATGAATACAATACATTTTACAGCACATCTAGTCCATCAGCCTAACCGTAACCGCACACTGCAAACTTAATTCTATTCCTTAGGCCAACCGTAACTCCACACTGCAAAACTAAATTCCATTCCTTAGCCAAACCATAACTCCACACTGCACAACCAAATTCCATTCCTTAGCCAAACCTACCGACACCGTTCTCACGAACCTCACTGGCAATACTACCCCAGGATCCATGCATTCCGCTCAAAACTGGTTAGCATGGGGCACATGACTTCAGGTATACTACCTTACAGTGCAGATGATGGCCATCATTCAGACTCGTCAGAGTCTTGCGGCGCCTCGAAAGCCGCTAGACTTTCCTTGTTCTTGCCGAGGTTTTCCTCGCATGGTGGGAACGCGGCGGGCTTAGGTAGGCTTATACGTTGAACCTCCTTGCTGTTTTGTCTTCTGATATTCAAAATCTTATATCACATTGAGGCCATGGCAATGTCTGACAATTCTGACATCGTATACGTGCTATCCCACATCTCCTGATGCCTCCCGTATATCGCTGCGACAGTCAGTTATTTTGCAGCGGCCATTGGAAAGCTCACTCACAACCGGTCTTTATCGAGTTGAATAGCCGCACTTGTACAACCTTGCCAGTGGCAATAAAGTGTGGAGGTGCCACTGGAGAGTGGTTGGGATTAGACCGACAAAATCAGGTGACATTTGCGCCAGAAAGAGCGAATCCTGGATGCCCACGGATTAGTTTGCCATGAAAAAACACTGGTAAATGGCGGTGGCAATGTAGCTGCTAACGTATGGCTCCTTGCGAGTCCCAGAACCAATATCAGCATTATTCCTTCCACTGGACGTATGATACCAGCCTCTCTGTCTTTGTTGTCCAAGATATATTGATCATTGTCGAGTAACCAGCGGACCATACCCTTCCTTTTTGGGGCCTCCATTTCCACATGTTGGTAAATCTCTGTCAGTTTTATTCCACTCTGCGAGACTGCGGTGCGTTGCACGGAATAGTGAAAACCTCTGATCTGCAGCTGGTGGTTAACATTGGTACCAAAGAAAGTCTAGGGGACTTGCATAGGCAACATGTTCAGGTGCCGGTTGTTGGGGGACACTGTTATTGAATTTCCACAATGCTCGGGTCATTTCCCAGGCAGCGGCAGCGATCTCATGTACATCCTCCGGAAAGGGGGTATTGAACAATGTCATCCGCCCGATCATTATCAACGCTTGTTTGGCAACTGTTCCAATCTGTGGATTCTTGAATTTGTTGATACCTCTCGACTTCTGTGCTCATGTAGTCTTTTTGTCCTCCCCAGGTTTTGAATGAGTATCAGCTGCCGCACATTTTTGGTTGGAACTTCGAGGGCGTGAAAGGAAGGTCACAGTCATCAAGGCCCTTTCGCTAAAATTCTCACTTTGCTGGGGACTAACAGGACCAGATGCTGGCGTTGACCGGGGATTATCCACCGACGGCGATGATGTGAAGGAGGCCGACAAGCCTGTCGTGGGTGGTTTCAACTCTGTTGGCTTTGGTGGTTTTTGAGCAGCAGTTTGTGTTAGCAACGGTTCCGGCCTGTCACTTCGCGTCCGGGTCCGGGTCCAAACCAAACCGTTGCCAAATTGGCGGTCCGGGTCGTCAATAAACCAGAACTACCCACTCGGGTACGGTTCCATGGTAAACTCCCAACCCTTCTGAACTGGGCGGGTTGTCAGCGGTCGCACAGCGGGTCCATCTATAGATTCATATAAGGCTCTTGTATTTGCAGTGTGTTAATAGTATCTTATCAAAATCGAGTTTTCAGCAACCATTAATGAGCTTTTGCATGTTGAGCAGTTTGCAATATCGATTAATTCGGTATCTGTGTTTCACCTTCGATATATAGTATTTCTGCCTAGCAAGGTAGTCAATAATACAGTAATGCACGCGAAAATCTGCGCGATGCCTTGATTAAGACATATGCAAGTCCTAACACTGTTGACACTCCGTTGACGCTCACTTTCATGATGCTGCTGGGAGCATTTCGCTGTTGTTTATGCCAGTAAAGGCTGCCAATATCGCATAAATGGATGGCTGCAACCAGTCGGAACATAACTCACTCACGATGCAAAGCTAAAAATCTTTGACACTGCGTTGACGCTCATGCTATGAATGGGGCGGTGACCGTGTTGCTATCGCTGTTGCCAATAGAAGCTGCCAATACGTCCGTGATGCATAACAACGACCAAGTCACCCATCAATTACCGTACTTACAAGACCACAAATCGTTGACGCTCCGTTGACGCTCATGCTAAGAATGGGGTGGTGACCATGTTGCTATCTCTTTTGCGCATAAAAGCTGCCAATTCGTCCGTTATGCATAACATCGACCAAGTCACTAGTGAATTACCGTACTTACAAGACCACCAATCATTGACTCTCCTTTGACGCCCATTTTGATGTATTGTCCATTCAACATCTGCTGCTGTCCATAATTGTTTTTATCCTGATTTGACTGTACTGGTTGGCTTTCTGCTAAATTGAGATGCAACTCTGTGGCAAAGCCAAGCGGCATCATTATCATGCACTGTTCACTCTCACACCACTAAAAATTATGTATCATGCCAACAGATTCATTGCGCCTGGTATACA
>Ga0307515_10015449_pt1 | contig 14064 bp, 11 predicted proteins | sample 17_EM_MG_FD_194513 | JGI IMG/M metagenome (GOLD analysis project Ga0307515, IMG submission 194513) | Populus trichocarpa ectomycorrhiza microbial communities from riparian zone in the Pacific Northwest, United States - 17_EM | ecosystem: Host-associated > Plants > Roots > Unclassified | place...
TTTTTTTAAAAAAAAAAAAAAAAAAAAAAAAAAAAAAAAAAAAACCTTTGGGGTAGCTACAAATTAGTCCCCTAAAACTATAAATTGTTACAAATTTATGCCCTAACTACATTGAATTGAATTCGAAGAAGAAAGCTTGCGATACGATATTTATCGTGAATGCATCAGTCAATTTAGGAGTAAATGAACAAAATGATGATTATGTAGTCGAGATAAAGGGCAGTACAAAAATTCAATTTAAAATAATTTTATAAATATATATATTTTTTATTTCTTTAACAAAACATGTTCTATCTTTTATATCTTTAATTATTTTTATTTTAAAACACTAACTAAACATAATTTTAATAACATAGTAATTAAGATATGTGCATGCTAATAAAATCCGTAAATTTTAATAAGAATCCAATTGATTGTTAATTCATTGCTAGTTGGATGATGAAATCAAGAGATTTTCTAGTTCAGGAACTGATATAAAAATAAAAGTGGCTTTGGAGGACTGATTTGTAGTTAGCCAATGCTAGTTTTACTGGCTGTACCTTTTGAAGTGAAGAGACGAGGTCTGACCGGATGTTCTAAATCTGATCTGGATGCTTACGTGGCTATATTTCACTAGCTGCTCGAAACAACTGCATGGACCTGGCGGCGGCCGCTTGTAAGTAGTCAAAAATCGGATAAGAACAATAAAATTCAAGAAAAATAATAATCAATTACACAATAATAAAAAATGATAATATTCCTAAATTACAAGGAAATATATTTAATATATGTATTGACTTTCTTTTAACTCTCTAGACTTAGCCAAATTAATATTTATTTTAGTGTTTTTTTTTTTATAAATAATTTTAACATATCATGTCAAGAATATGGAGAAAAAATATCAAGAATTTCTTAATGGGGTAAGAAGAAGAAGAAGAAGAGTTCTTAACATATCTAGGGTTTTTATGGTTAGACTAGATTTGTGAAGTTAGGAATTGAGAGTACTGATCATAGTAGGTTATATAGCGGAGAAGAACAATGTAGCTTGGTACCTCCTAGTGTGATTTCCCATCCTACTAGCTTAGGTTTTATACCTTTTCAGGCACTGACAAGGATTTTCAATACACGGCATATGAGTCTTATAGCTATGGTATAAACTTTAATGTCTAGCTAGGCTATTTTTGGTGCAATGCAAGGAAACAGCCGTGAGCCTATATTTGTGAACGATCAAAGAAATTCAGGATCATTGACCTGTGGATTTAACTTGTACTAGTGTATTTTTGGAAAGTATATATACATGACAGAAATTGTTGTGCTGCGGACGTTCAGAACGGAGTGTGAAGAGACACACACACACACACCTGATCAATGCTGTAAGATGAGTGGTTTTAGATTATCTTTTTGAATGATACTGCTATGGTGTTTTTTTGTTTTTGTTTTTGTCTTCCATTTAAAGACAGCCAGGCTTTACAAGCAGATTCAAAGCTTGCTTGTTAATGTGGTTAGGGTTACATTTTATCCCGATCACAGATTCAATCTTGTTTGATTAATAAAATAACCATGAGGTTTTACATGAATTCTACTAAAAACTATCTTGAACCCTAGTTAAGAAAAAACTACAATTTATAGCTTTATTTAAACCTGTTTATTTTTTCAAAACCACAACCGTAAAAGCTACTACAATGCCAAATGCGCATTAAGTCCAACTAAAAAAATTAGAAGACAACAAAACTTTGGAAAATTATTCTGATCAAGATTTACTCGAGGGCTCTCCTTTTTCATTACAAGCACAAGTGACATCTTCAGACACCCGGCGACTGGAATTCACAAATTCATAAATATGGCCATGTTATGCATCTAGAAGCTAAATGACTACAGCATCTACTGCATTGTACAGCGGTAGGATGGCTATACGAGGCACGAGAGACCGGCCTGCACCAATGTGCTCCCCCATGTGTACAAGGCATAAGGTGATGTAAGTAAAACTAGTATGTCCCCTACAACCCCATGTTAACACAATCAGAGCTGCCATAATAATAGCAATACTATTATCCAAGTCTTTAGGAACTACAAAACAGTGATAGTTGTAAAACCCAAAACTATACACATGAAGCTCACAGATCAATCCCGCACAGTATAGAGGTGGAATGCCATTATGGTATCAGACTATATCGATATCCACCATCTCCTCCTCTAGGCCTCCAACATCTACATTCTCATCTTCACCCTCATACTGCAAGTCCGGAGCAAGCCAGATAAATATCACATGTTAAAGTGCAAGATAGATAAGTCATGACAAATTCTATACACGTATTAACATTTTTTTGACGATAAAAAATATTAGACAAGGGGAGATCAGATTCTGGATAGAGTTTAATCACTATCTGCATATTCTTATTATATGTTGTGCCAATGTAACCAAGTGCCTATGGTCTACCAGAAGGGCAAGACCATCAAACCAACCTTTGAATGGGTATTTCGATGGATTGGAGGAGGTGGGGGAAGTGAAAATGGCAAGCTTCGGGCCTCATATGTAGCACCTCCTCTAACAATCCCCCGAGAAATATTTTCAACCACTTCAACATTCTCCTCCATTTCAATTTCAACTAGGTCATCAATTGCACGAGCAGCCATGCTGGTTGATGGCACCTGAAGCACTGAGCATGAACCCTTGGTCTGTCCATTCAAACATGCATGAAGTTAAGCATTTCCTTAAATTAGTCCACCATTCATTGCACTTGTAATTCATGAATAATGACAATGACTCGGTCACTCTCTTGTCCACATAAAAAAAAAAATATATAAAAGTTGTTTTGAGTGTTCTAATTTCTAACAGTACAATAGTAACATAAATATTCCAATGAGAGGGGCAATCCCTACAACAATGCTTATAATGATAATTTGCAAGTTGATAGGAGCCAAGACCTGGCATCTGCTGATACTGGTGCACTGTGGAACTACCTTGCAAAGTGTAAATTATGATATGTACAAGAAACGCAACCAACAACATTTTCCTTTCCCTTTTAATTCTCCTGGCTACATTTTCTCACTTGTTTGCTAGCTTTTACCATCTTCAAGTTACAAGCTAATCTCTGATTTTTACTGGAAAAGGCTCTCATGTCATGATTGACAAACATCAAAAGGAAAATAAAGAAAACCTAAAACAAAAGTGGGCAAGAAGAAATTACCTTATCCAAGGGAATACTGGCGGAAACACCTTTTCCTTTCTTTTGCTTGCCTTCATTTCCTATAGGAAAATGACTGTTATTCCTATTGTCCACCACCCCAAATTCCAGGTTGCTATTCAGCTGAACAGGGTGTGAATGAAATTGGGAAAGCTTACTCAGTCTTAGAGTCTCTGCCTGATGGCCACCATTGGTTAAATTGCCTAAAAATCCAGCAAGATGTCAGCACATACCTAGAAAGTTGCACGTGATTTTGTGGCAGAAAATCAGTAATAATGACCAGATTAAAAAGGCCATTTCAAGTTAAGTTCCATTGATATCAAAGTATTGGAAATAATTAATGGTAGCATACAGCAGTGTGATGGAAATATGGAATGACCATTTGCCCAAATAATGCAGCTATGGAACAACATGAAGAGGATAGATGAAGAGGATAGATTAAAGATAAAAACTTTCACACTTATTGGTCTAGACTCTGCTGCTTGTTCCATGCCTTTATATTTGCTTCTTATTCTTCTTGACAAATGTTCAACTACATCTTCAATGACATATCCTTTTGTAATAGGGGGCTAATACTATGTGATACATAATGACGTCAGATCAGGGGACCAATCAAATTTGAAGGTTCCAAAAATTCCATTTACTATATAATATATAAAGACACCATATACCTTGTGTTGATTTTTCAGCGGTATACTGTTTACCACCCAAACTTTTCTCAATTGGAGAGGAATTATTCTGCTTTCGCATCTCATTCTGTGCGCTGATTGCACAATGACCATTTATCTCTCCATCATTGACAATTTTGATGCTTGAATCCTCTTCATTGCAATCAGTTGCAGTACCAGAAACAAGCTGATCTCCCAACTTCTTAAATCGAACTTCTGACCTATAAAGTTCCATGAATAAATCGACTTATGAAAACCACCAACCACCAAAGAAAGATAAAATGTGTCAAACAAACAAAAACACAGAAAGATCATGAGAAATGGTATCAAGAAAAATGCCTTTTAAGTTCATCTTGAGCCTGCACATAGTGCTTATATGCTTTGACAAACTTCTTGATGTTTGAAGTGATCCTGAATGGTCAGTAGCAAAGAGCAAATAGGTAAAACTAAAGAAGTGTGTCTTCCATCGAGTAGTAGAGAGATAACATAAGGTTAGATAAAAATTGGTAAACTATGATAATAAATATTAGCAATTACCTTTTACATTCCTCTTTCTCTGCAGATAATTGAGCCTCAAGCTCCTGAATTCTAGAAGTAAGACTATCTGCTTCTTCAGTTTTCTTTTCCAGTAAGATCTTTAGAAAATACATATACCAAGTGTCAAAATGTCTTTACTTCTCATGAAACTAAAAGGCAACAACATCAAATATAAGGGAAGAAAAAGATGTTGGTAGCAGACAAAAAAAGGATGCTTGAAGACATGTAGATTGACAAATCACTATATGAAAAATGATTCATGCTTCAATTCAACACTCCGAGCTGGCAACTCAAGCATTTATGGAAAAGGAATATGCATGTCCTCTAGGTTTTTAATTCCTATGTGGTAAGCAAGCTGATTTCAAATCAACTAATGTTGCAGTAAACTCTTCGTCCCATGTCAAACAGCTTTTCTCATTACCACTCTCCCAAAAGTTGAGTGAACTTGAAAAACATCCGGAAATTTCAGTACAATATTTTTGCTTCTTAAGTTACATATTTATTAAAATAATCCACAATGTTTGTCAATAGTCAATGAGCTTTCTTTTTGGAGAAAACCAAGAGAAGCAGAAAAGAAAAGAAAAGCGAAAGCAAAAAGGAACCTAGAACAATTGTAATATTTGAAATACCAAAAGAAGTTTCTTGGGATACATGTTAGAGTTATCAAGTCAGAAGAAAGTACTTTTAACATTATCATAATGCAACATGCATCCCAAGACCAAATGATGGATAGCATAAAAATTGAAGCTGGTCAAACTTTAATAGATCTTATTCATGAAACATACTAACAGAATTCATAATCATAGATCAACATTTCACTTATTTCAGCCACTATAAACTACTTGAGAAAAACATTTCCACAAAGGAATGCACACCTCAAACCACTGCAATAGATGATAACATGAAACAACAAGAGAAAACATAATAAGTTCCCGTCAATAAACAGCAAACTTGACAGGTTAAAGAAATAAAAGAATTAAACAATGACAAGAAAATTATTTTGCATGCAGAATAGCAACTAAAAAATCTAGAAACTGAAGAGCAGCACTCACCATTAATTCAGATTTGTGGTGCTCAAGCTTGTTGATGTTTGACTGCATTTCTTTTAGCTGCACATAGTTCCAAAATTAAAAAATAAATGAAAATGGAATTTCCCTCGTAAAAATATTCAAACAGATCAAGCTCTTCTAACCTCAGATGATGCACCTTTTCTTTCTTTAACTTGGTCATCTGCCCTATCTGAGACTTTCAGACTCTCAGAGAAATCACTTTGGCCATCATACTGCTGTTTCTTCCTACGTTTTCTGTCACTTTAAAAGGAGCAAAATTAATTATTTTTTGGAAGCCAAATATGTATAGTGTGGGCATGAAAACAGAACAGCACACAAAAATTTAGTTTGTGTGCCATTATGTATTCAATATGTGTTTATAGAATCAGCAAAGATATTTCTAAAAGCACTGCCATATTTGTTTCCTCAAACCTTTTTAACACAAGCACTTTTCAATAACTCCCCAAACATGCCACATTTTCACTGTAGCCACTAGATTGGAGTGTACAATGAACTACAGTCCTTTACATATTAAACTTAGAAGCCACACCATCTAATGGCATAGATGGACCATGTAGAAGTGTTAATTAACACAACTTCCAAGCTGTAGATTGAAAATGTTTCACAACCAGATCATTCATACCATGAAATGGATAAAAATATCTTAAGTATTCTTGCCAAGTCAATCAACCATTATCAAGAAAGATATGGACTCTTCAATATGAAATCCACACTGGCTGGGCTCCAGTAATACTAGAAAGTACAGTGACAAACTTCTGTTTGAAATTTCAAAGTTTTATGAAGTCTCTTGAACACTTCAATGGAGATGTAGGTATGCTCTCTCTATGAAGTTCCAAAGGATACAAAAAATTATACTACACCAGTCAAGAACATAAAAGCTTAAGTAAACATAAGCCAATAGCACAGCCATCAACCCAAAAGGGAAGATATATCTTCAGAGAGGCAACACCTATGGAACCTTGAATAAATTAGAACCAGTAAAAGGTGGAATTGCGCTGACTCACTTGCTTTTCTCAAGAGACCTGGAAGGGCTGGATCCTGAAACAAATGCAGCCAACAAGAAAGGAAAAATCAGGGGACAATTGTAGTCATATGACAAAAGAAACTGAGTTGATAACTACATATGTGTTCGGATTAAAAAAAAGATAACTACATAAAATATTCTAGTTTTCCTGTAATAATTTATGTTAACACATTCATAATTTAAAGCACTACTCTACTCATCCATAGCCCAGAGATAAAAGAGGGGATAAAAATACAACTGTATGAAGAGAAGATGTGGACAAGTTACAAGGACCCGATTACTGACCACGAAATGAGTCTCGTCTGTTTGCATCTTTTCCTGGGGAATACTGGCGCTTAGGAGAAAGCCTTTGATCAAGTTTATCCCTCAAGTCACCACCTCGATAGTCCCGCGTACCTACAATAAGGAAGGGAATAAATTCCAGTACAGCAGGTTAGTATCTTCTACGTTTCAGTTAAAGCAACCGGAGGACCTGTAAATCATAATGATCCCAAGCTTACCATCATAAGGAACAAAATTAGTAAGAGCAATGAATAGTACTAATGCTTGCTTGCCAATTCCAAAGGGGATAAGATACTATCCCAATGTATTATGAATTGACAAAGAAGGTTACCATATAACACCAGGAAGAGAACCCTTCAAATATAGAAGTCGCATTGGATAAGACTAGACAATATATTCTGACTTCTTAATGAGGAATAGTGAATACAATACAAGCTGAATAACACAGATTGCTCTCCGGTGCCATATTAAGAAATAATGAGAATCTATTGACTACAACCAGTCAATATGTCCTGACTTCTTGATTAGCAATAAGAAATATGATGTCTCCATGGTAAAATCTTGTGGTATAATGTTTGCACGATAAATAAGATAAGTCAGTATACTCTGTCTTCTTGATGACAATAAGCAAAATAATAGAATCCGAATAATATAGATTTGTTGCCAGCACCATAATACAGGAGAATGTCAACGAATATACCATCAGCAAGAAGAATTGGTTTCTTCATGAAATAACTCCCGCAAAACAATGCATACTTTCTCCGGTAGAAATCGCTTGAAAAGGATATTCAAGGAGACATAATAGATAATGAGCTCCACCAGGATATAGACTACTGAATGCACTAGAGATAAGACCTGAGAACTCTGACAATGTTGCTTGCTATGTCCATATAATCACAGGCTATAAATTTCCAACGAGGCTAATATCAATCCTTCACCAAATTATTTGCCATTTTGCAGATACAGTATAGTATGATGAACAAGAATAAAGATCCTGAGACAAAAAAAAAAAAAATACTGGAACCAGCTCTAAGATTGACCAATGAGCAATATCCATTCTGAAGGAAGCCAATAGTAGCTGACACTAACGAAACACATTCTCCAGATGCCATTTTGATGCATCTCCAAATCACTACCTGATACTGCTGATCAAATGAAACAAAAATCTGCTGCAAGACATTTTGATTACGTCTCCAAATCACTCATCAATAAAATCCAAATCGAAGAATTCTCCTCATTTGTATTCCCTACTTCACATTTACCGCACTGCTTTTTCTCTGAACTCATGCATAATCATTTGGAAAACAAGTATTCATCATAAATTGTCACTCGTAACAATAATAAACTAAAACATTTTCAAAAACACAAAATTAAACAAATGAATATTAAATAAAAAGTAAAATTTACTACTCCCATTCACAAAATAATCTATCAACAACTATGCTCACAATACCCAACCAAACAATTTTTTTTTAAAAAAATGAATAATACAAAAAAAAAAAAAGAAGAAGCAATCTCATCAAAAAAATTTCACACAAATTTGATTAATTACAGTAAATAATAATAATAATAACAATAATAGTAATAAGAATAAGAATAAGAATAAGAATAAGAATAATTGAAACCTAGTATAGAACACATTACAGCCAGTAATAATGCAAAGAAAAACTAAACAACAAAACGATTAAAAATTATACAAAATAGCAGTAAATAGGGTTACACAGCGAGAAAAAACGGAACGAAGAGCAAAGATACCATAACGAGAAGGCATGGATTGACGAAGCTCGGCGTTTCCATGAGCAAAAGAGCAATTTTGACGATGACAGCGGCCTTTTCGGTATAATACGCATAGCTTCGTCTTGAAGAGCTTCCTTTCCGCCATTTTTATATATTATCTATGAGAAAAACAATTTGCAAAGAGAAAGCTTTTGAGAGAGAAAGTGATTCGCCTGAAGGTTACTGCAGGCGTAGAAACTAGAAAGTGAAAGGTATTGTGAAGGAATAGAAGGATGAACTACGTTAATATGCCTAAGGTTTGAAAGGCTTGTCAATTTGGTCCCTATAATCGTTTTTTAGTCCCTAATTAGTAAGTTGTTCAAAATCATTGTGGTTTCTTTTTAAAAAGAAATTAGAAAAGGAATTTGGTTGAATTGTTGTGTTTATTTATTTAGTAAAATAAAGGGTTTGAAAACAAGAACAAAACAACCACAAATAAATTTTCATTGATTAATTAGCAATAAGTTGTTGATAAATCACTAATTTCTTAACCGCCTCCACTTAATTTAAATATAAAATTACAGTGAAAAATTTTCATTATTTAATATCAAATCTAAATATTTTTATATATTTTTATAATTTAGTTCTTCCAATTGTTTTTATGTTAATTTAATTATTTTTCTAACCATAGTTTATTTCTAACCAAATTTTACAACCTCACTTACTAATATACAAACTTAAAAACACTTTTTTTAATTTAGAACTTTCAAAATCAACTTTGGTAAAGGGAATTACTTTATTTTCTCAAAACAAAGAGGATTAACATACAAATTCATTTTAAAATTATGGACTAAATTATAATTTACTCAAGCAAAAAAATATAAATAAAACAAACTAATCAACCTGACCCACCAAAGCCCTATAATGCACAGCACTGCCAGTGTCAGCGTCCGTATAAACACCTCACAACGATGAAGACTCGATATGTAAAGCGGATGACTCGCTCACTACTCACCCAGCTAAGCTCACCACACTCGCACCGCTTCTTCTCGAGCACTACCACCACCAAATCTCCTCTTCGCCACCACCAAACCACCCTCATTTCCACTCGACCCACCTACTCGCCCCCCAAATTCCTCCGAATTACCACATTTGCCACAAAAAACGAGAGCATATTTGATGCTGCTGACGAACTTAGGGAGGATGATAATAAACACGACGTCGCGTCGGAGAGGAAGGAGCCACTACATGAATTTTCTAGAAACGTAGTGGTTCTCACGTGCGAGTCGAAAGCTGAGGGTGGCAAGTGTGTGGTTTATTTAGTTGGCACTGCTCATGTTTCTCAGGTGAAAGCTGAAAGTCCATGTTTTTTTTTTTTGTGTTTTCTGGTTCTGGGTGCTTGAGAAAGGGAAATTCTTGGTTTGAGAGAGCTTGACTTTAGTAATTTCTGCAAAACTAAAATGGCATTTAAAAGCATGTATTTTATTTGGTTTTCATTTTATTTTTCTGTTTGATTGCTGGGAAAGTGAAGGAAAAAGCTGGGATTATTAAAATTTGAAAGCTTTTGTGTTTTGGGATGCTTGAGAAAAGGAAACTCTTTTCTTTAGTGAGTATAAAATGGCTGGATTTATAAGGTTATCAAATTTGTGCCAGAATTGAAAAATTTACAAATTGTTTACCTTGATTTTTCTGTTGGGTTGTGAGTTGCAGGCATCATGCAGGGAAGTAGAAGCTGTAATCCGTCATGTGAAACCACAGGTGCTTTTGCAGTTTTTTTTTTTTTTTGAAATTTCATTAACATTTGTATTCCAAATATTAATGCAAAGGTCATTGTTTAGAAGGTTAGCTGCCTGAATTTAAATTTTTTTTATGGCTTTTACTTGTCCCATGAAGATTCGCAACTTCGTTGATTACAGGTTGTATTTCTGGAATTGTGTGCAAGTAGAGTCGGTCTGCTTACCATTCGGAATTTAAAGGTCTGTCCCTGGAAAGTTTCTTGCTTTCTTTCTTTCATTTATGTTCTTTACCCTTCAATTTTCCACTTTCTGGTGTCTTTACTTTTGGTTGTTAAGGTACCAACAATGAAGGAAATGATAGAAAAGTGGAAGAAAACACAAAACGCGCCTCAAATTTTTCTTAGCTGGTTCTATGCCACCGTAAGTATCTAAGATGAATTTATTATTCATGCTTTTCAATGAAAACTAGATTATTGTACATTGAGAATGTTATAAGTTAATTTTTGCATCAATATTATTTGATCAACTTCTGTTTTTCTTTTTATGTAAGGTTGGTGATAAGCTTGGAGTTGTTCCTGGTTCTGAGTTCCAGGTAGCATTTGAAGAAGCAAGAAAATGTGAGGCCAAGGTGGTACTTGGTGATCGCCCTGCACAGGTGAGATCCTTTTGCTGTCTTGCCAGTTGGAAATACTTAACCAATGCTATGTTTCTTCTGACACTGATATGCTGGATTCCCTATTAATTAGCTTAACCCATGTTGTCCTTCCCACTTCTTGCTTGGGAGCGTGTGGATTACTTTGCTATTACTGCAATAGAAGTTCATGGTTGTGTTTATGAATATAGCAGTATTCATTTGATTGCCATTCACTTATAGTTTTCTCATAAGAGAAATTTAGTGGTATAGCGTCCTTTAGGCTGATTTTGAGACTGAAAAAATTGTAGCCATGTCTTTGAATGCCAATCATGAGGTTTAATTTCATGGTTTGCCTAATTGGTCACTTGGTTGCTTTGTACAACCACACTAGTTTCTGACGGGGGACAATAAAATTTGAAGAAAAGAAAAGGAGGAGAGGAAGAAATAAGAGGAAGAAGGAGCTGGGAAGAAGAAGAGAAGGGAAGGGAAAGGCAGGAGGAGGAGAAATCCACAGATTTTTCTTAATTCATCATTAACTGTCCATAATGTGAAAAAACACATAAATAGTAAAACACTAATTAACCCAACACCAATAATTGGGCTTATAACCCTCTAAACAAAATGACCATCAATATAATATAAATTTAGCCCAATAATAAACCCAAATAAAATCTAATAATTTTGGGGTTAGGCTATCCTCCATCATCTTCGACCTTACACATGTGTGAACCGTGTCTCGAGTCTAGTGTCCCCACTAATTTCTTTATCCATTTGGTTTGCATTCTTTAGTCCAAAATGACCATCAATATAATATTATGCCAATATCCCTATAGCCTAGCATTTATTTTGCTAGCAATAATGTTTCAAGTCTATTATCATATACAAATGGATGGTCTAACCACCATGAAGGCTTACTGAGAGATTCGATGCGTGGGATGCATGTTATGTCCTTTTGTGCTAGGTACTGGCTTCTCTCATAGTCTGGCTAGCATTCCATTGTGCTAATCTACGGGCAGCACTTCCACATCCAGACATATATTGCCATCCATCTAAAGTATCTGTTACTCTGTATTTTGGACTGAGACATTTCGAGTGGATAAATTTATTGGATTTGTCAAATCTCTATTGCTGGACTGCTTCTTCAACTTTGATTCTTGAATGAATTACTGTGTAAAAGCAATAAACTCACATTTTCATTTTTATCAAGTCTTGTCCATTTTAGCGATTTTTGTGAGCTTCTTTAATTAATTTTCTCCACTTCTCTTTTGATGCCACTCTTTTTTCATTTTTCTTACTGCTGTCACGAACTAATCTGACTTTGATGGTGTCAACTGAAACAGATTACTTTCAGGAGGACACAAGGTAAGTTGCCTTTTTGGCATAAAGTAAAATTCTTGTGTGCTGTATTTGTTCAAACATTATTTTCATCGAGCTCTAAGAGTATCGACACAATGGTAAAATCTCTAAACTCTCTTTTCCTTCACTTTTTTCCGCCAATTCTTTTTTTATCCTTTATCTGCAGAAATTATTGAAGATTTCTAAACGTGGTTGACAGTCAATTTGTTCCCTTATTTTCAGATAAAAGACTTGGATGATGTTAAGAAGGTTACTATTTCAACTAAAAAACTAAGCAAGCAGTACCCCACTGTAATGGAAACCGTTGTGGACGAACGAGATCAGTTAATATTTTTTTCCCGTCATTTATTTTTGTAATCTGGTACTTTTCTGTTGTTGCCTTCCATAAAAAGGATGAAGCAGCGTCCATTAAGAAATCTTTTTTTTGTTTTTGTTTCTCTCTGCTTGATGTTGATTGCATGAGTTTACAAAAGGAATAGAGTTGCTGGAAATATTTTGCAACTTCCATTGCCCGAGTCTCTTTGGAGGAGCGTGTTTATAGTTGATGTCAAAGCTACATACTCTTGGTACAAGAGTTTTTGTAAAAACTCACCTTGAACTCATACTCATTGCATATCTATTTATGTACAGGAGAGTAGTTAATCTGTAATCTCTAATCTGTGATTAACTTGTTTAAAGCTCAGGGGTACGAGCTCTCTACAAAGTTCTTTTTGAATGAATTTATTCATATCTATTTGGCTAACTTGCAGGTACATGTCATCGATCCTGCTAAGAATCGCCAAAGAACATACTTCGGTCGTAGCAGTCATCGGAAAAGGGCATTTGCAAGGAATTAAGAAGTATTGGGAGCAACCTATTGAGGTTGGTTAAGAATATTTTTCGAGTGATGTACTTGTTTGCTGTTAGTCCATCAATGATAGAAATCTGACACATTATACCCTTAGTTTATATTTAATGGAATCATAAGAACAACCAGATTAGCATCCACCTTGTTTACAATCAGTTCTTCCTTCCCTCTGTTGCAGTTGAAGGATCTTCTTGAACTTCCTCCTCAGAAACCACCCTTTTCAGCTCTGAAGGTTCTTGCAGTTGCTGGTATGGCCATTGGTTCAGCATTTATCTTTCAAGCAAGAAATAGCTAACCAGAGTTTCGATTTGTATCAAATGAATTCAGGAACAGGATGCACAGTTTTTTGAGGAGATTGTTCTGTCCATGCTTTTATATAATTCTGAATTCTCCAATTAACTCGTGATTTTTGACAAACTAATGAATACAAAGTTGGAATAGATTTTTTTCGTCAGAAAATGCATTTAGAGAATTTTTATGTTAAATTAATTTTTTTATGTTTTTAGATTATTCCATATGATAATGTTAAAAATAAATTTGAAAAATTTTAATATAATTTTTTAAAAAATCATTTTAAAAAATAATTCTCATCATAATTTCAAATACTACTTACACTTAAAATGCAAATTAACTCAATAATTAAAAGATATTTTATGTTCTTTAATTATTTAAATTTTAAAATTAAAAAAAAATATTTCTTCAAATATTCACCAAGGTAATATAAAAGTTTATATAACTTGTAATTTGTCCCAGTTAAGTTTTATTTTGAATATTTTTTTATCAAATTGTTTTTTTCTTAAATGAAATAAAGTTTTATTTTAGTTTAAAAAATAAATTAAATTGTCAATACAAATTATTTGTTTGAAAAGAAAATAAAAAAAAATAGATGAAAACAAGAAAAAAATATCAAATAAAGTTAAAGCAGGAATTAACACTTCACTCTTGTTTACCATCCAAACAAGTCAGCCACGTAAAACTGGACCCACGAAAGCCCTATAAAGACAGGTATCACCACGTCATGATAACCAAA
>Ga0307515_10015451_pt1 | contig 14064 bp, 10 predicted proteins | sample 17_EM_MG_FD_194513 | JGI IMG/M metagenome (GOLD analysis project Ga0307515, IMG submission 194513) | Populus trichocarpa ectomycorrhiza microbial communities from riparian zone in the Pacific Northwest, United States - 17_EM | ecosystem: Host-associated > Plants > Roots > Unclassified | place...
GGCGGGTCGCGCCGATGCCGCAGTGGGACGCCGGTGCCAGCGCCAGCGCCGAGAACGGCGGCAGCTCGCTGGGTGTCACGGACAAGTCGGCCAACAAGGCGCTGGCTTACGCGTTCGTCAAGTACGCGTCGGTGGACGAGGGCAAGGACATCCGGATCAAGGGCGGCGCGTTCCCGTCGACCACGGCCGACCTCAGCTCGTCCACGTTCCTGAACACGCCGTTTGAGTACTTCGGCGGCCAGAAGGCCAACGAGGTCTTCGCCAAGTCGGCGCAAAGCGTGGTTCCCGGCTGGAGCTACCTGCCCTTCCAGGTGTACGCCAACAGCATCTTCAACGACACCACGGGCAAGGCCTACGTGTCGTCGACGACGCTGGCCGACGGCCTGAAGGCCTGGCAGGAGCAGTCCGCCAAGTACGGCACGGAGCAGGGCTTCACCGTCAAGTGAGCAGGGCGCGCCGGCCGGGGACGTTCCCGGCCGGCGCGCCGTCTCGCCCGCGTACAAAATAGGGAGTTTGTGTGGTTTTCCCTGTCTCGCACCGCTGGTTGCGCTGGCCGGACGCCTCGGGCGCGCCGCGCCTGGCCTACGGCGCGGACTACAACCCGGAGCAGTGGCCGCGCGACGTGTGGCCCGACGACATCGCCGCGATGCGGGTCGCCGGGGTCAACATCGTCTCGCTCGCGATCTTTTCCTGGGCCAACCTCGAGCCGACCGAAGGCGCATACGACTTTGGCTGGCTCGACGAGATCATGGACCTGCTGCACCGGGGCGGGATCGCCGTCGACCTGGCCACCGCGACCGCGTCACCGCCACCCTGGCTGACCACCGCGTACCCCGAGGTGCTGCCGGTGGGCCAGCTCGGCGAGACCTTCTGGCCCGGCGCCCGCCAGCACTGGCGGCCGACCTCGCCGACCTTCCGCGAGCACGCCCTGCGGCTGGTCCGGACCATGGCCCAGCGGTACGCCGAGCACCCCGCGCTGACCGCCTGGCACATCTCCAACGAACTGGGCTGCCACAACATTTACGACTACTCCGACGACGCGGCCCGCGCGTTCCGGGTCTGGCTGCGGGCGCGCTACGGCGACCTGGGCGCGCTCAACCAGGCGTGGGGCACCGCCTTCTGGTCCCAGCGCTACAGCGACTGGGAGCAGATCCTGCCGCCCCGGCTGGCCACCTCGCACCCGAACCCGACACAGCAGCTCGATTTCAAACGGTTCTCCTCCGACGCGCTGAAGGACTACCTACGCGCCGAGCGGGCCGTGCTCCGCGAGCTCACCCCGGACGTCCCGGTCACCACGAACTTCATGGTCATGGGCAACACCAAGGGCATGGACTACGCCGACTGGGCGCCCGAGATCGACTTCGTGGCCAACGACCACTACGTCACGCCCGGCCCGCAGGCCCACGACGAGCTGTCCTTCTCGGCCAACCTCACCGGCCACCTGGCCGGCGGCCGGCCGTGGTTCCTGATGGAACACTCCACCAGCGCGGTCAACTGGCAGCCCATCAACGTCGCCAAGAAGCCCGGCGAACTGGCCCGCGACGCGCTCACCCACGTGGCGCACGGCGCGGACGCGGTCTGCTACTTCCAGTGGCGCCAATCGGTGGCCGGCGCCGAAAAGTACCACTCGGCGATGCTGCCGCACGCCGGCCAGGACAGCACGGTCTTCCGCTCGGTCACGGCACTCGGGGCGACACTGCGCGACCTGACACCGGTGGCAGGGACGAGGCTGCGCCCGGCCCGGGCGGCGATCCTGTTCGACTGGACCTCGTGGTGGGCCAGCGAACTGGACTCGCACCCCACCGACCGGCTCCGGTACCGGCAGGAGGCGCTCGACTGGTACACGGCCTTCCTGGCCCTGGGCATCCGCGTAGACGTCGTACCGGTAGCCACCCCGCTGGAGCCGTACGACCTGGTAGTGGCCCCGATCCTGTACGTCGTTCCGGCCCCGCTGAGCGAGCGGCTGGAAAGCTACGTCGACGCGGGCGGGCACCTCGTCACCACCTACTTCTCCGGCATCGTCGACGAGAACGACCACGTCTGGCCCGGCGGCTACCCCGGGGCGCTGCGTGACCTGCTCGGCATCCGCATCGAGGAATTCGCACCACTACTCGACGACGAACGGGTAGAACTGGACAACGGCACGACGGGAACACTCTGGTCCGAGCAGATCGCCGTGACCGGCCCCGACGTCGACGTCCTGCTCTGGCACAAGACCGGCGAGCTGGACGCCGGCCCGGCCGTCACCCGGCGCACGGTCGGCTCGGGCTCCGCCGCATACGTTTCGACACGGCTCGGCCCGGCGGGGTTGGCCCCGCTGCTCACCGAACTACTCGAACGGGCCGGCGTGCACACCGAGCTGCCGGAGGAGTCGCGCGGGCGGGTCGAGCTCGCGGTGCGCGCAAACGACGAGGCCGAGTACTGGTTCCTGATCAACCGAACGGGCGAGCCGCTCGAGGTTCCCAACGTCGACGGCGAACTGCTGCACGGCGAACGCGGGGCGGGCGCGGGGCTGCCGGTGCTGCTGGCTCCCCGCGGCGTGGCCGTCCTGAGACGTCGCTGAGTCGCCGGCGCGGCACGCCACCACGTGCCGCGCCGGTCCGCCGGGTTGGGTCGCTCGTGGTTCGCGGTCGGGGTTTGGGACCGCGCCGGACTGCGAACCGTGCCGGTTCGGCGGTTGGGTCGCTCGTGGTTCGCGGCTGCGCGGGCTCAGCCGATCACCGGCAGTGCGGTTGCGATGGGCCAGGCGACCAACAGCGATCCCACCAGCGAAATCAGCCACGGCGGCGTCGAGAACCTGTTTAGTACGGCGCTCCAGATTGCCTGCCACAGCAGCAGGATCGCGAGTAGCGGCACGATAAGCAGCAGGAAACTCGAGGCAAGCCCGACGACCGCCGCGAAGGTCAGCCCGATCACCGCTACCGCCGATACGGCCAGGACACCGAAGCTGTTTCCGTTGGTGACTCGCTCGGCGGCGTACGCCAGCACGGCGAAGCCCGCCCAGACGGCGGCCAGCAGCCACCAGCGGGCGCCGACGGGCACGGCATTGGTGAGCCCGAGCTGCAGCGGAACCGCGATCGTCGCCGCCGCGTAGCCGATGAGCACGGGCGCGGCGATGGCAAGTCGGCGCCTATTCGGCCGGGTGATCGGCGTGGGGGTTGGGGGTGTGCTTCCGTGCTTGTTCGGCTGAGTGGTTGGTGCGGGGGGTGAGGGCGTGCTCGCGTGCTTGTTCGGCTGGGTGATTGGCATGGCGGGTGAGGGCGTGCTCGCGTGCTTGTTCGGCTGGGTGATTGGCGTGGGGGTTGGGGGTGTGCTTCCGCGCCAGCGTTGGTAGGCGAACAGCGCGGCGCCGGCAGCGGTCAGGAACCCGACGACGTATCCGCCGAGTGCCAGCGGCAGGCGGATGGTGGGCGCGATCCGGGCCAGTGGCGTGGCGACCGCCGCGGCCACGGCTGCCACAGGAATCACCCGACCGAGCTGTGGCACGTCGAGCCGAGGCCAGTCCCGCCGACCGCTGCCGAGCACCACCCGCGTGACCGGGTAAAGCCCGGCCAGCAGGGTCAGCAACAGCAGACCCGCCCCAACAACCCGCCGCATCGGTGACGGGATCGCCGCGGTGCTGAGCGGACCGCCGAAGCTGTCGTCCAGCCAGGTGACGACCTCGCGGTGGGTGCGCGGCGCGTACAGGATCGAGATGTGCTCCACACCGGGCACGACCACCGCCGAGCGGTCGCCGCCGCCCTCCTCGGCGGCGTGCTTGGCCGCGGCCCGGAAACCGGGGAACTCCAGGCCACCCGCGAGCAACAGCAACCGCGCCGGGCGCTGCGGCGGCACAAACGACGAGTCCGGCATCGAGATCGCGACCGTGGCGGTCACCTCGGGATGGGCCAGCGCGTATCGGATGACCTCGGTGGCGCCCATCGAATGCCCGACGAGCGCGACCCGGGCCGGGTCGACATCGCTCAGCCCGCGCAGATGGGTCATCGCGACGTCGAGGTCGTGCTGCAACGCCGTAGTGGAAGCGCCGGTGCTCGCCGTGGCGTCCGGCAGCGGTCGAGTGTTCGCACCGTGCCCGGAGAAGTCCAGCAACACCACCACATAGCCGCGCGCCGCCAGCGTGTCGCCGAACTGGGCCATCAACCTCGCGGAGCCGGCGAAGCCGTGGGCGACCACCACCCCCGGGCGGCGCTCGCCCGCCGGTACGCCGGCCGGGTGGACCTCGTCGAGCGGCACCCCGCCGGCCACGACATGCCGGCGGCTCAGGTCAGGAGCGGCCCCGGCCAGCAGCCAGATGGCAGCGCCGACTGCCAGCACCGCGACCAGCACCGCCGTGAGCGGACCACGGAATCGAAGCCGGCCGACCGGCGATTGTCGGGTAAAGAGCACGCCCGACCGTATCGGGCGATCTTCCGGGCCCACCATCCGGTCGTATCCTCACCAACGTGGCGCATGACGTCTGGTCCGTCGGCGATCCCTACGAGGCGTATGTCGGGCGGTGGAGCCGACGCGTCGCGGAGCCCTTCGTGCGCTGGCTGGACCGGCCCGCCGGCGGGCGCTGGCTCGATGTCGGGTGTGGCACCGGGGCATTGACCGCGACGGTGCTGGCCGTCGCGAAGCCCGCCGAGATCATCGGGATTGATCCGTCCGAGGGGTTCCTGGCCGGTGTCCGTCGGCGGGTGGTTGACCCGCGATCCGCGTTCCGGGTCGGGGATGCCCAGGCGCTGCCGTTTCCCGACCGTTGTTTCGACGCGGTGGTCAGCGGGCTCGCGGTTAACTTCGTGCCCGACCCGGGCCGTGCCGTCGCCGAGCTGGCCCGGGTGGCCGCAGCGGGTGGTTCGGTTGCCGCCTACGTCTGGGATTACGCCGAGGGCATGGCGATGATGCGGCATTTCTGGGCGGCCGCCGCAGCTCTCGATCCGGTGGCCGCCGAGCTGGACGAGGGCCTCCGGTTCCCGCTGTGCCGGCCGAAACCCCTCCGCGAGCTGTGGAGCACGGCTGGCCTGGAATCGGTGACGGTACGAGAGATCGAGGTACCGACCGTGTTCACCGATTTCGACGACTACTGGAAGCCGTTTCTCGGCGGGCAGGGCCCGGCACCCGGCTACGTCATGTCCCTGGCCGAGGACGGCCGCCGCGCCCTCCGCGAACTGCTGCGGATCAGCCTGCCGACCGATCCGGACGGAAGTGTTCCGCTCTCCGCCAGGGCCTGGGCGGTACGCGGCACGACCAGCGACGCCTAATCGGTTTGCCGGCGAAGTTCCGGGGCCAAATGCCCGGATCGTGTTTTCCGAACGCTGGAATGTCGCCTCTTGGTGAGGCATCGGGACCGTTCGGGGTCTGTCACACCGACCCCGAACGCAACGAGGTCGGCCTGCTGCCGGGGGCGGCGCTCGGCGAGAGGATCGAGACAGCTGACTGGCAGACGGTGTTCAGCGCCATGGCGTGCTACCGCGTCAACTTGCCCACGCGTCAACTCGCCCACGCGTCAACTCGTCCACGCGGCAGCGTGACCTGGCCGACGCGGCGGCCGCGCTGGCCGACGACACGGGCTTCCCGCTGCTGGTCGAGCTGCGCCCCGGGCTCGTGATCATCGACAGCGGTAAGGACCAGCGGCAGGACGACGCCCACGGCCTCGAGCTCGACTTCACCGACCTCGCCGGAACCTGCAGAGCGCTGCCCGCATGCTCGGGGCCACCGCGGATCCGGGGCTGCCGCGCTTCGCTCAGCTCTTCCTCGACGCCGCCGACGTCGCCGCGGTCCGCGCGTTCTGGATTGCCGCGCTCGGATACACCCACGACCGGCGAGCCGGGGTCAGCGACATCCACGATCCGCGGCGGCTGAACCCGGTGCTGGTGTTCCAAGAGCTCGACGCTTCGGAGACCGAGCGGCGCCGGCAGCGCAACCGCATCCACTTCGAGCTCGCTGTGCCGCCGGACCTGGCGCAGACACGCCTCGCTGCGAGCGTCGCAGCCGGTGGCCGGCTCCTTGACGAGTCGGAGGATCGCTGGCGGCTCGCCGACCCCGAAGGCAACGAAATGGTAATCGTCAACGGGACCTGAGCTCGCATTCGAGCTTCACGCTTGGCGGTTTCCCGGCAACGAGCGTCAGCACCGAACACGCACGCCACGCTCGAACGCCAGGGACGACGCGCCGTAGCTCCTAGAACATGAGGCGCCCCTGGCGTCACAACTCGCGGACCCGAAATCCTCCGACGACCTCGTGGTGCCGAATCCGACGTTCAACTGGTGCAGTCAGGTTTTTCATGGAAAGTGAGGCCTCCGCCGACCCGGAGGCCTCACTTTTCCTGAAGATGGCTTCTCAGTGGGAAAAGGGAGGAGATCAAGACCGGCTGCACGCGTTGGCTCGATGATCCGCGATCTGGGGGTCTTGGGCGTGCCGCCGTGCCGCCTGCCGTGCCGCCTGCCGCCTGCCGTGCCGTGCCGTGCCGCCGTGCCGCCTGCCGTGCCGCGTGCCGCCAGCCGCCAGCGGGTGGCGCGCCGCCAGCGGGGGCGCGCCGCCCGGTGGTCTGCGGTTGCGGTGGGTCAGCTCAGGGCGCAAGTGACCGCGGGCGCCGCGTTGGTGCCGTTCCAAGAGGCCAGGAAGCCGAAGGTGGTTGAGCTGCCGGGTGCGAGGCTGCCGTTCCAGGCTAGGTTCCGGGCGGTTACCGCCGCTGCGCTCTGGGCCACGGTGGCGTTCCAGGCTTGCGAGATCTGTTGGCCGTTGGCGTAGTTGAACGTCGCCGTCCATGCCGAGGTCGTTGCGGTTGTGCCGTTGCGGACGCTCACTTCGCCCTGGAATCCGCCGGTCCACTGCGAGATCACCTGGTAGGCCGCGGTGCATCCGCCGGTCGGGGGCGTGGTTGGGGACGTCGGCGGGGGTGTGGTCGGCGAGGTCGGCGGCGTTACCCCGTCAAGCGTGTGGGTGAGCACGGGATACCAGCTGTTGGCCATCTTCTGGAAGCCGGTGTCGTTCGGGTGCACCCCGTCGATGTTGTCGGCGACGGCGTCGTAGCCGGTCCACAGGTCCGCGACCGCGATCGGTGACTGTGTGGTTGTGAGCCCGGCCGCCCAGCCCGGGATCGCCTGGTCGAGCGCTGCCACGTCGGCCGGGCAGGTGGCGCAGGCGGCGGCGCTCATCGGAATGATCTGCGCGACGATGATCTTCATGGTGGGGTTGTTCGCGCGCATTTGACCGACCAGCTTGGTGTACGCGGCCAGCTTGTTCGCCAGCGGGATGTAGCCGCCCCACATGTCGTTGGTGCCCAGGTGCATGAGCACGATGTCGGGCTTGGCGGCGTCCAGCCACGGCGGTAGCTGATTTTGGTCGGCGATGCCGGTGGCGGAGTAGCCGCTGTGCCCCTCGTGATCGAAATCGTATGAGTATCCGGGGTTGCAACCGCCTCCGTCGGAGACGCCGCCGACGAAGTCGATGTTGGTGTATCCCGTGGTCTGCAGCTGGTGCCAGAGCTTGGCGCGCCAGCATCCGGGGCCGGCTGTGATGGAGTCGCCGAGCGGCATGATCCTGATTGGCGCGGCGGCCGAGAGCGCGGGCCGGGCCAGGGTAAACACCGGCGCGGCGGTGAGGGCGGCGAGGGCGATGTAGAGGATGAGTGTCCTGAGTCTCCGCCTTGCCGGCCGGGCGGCGTGGGTGGCGTGGGTGGCGTACAGAATCGGGGTCCTGGGTTTTTGTTGCATGATCGTTCCTTAGATAGAGGGATATCTATGGAAGCGCTCCCAACAGCGTTGACGAGTCGTCCGGTCAAGTCAAGGCGCCGAATGTCCATTCGGGACGGCCATCCTCGGCGCGTTGTCGGCGCGGGACCGATCAGCGCGTTCGCCCGTATGATCGGCTCTTGTAAATGATCACGGGCTTCGATGGAATGCGGAGATGAGAAGACGCCTGACGGCCGGGGCCGTCGCCACCGCGACGGGTCTCGCCTTCCTAATCGGTATCCCGACGTCATCGTTCGCCCAGGCGGCCACGACCGCCGACTACACCGTCGTCGCAGGTGACGGGGTGTCGACCGCCGCCGTCCTCGCCGCGATCACCGCGGCCGGCGGCACGGTCGTCAGCAGCAACACCGCGGTCGGCACCTACCGGGTGTCGTCGACCGCCACCGACTTCCCGAGCCGGGTCGCCGCGTCGGACGCGCTGATCGGCGCCGTCGCCCGCACGCCGATCGGGTACGCACCCAAACAGTCGCCGGCCATCGAGCAGCCGATCCTCGACGGGTCCGCGGCGGCGGGCGCGCCCGGCGTGACCGCCGCCGACCCGCTGGACGACAAGCTCTGGGGCCTCAAGATGATCAAAGCTGATCAGGCCCACGCCGTCGAGGCCGGTGACAAGGGCGTCACCGTCGGCGTCCTGGACACCGGACTCGACGCCAGCAACCCGGACCTCGCGCCGAACTTCAGCCAGCGGCTCTCCCGCAACTTCGCGCCCGACCTGGTCGAGGTCGACGGCCCGTGCGAGGTGGCGAGCTGCGTTGATCCGGTCGGTACCGACGACGGCGGGCACGGCACCCACGTCTCCGGCACGATCGCCGCCGCGGCGAACGGCTCGGGCGTCACCGGCGTCGCGCCGCAGGTCACGCTGGTCGAGCTCAAGGGCGGCCAGGACTCCGGCTACTTCTTCCTCGATCCGGTGGTGAACGCGCTCACCTACGCGGGCGACGCCGGCATCGACGTGGTGAACATGTCGTTCTTCGTCGACCCGTGGCTCTACAACTGCTCGGCCAACCCCGCGGACAGCCCCACCGCCCAGGCGGAGCAGCAGGCCATCGTCGCGGGCATGAAGCGGGCGCTGAACTACGCACACGCCCACGGCGTCACGCTGGTCGGCGCGCTCGGCAACCAGCACGACAATCTGGCCGATCCGCACGACGACACAATCAGCCCCGACTACGGCTCGCCGGCCTACCCGCGAGACATCGACAACAAGACCTGCCTGACCTTGCCGGCCGAGGGTCCGCACGTCATCGGCGTCTCGGCGGTCGGCCCGTCGACGTCGAAGGCGAACTACTCGAACTATGGCCTGGAGCGGATCTCGGTGGCCGCGCCGGGCGGTTTCACGCGGGACTTCTTCGGCACCCCGCAGTACAACTTGGCGGCGAACAACATCCTGTCCACGTACCCGCTGAAGGTGCTGCAGGCTAGCGGCGCGGTCGATGCGAACGGTGAGCCGACCCGCAGCACGGTCTTCAAGGACTGCTCGAGTGGCACGTGCGGCTACTACTCGTACCTGTCGGGCACGTCGATGGCCTCGCCGCACGCGGCCGGCGTCGCGGCGCTGATCATCAGCAAGTACGGGCATCGCGACTTCTGGCACGGCGGGCTGACGATGAGCCCGGACCTGGTTGAGCAGCGGCTCGACCGCTCGGCGACGGAGACGGCCTGCCCGACTCCGCGGCTGCGCAGCTATGTCCAAGAGGGCAATACCACGGACTTCGATGCTTACTGTGCCGGCCCCAAGGAGTTCAACGGGTTCTACGGACACGGCATCGTCAACGCGTACGCGGCGGTCGGCGGCCGCTGACGGCAGGCGGAGGTGCGGGCCGTCATATTGTGACGGAAATCCCACCACTTTCGTCGTTCGCGTCCCGTCCGGCATGGGGAGATTACTCGTATCAGCCTCTGTCGGCGGCCACATCGTGGTGGTCGCCGGCTGAGGCATCCCACGCCCGGGCTCCGCGGAGGCACTGTGCTCAGCTCCCACGAACGTCGCCGGTTCAACGAGATCATCGCGGGTCTCCTCGCCGAGGACCCCGGCTTCAGTACGCGGCACGACGCGCCGCCTCGGAACCTGCGCCCGCGCCCGATCCTCGCCCTCATGCTGTGGCTGAGTATGCCGTTCATGATCTCGCTCGGCGGCTGGACCGGCCTCCTGGTGGCCTGCGTCGCCGCCGCGTACGGCGCGCATCTGTGGTTTCGGGGCCGGTCGGCGCAGAGCGGGCAGCCGCCGGGGCAGCCCGAGACCGGGGATTGATCAGTATCGCTGAAAGTGTCAGGATAGCCACGTCCGGTGATCGACCATCTTCTATCGCCCGGGTGGTGCGCGATGATGACCGTGAAACGACGTATGGCCTGGGCATTTCCCGCGGTGCTGCTGGTGCTGGCCGGCTCAATGGTGGCGACGCCCGCCCGTGCCGAGCCGTCGGCCGGCGCCGACCCGGCGAACCCTTGGCAGCGGCGGCACTGGCCGCAGACGCAGCCGTGGCAGCGGGCGCAGCCGGCCGCCAAGAGCTACCCGACGGGCACGCCGCGGCCGATAGACCCGCAGAACTACGAGCTGCCGGACACGATGACCTGGGGCGATTACACGCCGGTGCCGGGCACCAACTGGGCGGATCCGGCGGTGCCGGGCTCGGTCAAGAACTTCAAGGGCGCGCTCGTGCTCGTCGACTTCGCGAACCAGCCGTTCGTCGTGACCCAGTCGGCCAACTCCACCATCTACGGCAATCCGTCCACCGTGCACGACCTGGCGCGCCCCGACGTCCCCGCGTTCTACCGGGACTTCCTCAACCGGCCCAGCGCGCTCAACCAGGGCCACACCATCCACGAGTACTGGATGGAGGACTCCGGCGGGCGGTACGGCATCGAGTTGGGCTCGTTCGGCGTGTACCAGATGCCGGCTAACGGCTACGAGTACGGCATTGAGGACTCGATGCAACGCGGGCTGGGCTGCCCGGCGAGGGACACCTGCGGCCGGGATCTGCGTACCGATGCTCGGGCCGCCTGGATCGCCGACGTCGGCGAGGAAGTCGCCGCCCAGTACGACTTCATCTTCTTCCTAGCCGCGGGTCAGGACGAGTCGGCCACCTGGCAGGAGTTCGGCCAGATGAAGTTCGCCAGCAAGGAGGCGGTCACCGACGTCTTCGGGCCGCCCGACGAGTCGCTGCCGAACTGGAACGCGACCCGCTACGTCGACTGGACCTCCTGGCAGGCCTCGGCGAACGTCTGGCCCAACGCCGCCAACGGCAGCTCGGTGCAGGCGGAGAGCTCGGGCATGTCCACCTACGCGCACGAGTTCAGCCACATCCTGGGCGTGGGCGACAACTACAACAATCCGTACTCGGTGCCCGCCCGCCGCGACTACAGCGGGCCGTGGGAGATGCTCAGCCGGGGCACGTTCAACGGGCCTGGCGGCCCGCACAGCCGGTGGCTCATCCCGGGCACGGCCGGCTCGTCCATGGGCGCACAACACATGCTGCGCAACAAGATGAAGCTCGGCATCGTCGACGACGCCGCGGTGCTGCGGCTCTCCCGCGACGCGCTGGCCGACTCCGGCGTCGTGGTGACCCGGGTGACGGCGCGCGAGGTCCAGCCCGGCGCGCACGGGCTCACCGGGGTGAACGTGACCTTGGATGGCGGGGACGACAGCCCGGCCTGCAACACCGCCACCGACCCGTACTGCGACGGCGGCCGGTACGACAACTACACCGTCGAGGTGGTCGACCGGATGGGCTTCGACTCGTTCACCCCCGATTCCGGGGTGCTGCTGGCCAAAACCAAGGACGAGGACGCCGCGCCGTTCATCTGGACGATCGACGCCAACCCGCAGGACATCGACAAGGTCGACTTCGTGCTGCCGGACGGCACGCCGCAGAAGATGACCATCGGCGACTATCGGCAGCTCTCCGACGCTTTGTTCCACGCCGGCACCGACTCGGGCAGCCAATACGAGTACGTCGACACGGCCAACCGGCTGCACTTCTACGTGCTGGACGTGCAGCGTAGCCGGGCCGGCGTGCTGTCGTACACGGTTGCGGTGCGCTCGCTCGACGGCGCCGGCCCGCACACCCGCGGCGTGGCGGTCGCCCCGGACACCGCCGTCGTGCCGCCCTCCGGCTGGGCGCGCTGCACGATCCCGGTTCGCAACACCGGCCGGGCGGCCCAGGTGTCGTCGCCGGAGCTGAACGCCTACGTCGGCTCCGACGTCTACCGGGTCTCGGCGTCGGCCGCTGCCGGGTGGACGACCTGGTTGCCCCGCACGGTCACGGACGTGGCGGACGGTCACACGGCATCGGTGGACGTCTACGTCAAGCGCGCCGCCGGCGCTCCCCGAGGCACAACGGTGGCGGTCACCGTCGCCTCGGAGAGCGACCCGGCTGCGACCGCCACCACCTCATGCCGGGTGCGGTGAATCGCGGGCGGGCTGGAACGTCGATGCGCGGCGTTGCAATCAACCCAGTTGAAGGCCTCGATTGTGTGATTCGCCCGCGTTTCCCCATTAACCCGTCTCCGTGCGCGCTGGCCGTCAGACTCCTCGCCGGAGCTGACCTGGCCAATGCTGGAATTGGCATTCGCACATCGACCGGCTGACCACCCGAAACGTGCGGGAAGGGAGCAGCCTCACATGATCATGGGCGGCGTTGACCGGGTGGCATCAGGCAGCATGGCACTGTGGAGATACGGGGACCCGCGCGATACCTCTGGTGGCTTGCGATGCGGCTCAAGGGCCGGGTCCTCCTTGGGGCGATGTACGGGTCGCTCTGGTTCGCCAGCCTCGCGTTCACCCCGTACCTGCTGTCGCAGGCCGTCGATCGCGGCCTCGGCGCGCGTCGCCCGGGCCTGCTGATCGCCTGGACCGCGGCGGTCCTGCTGGTCGGCTCGGCCAGCGCCGGGCTGGGAATCTTGCGGCACCGCTCGATGACCAAGTTGCGCCTGGCCGCCGCGCTGCACACCGCCGACGCGGTGCTGGCGCACGCGACCCGGCTCGGCTCCGCCCTGCCTCGCCGCGTCACCGCCGGTGAGGTGGTCACCATCGGTATCGCCGACGTGTGGACCATCGGGCGGGCGATGAACGTCTGCGGCGTCGGCGTGGCCAGCGTGATCGCGTACGCGGTGGTGGCGATCTTGTTGTTTCGGATCTCGCCGATGCTGGCCCTGGTGGTGCTGGTGGGGGTGGTGGTCCTCGCGCTGGGGGTTGGCCCGCTGCTCGGCCGGGTGCAGTCGGCGGGGTCGCGATACCGCGAGCGGCAGGGCGGGCTGGCCGCGCGGCTCGTCGACGTGCTCGGCGGGCTGCGTATCCTCAACGGGCTGGGCGGCAAGGAAGCTCACCTCGAACGATACCGGCGGGAGTCGACCACGCTGCGCAACGCGGGCTACCGGGTGGGTGCGGCGGCTAGTTGGGTCGGCGCGCTCGGCGACGGACTGCCCGGTGTCTTCCTTGCGGTGGTGATCTGGCTGGCGGCGCGACTCGCGGCCGGCGGAGAGCTCACGGTGGGTGAGCTGATCGCGGTGTACGGCTACACCGCCATGCTGGTCATCCCGGTCAACGTCATGATCTTCTGCGGCTTCGACGTCACCCGCGGGCTGGTGTCCGCCCGTCGCGTGGTCGACTTCCTGCGCCTGCCCCCGGACGATCCCGCCGGCGTCGCGGCCCCCGTCACCCCGGCGATCCTGTACGACCCGGCGTCCGGCGTGGCGGCGGAGCCGGGCCGGTTGACCGCCCTGGCCGGCGCCCGCCCGGGCGACGCCGCCGCGGTGCTCGAGCGGCTCGGCCGGTACGGACCGACCGACGCGACCTGGGGTGGGGTGCGCCTGGACGGCATCGCTCAGGCCGAGGTGCGGGCCCGGATCCTGGTGGCGCAGCACGAGGCGGACCTGTTCGCCGGCCTGCTGCGGGAGGTCGTCGCCGGCCGCGACGTCCCGTGCGACGACCGGGTCCGGGAAATGATCGAGGCGGCGGCGGCCCACGACGCCGGCGAGCCGGACCACCGGATCGAGTGGGGCGGCCGGAACCTCTCGGGCGGCCAGCGGCAGCGCGTCCGGCTGGCCCGGGCGCTGCACGTGGACCCGGAGATGCTGCTCGCCGTGGAGCCCACCTCGGCGGTGGACGCGCACACCGAGGCCGCGATCGCCGAGCGTCTCGCGGCGGTCCGAAACGGTCGCGGCACGGTCGTCGCCACCACGTCGCCGGTGCTGCTCGACCGCGCCGACGTCGTGCACTACCTGGTCGGCGGGCGGGTCACCGCCACCGGTACGCACCGCGACCTGCTCGCCTCCACACCCGGCTACCGCGACCTGGTCACCCGCGTCTTCGGGGAGGACACATGACGGCGGT
>Ga0307515_10015452_pt1 | contig 14063 bp, 9 predicted proteins | sample 17_EM_MG_FD_194513 | JGI IMG/M metagenome (GOLD analysis project Ga0307515, IMG submission 194513) | Populus trichocarpa ectomycorrhiza microbial communities from riparian zone in the Pacific Northwest, United States - 17_EM | ecosystem: Host-associated > Plants > Roots > Unclassified | place...
TTTTGTTTATATTAGTCTCTTGTTTATGCTTTTCATTTCCTTTCCTTTACTTAGTTAACTTATATCTTATTTATGTTTTTATCTTGTTTGTTTATGTTTCTCTTCTTAATCATGTTTAGCTAAGTTTATTATGTCAAGGTGAAGAGGTTACACTAATGGTGTAAGAATAAGTATAGTATAAACTCAACATGGACTTTAATATTTGATACTAACATGTTTTGTATTTGTTATCTGGTTCACTTTTAATACTTTGCTTGTTAAATGGTTAATCTAAATTTATGTTGTATAACCCTTGGTACAACAAATACTTGGCACTTTCATAGCCCAACCGTATGGTATAACCGACACCTGTGCTATGAAAGGAACTTGATTTGTTATTAACATAAGTTATAATCATGAATACCTGGCAACATTTACAAGTATTAACATTATTCGAATAAGATAACTAATGCAATCATGTTAACAATTTATAATCCGATTGGAACCTCCTTTGTGTGTGGTTTTCAATTGAGTAATAAAAAGAGTTTATACTATACTTGTTTGAAATACCATTAGTGGATCCTCTAACATTGACAATTATTTTATCCTTGTTTAATCATTATATCAATATCACATCTCAAAGCTCTTTTCAATCATTTTCTGTTATTATCTATTTCTTTATTTGTAGTTTATACAATTAACCTCCCTGTGGTTCGACCCCGGTCTTGCCGGGTTATTTATTACTTCGACACTCCTACACTTGGGAGAAGACTTCAACTCTTTGGTCATGTCACACACCCAGGAGCATATAAGGTAATGTGAGTCTGACAAACATGCTAGACTGAAGGCACTTAGACTTGGCAGTCAGCCAAGTTCAAGGTAACATGGGTTTAGTAAACATGTTAGACCCAAGCACTTGGACTTGGCAGTTAGCCAAGTCCAAGGTAACGACCGTCTTCCCTTAGGTATACCCAAGGGAATGACCATCATTCCTCTTTTGGCACTCTAGATCAAGGTTGTTAAAATTGCGATTTGACTCATAAAATCGTATGATTTTACGAGTCAATATATGCTTAACGTGCGAAATCATTTTAAAAACTCGAAAATGGGTGAAATCGCGTAAAAACACGATTTCATGACCGTTTTAATGATTTCAGAAGAAAATATAAATGGTCGTTATTGTTTCCTCCGATTAATGCGTAAACAATACTTACCTCTGCAATAAAAAAAAAACATACACGCGTTTTAACTTGTAGTATAATATTAATGAAAAGTCAACAATATATAGGTTCCACCGATTGGTCGGATTCGTGGGCTCATATGCCCACTCCAACTCATAACCCAATCATAAAAAAGCCTAGATCATTGTAAAAAAAAACATAAATAGTGCCTAATTGAACTATCAACATGCTGGTGAGATTGTATGACATGAGAGGTATTGGGTGTTTCGACTTATATGTTAAACTCCAGATTACTCGATGCCGCAAACATTGTTGTGGATTCTATGTTCTTCTAACGAGTTTCAATTTAATTGGATCGTTGGAGGTTGGATTATTTTTTTAAAATATAAAAAAATAATTTTTATTTAAAGCATGTATTTTAAAGTGCTTGAATTATGTATGAAAAAAAATTCCTCACGATTTTATGATCCGTTTTTACGATCAGAGTTTATTTTGCATTTTTCGTGTCGTGTCAAAAATGTATTTTTGACAACCTTGCTCCAGACCCTTCTCTTCACAAAAAAATAAGACTCATGAGCTATAAATACACCATGAGACCTTCAGGATAAAGGTTCACAATCTTCATTCTCTACTGCATATATATTTTCAAAGCGTCTCTTTCTATAATATTATTTTATTTTCTCTTTCCAAAAAGATAATTTTTTTAAGCATCATAGAGTCTCTACATTCACCAAAGGGAACCTTTTGCAGGTACTAGTCACAAGCTACATTGGCCTACCAAGCGTTAAGTATAAGCTATCAGCTACCTTGGCTAGAGAAAATGAATGAGATTGCTAGAACCAATTAATTAACTGAATATCCAACCCGGGAGCCCTATTCCTAGGCTAGTTGGATTTCTAGGACTTCATTAGTGGCGATGTCTATAGGAAACTAATCAAAAAGCTATTGATTTCTTCCTTAAACTTGTTTTTAGCATTTCTATGGCATTTCATGGCACACAACCAATGCCCCTTAGGGCTAGAAAGTGGGACAAATCAACTTGTTACCCCGGACACTCTTATCCAGCAAGAGTTTTAACAACTTACTAGTCAGGTGCAATTTTTCACTCAGACCGTGTTGATAACCTGAGGGCAAATTTAAACATTGCCACCCGAGCAAGTCTTAACACCCTCAACAACTCATAATGCCTTAAAACCAAAGCCACTAGCTGCACAAGAAGTTCGTAGACGATGACTGTAAACCCTCGGATATAATAATCTCATCTTGATTTAGTAAAATAAAATAAAATACAAAGGATGTGGAGAAATGATTAAATTGAATGAAGTAATTGGATTACAAGAGAAGTTATTTAATGAGAGGGGTGAAATTGAAAACAATAATAAAGGAGTAAGGAGTTAGTAAAAAGAAAAAGAAGTAGTGGGGGTCAATGGATTAATAAAAATAATGGTGGGGTTAATATGAAAATAGAAGTAAATATAGGGGGCAAGATGCAAATAAAGAAAGAACATAATTATAAATAGCAAGAAATCTCTAGAAATCCCTAGAGTAATGGCCAGCCAAGGAGATGAAGAAAGAGGAGAAAAAAATTTGAGAGGAAACCTTGTAAATTTATCCTTTGAATCCAAAGAAAAGCGAGAGTAAGTGAACTAAGAGTGCTTCAAGTAAGATTTAAGAAGAAAACTTAGAGAATTTACTAGTGGGAAGGGAATGGTTAGAAGAAGGAAGGAAAGAGAAGAGAAAAGGGGGTTGTTCTCAATCTCTTGACTCATTGTTTTGTAATAGAAGGTAACAAGCTCTCTTATTAAGTCACTTGAATTTATTTGTGTTTTCCTTGAATAATTGAGATTTTAGAATACCTTAGTATAGGTTTAAGAAGTTTGTTAAATAATGATAGGTAGAGGCATTTTGTGTTTATAGTGGTTGGAAATGATGGAAAAATGCATGGGAAACGAATTTATAATTCTTGAACTTAGAAATCAAAACTGGACATGTTGTCTCCCGATTTCTTTACTAAGATTTGGACCCTAAGATGACAGAATTTGAGATACTTTTCTTCATGAAAGTTGTAGACATGGATGTTACCTTTCAAATGAAATTGACCTTACATAAATTGGAGTAACAAAACACTAAATATGGAAGAAAAACTGAAGATGGGTAAAAAACCGGGAATCAACAGGACAGATTTTTGGGTTTTTAAAATTTGTGAATTTTGGCATGTAGATGGAAAAACTAGGTATATTCCTATTCATGAAAGTTGTAGACATTGATGTTACCTTTCAAATGAAATTGACTTTGCTTAAATTGGTGTGACAAAACACTAAATATAGAAGAAAAACCGAAGATAGGTTAAAAACCAGGAATCAGCAGGATAAATTTTTGGGTTTCTGAAATTTATGCATTTAGGCATATAGATGGAAAAAATGGGTATATTCATCTTCATGAAAATTGTAGACCCATGTTGTAGTGTTCCAAAGAAACAAACCACGCATAAAACCGAGCTCTATAGCTCCGGTTATACTCAAAATACTAAATAATGTTTGAAATCTGTTATGTTGAGCCACCTAAAACTTGTAAATTGGTAACTTCTGTTTGGAATTGTTTTTTATTACAAAATATTGAATTATGAAGGTAATATGTATATGTATGTATGTGTGGTCAAGACTTGAAATTTAAATTAGTGTAACTATTGGTACAGGTGAAATTGTGGAAAATAGACGAGAACAGAGGACGACTAGCAAAGCACAGATTTCAGGTAGGTGTCTGACACTTAGATCTCCAATTTAAATTCTTGTTTAATTCTTTAACTTAGTCCCTAATAAGATGTAGTTCAAATTTTTGTATTTATATGTAGTGTTTAAATGATGATGGAACCAGTTCCTGGTTTGGAACTGGTGCCCTGCGAATGGGTTGATGATTTGGACCAGTGTCCTGGGTTGGAACTGGTGCCTTGCAAATGGGCTGATGATTGGACCAGTGTCCTGGTTTGGAACTGGTGCCCTGCGAATGGACGATCAATAGAACTTGTTATTATTGGACAAGATTGGTGTGCTGACAGGTGGGAAACTATAGAAATTGATGCTAAATGAATTAAAAAGCAAATTGTTTAGTGTAATAAAATATATACTAGATCATCTTAATTAATTTAATTATGTTTATGAAAATTACTATGCAGGTTCATCTTAGCAACGTAACCCTTAGTTGATGCATGGGTGTTCCTTCTGTATAGTCACTTAAGTTAATAGGAAGATAAAATAATTTTCTTTTGGGTTGTATATAACAATACTTCTAATTTGTATGTATAAAGTTATGTAGTATTATTTTGTTAAAACTTTAAGTAGTGATTTGATATTTAGAATCTTCATTATGTTAACGTATGAATGCAATTACGATGGTTAATTAATAGTTACCTTTTAAATCCTAGGATTCTTCTCATTTTTATAACTTTATAATTATGTGAATTTTTATCTTAAAAGTTTGGGGTGTTAAAGTTTGAGACCTGGAATGATTGGATTGTGTATGAACAATGACTACAGGATGTGTACAAATGATTTGTCGATAACTTGGGACCTCCCAGTATAGGGGAAACTCTACCAAAATTTCGATAGAAATTTCAATATACTTTGTATGAGTTCAACAAAGAAAATAAAGTAAAAAAAAATTACCATTATCTTTTTTTTTTCTCTCTTTTTTTTGGTTGATGCATTGGTTTCGGTAATGGGGTTGTTACATTACACTACCTAGAGAAGATTGAATATAATAATATTTATGAAAGTTCATCTAGTGATCACTCACTCACACCACTGTCACGCCCATGTATAAAGCAAACACTCTAAACACACTCCCCTTAGTTACTATGGGATGGACATTGATGACCGTAATCGTCGTTCTACGCCAAGCCCTTCGTGCTCCTAAGAGCCCAACATAAAAAAAAGTTAGGAAACAGTCTGTGTACGAGCACGCCCAGGAAAATGAGCATACCTAGGGGAATGTTTATAGCGCCCATCAGTGGAGGGTTTCTCCCTTGTCCAAACATATATTGAACACTCGAATCCTTGAGGACTACTTTTCCATGAATATAAGTTTGGACAACTATGATGGCTTGACCAATCCAAGAGAGCATGTGAAAAATATACGTAGTAGCTTGGAGTTGATCATCCAAGACCATGACTCAATGTGCAAGTTATTCCCTACAACCTTCAAAAGATCTATGTGTGCTTGGTATAACAACCTGAAACCAAACTATATTGAAGGTTTCAATGACCTATATGTCAAGCTAGTGACACGCTTTAACACTAGTATACCCACCAAGAAACCTCTACAAAGCTTTTCAGTGTTGCCTAATAAGAAGGCAAGTCTACACGAACATATTTGAGGAGATTCAATACGAAGATGTTCAAGGTGGAAAAACTGATTAAGCCAGTGGCCTTATAAGCCTTAATAAGAGGAGTAAATAAGCATGGCCTCTGGAGAAAACTTTATGTTTTACCAAATAGAGGCTTATCCAAAGTAAAGCAATTCATGAAAAATCATATACGAGTTGAGATGCTAGTTTACTTCGATATGGATCTCCTTGTTTTTACAAGGACAACAAACATCAATGATTTTCCAAGCGAAATAATCAGGGTATCCAAAGCCAAAATCTTAGTGCCACATCCATGATATGTTTCCTCCTAAAGCCTCTTTTATACTTATCACTCAAATTATCTTAGGATGTATAATCCTTGATAAAAATATAAGTTTTTTAAATATGAATAACTTATTCAAAATAACTTTTCATTTTTTTCCAGGTGATCCCTAAAGGCAGTAGCCCAACAATCTCCAAGGAATGGACATAGTCTCCCAAGTGATATATGCATCACTCTCTAAAGGATGGACGGAGTCTTTCTAGTGCAATATGCATCAATCTTTATGGGATGGACATAGTCTCCCTGATGCTATATACACCAATCTCTATAGGATGAACGTAGTCTCCCAGTGCTATATGTACCACTCTTTAAGGGATAGATATGATCTCCCCAGTGCTATATACACCAATCTCCAAGGGATAAAAAGTAGTCTCCCTAATGTTATATGCACCATCTCCAAAGGATAGATGAGATTTTCCTAGTGCTATATGCACCAATCTCTATGGGATGGATGTAATCACCCTAATGCTATATGCACCACTCCCCAAGGGATAAATGTGATCTCCCCGGTGCTATATGCATCAATCTTTATGGGAAGGACGTAATCTTCCTAGTGCTATATGCACCACTCTCTAAGGGATAAATGTGATCTTCTTAGTATTATATGTATCAATCTCCAAGGGATGGAGGTAATCTCCCAAATACTATATGCACCACTCTTCAAATGACGGACTTGGTCTTTCTAGTACAAATAGTAATATCATGTAATCATCGCTCTTAGTGTGGGGCTCTTAAGCCCCATGACAAGGTTGGGAAAGCTGCAAGCTCATACTCTCCAAAGAACCTATAATTACTTAGAAATTTCTAAGCATAGATTCACTTTTTTTAGGTTCCCACAAGACACTTAGAAATTCTCTAAGTATGTGTTTCACGCTCATTGAGTTTAGAGATTAGAGTTCCTCCAAAATGAGTTGATTTCCTTTGATGGATTCCCTTCAGCCACTTAGAACTATTTCTAAGTACAAGCTCTTTCCCAATGTTTTTCTCTTACCCTTCAAGGAAATTTTTGAAGTATGATTTCCTTCATGCCCTCCACTTGGGCTCTCTGGTATATCACCAAAGTTTCCACCTTTTTTTCACACAATGAGAATTCAACAAACTCATCATGATAATAGAGTATTTTTTACAAGTCTTTACGTATCAATATTATAAAAACTTGGGGGGCTACTAATAAACTTATTTTTAACGGGCCTAAATAGCCCTTATAACTCTCCTTCTTTGGGCAGGCCCAAAGGAATGAGCATGCCCCGAGTGGAGGTTTGGTAGTGTGCCAAACCTAGCCACACGGGGGCTTGGCAATGTGTCAAGCCTCGGGCATACTGAGTCTGGTATCAGTCAAACCTAGACGCTTTTTGGCTTGACAGTATGCCAAGCCTTAGGCACACTAGGCTTGTTAGTATGTCAAGCCCATGGTATGCCTATGAGAATGTGCATCCTCCATTGGAATGCTCAAAGGAATAATCATCCTCCTTTGGCACGCCCAAGGGAATGAGGTAATATGAGTTTGACAAACATGTTAGACCCAAGACACTTGGACTTGACAGTCAACCAAATCCAAGGTAATGTGGGTCTAGCAAACATGTGAGACCCAAGTACTTGAACTTGGTAGTTAACTAAGTCCAAGGTAACAAATATCCTTCATTGGGCATGTCCAAGGAAATGATTATCCTCTTATAACATGTCCAGTGAAATGACCAACATCTCTTAGGTCTAACCTCGAGGAAGAGCTCAACCTCCATGAGTTTAGCTACATTTAACATCTTGAACCCTAATCTCTCTACACCTTTTAGGTGTATAAAAGTCCTCCAAAGACCCACCATATTCTTATCAAATATTAATATAGATGTAAGAGATATTTATCCCTCATTAAATGTTATGAATATAAGATTACACTTCAGACCCTTCTCTTCACAAAATGACAAAACTCATGGGCTATAACTACACTATGAGACCTTCAAAATAAAGGTTCATAATCTTTATTATCTATTGTATATATATTTATAGAGCGTCTCTCTCTAAAATATTTTCAAACCTTCAAAACAAGAGTATTTTCTCTTTCTAAAAAGATATTTTTTTAAATATTGGAGAGTCCTTAACTTTATTAAAAAAAAATTGCAAATACTAGTTACAAATTATTTTAACTTACCAAATACAAAATACAAAGTATAAGCTATTAACACGAGAATAAATAAAATTATTAAAATTAATTGATTAACCATCTTGAAAGTTCTATTCGAAGACTAGTTTGATTTTTGCAACTTCATCAACCAGTTAAACAGTGAAGAAATGCACTCCGATTTGTTCATCTCTTTTTCTTTTCTTTTTTAAATATACTACCATCAAAAACCCATCCTAACCCCTTCTCCTCCTCTGTCTCTGTGACGCCCGATCCTAAGAAGAATCGCCATGGATGCTGAAGCTGACCCACCAACAAGATCGCGAACCGAAAGGTCTCTCTCGCTCCCTCTTTCTCGCTGTATTCTGCATTTTTTTTTTATTCTCGCTTTCATATGTGTCAATAATTTGTTCTTACAATTCGTTTCTTTTTCTTGATAATGAATTCGGGCTGTCTTCTTCAGAAACTCCAAGTCCATGCCATGTATATGAAATTGTTTAATTCCTCGTGTTGTTTCATGGAAGCAGGCACAAGTGCTTTGCATGCTACAAGCAATTCAAGAAAAAAGAACATCTTGTTGAGCACATGAAGATTTCCTACCACACACCTCATCAGCCTAAATGTGGGGTCTGCCAAAAGCACTGCAAATCTTTTGAATCTCTGAGGAATCACCTTACTGGTATCATTCTATTCCATGTTCTGATTGCTTTATCTGTTAAAGTTTACTGCTTTTTTTTTCATGTTTTCCTCCAATTATTTAGGCCCATTATCAAGGGCTGGTTGTTCGAGGACTTTCTCTGCCCAAGGTTGTGATCTCTGCTTGAAACTCTATGATAGCCCCAGTTCTCTTGGCAAGCATAGAGAAATATGCCACCTATCTGCTCCTGCTTCCCTTGTAAGTTGTTGATTCGTAAATTCTTATGCAAAAATGGTAACTTGTCTATCTTTTAGTGCTTTTCATTTTATTTATTGTACATTTTAAATGATTAATTACTAAAAGTCATGACACCCATTTCCTTTTTTTTTTCACAGGGAACAAAGATATTGCCTTTTGCAGGATCTGTTGATGTAAAGTACACCACCAAAGGTGCCAAAGCCATTGCTATCAACTGTGGGTTGGTTGGTGGTGGAACCGATGGATCACTTGACCTTTGCGCAAGGGTGTGTCTGGTTGATGAAGATGAAAATATTATTTTCCATACATATGTTCAACCTCAAAGTGCTGTTACCGATTACAGGTACTTCTGTGTTGACACAATCCTTGGTTTTATTTAAAGAACAATGAGGGGGAGGGGAGGGGGAATATATTTACAAAAGTCTTTTTTTTTTTAATTGAAACTTATACACATGTTTTCAGATACGAAATAACTGGATTAACTGAAGAGCATCTAAGAAATTCGAAGTCTCATAAGGAAGTACAAGACAGAATTCTGGAAATTTTGTACAATGGAGAATCTGCTAGGAGACTAATGTCAGACAGTGGAAAGGCTAGACTGCTTGTGGGTCATGACTTGAAGCGTGGTTTGGATTGCTTGAGGATAAACTATCCTGGTCATTTGCTGAGGTAGATTAAACTCTTCTGATGGTTGAAATTGGAATTTGGGATGGAACATTACAGTTTGTAATAATACTTATGATTCAGGCTTGAAAAACATTACTGAGCCGCACCACTGCTTTACAAATCTGACCTTTGAATAATTGAATAATACCACTAATCCGCCATGTAGTCTACTTCTAGGTGAAGCAAATCCTAAAATACTACTAATTGCTGATGGAAGAATGACACTTGGTGGTCATTTTGACGTGTCTTGGAATAAACCAACAAATTTTCATATTATTGAATAGGAGCTTTTTGCTGCACATTGAGTACTGATAATAATTGAAGGTTTGGTAAGCTTTCTTGTGACTTTACTGTTGTTTTGCAACATTCTAGCTTTTCATGGGATGTATCCAAACACATTCTAAATGAACATAAGACCAGATAGTGGTGAGGTTTACCTCGTCTTAAACTCCCTTCCCCATGCTAGGAGTGCCGTAGTATATCTTCAACTGCTGGCAAATCTTGTCTTGGCATCCATATTAGGAGTGACCCCCCCTACAGGCCAAGACAGAACCTTGGGGACTGGCCCAAATTATGGTAGGTAATTGAGAAAACAAGTCAAATAGTTTTTTTTTTTTCTTGTTCTGGAGATCCTGTAATTTGAAATGTAATATTTGAGTTATCCATCACAAATGTTGTGTGCATGTTCTCCTTGTTCTCATCTTTCCTTCTTTTATAGTTACAATGCACTTTGATTTTGATTTGAGCAGGGATACTGCAAAATACCGACCATTGTTGAAAACTAACCTGGTTAGCCACTCGCTCAAGTACCTCACCAAAACATATCTTGGGCAAGTTGCTCTTTCTTTTCTTGTTTCTTTCGTGATGTCTTAATAGTGATTGGATCTTCCCTCCTGCATGTACGATGGCTGAATCCTTATATGGCTAACTATTTTAATTAGTAACCAATACTTGAACTAGAAATGATGCTTTTGTGTTATCTGTCTTTTTTTTTTGTTTTCCAAGTAAAATGCAACTCAGATGTAATTAAAAATTATGCAAATCAATTCCCAAGTTAAAAGATTTTTTTTTTTTGAAAATTTTATAACACTTGGATTTACAATGCTCGAACGCTGTATTTCTGTAAACATAGTTGGTAACTATTTCTTCCTCGATTCTTAGCAGAAAAGACTGGAATTTCTCATCATGTTCGTCAAAGAGGATTTGGGAAAGATGATATCTTCTTTGTGCCTAATATGTTGGTTTTCCAGAACTCAGATACTACTTTCAGCAAACACTGTTTTGAAAGTCATTATTGGTTCACAAATAAGAGGTCATTGTGGAGAGTTTAACGAACATTTAACCTTTTGTTGATCTGTTTTTCTAGTTTTTGGAATGATCACCGTGCACTTCATATTAATGGGCAGTATTTGCTAGTTGAAATTACTCTCTCTGAAGTTTTTTGCCTCACAGGTATGATATCCAGACAGGGGAACATGATCCATACGTAGATTGTGTTTCTGTTATGAGACTGTACAAGAGAATGCGTGCTCAAGATCATCAAGGTAGAGGAATTGGAACTCCAAATTCAGACAGCGGTTTTGAGTCCCAGAAAGCAGAGGAACTCGAGAACATGACCCCAGATGAGCTATACCAGATCTCAAAGTCAGACTACAAATGTTGGTGTCTAGATTCAAGTATAGCAGCAGGGCTTAACAGTTGATTTTTAGTTTCTCATCTTTGATCTTTGTGCACTCGGCGGGACAATATTTTGCTGCTCAAAGAAATAGGAATGACGTGATGTGCTGCTAGGTATGAAGGATTCGTGTACAGTTTTTGCTGTAATGCAAAGTGAAGCATATATTCGCGTAGTTGTTTATATATGTTTGTTTACATTTCTTGAACTCTAAAGCAAACGGGAGAGTTTCTAATATTTTATCAAGCGTGACGCGTACGAAATTCTCAAGATCCTCTATTCTGGTCATGGCATGATACCAACCCACCAGACCAGAAGATGTAAAAAGGAGGAAGATATAATTCCCATGAACTTGGAACCCTTTTCTTTTCCTTTTTTTAAACCTGGCTTGGAATCAGAGATGCTTGACCGATACGCCATCGGCCCATCAATGTTGACCATCTTGTTCTTCCTTTTTTATAAGAAGACATTTTATGCTGGAAGAGAAAAGAAAGGATTCGTGTTGTGGGGACATATATATATATTTTGAAAATTAGGGTCAATTTAATAGGCAAAGAGAAACTGTAGAGGAAGTGTGGTAATAATTATTTAAAAATATATTAAAATAATATATTTTTATTTAAAAAAATTATTTTTAATATGAGAGACAGAGAGAGAGAATTTAATTTTAATTTAAAATATAAAAAGAAACAAAGAGATCTCATCCCATCATCTTATGTTCCCCTGTGGTGTTACAAAGTTTCAATTATACCCTTTATTGCTAAATAATTATGGTAACAAAGGGTTCGCCCTATTCATGATTTTATTTATTTTATTTTTTTCCTCTGATATATATTAATTAATAAAAAATTAAAGGGCTCAGTCTCATATCAAGACACATGCCAGTATAATTTTGAATGCCCTTCCCAAACTAAATTAATCAACTAGCTAAGAACACTAATATGTTCCTTTTCATGGGTACATTCAGAAAAAAAAAATTTGAAGTTTAAGGTTTTTTTTTATTTAAAAAAATAATAAAATAACTAAATTATTCTTAAACAAAAATCACTAAACTCATGACTTTTTCATATTTTCTTCTTTTATTTTTTTTTGTTAGAATCAAGTTAACATAGATGGTTTTTTTATATTTTCATTCTATTTGTGTTTTTTTTTTTGTTAGAATCAAATTAATTAAGAGGCAATTTAGTAATTTGATAAATATAAATATTATTTTAAAAAAACATAGTTAACTCGTGCATTATTGACATCAGCGCATAAGTTATGATCCTACCATTTGGGCACCACATAAGGGGGTTTTCGGCAACCAAACAATGGCTTTCAGGGCGTCATTCGAATCTTCTTGATGACTCCTCCATCTTTAGCATGAGCATGTGGCAAATAGAGCTACGGTTTGATGCTAATAACCTTTTTTTCCCTTTCTTTCTCCTTATTGATTTTCGCGTCTAACCCTCCAAATTTTCAAAGCAACTCATCAATTTGTTCTTCTTTCATTTTTTGTTATTGTTTTTTTTATTACAGTTTGTTTTTTTTAATAATTTATGAAACTTGAATTTTTTTTAATTTTACCCTTTTTTAATTTTTTTCATCTATCAGATTTGGTCTCAATTCTTTAAATTGTTATTTGTTTTAGTTGAGATAATTTTTAAAATTAAATTTTTTTTATGACTTTATCCTCCTTCAATCTTTTTTTTGCTATTAAATTTAATTCATATTCTTTTGATTGTTATTTTTTGTACCTTGGTAATTGTTTTGATTTTTTTTCCGATTTCATCTTCTTGGGAATTGAGCTTCTTGATTGAGTCTAGGTCTAGAATTTCACAGATTGCGAATTTGAGAGATTAATCCAAGTTAAAGAGATTCGCTTAAGTTTACTTGTTTTTTTTTTCATTTTTAAGCCTTTTTTTTAGTTTCATCATTCAATATTTATTTAATTGGAGATTGAGCTTCATTATTGTTTTTTTATTTTTTTCTATAGGATTCTTCGTTAAATTTAAAAATAACTTGGGTTATATCGAGTCTTTTTATTTGTCATTCTTTGTTTTTTTTTTTTTTTAAGCTCTTGTTATTTGTTTTTGAATTAAATTAAATTAATTGATTAAGGATAAGCATGAGATGCTCACTTCATAATATTTTATTTGGTTTGCTTTCTAGGTCATTTCTCCTACGGCACGTAAGGCCTTTTTTAGTGTCATCATACATCCTTTTATAGTGATGTTAGAACCATCTCAGTGAGTTTTTTTTTTCTAGTGATGAGACAATATCCATAACAGAGCGTCGTGAGTTTCCAACAAGCTTTTTATCTTCTCCCCCAAGTATGATACTGGCAACTCATTTTTTTTTATATTTAAATATTGTTGATTTTTTTTCTTTATTTATTGTTGATGCCTTTTTATAATCATATTATCAAATTGATCAAACTTATTTAACTTAGTCAAGTTAATAATTCGGGTCTTAGATTTTTCTTGTTGGTTTTAAAATGTTGGCATACTTGAACATTCTTTTTTTGAAGTTAGGAAAATTTGAACCAGTTACCAGCATAGCATGGGTCACCAATCTAGTACATACTAAAATGCCTTGGGTTTTCATCGTAGCAATGAATAGTAAAATTAAAAAAAAAATTGTTATTATTTGCAAACTTATTATTATCATCATCATTATCTTCTACGCCCAATTTGATGGCAAAATTGTCAAAACTTGTTAAGGAAATATAAATTCAATGATAGGGACCAAAGTGTTAAACACGAAGAAAACTTATGGCCACTCTAGAATTTTGGATGGAATATTCATTTTAATCTTTCTTCTTTCAAATTTCAACTTTTACAGTCATTGTAATTTTATAAAATTTAATTTTCATAATTTTTAGTCC
>Ga0307515_10015453_pt1 | contig 14062 bp, 7 predicted proteins | sample 17_EM_MG_FD_194513 | JGI IMG/M metagenome (GOLD analysis project Ga0307515, IMG submission 194513) | Populus trichocarpa ectomycorrhiza microbial communities from riparian zone in the Pacific Northwest, United States - 17_EM | ecosystem: Host-associated > Plants > Roots > Unclassified | place...
CAGGTGTCACCAACCCCAGAAAAGTTGTGTGGATCTGAGCGAAGAACAGAGCATAAATGATAAAACCCTGGCTAAAACTGAAGCTGAAAAATAAGTTATGCTTCAAATGGGACACTGTTTGGAGAGAGCTGAACATTGGTGTCAGCTCAAGTAACTCTATTAGAGCTAAACTGTTTATATTATGCTATTTGACTACAGGATTATTATTACTCTACAGAGCAGCTTAGCTATAAAATTTGCTCTTCTGGTGTTAAAATTGGAAACCTCTCCAACATAGCTATACTTGTCTGATTCTGCAACCAATACTGCATGTTTGATTAGTTTTAGTTGGTTGCTAGGAAGCTCATGCAGATCGGCGGACGGATTTTGGCTAAAGCAAGGATTGATTTAGGAAGAATCCACAGCCCATCTCCACAGATCAAGCCAGAGGCCACAGCAGGAACCATCAAGCTTGCCTTTCTGCTGTTTAGCTTGTGCCAAGCAAACACAACCAAACTCCCCACACACATATCAATTGCGAAGTAGGCTCCAACGAGGAAAGGCACTGCCATAGCCATTGGGAGAGGAACATATTTTCCAATATTGTTGGGAGAAAGATCTCTCGACAAGTTGGCCAGTATAGCAAAGGCGAAAAAACCGTAGCAAAGCTGCAAGCAGTGCTGGGGAAGGGCAGAGAAGCCTTCAACACCAAGAATTGCCATGTTTCTATAGATAATGGCATAGGGAGCTTTGTATTCACCATCGGGGTTTCCGACATCAAAAGCCTTGTAGAAGAGGAAGAACGTGACTGGAGCTACAACACAGCCTATGACAGTCCCAATGGCCTGGCTAAGAAGCATTGATCTAGGAGAAGTGAGAGTGAGATGACCAGTCTTGAAATCATGCATCAAATCAGAAGAGATGGAAACAATGGATTTAATCAGGCCACAGCCCACCAGTCCTGCAACTACACCGTTGTTTTTACCTGCCAAGGCTGCGAGTAAAAAGAGGGCCACCTTTCCATAATTGTAAGCCATGTTCATGTCAGTTAGACCAGCCCCATAAGCATTGCAGAAGCTAAGAGAGGGAGCTAGAATGTAGGCAACAACTACATAGTACCACTTTAGCTCCGGAAACATGAATGGGATGGCAATGATGGCAATGATGGAGAAGGTGATGTACCCTAAACATGCTACCCAAAGAGGGATGCCCTCTCTTAAGAAGATTTCATTTCTTTGAAGATCATCAAGAGCTTGATTTTTGTCTTCTGCAATTGCAAGTGGAAAACGATATTAATGAAGTTTCTATGACGAGCTCAACGTTATCAAAACGGGGCTTATCAACATTAGCATGCCACTGGTTGCAGCACATCAAATTACAGAATATAAGAGCATTCCGAAAATCACCAAGAAATTAGAAATGAAAATTCCTGAAGTCTCTGGTCAGGTCAATGGAGGTCTTTTTAGCTATAGTATGGGGGAGCTGTAACCGGAAAGGGAAGATTTAGCTATGCAATATGCTGGACATAAGTAACATGATGAACAAAATAACATCAACTCACCTGTTTTGAGTTTGTTAGCTTTTGCTCTAGCACGCATACTCCTGGCAGTGAAATAGAGTATCTTGAGAAAATTGTAGAGGCCATCTCCTAGGATCAGAGAAATAGAAATGAAAACCTGCAACAAAAATGAATTTCTTTAAGACTTATTTCAGCAAAAACCACTTGCACCGAGGAATGCGTGGGGGAATCTACTGAAGAGATTGAGCTAAAATTTCTTAATTGCAGACCTTGTAGCCATTTAGACTCTTCATACTACTTTCTGATAAAGTTGAAGGGAACCACTCTCCTTTAAGCCCACCTATCAACGGCCACATTAATCCCCACGAAAGCACTGCTCCGAGAAGCAAAGACAAATTCACAAGATGGGAACAGATCATTCCCGCACCAATATAAGTCATGCTGAAATCGAAGTAAAACCTGCCAAATTCAATTTCTCTAATCAATTATGATGGAAGAATCAATCACAAGCAGGCCCACAACATGTGGAAAAAAAAATAGCCAAGCACTCACGAATTTTTCCGAGCTTTCAACCCCAACGCAGGGAACTGAGAAAATCCACATTTTTCTCCACCAGAATAGAACCACTGAAAGAAAGCCCACAGGAAACTTAATGAAAAGAACTTCATGAACCCATGCACCTGTTTCCTGCAAGGTTATGGTTTTCTTTTTTGAGTTGTTTCGTACTCAACTTCTATCTAGTGCTAAATCAGCAAGAATCGGGAACAAGACTCATGCTTACCTAGCCATCTTGTCTCCTGTAGGAGTGTGGAACCCATTGATGAGAACTGCAGTTGCAGTTCCACTTGGATAACTCAATTTGTAATCTATTATCATGATCTGGGGCAGCAAAAAATGCATGATCAGAGACCAATTCAAGCTTCATAAGTAACATACAGAAGAAGTCGAGATCATTGTCGATTAAGATTCAAATGAAGTTGCAAACTTGCAATCATCAATTCATGAAGAATTACCTCTAGAACACCAGCACTAAACAATCGATTCATCAAGAAAATTGAAGAAAACATATTACCTTTCGCAGAGGAACTAGAGCAAGTAGCCCAACGAAGCTGCTTACAAAGAGGAAACCAGTCATCCAACCAATCCCAGGTTCCTTAGTGCTCCCAGGAGTATTCCCCTCTGTATCAACCCCTGCTTGCTCATATGTCTTCCTATTCAAACCCAGTAGATAAGATCCAAAACCACCTGCAATTCAATAAACAAATCACAATTCGGCACACATATTAAAATGATTAGCAAAATTTGTTCAAAATATAAACAACACATGAGATCAAAGTCTCAAACCTCCAACAGCAATGCTATAACAAGCAACAGCACAAGTTTGAACTATGGTATTCTCTTGTCGGGTAAAGGGACTGGTTACAATTCCAGCCTTTGAGAGGAGCTTAGTCCATGTTCTGAGGAACACAAATGCAAGAAGAGCAGCAGAGACATTGAGATTTGGGACTAGACCAGTGGTGAGATTCAGCTTCATGACTATAACACTGTATATGATCCCAATTGCTATGCTAGCAACAATTCCCCTAACTGTAATCTGTTGAGTCCATGGAGCAATCCTCTTGATATCCTCTGGCTCATCTCTAACTTCTTCCATGCCTTCTCCCCCAACCCTCTCAATCTCTTTCATTTCTTCCATGTTCATATTCATCACAATCTTCTCACTAATACAATCAACAAACCAAACTCATCATCTTGAATCCAATAGAATGATTTATAGAAGCTAAACACACATCAAGAAAATCTGATAAAACTACAAAAAATAAAAAATTGAATAAAAACAAAACGTCATGAATTATATTACCTTATAAGCCGCCTCCTTTTCTTGCTCCTCTTCTTCTTTCGACCACAGCTTCAAAAAGCACCCGAAGAATCCAACTTCCTCAGTCAACTAACAAGTCTCCATCAATCAATACAAGTAGATGCAAGAGCATATAGTTTCCTTCAGAAAGACAACAAAACATTCAAATCAACACATGGGCAAGGGCCAGCCTCTAAGTTGACTTAAGGAAACTCTCCAAGAAAAACAGACGACAACAGACAAACATGATTCGAGGCCTTCAAGAGAAGCCCAAAAACCATAAAGATTGCTGCTTCCAATGCAATAATCAAGAGCAATAAATGCCAAGCCAAGAGAACAAAAACCAAACTTCTTATATGGGAAAAAAACACAGCAAAATTTTTCTTATTTATACTAAATTCAAGCACCACCAGCCCACCCACCAGCATTTTCTATGTACTGCAAAGAAGTACAAGGCAAGGCTGCGTTGTAGTACAACACCTATCAGAGCTCCAACGACGGCTGCTATACATTTGAACAGATGTCAGGTTCATAATTTTGATCCTCGTCTCGTTGACTTATCAGCACCACTTTTCACTCTCTCTTCATCCTTGTAGTACAGATATAGAGCGAAGAAAAGTGGGCAATCGTAAGCATAAAATTGCTTAAAGTGAAAAGCACAAAAAGCAAGAAATGGAACTGCTAACTGGCTTGAACTGGCTACTTCACTTGAAAGTGTCCCTTTTACAGTCATAACATGTGTGTGGCAAGTTAAGAGTGCATTTTGGTCCCTCTACTCTCATTTCCCTTATTCTATCACCTTTTGTCTTCATATTATATTCTTTATTTTAGTCAACTGTAGCCTAGCAGTTAGACACCTCAATCCCAACCTAACTTGTTTGGATTAGAACCCAAAGACTGCTTCGTTAAAGATTGAGATTTATTTAATCAACTATTGTACTATACTAGGGAATGACGTCGTTTAATACTAAACATTTTCAATAGGATGTTCTCTTATCCCACGCATAAGAAAAAAAAATGTTACTAGGGATTAATTGTTAAGGGGTTATATGGAAGAATAAAATAGTATAAGGATCAAATTAAGATAAAATGTATAGTGGAAGGATCAAAAAAGACAACATTAGCAAAAGGCGTGTGGCCAAAACATGTCAAAGTCAGTTAACCAGAGGAAAAAGGCCAATTTTGAGGCCAATAATATAAAAATCCTAAAAAAACGATTGATGATTGATGTAAGAGAGAGATATCATTTGGATGGTGGGGTGGGCCCCAGAAATGGTGGGAATGGTATTCATCGAATGCTGATTTTATCAACCTTTAGATGGGACCACTATTTCTGACCATTAATTTCCTTCCAGTTTATAAGATAATGTGATAAGAATCGTTATTTTAAAAAAATTATGTTTTGAATTTAAAAAAAATATTATTTTTTTAATGTTTTTTATTTATTTTTTATGTGTTAATATAAAAATAAATTTTAAATAATAAAAAATATATTATTTTAATATATTTTCAAATAAAAAATAGTTTTAAAATAACTGTTAAAATAATAAAAGGTAGGCAATGACATGGTTTGTTAAATATGATTCTTTTCATGCTACTTGGAATTTATGCAGGTTTACCATTATAAAAAATAAATTTTAAAAAATAAAAAATATTATTTTAATATATTTTTAAAAATAATTATTATAATAATATTGATCTTACTAAATTTAAGATAATATTGTTTTAAGATTTTTTTATAGAAAAAAGTTAAAACGTTATCAACTTCACTGGATTTAGTTTAATATATATAGGAAATTGTTTTTAGTAAATTAGAGTAGGTCATAAAAATTTAATTTATTGGTAGATGGAATAAACTACACGAGAATTTATAATTTGATTGATTTACTTCATATAATTTAAATTTAAGAAAAAAAAACACACATTTCCTCTGCCTCAAAATAAATGAAAACAAAAATACAAACGAATTATTGAATTTCCAAGTGATTTTATTATTCCTATTTTCAAACTTGGAATGTAATAATTCCTCATCTAATTTTTTAATCGGATGCAATCATTTATTATTCCTATGAAAATGAGAAAAAAAAATCACTATTATTTATCTCTTAGTTTACAAAAAAAAAAAAACATTTATTTCAAAGGGTAGATTTTCTAATTAATTCAATTGTTTTCTACTGTGATCACTTTGTTTCTGGGATTGAGAGTGATAAAATTATCATCTAATTAATTTTGCTAAGAAGGGAATCACTTAGCGTGAGTATATATCTATCTCTTAGTGGGAGCCGATCGAGTCAAGACAGATAGTTACGTGCAAAAGGGGAACCCTCTCGTCCTTTCGTTCTTTTGCACCAAAAAAGTCATCGAGAAATTATTCCAAGACGAACACCACAGACACCCACCCTCCCACCCTCCAAGAAGCAAACAATTTTGCTGAGAGGAATAGGGAATAAATATCTCCGTTTAAATAACCTTAATTCAGTGGAAAATTATGTGCGCATTATTTGTACATTAAGCTATGAGCATGCATCAAAGTGTGGTTAATTTGATTAACTACTTGACATAAATAAAATGAAGAGAGTTCTTTGGCATTTTCTAGAGACAAAAAGTTACTTTATTATGGGCCAGAAATGTTTGTGATATTTGTTTTTCTCTAACCCAAGTTTTGTGGATACGTAAAAAATCTGGATCAAGGTTAAGTTCTATTAATTAAAATAACATTACTTTAAACTTTTTAAAATTAACTTAGATTTTGATTTTATTAACTAGATCATGAACTAATTCATCAGATCATTTAAATTACATTGGTTCAATTTCCACTTAATTTTAAAAAAAAAACCAACATCAACTAATCGAGTTTAATAGCTTGTTACTGATAAATTATGCCATTTTACATTTACTTATGTTTTGGGAGTAAGAACTCAATTTTGAAAGGGTTTCAATTTTGCACTTTCTTTTCATCCAATATTGCACTTTCTTTTTACCTTTTATTGGAACTCAATATTAAAAGGGACGGTGAGTTTTAGTTTTAATTCTAGGTGGGCTCGATTGGATTGCTTTGTTAAACAAATAATTAATAACATGATCAATATCTTCAAATCAACTTTAGTGATGTTCATATATAACATTTTTTTGTACAATAGGATGTTTGGATAAGCTCTTGATTGCACTAAAAAAATTACATCCATGTTCGGACTTATATATTTTTCAAGAAATTAATTATTTTATGGGAACAATTCGAGCATTAAAATATAAAAAAAATAAATAAAAAATAAAGGATACTTAATATTTACCAACAAAACTAAGTCTGTGAGAGTTTACTTTGTACGAATAGATATCTATGTTGACAAATTATTTGCCACTTGAGGTTGAAGATCATGTCGTTTAAAATGAAATTAACGCATTATAACCTAATTATGTGGATTTAAACTCATAATTAGTTTCTTGTTAAGAGCATGATTTCATGTTTTACTTAAAAAACATTGATTAGCACTTAGCAGCTTATTTTTTAAAAAATATTATAAGCTTTTTTTTTAAAAAAAATAAAGAATTGTTGAGTCCACTTCGAGTTGGGGAGGTAATGATTATATGGATACATGTAATGTAAAAAGTTTAACTTGATATAAATTGATATATATGCCACTTGAGGCTGAAGGCCTTTGCATTTAAAATGAGGTTAATGCATATGGCGAGTAAGCTATTAATTTATTGTGGTTTCCAACTTTAAAATTCGAGAATCGATTATATTGTGGATTAGTGATAAAATTTAAAAGAAGGAGCATTCTTGTTTTAATTTCTTCCATGTTAAAAGCATTAATTACATGTCCTGGTCTAAAAAACAAATCATGATTAATTTGCTATAGCTAGCATACTTGTTTTAACAAACAAAAAATAGAGTTAATCATGCATTGCATGCGTGAAAAAAATATAACTATAGGTTCAAACCTATGTATCTCGTATCAATATGTTAAAATAAAAGAGGATGGAAACTAAAAAGACATTATCGCAAACAAAAAAATTTCAATTAAAATAATTATGACCAAAATTGAAAGATTAAAAAAATTATAGGGGGTGAAATTAAAATTTATTTATAGATTTAAAAATGGTGGGGGTAAAATATAAAAAAAAGTATTGACGACTAACTGAATAGAATCAAATCGAAAATAAAAGTTAAAAATAGAGAATTAAACCAAAAAAATATTAAAAAAGGTTAAAATAAGGATAAAAAATAAGACAACATCAATTTAGAAAAAGAAAAAAAAAACAAGGCAAACATCTTAAACATGATCTAATCTCTAAAAGTCGCATCGCATTACATTTTTATCTTGATTCAATCAAGAATTGTAATTTTCAACTAATTTAATTCTGAAGGATGAGATCAGTAGAAAAGTATTAATAAAAAACTTGCAAATAAGCTCGCAACCTATTAAACTCCAGATCAAGGTTCTATCAAAAAGTTTATTATAAGTCAATTTAAAAACTTGTCAATAGCAAAACAAATATATATAAAAAAAAACCTAGAGAAAGCTTGACAGTCAGCTCGAGTCAACAAATCAAACATATGGTCTAGGACATAAAATTAGGATGACCATATAAATAGGAAAGCTAAAACAACACTGTCAAAAAAATACTTTTAAAAAAATAAAAGTCGAATCAAGCTAATCTTTTAAATCTATTACCTGTGTCATGAGACTAAGGTGACCCATTCAAAGGCATATTTGAAAAAACAAAGAAGCAACATTCTTAATCAAACAAACGTTGAAGGATAAAAATGAAAAAAAATCAATAAAAAAACATTGCAAAACAAAAAAAAACAATTAAAAAAATTATGACTAAATTTGACATAGAAATTAAATGAAATAAAATGTTTTGGTAAAAATCAAATCAAATAAAATGTTTAGGGATGAAATTGTAAAAAACAAATCCATTAAGAAAATAATTAAAAAAATAGCAATTAAAATAATTAAACCAAATTTGACATAAAAATTAAATAAAAATAAATGCATAGGGGTGAAATTGTAAAAGAGTAAATCAATCAAGAAAATGATTAAAAAAAATAGAAATTAAAATAATAAAGACCGAATTTGACAACAAAATTAAAAAAATCAAATGACCAGAGATAAAATAAAAAATAAAACCCAATTAGAAATAATCAATGTAAATAAAACAATTACAAATAAGAGAAGAGGGACTGAATCAAAAGAAGAAATAAAATGAAGGATTGGAATGAATTTTTTCATTGCCAGCATGCAATCTGATAAAGAAAGAAAAGGAAAAGAAAGAAAAAAGAAAAAGAAAAGAAAAGTAATTTCAAGTTAAATCACGCTGAACCACGATACACGCGCCACTCAAAGAAAAAAATGATGTCAAGATGAATCAAATGATGCTACAGAATCACGGCTACAATCGCTCGAGTTAACCACACACACTGCTAGAATTAAAAATATTGAAAATGTCCTTTGGACTAAATGATATTAACAAATAAACCATGGTGAAATTACAATTAAGCCCCTAAAACCAAGGTTAAAAAATAAAAATTATATGGACAATGTAGTAATTCAATTGTCCTATAAAAAATAAAAATATAAAAACACCCTTGTGGAGAAAGCATTGAATTTTTTTATTCAAGGGTTAAATTAATAATTTTTATATGTATTAAAAAATATAATTATCAAAATAACCCCACACAATTCTTAAATAACATCTATGTCATTGTAAAAATACCACCTTACTCTCGAAGCAAAGACAAAGGATAAAATAATGAAGGGATAATGAATAATAACTTATGTCTGGAGTGTTGTGGATAATTGTATAAATATTCAAGTATGTATATTATATCTATAAAAAAAAATAGAGATAACAGGGCCAAATGAGATATGTTTTCATATGCCTTTTTATTTTAAAACTACATAAATTCATTATCAAATTATTCTAGAGATTAATTTCTTTTTGTCCCGTTTCATCCCTACTGAAAGACTATAAAAAAATAGTAACCAAAATTATAAAAAAAATGTTAAATAAATGATAAATGGGTACATATTTGTTTTTTCTCTTGAGATCAAGTTGTTCAAAGAAAATTAATTACTAGAACCTCATGAAAATCAATTGTAATTTTTATTATTTATAATATGATTTCTATGGAATTCTAGAAAATTTTCCATACCATAAATGATATAAATTTAATTGGGTTTGGAAAATATAGCCTCGTTGATTAAAATTAAATTTGGCCTTATATTATTTCTTTTTATAAAAGTATTATTATTATTATTATTATTATTGTTATTACTATTTTATCACAGGGCTTTTAAGGAAACTTCATTAAGCCTAGAAGTAGAAAGCGAGCTTGGCTTTAATGAGGCTTCTCCCCAAAAATTCAGCTTGTCCTTTCCCAGCCCAACCCTAACCACCCAACATAGCTCATACCCTAACCACCCAACATAGCTCAAACCCTAACCGCCACCACCAGGTCTACTAGCACATAAATTTACAACACAGCCCCAACAAACCACCCAAAAAGAACTGCAACCCAAGGAGATTACTGTACTTTAAACACAAATACAAAATCAGAGGGGGTTTCGTCAGAGACCATGTTTTTGCAAGAACCAGTGTTATATGTAGCAAGTGCAGCTTTAAGGTGTTTGGTATTGTTTGCTGAGCTCCGGAAATCGTGAAGCATCAAAGAAAGCCCTTGAACATAAGAAAGAAATCACTAAGCATTTGGGTCGTCCCTTTATCCAAACAAACCCTTATGAGGTGTGTGTGTGTGTGTCAGTTTCTATTTTCGTTGAAAAGATTGGATTTTTTTTGCATTTTTTGATTTGGGTTTTTTTTTGGGTTTTAGAGGATTATGTGAATCTTGGTTCTAGGGGTAATTAATGGAATTTAGGTTTGTTTTGGTTTATTGTTTTCTGGAGGATTCTGTGAATTTTGGTTATATGGTCAGATAATGAAACGAAGAATTTTGTGAATTTGGATTATATGGTTAGTTAATGGCATATAGGCTTTGTTTTTATTATGTGCTATTGGTTTTATTATATGCTTGAATTGTCATTTATCTGCAAAAGTTTGAGTTTTGTTTGTGATAGTGGGGTTGGGGTTGATATTGCAATAAGGGATGTGGGTGGTTTATTGTAGGGAATAGGGATTGGGGGGGTCTGGGTGTTTTGATGTAGATAGGTGCTTTAATCGGTGTTTGGGATATGAGGGAGTGATTACTTGTGCCAAATGGGATGGGATTAAGTTTCCAGTTTTGCTGTGATGAATGAAGTTGCTTTTTGGTAGTTGAAACTAAGTTCATTTCAGATTGAGTTATTTGTTGAACTTTTGAAATGATGGGTTGGAGCTTAGGCCTCTGGGTTGATGAAAAGTTCAAATTCTTGTGTGACAATGGAGATGGGGGCCATGAGATTAAGATTGCGATGAGGGATCTTTGGTGGTTTAGTGGGTTATCGTAGGGAATAGGGATTAGGGGATTTGGGTGTTTTAGTGAAGATAGGTAATTTAATCAGTTTTTGGAACGGCGGGGAGTGACTCCTTGTGCTGAATAGGGTGTGTTTAAGTTTCCAGTTCTGCTGGGATGCATGAAGTTGTTTTGTGTGTGTTGGTAGAAACTAAGTTCAATTCTGATTGAGTTGTATATTGAGCTTTTGTACTGGAGCGCTGGAGTTTAGGCCTCTGGGTCGATGTTATAGCATGCTTGAATTGTCATTTATTTGCTAGAATTTTGAATTTTGTGTTATAATAGGATGAGGACCATAAGGGTAAGACTTCAATAAGGGATGTGTGTGGTTTGGTGGGTTATTGTAGGGAACAGTGATTGTAGAATTAGGGTGCTTTGGTGAAGATAGGTGCTTCCATCAGTTTTGGGGATGTTGGGGAGTGATTGCTCATGCTGAATGGGATATGATTAAATTTCAAGTTTTGTTGGATGGATGGAGTTATTTTTGGTTGGTGGAAACTGGAGACCAAGTTCGTTTCTGATATATTGGAACTTTTGTACTATTGTGTTGACCTTGGGTTGGTGCTATAGTACTGTTGTCATTGTTTATACAACCATAAACTGTTATAATATTTCCTGGTGTCTTCAAACGTGCCATTTGTTTTCTAGGCTGTCTATGCTTTGTTGGGTGCTACCATGCAACAAATACTCAAAGTTTCTAACGTCAACTGAATAAATGAAAATATCCATCAATTGGAGTATATTTGAGTCTCTTCTATATCATAAACTAATGGCACATGATCATTAGTTACATTTATATTAGTCCACCTTTTTTGAAAATGATACTATGTGAACGCTGATGGTTGCTATGTTCAGTAATAGCCTCCTGCGTGACTGACTTTACAGGTTCATAGTTGGAAGAAATTAAATTTGAAGACTTGGCCTTGAACCAATATGATTGCTATAACTGGGAAACATAGATATTAGTTCTTTCTATGCCTAATGAAATTTGGATCGAAAACCAAATTTTCAAATATGAAGCCTTCTGATGGCAATTGCTTTGTGGAAGATTTAAACTGCTTCGTAACAATCAAGCCTATCCTCTAAACACTATCCAATATGGCCATGTTCTCATGTTGAAAATATAATTGATTGGAATAGAGGCTTTAAAATTCATGGTCGGTTTAATGGTTTATCAATATGCTGCAATTGTATATTTTTATTTTTGAATCAATTGGATGATTGGAATCTATCAAGCAAGCTTTGTATGAACTGGTTATTCTTCCTCTGCGGAAACCTGAGCTCTTCTCACATGAGAAACTTCTTGGTCCACAAAAGGGGGTATTGTTATATGGACCTCCAGGCACCGGGAAGACCATGCTTGCAAAAACTATTATCAGAGAGTTTGGAGCTGTTTTTATAAATATGAGGATCTCTAATCTGATGAGCAAGTGGTTCGGCGACGCACAAAAGCTCGGTGAGCATAGATCGCATTTGAATTGCCTCTCATGTGCTTGAGCTTTGTCTTGCATTTAGCAAAATAATGATGATTTAAAATTATTGCCTTTTTATTCTAAAACTTGCTGTCACCCACCGACTATGTTGAGTGAAATTTAGTTTCACTTTGATAATGGAAGCAAGGTAGTACTTTGTGAAGATTCTTAACTAAGATTGAACATTCCTAACTTGTCCTTTTTGAAGATCTTTATTAGCAGCAAGATTATTTTGAATGCTCTACTAGCTTTAAAAAACAGGGCACTGTAGCTTGCTTATCTAATGGATCTTACTCCGATGAATGAGATTGTGAAATGATCAAAATATTGGTATTTTTGTTGCTGTGTGGTATTTTTATATGTCCTGCATCAGGGATATAACAGAAGTAACTGAATGGCATACACTCTTGCAATTGTGAAAGTGGTCATTACTGTATTTTACAACAACATCTTTGTGTTGAAACCATCCCTCATTACATTCTTTTCTGCACCTGAATCCAAGCAAGGTTAAGCCCAGTTACATGACCGGATTTCATTCCACAGGTCACCCCATCCCACAAGCAGCAATCTGTACCCTCTTTCCACGACTCTGTCTTGGGATGCTGGCAATTCCATGAAGCAGAGCTATTAATGGAAAAGGATTCTTTGAATTGGAGCAAAGAAAGATTTTGGTCATGAGCACAAAAATGAGATGAAGAAATTGTTGAAAGGAAATGGAAGAGAAACAGAATGAAAGAGAGGGACGGTGGTGAAAACCCCATGTTTGGCCTTACAGGATTTAGTAGTATATTTGGGAGAGATGAGGAATAAAGAAAGGCATTGTTTGTATATTTAGTAGTATATTTATAGACAAAGCAATCTTAGATTGTATACTGACGAAATCAAAGTCACTGACCGACCAAATCTCAAGTACAAGAGTGAGTAATACGTGCGCAAAGCAATGGGGGCACTAAAGACTTTGCACTTATATATTGTTTCTCGTGACCCAAAATTACTCTTTGTGTGCGCTCGGTAATGAATAACAGTTTAAAAATCGTGACAGCTTAATTTGAATGTTCAGAGATGTTTTTCCAAATTGTATTTAGCAATGAGATTTATGCGAAGATTGCTTTGCCAACTAAAATATAATTTCCAAGAAATTCAAGTCACAAAATCCTCAATACATAGGAAGAAAACTTATTGATGATTTACACTCGTAGTTTACTCACAGCAGAGTTAAAAAGTCATCCTCACCTTCTTATGTCGACTTCAATCCAATCCAGTCAACACGTTCTGGCAATAGCTTTATTGAACCGTTACTAGAAAACTGACAAACAATGGAGAATGGAGTTTGAAGGTTCTTGCACTCAAGATGCTGTGGGATCGGTCCTCCTAAAAGGTCTTTCTCTTTCAGCATCAACAAGGGAGAAGCAATCTTCATTTGGTCTGTCCTTGATCTTCAAGTCTTCGGAACTTGGATGTATAGATATTGTCCACTCTTCATGTGGTGTTGAATATGGAACTGAAGGTTCACTTGCAAATATTTCCACACAAGAGTGAGCGTCGGAAACACGGCAGTACTAATTTCCAAAATTGACATTTTTGCAGCAAGTCTTTGTGCTAACAGGTACAGTTCATGCTCTAATTAGAACTTCCTTTGTAGCTCGTCTGATGGCAGCTGTTCTCGGGGACATCTACCCCGCTATTATTCCTTGCTGGCTTATAAATTTAATACTAATTGGATCCCCCTTCGCATGTACCGATAGATTATTCTTGCTATTATTAACAAGAATACGTGA
>Ga0307515_10015454_pt1 | contig 14061 bp, 10 predicted proteins | sample 17_EM_MG_FD_194513 | JGI IMG/M metagenome (GOLD analysis project Ga0307515, IMG submission 194513) | Populus trichocarpa ectomycorrhiza microbial communities from riparian zone in the Pacific Northwest, United States - 17_EM | ecosystem: Host-associated > Plants > Roots > Unclassified | place...
CTTTTCATTACTTTTGATGTAGATTTTAATTTAATTTACTTGAATTTCATGGTAATTAATTTTATGGAATTTTCAATGGGGAGTTTTCAAAAACTTCTAATAAGAAATAATTAAAAAATCAAAATAAATTTAATTTAATAAATAAGAAAATTATTTTTATAAAAAACCGCATAAAAATATTTAATTTCAATAATTAATTTAAAATATAAGTTTGATTCCAATTTCAAAAATATTCTAAAAATTTAGAATAAAAAATAAAAAAAATATTTCTTTGGAAAAGAACAATAACAAAAACAACTTCATTTCCATCCAGAGTTTAAAGATCCTGCCAAATTATTTTTAATTTCAGAAAACTCCATTAAAAAATTAATTTCCAATGGAAAATATAAATATTTACCGATAAGCAATTTTTCAATGGATATTTTCCATGGGAATTTCCTTATATTTTGAACGAAAAACCATGTCAGAAATTATCAAATTTAGGATATTGGATAGTTTTTAGGAATTAATGTTATAAATGTTCTATTGGAATTTCCTTATATTTGATCATGCATTTATGAACAATCAAAGCTTAAAATCTCTTAACAAGTGATAAATTCAAATTTAATGGGTCTAACCCAAAAATCCAAATCCATGGTCTCAGGTAACGTTTTCGAGACCAGCCTTTAAGAGCTCGCCTTGAGGAAAAGCCCAATGTCATGGGCTCAGCCTAAGAGAAGAACACAACTCTAATGGGCTTAGCCTTGGGGAAGAACCCAACCTTCATGGGCTCAGTCTAAAAGAAGATCTTAACCCCTATAGACTTAGCTACATTTTGGATCTTAGGTAGCGTTTGTTTAGGAGGTTGCGTCTGTGTTTTGCTTAAAACGCAGATGCAACCTATTTGGTAATACAAAAAAAAATAGTTTACTGTTCGTGCGTCCCACAGATTTTTGCGTTAGAAACGCAGGGGGAAGGAAAACAGCTCCTTGCTACTTCTTGCGCAGTGTAGCCATGCTACACTGTTCACTGAACAGTTGAGCATGCTCCACTGTTCCAGCCGGACCGGGTCCGGTCCAAAGCTTAAAATGCATTGAACCGGGTCCGACCTAGTAAAATAAAAAAATTATTTTTTATTTTTTAATTGTGTTTTATTTGAAAAACTAGTGTTTAACATTATTCAATGACACTACATAAATTAGACGGAGAGCGCTTGATGACGTAACATTTGCAAAATTTGATCGCAATCCCAAATTGTAAATAGTTTAATGGAACAATAAAAAATATTTTATATAAAGTATTATTTATTTCATGATGTAATAGCAATAGTTAAATCTATAATATTTAAATTAAAAACTATTAATATTAATATATATTTTTTAAAATTATTTTATAACCTCAATTTCAAAAGCATTTTTAACCAAACATATTAAACTACTTTTTGTTCAACCTTAATTTCAACCACAGTTTGAATCAAACATACATAAATACCAAATCAACCTCAACCAAAAGTACTTATTATAAATTTTTTTTTTCAAACCGCAACCACAAAAGCTACTACAATACCAAACAGTTACTAATGAGATTGCACGCTCTTCTTGGAAGGGGTTCTTCCCAGTGCCATTGCACACTCTTCTTGAAAGGGGTTCTCCCTAGTGAGATTGCACAATCTCGTTGGAAAGGGTTTTCCCTAGTGCGATTGCATACTCTCCTTGGAATAGGTTGTCTATGGTGCGATAACTCTACCTTTTATGACAACTTAAGATGACCAACCTCAACAAGGCAATAAGACCCCCATCTTATGGCCAAGTATATACCACTAAGGCTAATAGGAACTCAGAAAACTAATACACTCTTCGGATAGGCTCCAGACCTTATGTTATCTTCGGGGATGATCTTAAAACTCCCACTTTCAGGCACAATCTTTCTCTAATAGGGGGCTTTCACACCCCATGTTAGTATCAAGGAGGCCACAGGCTCCCCACTATAAAAAATGCAATATCTCTCAAAGAAAGAGATTGACTCGGTCTCTATAGTGTAATAGCACCACTATCATTGGGTTCCTCTCCGCCCTTAAAAATTATCTAAGTATAGGGGTCGATAGGGATTTGTTCCCCTCAACCTCTTAGAATTTTTCCTAAGTATGACCTACCCTTTTTGGGTTCCCTTTAGTCTCTTAGAAATTTTCTAATTATGAGCTCCACCCTGCAAAAGTTCCCCTTCGCCTCTTAGAAAATTTTATAAGTATAGGCGACAACATGAGTCTATCTCTTTTGGCGCTTGGATTTTTTATAAGTATAAACATCAATAGGGATACGTTCCCCTCAGACTCTCGAAATATTTACTAAGTATAAAGCTTGCCCTATTCCTCTTAGTCACTTAATTTTTTTTTAAGTATTGGCTCCACCCTCCATAGTTTCCCTTTCGCTCTTTAGAAAATTTTCTAATTATGGGCATCAATATAGGTTCGTCCCCTCTGCCCCTTTGGAATTCTTTAAGTATAGGCATTGATATGAATTTGTTCCCACAAGTCTCTTAAAATATTTCCCAAGTATGACTCACTATTCTCAGATTCCCCTTAGCTTTTTAAAATATTTTCGAAGTATATGCTTACCTTCCATGAGTTCCCTTTAACCTCAAGAATATTTTCTAAGTAGAAGACTCACCCTTTTTGGATTTCCCCCAACCATAGAAAATTTTCTAAGTACAAAGGGTTACCCTTCTCAGGTTCCCTTTAGGCTCTTAGAAAATTTTCGAAGTATAGGCTAACCCTCTTTGGGTTTCTCTTCGCCACTTAAAAACTTTTCTAAGTTTAGGCTCCTCCATGAGTTTCTTCACTTATTAGAAAACTTTTCTTAGTATGAGTTTCTTCATGGTTCTCCTCTACATGTTTAGAAATTCTTTTTTAATTATGGTGTATGTCCCTACACATGGGCTCTCTTGTATATTATCTAGGGTTTCCACCTCTTTTCTCACACGAAATAAATTCGATAAACTCGTCGTATCAAACATTTTTACCAAGTCTTTATGTATAAAATATCACAAAGACTTGAGGGGTTACTGATAAACACAAATTTAACGGGACTAAAAAACCCCATAAAGACCAAAAAATCCAGGGTCTCAGGAAACATGCCCAAGCCCAACCCACATGGTCTCAATCTAGAGGAAAAACCCAACTCTCATGGACTCAACCTAGGGAAAAAGGTCAACCTATATAGGCTCAACTGTAGATTTTAGATCCTACTCTCCCTAAACCCTTAGGTGTATAAAAGTCCTCTAAAAGCTTACCATATTTCTATCGACATTAATGTTGTATAAGAGATAGTGTATACAAGTCATTTAAGGACCCATCATATTTCCATCAACAATAATGTTTGTGTAAGGATATTTATCCATTATTAATACATATGTCATGAATATTTTTTCTCATTAATGCTATTAGGGTAAAATTACATTCTAGCTCCTTAACTCCACAAAAACACAAGACTCATAGGCTATATGATACCCCATGAATCCTTCAAGCTCCAGGTTCTCAATCTTCATTAACTACTGCATATTTATTTTCAGAGTCTTTCTTTAAAATATCATTCTATTTTCTCTAAAAAAGATACTTAAACATTAAAGAGTCTCTAAATTCATCAAAGAGGATCTTTTGCGGGTATCAGGCACTAGTCATTTTTGCTAGAAATAATGAATCAGATTACTAGAACCAAGAAATTAACTGATTATTTGAACATAAACCTTCCCCCCAAGTTATTTGAATTTTTTTGAGACATCAATAACTAAAGGACTCTAACCTAAACAAAACTAAGGATTAATTTTAAACGTACTCCATATTTTTTAGGTTGTATTACTCTTAATGTTATATCATATGTTGTTTTATATAACCTTCTATCCACTTTTCATACAAAACGTTAAAATTTTAAACACTCGTATAGAAACTTCAGAATTAAAATTAATATTATTAAATTTAGAATTTAAAACGAGTGAAACAAAAAATTGAATTTGCAAAAATTTGATTTTAAATTTTGAGGGATTTAATTTTTTTAATTTAAAATAGGATTCAACGTTTCTAAATTTTTAGTTTAAATTGCATTTCTCTTTTTTATCATTTTTTTATTTTTAAACAGTAAATTTGATTAATGTTTTTTTATTTTTGGAGTTTGTCACGTAGGTGTTCAATGTATTTATTATATTAATGTATATGGATGGAGAGATGATAAAAGGGTAGCATTGAAAATGTTAAATAACATTAGAGGTAAAATTGGTGGATGCGATTGTTAAGGTAGACATTGATAACGACGTCCCTATAGATAAAATGTATTTTTTTATAGTAATTTTTTTTTTAAAAAAAACTATATTAACTTATATAAAATAAACTGAAACTGAAATCTTCATTAATTGTTTTAGTCTAAATACTCTAGGTAAAAGGAAAAAAAAAGGTAAGACAAGCAAACTTAACGTACAACCATGTGAATGCTTTCCTCACTCTAGGTAAAAGGAAAAAAACTCTATTAACTTATATAAAAAAGGTCGTGAAGTTTTTAATGAAACAACATTTGAGTTTTAGCAACTATAATACTTTCCTCACTTGTAATGTAACCTAGGAAGCAAACATCTCATTGTATTTTTATGTGGGAATAACACAAAAAAAAAAAAAAATTGTCCTTGAAACCTTGTGGTATATATTTCATTTAAGTTCTTGTACGGAATAACACTAAAGTTTGAAAATGTCACGTTTAACCCCTCACTAACCAATAATTAAATTCATGTTTTATTTATTGAATTCGAGATTTTATAAACAATTTTCAGCCATTAAGACATTAGCTTCCCTAAATACATGATCCTCCTATATTCAAGTTTTATTTGGATGTTCGTGGGGGTTTTCTATGCATAGATTTCACTCACAAATGAAAAATGTATGGCTCTCCACCGTAGAATTTAAAGCTAGCAGATTTAAATATTTCGTCACAGAATATATTTAATAACACTCGAATAGAGAATTGGAACAAAGATGGAGCAGTAGTTAATGTGTCATAAGAATTTCTGGTGAACAAATTCAATTGGAGAGGGGGTCCCAAATTCTCATAACACGTACAACCATGTGAATGCTCAGCCACAAAAAAAGGCATAGCACCTCAAGCCACTTCTCAAGAAATTTCATATTCTTCCTAGCTCATATGGACGCACCAGCTTGACGATCCAGCCAAGCAGATGAAATTTCTTTTTCGTTAATCAAAACTACTGTGAAATCATGATGATACAAAAGAATTCATTAATGCACAGACAAGAGATTCAGATTGATGGGAAAGATATAATAGTATTACTACTTGAGTGGAATGAAAAAGGTGAGACTTGTGGGTTTGCAAGTCCCATAGAAGTTCTTTCATAGGTTCATATAACAGCACATTGTCACATATATGCATGATGGTTTAGATAAACAAAGAAGTAAAGCGAAAATTTAAGGCTTCTCAGCTCCCACTTTTGTTTCCTTTTTCCTTTATTTATTTGTTTTTTGTTCTTCAGATTCTTTTAAAATGGTGGGGGCAGGAAGGAACCCTAAGACATGATGTGATCTCTCCCAAGTCTCTATAGAAGATTTAAGTTATATGTCCTTGAAGAACAAAGTGTAGATATTAATATGTAGGCAATCAAAGTGCAAGGAGAGCACTTCCAGTGTAGCTAGGACCATGCCTAATGTTGCTTGTCCCTTGGATCAAATAACATCATTTCTTCTTCTTTTTTTCGTCTTTGTAATCACTCCTTTAATGAATTGTTATTCACACTCGAAGATTATCAAATGAACCAAATTAACCTCTTTTGTGAATTTGGTACAATGGGATTATTTATTTATTTCATTTTAATAGGTATTTTACATAAGTGAAGGTTGATCAGAAGCAGATTGGAATGTCTATTTCGGGACATGATTTTCTTTTACACATGTCAGTCCAATCTATGCTAAATTTGACAGATTTTCATAATAGAAAGGTATATTATTGAAAATTAAATAGAAGTTAAAGATTGTAATTGCTTGATTTTTAAGTTAATTAAGGGTTGATAATATTGTATACATGAAATTACTAGATTCACTCTTGATTACAAAGAAAAAAAAAACAGAGCGAACATTTACCGCACAACGAAAAGGAGCCCTTTAGCTTTGATTTTAGCTACTAAATTATAAATTTCATACTGCATCTATTCAGAGTTCAGACTCTTATATATATATATATATATATATTCAAAAATAGATCTTGAAAGCAACAATCCACTAGAGAAAAGAATCCTAGGAGAGAGATGTAATTTTTGATTTATGCAAATAAAAATTACTAGCTCTTCTCTTCACTTTTCGTGCCCTCATTCAAATGGTAATGAATACTCATTTAGTTTGAAGTGCTAGTTAAAGTTTATCACTACTTGCTCATTTTTTTTTAATATATTGTATATCTAATTCGATTAACTCTTCTAGATCTATACAGGTATACAGTTCTCTATTTCGTGTCGAATGTGAGAAGAATTTAATTATTTACGTGCATCATTCTTTCATAGAAAAATCATATTCTCGAAGCAATTTCGTAGAGTATAATTTCATGATCATGTGAGAAGAGCATGACGTCAAGAGAAGGGGAAGTGAATTGAACAAAAGATTAGAAAAATGGAATTGCTTATTGATGAATTCAAAGAGGGACCGTCACGGTGGCTTGCTTAATTTGTTTCGAAACCACCTACAGCGGCGGCGCCTACGATTTTGTTCCACAGTGAGATTTCCCATGCAAAGATTACACCGACAAAACCTGTTGTGGATTCACCAATTCGAAGCATAGAAGATTCAGAAATTTAATGATGCCATGTCATTATTAATTCGAGTTTAAATCATAAAAAACTTTCGCTTACTTCTATGTCTCGAATTTCGATCTTTTTTTTCTGAGGTGGGATTCTTTCAGGAACTTAATTATTAGGTTCATTGTTTAATTTTTCAGGCTTTCGTAATTCTATATATATACAGAATTCTTGGAAAAAATGTCACATTTTGTGGAGTGTAAATGCATGCGTAGACGACTAAAACAAATGGAATAAAAGTCAATTTTACAAATAAAAACTTTGAATTAAGAAAACGTAGAAATCTCTAGAAGTAAAGTATTATAAAATCAATGTTCTTCGAAACCTAAAATATTATTTATTTTAAAATCAATGACAAGATCACTATTGATTTATGGATAATTGGAAGCTCCTTGTAGCTAGTAGTAGCCGGAATCGTGGAAACCAACAATGAACGTAGCCTTTGTTTATACTTTCTTTCTTTCTTTAATTTTATTTGTGTTTTCTTTTCCTTTCTTTTCATCTTCCTAAAGCTATCTGGCATCTAGCATTTTCAAGAAAAAACAAAAAACAAAATGATCTCTCCCCCATTTAATGGTCCTTCACACGGAGAAGAACCCAGTTCACATTACTAGTACTATCAAAGGTTCACCATTAAAAGAATTTTAATCATTTCCATGGAAGGCCCTCTAAAAATAAAAGATCCACTTGGTGGCTTTCCCTCGACTTTTGGAACTTGGATTCCTTGTTCTCTTTTCAAAATGAAGTTGGTCACAAAAACTACACAAATTCGGAATTAGCTTAATGATCCCCCCCCCCCCCTATTATAGGTTAAACAAATGAATCCAATAGATCGAATAAAGCGTCGCCATGGGGTGCAATGATATTTGAAGCACATATATTGTGTTTGGAGCTTGACGATGGTGAAAGCTGGGAAGCATCGAGGGCAACGGTGCTGCTATTCAGCAGCATTGCTTCCATAGATACGAGTATCATTGATTTGAACCATGCAATATTTTTGGTGGGCCATTTCTTCCACTGGACATAGATCGGAGATTAAGGTGGACAAGGCAATCTCAACCACCAAATTTGACGTGCTGGTTGGTGGTCAAAGATTGATGTGATTAAAATTAAATGGGAGACTAAATAATAGCAATCGGCCGGTGAACATGGTACGTAGTACATCTACAGAAATAACAGCAATCGATGGATATGCTACAAGCTTGAAATTCGAGATTGACCCCACAAAATTCAATCGGCCGGATCATCTAGGTTATTCATAATATCTTCATTCTTCTGCCACGTTTCAGACCATTAACTGAAAAGATGGAAATTAGTATATTAAAGATAATTGATGGGCCAGCTTAGAAGAGAAAATTAATGAAAAATCGGAAAAATAAAATTAGTTTAGCTCAAGGCATGCCAACAATCTAGGCTTGGTATTATGGTCAATGACTTTGGAAATAAATGTCAAACTTTGCACAGTCGATGACTTGCACGCTGCAATGTTGTACTTCTTTACATACTTAACGTGCATGGGAAAAGTTTGAGGTTTTTTTTTTGGGTACTGACTGAGTAAAGTTTGGCGATTTGGCAAAGTTGTTTTCGGGATTAAGCAAGCCGAGGAGAAAATTACAGAGATGACGGTTTTTTGAATAAAGGTAGCAATAAGAGACATTGGATTAGGAGTGGTGTCAGATGCCTGGCTTTATTGTTACATAATCATGTGAGCCATGTTTGAAAAGTCCCTGGCATATCTGGCAATTTGGCATATCAATATTATGCATATAGAGTTCATAAATAATTGGGTTTGATATTTACACCATTTATTCACAAAGAACAAGTCATGTTACTGTTGTTAAAATATAGTTTATATATTGGTAGTTAAAGAGAACTTTATCCAACAATGAAGATGTAAAAGGTTTTGTTGTATATTATAATGTGAGGAACATCAAATCAATAAATTTAGATGTTAGAGGAAAACTTGACACTCGGTATTATGTAATATAAATAAATTTTATTATTATTTAATTATGATTGTACAAATAATTTGAATAAAGAATTGTCTTTTAAACTCCACAAACATGTTGATTTGGAAAGGTGTGCCTTTAAACTCTATAGATATATTGGTCTGAAGAGGTGTACCTCTAAATTCTACAGACATATTGGTATGAAAGGATGCTATTTTATTTATAAATATCAGCTTAATATTGATAGAAATTAATTAGAAACAATCTTCTTTCTCTAATTTTCTCTACAAACTCTTTGTTTACGTTTATTAGAAACAAAACAAAACTTCTTAATAAACTTATAGAAGTTGTTGTCTGTAAGTTTATGGCTTTGTTGTATTCTAAAGGTATATTGCTTTAAAGATAGTGATCTTCTCGCCTTAAAGCCTATTTGTTATACTCACTGGCATTACAATTTTAAAGTATTAATTTGCAATAGAGTCCAAGACTATGGTGAATCAAGAGCTTGTGAAGCTGAATCGTTTTGATGGTATACATTTTGTATGTTGGAAAGACAAGATGATGTTTCTATTGACTACTTTAAAGATCTCTTACATACTTGATCCAAATCTACTTGAAATTCCTGCATCTACATCCGAAGATAATGATCAGTTGAAGGCAAAACGTAAGAAATAAGATGAAGATGAATTGTTGTGCAGAGGCCATGTCCTTAATAATCTATCAGATCATCTATATGATCTTTTCAAATCCAAAAGGGGAAGAAAATTAAAATTTTAAAAAGTGATAAAGGTGACAAGTATTTTTCCATGGGATTTTCTTCATTTTGTGAAGAAAATGGAATCATACACCAAACTAATGCACCATATACACCCTAATAAAATGGTTTGGCACAAAGAAAGAATATAACACTTGTTGATATGCTTCACTCTATGTTAGTGAATGCCAAATTACCTAATAGTTTGTGGGGGGGAGTTTTACTCACTGCTTGTCATATACATAATAAATTCCTTCTAGAAAATTAAAAGTTTCTCCATATAAATTATGAAAGAAAAGAAAACCATACTTAAAAATTATCTTAGAGTTTGGGGTTGCCTTGCCTTTCATAGAGTTCTAGATTCTAAAATGATAAAATTAGAACCTAGAGCTTTAAAGAGAAATTTTATTGGCTATGCTGAAAATTCAAAAACATATAGAGTATTGGATTCAAGTTATAATGTAATTGTGGAACCTAGAGATGTTGAGGTTATTGAAATAAATTTAAAACTGATTCCAATTCAATTAGTGAACCAATCAATAATTTTGAAATTAAAATAGAGTCAACAAATAATGCAGGTTTTGATCTAAGTTATAGAAATAAAAAAAATCAAATTGATCATTCAACTGAACTTAGAAGAAGCCAACGTGATAGAAAAGAAAAGAATTTACATCTAGATTATGTATCTTCACAATCTATTGTTTTCTTAATTGATGGCAATAGGACTGATGTACTTAATAAGATACCAATCTTATTAATAGTTGAAGATGACCTTCAAACATACAAAGAGACAATGATGTCTCGAGATGTTGCTTTTTAGAAAGAGGCAGTTAATGATGAGATTGACTCATTCTTATATAATAATACTTAGACTATTGTTGATTTGCCTCTAAGTTCCAAGGTAATTAGATGTAAATCAGTTTTCAAAAGAAAATATAATAGTGATGGATCAATTTAAACTTTTAAAGTAAGATTAGTAGCCAAAGGCTTTAAACAAAAGGAAGGAATATACTATTTTGATACATATGCTCGGGTGGCTTGTATAAAATCTATAAGAATACTTTTGGCTTTATCATGAATCTATAATTTATATGTACATCAAATGAATGTTAAGATAAATTTTCTCAATGGTGAATCAGATGAGGAGATCTATATGGAACAACTAGAGAATTTTGCTCTATCAGGAAATGAGCATAAAATCTGTAAATTAATTAAATTTCTATATGGATTGAAACAAACACCTAAGCAATGGAATAAGAAATTTGATTATGTAATTTTAGAATATGGTTTTAAACATAATATTGTTGCTAAATGTATTTATTCTAAATTGATAAATGATTTTGGTGTGATAATATATCTTTATGTGGATGACATGCTCATTATTAGTTCTAACATAAATGTGTTAATGATATGAAAAAATATCTAACCTAAAAATTCAAAATGAAGGACTTTAATGAGGTAGATAGAATTTTGGGTATCAAAGTAAGAAAATATAGTGAGGGTTTTGCTAGAAAATACCAAGAATATATATCAGTTTATGTTCTTTTATCAAGGAATTCCAATGTGTGTTTCTAATCAATTAAAGAATTATCTAATGAATGTAAGTTTATTAATCTCGGGTTGTTATATTATCTTTTACATTTAACATATTCAAGTTACTTGATTACTCGACAAGTTTTAAGTTGTTTTTTTGCATATTAAAAGACTTTAAAAATCTTAAAACATTGTTACAAGTGTAGAGTATTAAAAATTATGTCTAGAGTTTAGATCGTTAACATCAAATTTAAAATCTAACTTTGAAATTAAAATTCTCTTAGTTAAAGCAGACATAAAAAATAAAAATAAAAAAAAACAGTATACTCTTATTCATTATATTCTGGTAAATATATACATTACACAACCTTTAGGGTTTTATCTTTCTATATCTGTAAAAACTTAAGTATCAGAAGATCCCTTATTTATCAGCCTTATAAATAGTTTAATCTAATGAAGTTTTCTAAGCCTTTTTAACTGATACAACATATTCAAATCAAAATGGAAATTATAGGGAGGTTTGGGCCTTTTTGCACATTGAAGAAGGAGGTGCCATGCATTTAGTCATGCTTATGCACATTATCTTTATAAGATTAATTTGATTTTCTTGATTTCTTGAGTAAGAGGTATGGTGCTTCAAGTTCAAAAACCATGTGGGTCGCCGAACTAGCCTATTTTTTAACGTGGGATGCTTGTAAAGCAATGTTTACCTTGCAAGTTATAAGTTATAATATTTATTTGGATATTTCTTATACATGTTTAACAACACATTTAAAAGAGGATACTTCAAAAACTCAAGCAATTGTTTTTAGTCAAAATGAAAAAAAAAGTTCATTCTTTTTCTTAGTTGTTTCTTTTTCATTTTTCTTAGATCTATTAGAGGCATTGGTGGTTGTATTTTGGATGCTCAATTACTCATCAAAGCTTATTCGTTAAATTCCTAACAATTTGAATAAAATCTCAATTCTCAAATTAAAAACTCTCAATTTCAACTATCTTTCCACTTGGAGACAAACAAAAAAATATACAACAAATGTTACTAATTAAAATCGATGGGCATATATGTTTTAATTAAATTATATGTGTAAATTAGAACAATTTATGGTGATAATACAAACTCTTTATCCTACAAATTACCAACTATAAAGTTATCCCTAGGTAAGTCTTATGGCCTACTTTAATTAAGTTCTTATTAAAGAACCATCAAAGACATGTTTTAATTAAATGTTTTAACCTCCAGACTTACATATACACCATTATCAGAGAAATATCAAAACACAACTTCAAAAACCATCAAAGTAGTAGAAAATCAATCATCCCCATCCTCTAAATCTTTGGCCTTGCCATAACAGCACTATATGTTGCATATTTTAACTCACCTTCAAAAAATATAACACCAGAAAAAAAAAAACAAACACCCCATTTTAAGAAAACCCCAACTTTTCTCCAAAAAACTCATTCTACCTTGTAGTTACACATATCTCCCTCATCAGTTGGCCCTCCTACCATTATATTTGCCTCACCACATAGAGCCTTCATCACTACTAATGTCATTCTCCTTACTGTTGAACTAGAAAACAATAAGATGGAGATGGAGTGTGAGTTTTACTTTAAACGTTTCCCATCTTAGCTACAATATGAAGAGATGAAAAAGGAATTTCCAAAAAGCTTGGAGTTGTGTTGAGGCTATTTGTTTCAAAACAAAAGACCAAGTTTGGTAAACAGTACAAAATTGAAAAATACATTTTCTAGCAGATGAATAAGCTATGTTTTGGGAAGATAAAGATGAAAGCTAATGTGACTCATTTTCAAAAGAAGGAACCTATTAAAGTCCTTAAAGCTCAAATTGCAAAGACCATCAATACTCATCATCCTGGACTCAAAGATAGGCGGACATATGCCTCTGTTAAATATAGTAAAAAATCTTGTATAATGGTATTCTCAACCAAGGAACATGATATTGATTGGTTAAAACAATTCTTGATAGGGACTATTTCATATGGAGTTGATTATGCTAGCCTTAAGAATAAACTTCTTAAGTCAGCATCCAATTGCATTGATTTTAGGTTGTTAGGTGCCAATAAAGGTGTGTTAACTTTACAATCTCAAGAAGCTACGAGTCACAAATTGGAGAATGGTAGAACTCTATGGAGTTGCTTCTTTGATGAACTTTGACAATGAAAACCCACTGACAAAGACACTGATATTTTAAATGGGTTAAGATATAGGGGTTACTAATGATGGCATGAAACATGAATTGTATCTCCTCCATCTTGGAGGTTCATGGAAAGATAATCGGTTATGATATGACGAGTATAACTAAGGGTTTTTTGGAGGCTGTTTGTGTCCTCATAACCACTGAACAACATGATGCTTTGAATGAAAATGTTTCACTCAAAATTGATGATGAAATAATGAAGATTAAAGTATCAGATATTTAACTCTAGTGTTTCCAAAACCTTGCTTCAACCAATCATTCCATAAAAGTGATTCCTGAGTCTGACTCAAATTCAGACTCGGATGAAAATGACAACATCAAGCAATTTGGCCCTAAATCAACCAAAATTCATGCATTTACAAAACACTATCTTGATGATATTAGCATTATCATTAAGCTTTGGTTTGACAGATTGGAGGTGACAGGTGGTTTTGATCCCAAGGCTGATACCATTATGACAGTGTACCATAAATAACTGTTTCCTGAAATCTTAGAGTTTTAAAATATTAATAGTAGCCACCTTTTGGCGATGACTAAACATATCTCTACAGAACACATGATGGGTTATAAAGAGAACATGGGCATGTTAGGCTGTGATAACAATAGGTAAGATGGTTGGGCTATAGACAAAAATTAGAATATAAGCCTGATGAGTTGTGATATCATCATGCAAAATGTATGGGTCATAGATAAGGATATACATTCTACTTTTTCTATGCAATTGAGAACTGGGAAAAGATTACTCTCAAAAGGATATGGATTTGTAAAACCAGAGCATAATTTATACTTAG
>Ga0307515_10015455_pt1 | contig 14061 bp, 9 predicted proteins | sample 17_EM_MG_FD_194513 | JGI IMG/M metagenome (GOLD analysis project Ga0307515, IMG submission 194513) | Populus trichocarpa ectomycorrhiza microbial communities from riparian zone in the Pacific Northwest, United States - 17_EM | ecosystem: Host-associated > Plants > Roots > Unclassified | place...
GGGACGTTCTCGAGCATGACGATCTCGTCGAGGTGGGCCCGCGCCGGGTCGAAGTAGCGCGGGTTCTTGCGCAGCACGATCCGGTTGCCCTCGTCCCAGCTCGCGAGCTCGAACGGGCCGGTCGCGTCGGGCCGCCGGCGCAGCTGATCGCCGGCCGCGGCGACATGCTCGGGGCGCTGCGGGGTCGCGAACGGCATCGCCAGGACGTCGAGCAGCGCCGGGCTGCGGCGCGCCAGCCGGATCGCGAGCCGGCGGTCGCCCTGCGCGATGATCCCGGCGCACGCCGCGGCCTTGTGGTCGATGACTTCGCGCGCGCCGTCGACGTCGGCGAGGAACTCGGCGAACGGCGAGTCCGCGGTCGACAGCGCGCGCTCGAGGCTGTACTTGAAGTGCGCCGCGGTGATCGGCGCGCCGTCGCGAAACGCGATGCTCGGGCGCAGGGTGAACGTGTAGACCAGGCCGTCGGGCGAGACCTCCCAGCGCTCGGCGAGCCGCGGCACGATCTCGAGCCCGCCCGGCGAGAAGTCGACCAGGGTGTCGAACAGCGGATGGAGCATGAAGTAGCCGACCTCGTCGTAGCCGATCGTCGGGTCGAGCGAGCGCACCTGGTCCTTGACCGCGAACCGCAGCGTACCGCCGTCGCGCGGCCGTGCCGCACCGGCCGCGCGAAACCGCGGTCCGCGATCGGGCGGGCTGCACGCGGCCAGCGCGGCCGCGGCTGCGATCCACCAGCGCGGCCCGCGCGTCACCGCCGCTCCCGGGCGTCGACCGCGTCGCGCACGCCGTCGCCGAGCAGGTTGAAGCCGATCACCGCGAGCACGATCGCCAGGCCGGGCACCAGCACCAGGTGCGGCGCGGTCCGGTAGTAGACCCGGCCCTCGTACAGCATGCGACCCCAGCTCGGCGACGGCGGCGGCGGTCCGAGGCCGACGTACGACAGCGCCGACTCCGACAACAGATTCTGCGCGAAGCCGAGCGCGGCCACGACGATCACCACGCCGCCGAGGTTGGGCAGGATGTGGCGCACCAGGATCCGCGCCGGTCCGGCGCCGAGCGCGCGGGCGGCCGTGACCATGTCGCTGCGCGCCAGCACCTGGGTCTTGCCGCGGATCACGCGGGCCATCGCGGTCCAGCTGACCACGCCGAGCGTGACGAACACCGGCGCGGTCGACGACGCCAGCTCGGCCTGCCGGAACACCGCGGCGAGCAGGATCGCGAGCAGCAGCACCGGGAACGCCAGCACCAGGTCGACCAGGCGCATCAGCGCGTTGTCGACGCCGCCGCCGGCGTAGCCCGCGCAGAGGCCGATCGACACGCCGATCACCAGCGCGATCAGCGTCGCGAGCGCCGCGATCGATAGCGAGGTCTGCGCGCCGGTCGCGACCCGCGCCCAGACGTCGCGGCCCAGCTGATCGGTGCCGAGCACCGCGTCGTGCGACGGCGGCAGCGGCGCGCCGAGCTCGGACAGGCCGTGCTCGACGTCGCTGATCAGCGGGTCCTTCGCCGACAGCGCCGGCGCGAGCAGCGCCACGCCGACCAGGCAGATCACGAGGACGACCCCGACCACGGCGCCGCGGTTGGCGACGAAGCGGCGTCGGGCTCGGCTCACGCGGTGGAACATAACCGACGGCGAGCGCCGCGGCCGACGACGCGGACGCGCGCGACCACCATGGCGGATGCTATCCCACAGCGTGTCTCGACGGCGACAGGCCGGGCAGGAGCGCACGTACGATCTCTGCGTCGCCGTGCGAGAACGCCCGCAAGATCAGAGAATTACCTGCGTACACTTGTAACCGATCTCGCAACAGACAGCTTGGTGTGTGCGCCTCGAGACGTGGATCTCACGGGCATCGCGACTGCAGCATTTTCGCGTCATGCCGACGGATTTCGGGACCCTCGTGCGGCGTGATCACGTCGATCTTCAAAAGGAGCTCACCGATCTGCTTGACCCGAGAGCCACACCTGCCCAGCTCGGCGAATCGCTCGACGGCGTGCGCCTCGGCCTGATCGCTCACGCCGAGGCCACCGACATCGTGCTCGGGCGGTTCGATGCGATCGCCGCGCTCGAGCCGGTGGTGGCGCTGGCGCGCGCCGCGCACCTCGCCCAGGAGGGGGCGCTGTCCGCGCTGGTCAGCGCTCGCCCCGGCACGCCGATCTGGCGCGATCGCGCGCTGCATCTCCGCGATCTGGTCCACCACCACGCGATCCAGGAGGAGGTCGAGCTGGTGCCGGCGCTGCGCCAGCACGCCCGCCAGATCTACGACTCGGCCGCCGGGGCGTTCGCGACCGAGCGGCTGCGCCAGCTCGCGATGCTGCAACCGTCGGTGCCGGTGTGCCTGGCCGACGTGTTCCACGTCCACACGCGCGTCATGGTGTGACGCGATCGCAGGTCGATCACAGCTCGATCACAGCTCGATCTGCAGGCCGAGCTCGACGACGCGGTTGGGCGGCAGCTGGAAGAACTCGGTCGGGGCGCGCGAGTTCTTGGCCAGGAACGCGAACAGGGTCTTGCGCCACCGCGCGACCCGCGACTTGCCGGACGTCAGCAGGGTCTGGCGGCCCAGGTAGTAGGTCGTGTCGGCGGCGTTGACCACCAGGCCGTGGCGCTCGCAGCGCGACAGGATCTTGGGCACGTTGGGCTGCTGCATGAAGCCGGCGCGCGACACCACCCGGTAGAACCCCTGGCCGAGGTCGCGCACGCTGAGCGACGAGTTGCCGACGACGAACGGCACGTTCTCGGTCGAGATCGACAGCAGCACGACCTGGCGGTGCAGCACCTTGTTGTGCTTGACGTGGTGGAGCAACACGTTGGGCATGCCGTCGGTGCCCGAGGTCATGAACACCGCGGTGCCGGACACCCGAGGCAGCGGGGTCGCGGCGATGTCGGCGAGGAACAGCTCGTCGGGGATCGTCCCGCTCTCCATCATCCGCGACAGCTCGTGGCGGCCGCGCCACCACGTCGTCATCACCAGGAACGCGCCGGCGCCGACCGCGAGCGGGAACCAGCCGCCGGCGGCGATCTTCTCGACGTTCGCGCTGAAGAACGCCAGGTCGATGCCGACGAACGGGATGAACAGCCCCAGCGCGATGTACAGCGGGTAGCGCCAGTTGTGGCGCATCACCAGGAAGTACAGGAACGACGTGATCGCCATCGTCCCGGTGACCGCGATGCCGTAGGCCGCGGCCAGGTTCGAGCTCGACTTGAACTGGAACACCAGCGCGACGCACGCCACCATCAGGATCCAGTTGATCTCCGGGATGTAGATCTGGCCCTCGTGCTTGTGCGAGGTGTGCACGACCTTGACGCGCGGCAGGTAGCCGAGCTGGACCGCCTGGTTGGTCAGCGAGAACGCGCCCGAGATCAGCGCCTGCGACGCGATGATCGCCGCCATCGTCGCGAGGATCACCATCGGCCACAGGAACGGCGTGCCGGTGACCAGGTCGTAGAACCCGTTGGACACCCGGGCGCCGTGCTCGAGGAACAGCGCACCCTGGCCGAAGTAGTTGAGCAGCAGGCCCGGGAACACCACCGTCGTCCATGCGACGCGGATCGGCGTGCGGCCGAAGTGGCCCATGTCGGCGTACAGCGCCTCGCCGCCGGTGATGCACAGCACCACCGAGCCGAGCAGCAGGAAGCCGCGCAGCCCGTTGTGGGCGAGGAACCCGATCGCGTGGTGCGGCGAGACCGCGGCCAGGACCTCGGGGCGGTGGAGGATGTACCGGCCACCGGTCACGCCGATCGCGACGAACCACGTCAGCATGACCCAGCCGAACACCGAGCCGATCTTGTGGGTGCCGACCCGCTGGACCCAGAACAGGCCGACCAGGATCACCGCCGAGATCGGCACGACCAGCTCGGCGAACGCCGGGTTCTGCTCCGAGATGCCCTCGACCGCGCCGAGCACCGATACCGCGGGCGTGATCACGCCGTCGCCGTAGAGCAGGCCCGCGCCGAACAGCGCCAGGAGGATCGGGATCGTCAGCTTGGTGCGCCGCGGGGTCTTGTCGCTCTGCTGGACCAGCGCCGCCAGCGCCAGGATCCCGCCCTCGCCCTTGTTGTCGGCGCGCAGCACGAACACCAGGTACTTGAGCACGACCACGAGCATCAGCGCCCAGAAGAACAGCGACAGCACGCCGAGCACCTGGGACGGGTCGTACATCCCGCCGGCGCCGGGCGCGATCGCGTGCGGCTTGCTGGTCGACAGGCACTCGCTCATCGCGTAGAGCGGCGAGGTGCCGATGTCGCCGTAGACCACGCCCAGCGCGGCGAGCGACAGCGCGGCGACCTCCTTGCGGCCGCGCTTGCCGCCCTGGCCGTGGCGATGCCGGGCCGCGTGCGTGCCCGTGGTCGAGCTCGATCGTTCCGGGGCGGGAGTCGCGGGGTCGGTCATGTCGGCTAGAGCTCGATCTGCAGGCCGAGCTCGACCACGCGGTTGGGCGGCAGCTGGAAGAACACGGTCGGCGGCCGCGAGTTACGCGCCAGGAACGCGAACAGGACCTTGCGCCACCGCGCGACCCGCGACTTGCCGGTGGTGAGCAGGGTCTGGCGGCCGAGGTAGTACGTGGTGTCCGCGCTGTCCACCGTCAGCCCCTGGCGCTCGCAGCGCGCCAGGACCTTCGGGACGTTGGGCTGCTGCATGAACCCGACCCGCGCGACCACGCGGTAGAACCCCTGGCCGAGCTCGCGCACGCTGAACGACGAGTTGCCGACCACGAACGGCACGTTCTCGGTCATCACCGACAGCAGCACGACCTGGCGGTGCAGCACCTTGTTGTGCTTGACGTGGTGGAGCAGCACGTTGGGCATGCCATCGGTGCCAGACGCCATGAACACCGCGGTGCCGGACACCCGCGGCAGCGCGGTCGCGGCGATGTCGGCGAGGAACAGGTCGTCGGGGATCGTGCCGGTCGCGATCGTCCGCGACAGCTCGAGCCGGCCGCGCCACCACGTGGTCATGATCGTGAACATGCCGATGCCGACCACGAGCGGGAACCAGCCGCCGGCGCCGAGCTTGACCAGGTTGGCCGACAGGAACGCCGAGTCGATGACCACCAGGGGCAGGTAGATCGCCAGCGCCGCGCCGAGCGAGAACTTCCAGTTGAGCCGGCAGACCAGGAAGATCAGGAACGACGTGATGCTCATCGTGCCGGTGACCGCGATGCCGTAGGCCGCGGCCAGGTTCGAGCTCGAGCGGAACGCGAGCACCAGCGCGACGCACGCCACCATGAACAGGTAGTTGACCTCGGGGACGTAGATCTGGCCCTCGTGCTTGTGCGAGGTGTGCACGACGTTGACCCGGGGCAGGAAGCCGAGCTGCACCGCCTGGTTGGTCAGCGAGAATGCGCCCGAGATCAGCGCCTGCGACGCGATGATCGCCGCCATCGTCGCGAGCACGACCATCGGGATCAGCAGCGGGGTCGGGAACATCTCGTAGAACGGGTTGGTGATCGCGTCGCCGCGCTCGAGGTACAGCGCGCCCTGACCGAAGTAGTTGAAGAGCAGCGCCGGGAACACCACGGCGAACCAGGCGAGCCGGACCGGCCGGCGGCCGAAATGGCCCATGTCGGCGTACAGCGCCTCGCAGCCGGTGACGCACAGGACGATCGAGCCGAGCAGCAGGAACGCCTTCCAGCCGTTGTGGACCAGGAACCCGACCGCGTGGTGCGGGCTGAGCGCCTGGAGCACCTCGGGGTGGCGCAGGATGTGAGGCACGCCGGCGGCGGCGATCGCGGCGAACCACGCGAGCATGACCCAGCCGAACACCGAGCCGATCCGGCCGGTGCCATAGCGCTGGACCCAGAACAGCGCGACGAGGATCACGATCGAGATCGGAATCACGACGTCGCCGAGCCGCGCGTCCTGATGCGACAGGCCCTCGACCGCCGACAGGACCGAGATCGCCGGGGTGATCAGGCCCTCGCCGTAGAGCAGGCCGGCGCCGAACATCGCGAGCAGGATCGGCACCGCGAGCCGACCGCGGCCGGGCGCCTCGTGCTGGCGGACCAGCGCGGCGAGCGCGAGGATGCCGCCCTCGCCCTTGTTGTCGGCGCGCAGCACCAGGACGAGGTACTTGAGGCAGACGATCAGGGCGAGCGACCAGAAGAACAGCGAGACCACGCCGAACACGTTGGCCGCGTCCGAGCCCCGCACCGAGTGTTCGCCGGTGGCGTTGAGGCACTCGCGCATCGCGTAGAGCGGCGAGGTCCCGATGTCGCCGTACACCACACCGATCGCGCCGAGCGCGAGCGCACCGAGCTCCTGACGGCCGCGGTGAGCGTGGCTGCGATGCGTACGCTGTGCGCCCGTGGTCTCCGAACGTGCTGGGTCGCTCATGGTGGGAGGGGGAGGCCCGACCCGCTCTCCTGGTAACACGACGCGATCGCGGGAGCCATGAGGCGGCGCCAGGTGTTGTGGGCGGCCGCAGGGAACCGTTGACACGGCGGTACGTTACGAGCTAGGCCCGACGGATTCACTGCGCTGGGCTACGCCGCCGCTGCCGCCGCCCTGATCGCGCAGGCGCTGTTGACCCGGCCGCGGCAGTTGCTGCTCGACGAGCCGTCGCTCGGCCTCGGCGTGCATCAGGCGCCGGCCCGGTCACGGCAGGTGTGAGCATCGGCGCAGGAACCGGGCAACCAGCCCTTGCTCTGGGTGGATCCTTATCTCATTCTCGCGGCCATGAAGCTGCTCGTCGCCGTTGTCCTGCTCGCCGCCTGCGGGTCCAAGCCCCAGACCGCCACCACGCACACCGGGGCCGGGGAAAGCGCGACCGTGGCGCTCCCCGATCTGCCGTTCGACAGCCTCGATCACGACCAGCGCATCGAGTTCATGAAGCAGAAGGTCGTTCCGGTCATGAAGCCGATCTTCCAGAACCACGACGCGAAGCACTTCGCCGCGTTCGGCTGCACGACCTGCCACGGGGAGCAGGCCAAGGAAGGCCACTTCGACATGCCGAACCCCAAGCTCCCCAAGCTCAACTTCAACGACCTCTCCAAGTTCAAGAAGGAGGACCTCGAGTGGATGGGCAAGGAGGTCCTGCCGACGATGGGCAAGATCCTCGGCCAGGCGCTGTACTCGAAGGACAACCCCAAGGGCTTCGGCTGCCTCGAGTGCCACACGCCCGAAGCTCAGTGATCGCCGGAGCCGCGATCCTTCGCGTGCGCCCAGGCTCGCTGGTGGGATTCGCCCGGTCGGCGTTCGCGATCTAGCGGAAAATCCAGCCCGCAAGCGGTGCGGGTCGGGGCATATCCGTTGCAGCCGTATCGAGCACACCCCAACACGGGAGCACGATATGGCCGAGAACACGAAGACGCCACCGAACCAGGACCAGCGTCAGCGCACTCCGCAGGGCGACGTGAACAAGCCGCAGAAGCCGACGGTCAATGACCCCGATCGCTCGGTCAACCCCGGCCGGCCGATGCCGGGCCAGGATCCCGCGGGCAAGGATCGCGTGACCAAGATCGACGACGACGACGATCTCGACGACATCACCCAGACCCAGCGCCAGGATCGCAATATCGATCGCGAGTGGCGAGTAGCAGTTACGCGGCGGTCGGCAGGATGATCGTGACGGTCGTCCCGATGCCGTGCTCGCTCTCGATCCGGAATCGGCCGCCCACGGTGCCGACCAGGCGCTGGCACTGCGCCAGCCCCAGGCCGGTGCCGTCGGGCCGCGTGGTGAAGAACGGCGTGCCGACCCGGCTCAGCACCTCGGGCGCCATGCCGACGCCGTCGTCGCGGATCTGGAGCTCGAGCATGTCGGCTTCGGACCGGGCGACGATCGACACCTTGCCGTGCGGCACGCCGCGCGCGGCGACCGCCTGCGCGCCGTTGGCGACGACGTTGATCAGCACCTGGGTCAGCTCGGTCGCCGACATCCGCACCCGCGGTAGCGCGACCGGGCCGTCGTAGCCGATCGACGCGCGCGCCGGGATCGCGAGCTCCTGACACACCGCCATCGCGTGGCGGACGACCGGCAGCGGATCGGTGGTGGTGATCGGGTTGCGCGGGTCGCGCGGCCGGCCGAGCTCACGGAGCCCGGAGATCAGCTCGCTGAGGTGCTCGCCCGAGGTCCGCAGGTCGGTGGTGAGCGGATCGAGGTCGTCGATCAGCTCGATCAGCCGGGCGCGCTGGGCGCTGGGGATCGGCGCCTGGAGCAGCGCATCGCGGACCAGCGGCGCGGCGTTGGCGAGCTCACGCAGGTGCTCGACGTTGACCAGCAGCGACATCAGCGGCTGCTTGAGATCGTGGACCAGCATCCCGGCGATGCTGCCGAGCGTGGCCAGCCGCTCGGTCTCGAGCAGCCGGCGGTGCAGCGCGGCAGAGTCGCGGCTGAACGTCCACGCCTCGCTCGCCCAGCGCAGGACCTGGACCAGCTCGGTCCGGATCCACGGCTTGATGATGTAGCGGGCCACCAGGCCCTCGTTGATCGCGCGCAGGATCGGCTCGACGTCGGCGTACGCGGTCACCACCATGCGGATGACCTGCGGGTAGCGCTCCTTGACGATCCGCAGCAGCTCCTCGCCGGTCATCGACGGCATGCGGATGTCGGACACGATGACCGCGACCTCGTGGCGCTCGAGCAGCTCCAGCGCCTCGGCCGCGTTCTGTGCGGTGAGCACGTGGAACTCGGCGTTGAGGCTCTGCTCGAACACGATCCGGTTCCCGCGTTCATCGTCGACGTAGAGAATGAGCGGGCCGGTCCGGGTGGGCGTGGGAGCAGACATGGTCATCAGAAAATTACGTAGCTAGCGTACCCGAGGAGCTGACATCATACCCGCGCTACTTGCAGCGTTCACCCCAGAATAGTTCGGAAGCTCCACTACGAAACAACTCTGCGTTCCGCGCTCCCGGATCTCCAGCACCCCGCCGTGCCGGTGCACGATGTCGCGGGCCAGGGGCAAGCCGAGGCCTGTGCCAACGCCCAGGGGCTTGGTGGTGAAGAACGGCTCGAACACGCGCTCACGCAGCGGCGGAGGGACGCCCTCGCCGCTGTCCGACAGCTCCATCGTGAAATTATCACCACTTGCGCTGGTACGGACCTGGACCCAGCCGTTGGGCCCGGCGGCGTGAACCGCGTTCTCGAGCAGGTTTGTTAGCACCTGCGTCAAGAGAGGCGGGGCGCACTTCAGGCTGCCGTCGGCCGCGGCATCGAGCCGGATCTCGACGCTGCCCGACTGAGTCAGCGACACCGCACGCTGGACGAGCTCGCGCACCGGGACCCAGCGCAGGTCGAGCTCGACGATGCCCTTGCGGAACCCGAGCAGCTGGCGCGACAGGAACCCGATCTGCTCGGCGCAGCCGGTCAGCACCTCGATCAGCTGGGCGACCGGGGTCTCGGGCTGGACCAGGTCGCGCGGCAACAGGGCAGCGAGCGGGCCGACCGCGTTGACGATGCCGTTGGCGGGGTTGCGCAGCTCGTGGGCCAGGCCGGCGGTCAGGACGCCCAGCGCCGACAGCTGCTCGGCGCGCTGCAGCCGCACCGCCATGTCCCGCATCCGGAACTGCGACCGGATCCGCGCGCGCAGCTCGAGCGGGTCGAACGGCTTGGTCACGTAGTCCACGGCGCCGGCCTCGAGGCCAGCCATCCGGGTGCCGAGGTCGAGCACCGCCGACAGCACGATGATCGGCGCGAGCCGGTCGCCGGTGATCTCGCGGAACCGGCGCGACAGCTCGATCCCGTTGATCCCCGGCATGTCGACGTCGGTGATCAGCATCTGCGGCTGGTGCTGGGGCACGAGCTCGAGCGCCGCGGCGCCGTCGTGGGCGATGATCACGGTGTAGTCGTCCGACAGCTCGCGGCCGATGACCTCGGCGAGCCGGACGTCGTCCTCGGCGAGCAGGATCGTGCCGGCCGAGAACCCGCTCGGCCGGAACCACGTCACCGGGGCCTCGGCGTCGGCCGGGCCTGGGACCAGGCGGAGCTGCGGCGCGGCGGCGGCGCGGGCCTCGTCGCCGCGGATCACCGCCGCGGCCGGCAGCACGACGCGGAGCTCGCTGCCGGTGCCGCTCGGGCGCCGGAGCGCGGTGATCGTCCCGGCGTGGGCCTCGACCAGCTGCTTGGCGACGAACAGGCCCAGGCCGGTGCCGGTCTGGCGGTTCTGGTCGGCGTGGTCGCGCTCGAACCGGCCGAACAGCCGGCTCTGCAGCTCGTCGCTCACCCCGATCCCGGTGTCGAGCACCGACAGCCGCACGCCGTCGGGCGCGTCGACCAGCTCGACCTCGATCGTGCCGCCGCGCGGCGTGTACTTGACCGCGTTGGACACCAGGTTCGACGCGACGCGCTCGATCGCCACTGGATCGACGTGGGCGATCAGCGGGGCGGCGGGCGGGCCGATCAGCGCGAGCCCGGCGGCCTCGGCGGCGGGCTGCCACGCGGCGATCACGGCGGCGATCAGCGCGCCCAGGTCGGTGCGCTCGGGCGCGGTGCGCAGCTTGTCCTCCTGGCCGGCGGCGAGCAGCAGCAGCTCGTCGACCAGCCGCACCAGCTTGTGGGCGGCGTCGGTGACCGCGCCGAGGTTCTTGCGGGCCCGGTCGTCGAGCACGCCGCCGGCCCGGTTCTGGATGTCGGCGGCGGCGAGCAGGATCAGCGACAGCGGCGTGCGGATCTCGTGGGTGATGTTGCCGAAGAACCGTTCGCGCGCGCCCTGGGCCTCGCGGAGCTCGATCACGGTGCCGGCGAGCTGATCGCGGGCCTGGCGCAGCTCGCCGGTGCGCTCGTCGACCAGGCGCTCGAGGCCGCTGCGGTAGTCGGCCAGCGCCTGGTAGCTGAGCGCGTTCTGCAGCGCCATCGCCAGGGTCGGGACGATGAACACCAGCAGCTCCTCGCGCTCGGCGCGGTTGGCGTCGGGTCGGGGCGCGACCCGGAGCACGCCGATCACCTCGCCGCCGCGGGCCTCGAGCGCGCGCTCGAGCGGCAGCTCGTGATCGTCGGCGCCGAACGTGGCGGTGCGGATCAGCGCGGGCGCGTCGGGAGCCGAGGCGCGCAGCGTGATCTCGGCCCAGGTGAAGCCGGCCTCGTCGACCAGCGCCTTGGCCACGGTGTCGAGCGTGCGCACCAGGTCGAGATCGCGCTGGACCAGGTCGTTGACCGTGTACGCGGTGCGCAGCTGGGTCGCCTGGCGGTCGAGCTTGGCGCGGGCGTCCTCGATCTCGAGGTAGCGCTCGATCAGGGTCTCGTGCGCGTCGCGGAGCTCGCGCGCGGCGGCGCGCGCCGTGAACGGCCAGGTGATCGCACGCAGCACGCGCGCGAACAGCCGGCGGCGCATCGGCACGGTGATGTGGTACCGGCCGCCGCGCGGGATGCGCGCGAGCTCCACGGTCGCCGCCGGGTAGCCGAGCAAACGCGGCATCTCCTCGAAGTTGCCCTTGGAGATCAGGAAGAAGTCCCAGCAGACGTCGAAGCCCTCGGGCAGCACGAGCTCGACCTCGCATTCGCTGTCCGAGATCTCGCGGTGCTGCGGCACGATGCAGGTGAACATCTGGTTGCCCGCACCGGCCCGCGGCTTGTTGAGCCAGCGGTAGAAATCCATCGCGGAGAACAGCAGGCGGCCGACGACGAACGCGAACCGCAGCGCGGGCGAGCGCATGTGCGAACGGCCAACGTCCTGGTACTCCTCGTCGGTGAAGTGCGGCCGCAGGTTGGTCATGACGGCGACGAACTCGTTCCAGTCGACGCGCGCTTTCTTGTCGCGGAGCTTGCTCAGGGTGATGGAGGTCCCGGCGACCATGACCTCGGCAGAGATGCCCTTGTCCGCGAGCGGGCGCTCGAAGATCTCGAAGATCCGACACGACACCTCGTTCACGAGTGCCCCCATCGCATCACGATCGACCCGAACGTCATGCCGGTTCCTCCACCGGTTGCCAGCACAAGGTCGTCGTCGGCCAGGAGCCCGGACTGCTCTGCGAGTGCCAGCCCGGCCGGCAGGATCCCGGCGAACAGATATCCGGTCTGCGCAAACGTGTCGATCGAGCGGGCGTGCCCCAGCCCGGCGTGGTCCTGCACGACCCGGCGGATCCACGGCGTGCCTTGATACATCGCGAAGAACCCGATGTCGTTCACGGCAAGTCCTGCACGCGCGAGGACAGCATCGATACTCTCCTTGCAGACGTCCGCGGTCCCCAGGAACACCTCGCGCATCTGGACGGCGTCGGCGACGTGGACCACGCCGCGGCCAGGATCGGACCACGTCCCGCCCGGCACGCTGGCGACGAGGGTGTCGGGGAACCGACCGTCGGCGTGATGGACCGCGGCGTGAAGTCCTCGGCCCGTGGCTACCTGGCCGATGACCACCGCGGTCGCGCCATCCCCGAACAGTGGAGAGATCGGATCCTCGGGGTCGACCGCGCGCGACACCCCGCATGACTGCACGAGCAGGGCGAGCCGCGCAGCCCCGGATGTGATCATCGCGTGGGCGAGGCTCAGCTGCATCACGAACGAGTACGCGGCCGCCGTGGTCTCCATCGCGAAGCACCGCCGCGGGAGCCCGAGGCGATGGTGGACCTGACAGGCCGGGTTGCCGAGCAGGACGTCGGGCAGCACGGTGTTGGTGAGCAGCAGGTCGATGTCGCTGCCGGCGACGCCGGCGCGCGCGATCGCGATCCGCGCAGCCTGTTCGGCCATGTCGAGCACGGTCATGTCGTCGGGCATCACGTGCCGCGCCACCGCGCCACCGAACGGGTCGAGCGCTTGCTGGCTCATTGCCGCAACCACGCGGGCCTCTCCCGGCGACAGCGGGCGCGCCGGCGGCGGCGCGCGCTCGGCTTGCTGCCACCGCGCGACCACGTCGCTCGGCCACCAGTCATTGCGGCGCACGATCGGCGGGAGATAGAGCCCGACGCCACGAATGCCGACGCTGATCACCATCTCGGAGTGTCCTCCTGGACGTCTGCCATCCTGCGTGCGCTGCGCGCAGACACGTGGATATTACCCCACTGGCCCCATCGCAGGCCAGGTGCACGGGCGGCGACAACCGACCCGGTCAGCCTCGTGGCTTGATGGTAGTTCCCGGCGTCATGGCGGCAACGCGATCGCGCCTGGGCATCGCGATCTCCGGATCGATCCGGACGTCCACCACGATCGGCCCGGGCGCGGAACGCAGCGTGTCCCGCGCTGCGCGGAGCTGGCCCGGGTGCTTGACGCACAGCACGGTCGCGCCGAGCCCGCGCGCCACGCCGCAGACGTCCAGGGGGGCGGTCGAGAACTCGGGACTCCGGCCGTACACCATGCGATGGCCGCGCTCGACCATGCCGAGCCGCTCGTCGTTGAACACGAACACGCGGATCGGCAGCCGCTCCGCGGTGGCGGTCGCGATCTCGAACGCGTTCATCGCGAAGCAGCCGTCGCCGCAGATCGCGACCACGGTGCGCGCGGGGAACGCGAGCTGGGCGCCGATCGCCGCGCCGATCGACTGGCCCATCGAGCCCAGCCCGGTCATCGCGACGAACGCATCGGGCAGGTGGGTCTCGAGGTAGTGCGCGGCGAACAGGAAGTGCTCGCCGGAGTCGATCGAGTAGATCGTGTCGCGCGGCAGGATCTCCTGGATCTCGGCGAGCGCGTCCTGCGGCGCGATCCGATCGGCCCGCTTCGACGACGGCAGCACCTGGCGCTCGATCCCGCCGGGCAGCGCGCGCAGCGTCACCGCGCGGTCGGGGGTCAGCGCGAGGCGCTCGGACAGCCCGCCCAGGAACTCGGCCGCGGTCGCGACGATCGCGTGGGTCGGGGAGTAGCTCTTGCCGATCTGACGCGAGTCGACGTCGACGTGGACCAGGGCGCGCGGCGCCTGAAGGTGAGGTGAAAATCCGTTGGTCGACATGTCGCCCAGGCTCGTACCGATCGCGATCACCACGTCGACGCCGGCCTCGAGGTAGCGCTGCGCCGAGCGGTGGCCGCCGAGCCCGAGCACACCGAGCGCCAGCGGATGGGCCTCGGGGAACGTGCCCTTGCCCTTGGGCGTGGTGGCGACCGGGCAGGCGAGCCGCTCGGCGACCGCGCGGAGCTGCGCCGGCGCGCCGCCGCCGCGCATGCCGTGGCCCGACAGCAGCAGCGGCCGCTGGGCGTCGCG
>Ga0307515_10015456_pt1 | contig 14060 bp, 13 predicted proteins | sample 17_EM_MG_FD_194513 | JGI IMG/M metagenome (GOLD analysis project Ga0307515, IMG submission 194513) | Populus trichocarpa ectomycorrhiza microbial communities from riparian zone in the Pacific Northwest, United States - 17_EM | ecosystem: Host-associated > Plants > Roots > Unclassified | place...
GTGCACTGTCGGGCATGGGGAATGCTGGGTGTGAGGCCAGTGGGCGCGGACAACACAATAATATCTTTATAATAAGTGTAGTATACCAAAAATGCTGGCTATATGTCGCCTTTCTTACCAGTGAGTGTGTGTCCCGCCGAGCGAAGCATCCCGCTGAGCGAGGTTCCATAGTAGTAAATAATGCTATAATTTCTTTTCCATTCTATTGTGTGACAATAAGTACCAGGAAACCTAGAAATAAATGGGTGAACCCCGGCTTTTGAACTGGTATGTTAAGTAAAACAGGTATTACCAGCTCTCGTTTTGCCTAGGAGGGATACCTGGTAGAACCGGTGTGTGATTAAAATCTGGTTACCACTACTCACCTGGTTGAACCAGTTCCAGGAACAGGTATATTTGTATGGAAAAGCAGTAATACCAGTAGAATTAGCAGGTGTCACCAGGTATATAGCTGGGTTCTCCACCATGCTTGGGTACTGGTTTGAGTATCCACAGAGGATCCTCCCTTCCCCACATGAAGTCTATTGTCTACTACAACCTATTTCCATATGCTTCCACTCTTCATAGCCTTCTCTTACATGTTCTAGACTATGTACCATGCAGATCGTTTCACATAGGCTCCTGTAAAACCTCATATGAATCGGTACTCATCTCCAGTCAGAATCTCGACTGGGATTCCAACCTGTTCTTTTTTATCTCACCTTCTTCCCACTTCATTCAATCCAGGAGTGAAACCACTGGGAGGCCCCTCACATCTCCAGTATTCCTGATACTCATGCCTATTGGCTTGATAGTTTGGGGTGGCATTACCCATCTAAAGAGTCGCTGATGATGTAAACTAGTGATCTAGTGGCTAGAGTTACATACACAATGCGAGAATTACAGGTCAGTTCACTCAGATGTGATCGAAATTAGTGTAGAATGAGGTCAGTCTCAAGGAATAATCACCATGTTCATGTGGACAGGTGTTAGGGCCGGAGCACGGAGGGGGTTGACAGAACTTTCCTGACAGTATCGCTATCGGGGCGAGTGGTGCCAACGGAAACAGGACAGAGAGGGACGCGAGGAGAGGAAGACAGAATCGGGCGGGTGCTTGCCCAAGTTGATATTCTGACTAGAGTACCGCTATCGACTGTACATGCCTTATATACTACAGGATTGTTGAAATAGAAGTCATAGCGGTACCGGACTACTAGAAATAGCTGTCTGTCGAATACAAATGAAGTAGACAACCGAAGGAAATGAATGTCAGTCAGAATCCCGACAACGAGGTACGTTGATAACAAACTCGGACTACAGGAACGGGGGCAAATACAAGACATTTGAGGTGTCCAGTGGTCTGGGCTCATCATCAAACCGGCGGGATGGAGTGCGGAGAAATCAATTGGGTTAGGCCCGGCGGTCGGGTGGAGCGGGATGAAACAACAGGAAACAACTATGGAGCTTAGCAATAAACGAGAGATCAAGGATGGGTAAATTTTCACGGAAGACTCTACCTCTGATTGTGAATAAGGCGATCTTTAGAAGGTTCAAAACGCACCCTGAGTTACTTTCAAATTGGTTCTATACGTTAAAACAAATTCTAAAGCACCAAATAATGTGCCGTCGCCGTAAGTTGAGCCTCAATGAGCAAATGCGACCTACTAGAGAATCAAACGTCCGAAGTGCTCCTCTTATGCAATGCTCAGTAGTAAACGGACCTTAACTGACGCTGTAGTTGATGTGCTCAAGGCCTCCTTTGGAGCCTGACTGACCCGGATCGATATGAATTAATCGGGTTCTAACCCCCCTGTTCTCATTCAAAGAGAGGAGAGCCATAGTGATATATGTGGGGACGTGATGGTAACAGAATGCATCAAACTGGTATACCCCTCTAAAGGCATGCCAACTACGGCCCAGATTCGAATGGTACCATCGCTGGATCCAGAGAAGTCCGTTGGGAGCGTAGCAACAGACTCCACATAGTCATTGTGCCCCTATATAAGTACGTCTTTCCTCGCATCCCTTATCTCCCTTCTTTTCACTCCACTCTTTTTGTGGAACTCCGTTCCTCCTTTTTTGTTGATTATTGACAGCCGCCCCTCGTTTTCTTACCCCTCGAGTGATTTCTCCTCCTTGGCCGGAGACTCTATATATTTCAGGTTCGTGTTTCACGGTTTCCTCTCTCCGTATTTATTCAAGGTAGTTCCTTAATGTCATGTGTACCAGATTCAGTAATCGTGATTCCCCCTGTCCTTCTGTTCAAGCTCGCTTTACCTAGCGCTTCACTTTCACCTTTCCTGTATTCAGTTCATCTATGGGCAAGACTTCGCGGGCCGAATCCGCAAGCCACACCAATCCATTGGAAATTAAACCAGCTACCATACGGCTACTCTTCTCGTCTCGAAGTTAATAATCAACATGAACGAGTCCCTCCTGCCTGATTGCCATAGAGCATTGCACTAAAGCAGTCGCTATGAAAACCTCCAATACTCCCTGAAAGGTGGCTTGTCCTAACCGATGTATGTACCACGAGATATTGTACGTCCAGTCCACACTAACGTTGTAGCGCGCGTAGACGAATACCTGGTGAATACATAGCACGGGCAACAGAAAAGCCCGTATTACGCGATCCGCCTAGTTAATGGGATGGTAAGCAGGTCGAAAGTCGAGAAGTGAAACATTTACCCTTTCCTGATTTCGATACTTTACTAGATTCAATAGTCCCGCAGTATACCCAATGTTCAGAAGTGTCATCCCCTCCACGCCAAAATAAAGGTGCTGGAATGCCCAGACATGGTTCCAGTGAGTGCCTTCTTCCATTTGTGCAACCCACAACGCGTTTCTGACAATGTTTGTGACTATGCAGGATGCTATGAATACATTGTCGATATGCTCCTTGATTACTTGGGCGTCATTGTTGGCAGTATCAGTTTTCGTGATGAAATGGAGGTAACTGGTTACTTCTGCCAGGGCGAAAGGTTTCCAAATAGATGAGAAAAAGCCAACCCCCATCGCGAAGAAGACGGGAGTCTAGCAACCACTTGAGCCAAAATAAGAGGAACTGATGTAGGAAACTATACGTACTGGGAGATAGTCGCGCCAGGGTTTGTAAGCGAACCACATTGTGCAAGCGACAGTAATAAATTGGATGATGAGGCAGCTGAGGGCTGTAAGCAAAAAGTTGGAGAAAGCGAATTTTCGTCCATGCCGTCCATGTCGCGCCATATTTATAAGAAGGTAGAGTAGCTCTCCGGCGACAATGGAGCCGAAGAAGATACAAAGCCCAAAGCGGGCAGCGTTAAATGGCTCTTCGCCATCTACCCTTGCACCCAACAGCGAAAATTCATCAACGACCCAAATATCCATCAGTTTTGGTGAAAGAGTCCAACGAGCGGGTGGCCTGAAGCGATGAAGTCCTGTCGGATGATAAGGAAAGAACCCTGTGTCTTCGCACCAGCACGCTTATGAGAAGAGTTTATTATCGCGCCACGATCGCCTGCACTCAAGACTTAAGTCACCGAGATTGTCACTTGCATTGCTTCCAGTCTCAATTTAACAACCAAGATTGTGGCTCATCTCACCTAACAACAAGACCTTCTATTCCTGGCAATCTCTACAGTTCCATAATAAGGGTGCCTCCATGGAGGCATAGACAGGACCCCGAGTACCACCCTTTCCCCACTTGACGGCTTGCAACCCCTCATATGCTGATTGGGATGGAACGTTGCATCAAAGAGTTTCCTGCAAATCCAGACATCAGTGGGATTGGTGCCAGTATCCTTTTTGTTACTGTGAGATGCACTGCTCACTTGAACTCCAGATTATGATTACATTCCATGTTCAGGGAGCGTTTAATTTGCTCCTTTTTTATTATTCATGGGTCTTAAATCGTGATCATGATCCCTCCAAGCGAACCAAGTTGAAAGAGTGGATCGACAACCTGTTCGATGAATTTATGTTTGGATCCGCGACAGCCGCATATACCCTCTGTATTGCTGCCTTCACCCAGTTGAACCGTATTTCATCTTATCATCTCTTCCTTTGCGATACATTTTTATCTGTTCTCACCACAGTACAGAAGAATATCGGTCAACAAACCCCATTACATCGTACCGTTCGCGTCTATTTTCTTGGGATCCAACTCCTCTTAATTGCCATGAAGTGCGTGAATATACATCGTCTCAGCTCGGTTTGGGATAACACGGGCGGCAAATGCTTCATTACCTTCGTTGATGGGATTGGCAGCCCCAACGAACGAAACAATGTCGTATTATGGCTGTATATCGATCTCATTTGGGGCCTTCTTGGGCGAATGGTACCCCCCTTGGTGGTCTGGTTGGGATTGTCCGAACACTGGGCCCCCCAGAACCGAAGCACCAAGTTAATTTTAACTATACTATTCGGTCGCATTCCAGCCGTATTCTTTTATATATGGGGTCTCCACTGGACGATAAAGCTCACGATTGCTAATCAATTCCTGATTGATGGCGACGACGAGTACAGCCTCGGTTTCGGGCAGGTCGGTGCCCTAGTGACCCTTTGCATCTCTATTTACAGGGCTTATATTTCGTATAAAGGTGCGCGATGTATCCTTAAGCTGGGACGGTCAAATAGTGATCGATACTTCCTAGACTACAAACAGCAACAAGATACAGCTAACAATAATCAGACGACTTTGAGTGGCAAATCCAACTTGGCCTTGAGCAGTCTTCCTACACCAGTTACCTTGAGGGAGTAATAAAATCCCTGTCATGAGGCGAGCGCGAGCAGGAGCCTGGTGGTTCACAAGGCATCAAGACTTACTGATGCTCACTCTCCTCAAATATCGATATCCCGTCACTACTCTGGAGAAGATGCCAACCAGTCGGCTTACAACGCCTCGCAGCGATCACCATCGATCTTCCCCCAGCCTAATCGACACTCGGTTCGCTCCGTTCATGTGCTCCTGTTCCGATTCTCCCTTTCTCCGCCAGAGCCTGATACTATCCACTATGATCCCTTTTCATGTGCCTTAGCCTTCTCTTTATGTGTTCCTGACTAGGCACCATGCGGGTCGTTTCACGTAGGCCCCTGCAAACCCTGTACAAGTCGGTAATTGTCTCTCCAGTTAGAATATCGATTTGGAACCCGACCCGTTCGTTCTCACCTCACCTTCTTCCAGCTTCATTCGATCCAGGACCAGCGACTCGATAGTGAAACTGCCTTGAACACCTTCCATCTTCACCACTCCCAATAATCGCGCGATATGAATATCAATCGGTATCTAACCCCCTATCCTCATTCTAGAAATGAGATGTGGGAAAGTGATGGTAACAGAATGCACTAAACTGGTGTGCCCATCTAAAGCTAAAGGCATGTCGACTACAGCACCAGTCTCGGCGTCCCAGATTCGAATGGTCCTGGCCCAGGAACCAGTAACGATGTTCCTTCCCCATTGGGAGAGTATGAGCCAGTCACCGGTATGCCCACGAACTATAGTACCCGCATCAGCTTCCCAGATTCGACAACCCAGATGGCTTGCCTCTACGACAACGACTATGTAGTTTCTCCTTCATCTCTCTTGGGCCATTGCCGGTGGTTTCCGCTCGTCCGGGAAATCTCTAAACGGCCGTTCGATCAATGCCCCTGTTACGATCGTCTGCATATATACTGCGTATGGATATGGTGTCCAAGCATAACTTTAACAGCCCCGTTTCCTATCCTGTCAGTTTCATTAGAAGGAAAGGGTTATCAGCCCGTACGCCGTGTTAAATTGAGTAATGATCGGCGAGTTGATGGCTGAAATGTAAGCTGCCCAGTGAGGCGATATCCCCAGAAAGTGTTGACTATATGATTATTGCCGCACGGCGGTGATACAGGCACATTACTGGTCGGGTGGTCGACTCGCCCTTCATATGATATGCTTTAGTTTGTATGTTTGCTCAGTTTGTTTGTACAGCACGTGTGGCCTTTTTGCCACCCTTACTATGTACATAGAGCGTAGCTAGCGAGGGGGCGAAAGATCCTCACGGTTCTTTCGCCCGCTCACTCGCTGCACTAGTTCAAAAGAAAGTAACTATACATCCTATTATGCAGATTTGTCTATGACACATAAACAGACGACGAGCTCCTCTTCTGCTTCGTTGAGCTCATACGGCGGGATCTCGAGGTTCAAAGGTGCAGGTCCCTTACGAATTCGACCGGCCGGAAAGCGGACCGTCAGGAACATATCATAATACGTCAATGGACACTCACAGATATAATAGTGAGAACCTGGCAAGGGAAGAACCATCCTCCATAGTCACCGCTCTCGCCGATGGGTACACATCCCAGATGAGTACAGACACCGGGCATGACCAACCATGACCAACCATTCGGGCTTCCTAACTCTTATACCGCCCGTCTCAGGGCTTCAAAGCGACTTGATATCGACATCTCTTAATTCTTCGATTTCCTCCTCGGTGCGGTGACAGACAAACACAAGTTTACCCCGCCACTTGATGATGACGACGGAAAGAGGGCGACTTCGACCTTGGCGAGGGCGAGGACGTCTGCTGAGGCGGACATCCTGGAAAGGAACTTTGTGATTGAGGCCTTAGCCGAAATAATGCTTAAGCCTCCGACCATAGGGCACGAGTGTTTTCTGGATCCGCTGACTTGTAATGCTCTAAAATTGGGGATGGCGCTGGGCTCCGGAATGCTCCTGTAACATAATTCGTTAACGGATATTCTCGGTCCGTGAAAGGGACTAATGAGGACTATTGCGTTTTCGACCGACACACCATTGACGAACGTGGTAGAGACAAGGGCTACCTATACGTCATGAAGTTTACCTGTAATAACAAGCGATTTTCAAACCTCGCGTCCGTGTCTTATTACAGCGACAGCACCGGCGGGCGGGGCGGATGGTGGCAACGTTGAGAATTCCCAGGGGTGGGAGACGGCGAAGGCGAAGGCGACAGCGACTACGGACGGATGATACGACGGCTGGCTGCTACTGCGAGCGACTGACGGTGTACCGACGGTGCCGACTTTAAGAGGGATTACAGGTAAACTTCGCGACACATATGTGTTCGTATCCGTCATACCTGTGTCCAACAGCGAGGGAACACGCCACGGCCGCGCCATCTGTACCAATCCCTGAGCGGTCGCGGTAGTGTCACCAAACCGGGGAAGGGGCCGTTGCGCGGTGCAGAATGACCCCAGCACATTCGAGTATACCGTGTTTACATGTTACGCCGTAGGTCGTTTCCAATGCATTGATAGCTGTCATGGTATATAAGACTATTAGGCGCAAGTGAAGTCGGAGCAGGAGCTAACCTCCCTATATGAGTCAAACCAATGGCCACTTTGAAGTGTCCCAGTCTCCATATGGCCTCGTTGAATACGCTCCCGCATATGCTGGCATCTGGACATGCACCCATTATATTAACGTAACGGGGTACTCGAACTCTTTGGTGAAAATTCCTCTCAAGCTCGAGTTTGTACTGACGATTTGTGCAACCCAGCAGTACGCCGAGGCTACACTTCCCAACGGGAACCCACATGGTTATGGTCAAAGTTGAAATTGAACAATTGATGTTTCAATTTGCGTCGGTTAGGTAACACAACGAGTAATGATCATAAACCAGGAATGCATAGTAAAGCAACAGACCAGGGCGGAAACACAGTATAGAGTACAGTATCCGATATGAGCCATGGCGAGACATTTCCAAGCAGGATATCCGGCAAAGGCAAGCGCTTCTCATGCTCCGCTCGGGCCACGATACCCGTCCTATCCAGGCTACCTCAGGGCTGGCTCCCAGGCGATCCAGCCTGAGCAGCCGGGGAGACTTTCTGTTGAGCTACCAACGAGAGGGGGGTGGCTACATCAGGCGTGAAGGAGATGTCCTTGATGAGGATGGATTCGACCCTGGCACCCCATTTCTAAATTACGAGGGTAAGCGAAGAAATGTAGAGGGAAGGAGGGGAACGTACGCTTGCAACTTCGCCTACGATCTCCGCAATCTCGGACTCAATGGCTTCATGATCCGCAACCACGGAGTTGACCTCACGTGCACCAACGACGTGCCGGATGGTCGTCCGGGCACGTTCAATAAGAGCCCGCCGGAGATCTACAATTTCAAATGCCGCTCTGTACGGGTCGTTGATTTGGAAGCAGATGACCGAATCACTATGTAGCGAGATCAGATGGTGAAGAGAGTGTATAGGATAGGGTGACCCACATATCGAGAGAGACAATATCACGAGTAATAACACGCTGGTGATTAATGGGTGCGATTTGAACCTTCACGTCTACGACCTTGAGAGACTCGGTGCAGACGTTTATTTGAACAAGGCCGGGGTCAACCGTCTTGTAGACCTGTCCGAAGCGTGTAACAAGACCAACAGAACCTAAGAGAGAGCCTAGTTAGGGTAGTCTCTAGGCAGGAAGGGGATAGTCGACCTTGATAAACCTCACGGAACGGGTTCGGGCAGGGCATGCAAGGGAACGCGCCAAGGCAACCGATCGCAGAACCAAGTGTGTTGAGGAGAGAGCCGTATATACCATGCTGGTCAAACCCGACGCCGAAGTCCTGAGCGTAACTCGGCTGGGGGAGGTCAGAACAATGAAGCCAATTAAGAGTGGGACGGACCTGCATCTCGTCCTTACTGAAGGTGACAAAGTTGATATTGGGGTCCCTATTCGGCATATGGGTAGGAACGTGCTCCGTTAAGCCTAGCGTGAGGTGACCGACCTGACCCTGGCGGGAGAAGTCATTGCGATTGGTGTGCGGGCGGTGCGGGCGGTGCGGGCGGTGCGATCGGTGGCGGTACGGTCGGTGGGTGCGGAGAGGAGAGGAGAGGAGAGGAGAGGAGAGGAGAGGAGAGGAGAGGAGGACGAGAAGGACGAGAAGGAGGAAGGTCGTGTACGTGGACAGGATCGGCCACAATGCATGCGCCACTTTGGAGAGTCTGGATTACTTCGTCCAAAGAGTGGGGAGCGGGACGTGGGAGTGATCTGATCAGGATACCGATAAGGCTGTCTGGAAGAAATAAGGTATCCCGAGGAATCTTGAATTGTCTCGACACCTTATTCTTCCTCTCCGACATGGTCGACCTCGCAAGCCTGGCCCATGTGCAACGCCACGTTCTCCAGCCCAGCGGATCAGCTCAAACTACAATCAGGCGTGTTCGCCCTCGAGAGCAGGCTGACACTGCTGTCGACAAGCCTGAGAAAAACGACAACGGCGGCATCTTGTGCGTCAGAACAGAGGTCGTAAGGGACAGAGGAGAAGCTAACCTTTCATGGTCGGACTCCAACTTCTACAGAACGCGTATGGACCCTTTCAAAGCGATGATTGCACTCCTGGCCTTTTTATGTTCATCGGCACCCATACCACTGCCCGTATCAACGCATATATGATTTATGCTAGCTCATCCAATATACTACAGCCTGAATAAACTGATATTTTGGTGTTGTGTCGCGCCAACCCCAAACTGGTCCTGTCCAATGCACCCTTAAAACATACGGAGCCAAAAAAGTCATAGCAGATTACATGTATTAGCAATAGGAACTTAATATACATTTGTGAAGCAGACCAATCTCAATATACGAGACGCAAAAAGACGTGTTTGGTTTGGTAAAACAATTTCCAGGTCGCCCAACTCGATGGTACTTACGCGCACTTACACACTCTCCTGCTGAGTGATATCTTGCAATGGGCTGTTAAAAACCTCCCCAGACGACTGCTTTTGGTCTCACAGCGGCTCGCCGGCATCAACGTACATATTGTCTAAATTAACCTCCGACCCCCGCCCCTCATCTTCCTCGACACACTCTACCATTTCCAGGAAACCCTCGATCTCGTCGAGCAAGTCAGGGAACGATATCATATCGAGGTTCATGTCCACAAGCATACTTTTGCGAGACTGCTCAAGATTTCGAGAGCCTCCATGGTCAGCACTTGTCTTTGTGTTTTGTTATTTGCTCCTGTTATGTATATATAGCGTACGGTTTGCCCTTATAGACTTTACGGTTGTTCCCCCCGCTCTCTCCCTGCGTTAGGTTGGTCGCACCTCGTCCAACAGTCAGAGTGGACGTTCGGGCTGATGATTAATCCAGCGCGCACTTGTTGGGGGATCTATCTATCGCTAATCATACACACGCACCCGCGGAGCGCAGTTGAAAGATGAAACGAACCAATCCCCTTCCTAATAGACTCGGATAACCGCTGGGAGATACACTGTTTCATTGTAGAACCACACCTGCCTGCTATTACAACCCTTCTTCTAAACGCGGGTCTCCTTCAGGTACGTGAGCGAACACAATTACACTAAACGGTGGCGTGAAGAGACGAAGTTCCGTCAGATGGTAAGGAAAGAATTCTGTGTCTTCACACCCTGATGAATGATTGCCTGCGATTGACTCGCTCGAGATGTAAGGCCACGGGGTAGTCATTTGCATTGCTTCCTGTCTCCATTTGATTTGATTTAACCAACCAAGATTGTGGCTGATTGCTTCTAACAACAAGACCTTCTATTCCCGGCAATCTCTACAGTCCCCACAATAGGGGTTTCCCCAGGAGGCAGAGGCAGGACCCCGGCCCGAGTATCACCCTTTCCCCACTTGACGGCTTGCAACTCCTCACATATTGCATGATTGGGGTGAAATACTGTACAAAAATTTTCATGCGAATACAGACCTCAGTGGGATTGATGCCAGTGTCTTTTTTGTTGCTGTGAGATGCACCGCTCACTTGCATCCGCACACTAGATTATGATACTTGAGCCTCACCCCCCCCTTCTTTGGAAAACCTGACGGCTGACAGGCAGGTGTCAGATTGAAATCACCGGTAGGTCACCGCTGTCAGAGTAGATGACAGCTGTCAGTTTCTGTTATTTGTTTGAGCGCGTCCATGTTTACATTCAAACTCTGCTTCTCGTGACCTTGTTGACTCCGCCATATGATTACATTACATGTCCAGGGAGCGCTTAATTTGTTCCTTTTTTACTATTCACAGGTCCTAAAGCATCGTTCCCTCTAAACGAATCAAGTTGAAAGAGTGGATCGACAGCGTGCTCGAAGAATTTCTGTTTGGATCCGCGGCAGCCGGGTATGCTCTCTGTATTGTTCACCCAGTTGAACAGCATTACATCTCATCATATTTTCTTTTGCGATACGTTTTTATCCACTCTCACCACGGTCCTTAAGAATTCTGGTCATTTGATTATATAATCTTCCGCCAAGAACACAAACCATTCGATCGCACCCTTGGCATCTATTTTCTTGGAATCCAACTCCTCTTGATTGCCATGAAGTGCGTGAATATACATCATCCCAGCTCGGTTTGGGATAACACGCGCGGAATAATCCTTCATAGTCTTCATTGATGGGACTGGCGACCTCAACGAACGATACAATGCCGTTTTACGGCTGTATATCGATCTCATTTGGGGCGTTGTTGAGCAACTGGTGTCTGCTTTGGTTATGTGGTCGGGATGGTCTACATCCTGGGGCCCCCAGAACCAAAGCGCCCAGTTAATTTTAACTATACTATTCAGTCAAATTCCAGCCGCTTTGATTTTTATATGGAATCTGCACTGGACGCGACGATAAAGCTCGCAATTGCTCCATAATGCATCCCTTATTGATGATAACGAGTACCGTTTTGGTTTCGAGCAAGTCGGTGCCCTAGTGACCCTTGTGTCTCTATCTGCAGGGGTCTTATTTCGTATGGAGGTGCGCGTTATATCCTTTGGCTAGGATTGTAAAATAGCAATTGATACGTTCTAGAGCACAAGCGGCAACAAATCACAGCTAATGATAATCAGACGACTTTGAGTGGCAAATCGGACTTGGCCTCGAACTGTCTTCCCGCCCCAGTTGCCTCGAGGAAGTAAAATCCCTGTCATGAAACGAGCGCGAGCAGGACCCTGGTGGTTCACAAGGCATCAAGACTTGCTGGTGCTCATGCTCCTCAAGTAAGTTATCGATACCCTGTTACTACTCCGAAGAAGATGCCAACCAGTCGCTGAGCACACCACTCGGCCGGCTTACAACGCTTCCCAGCGATCACTATCGACCTCCCCCCTGCCTAGCCCTTCATACGCCACTCGGTTCGCTCCATTCACGTGCTCCTGTTCCGATCCTCCCTTTCCCCGTATGAGCCTGAAACTAGGTCTATTGTCTACTACGATCTATTTTAATGTGCTTCCACTCTTCTTAGCATTCTCTTTACGTGTTCTTGACTATGTACCATGGGGTCGTTTCATGTAGGCCTCTGTAAATCTTTACACGAATCGGTACTATACTCGTCCCTCCAGTCACTGCAGAATCCCGCCTGTTCCTTCTCAACTCACCTTCCTCCCACTTAGTTCGATTCAGGGCCGGCGCCTCGATAGTGAAACTGCCGGGAAAATCCATACATTTTCAATATTCCTGATAATCACGCCCATTAGCTCGACGGTTTGGGGTGGAATCGCCCATCGAAAGAGTCACTGATAACTCAAACCAGTGATCTGGTGGCTACATTTACTCACGCAATGCGTGATTTACAGGTCAGTTCACTCAGATGTGATCGAAATGAGTGTATAATCTCAAAGAATAATTGTGTGAACATGCCAAGTTCATGTGGACAGGAAACGACTATGAGGCTTGACAGTAACAAGAGGTCAAGTCGAATTAAAAACGGGGAGATTTCACTGAAGACTCTGCCTGATTGTGGGTAAGGTGATCTGTAGTGGGTTCAAAATGCACGCTGAGTTATTTGTGAATTGGTTCTATACGTAAACACCGTTTATAAAGCACTAAATAATGTGCCGTCGCCGTAAGTTGAGCCTCAATGAGCGAATGCGAACGCACCATCCCAATTTCTAGAGAATCAAAAGTCCGAAGTGTGCCTCTGGTGTAATGCTCAGTAGTAAGCGGACCTTGACTTACGCTGTAGTTGATGCGCTTAAGGCCTCCTTCGGAGCCTGACTGACCGGGATCAAAATAAATACCAATCGTTATCTTAGCCCCTGTCCTCGTTCAAAGGAGGAGGGGCCCTAGTGTATTCGCAATGAGATGTGGAGAGTGATAAAATCCTTACAATCGGGCGACGGTGAGTAGAGTCTTCGATGCAGACTCCTTTGACTTATACGGTAGCAGCCAGCTCTCTTGCTGAGGTAACCGCTGAGGTGGAGCTGAATGATCTGTAGGTCTCGCTTAAGGAAGCACTTCTATTTGGCCACTACCGGCTGACTCACTGCGACCTCTGTTGCAAGGCGTGTCGGAAATGTGCTCCGAGTTGCAGTCATATGCAGGGTTGTAAAACATTCCTCCATGCTGTTATGCCCGGTTATCCGGAAAATGCGCGGGTATACCAACCACTGAACGGCGGTATGCACCTGTTAGAACTTTTCCTTCATCTCTCCTGAGCCCTTGCTGGTGGTTTCTGCTCGCGAGGTTGCCCTATGAGAATGGAACAGCTCGTCCGGAAATCTCTGAACAGCCGTTTGCGCAATGCCTCATTTCCTATCTTGTCAGCTTCATTAGAAGGAAGAGGGGTTATCGGCCTATGTTAGATTGAGTAATGATCGACGATTAATGGTTGAATGTAAGCTGCCCAGTGAGGCGATATCCCCAGAACGTAAATATAGGTCCTATTATGCAGACTTGTCTATAACACCTTAACCGACGACAAGCTTCTCTTCTGCTTCGTTGAGCTCATACGGCGGGATCTCGAGGTTCAAAGGTGCAGGTCCCTTACGAATTCGACCGGCTGGAAAGCGGACCGTCAGGAACATATCATACTGCGTCAATGCACACTCACAGATATCGTAGTGAGAGCCGTGGCAAGGACAGAACCATCCTCCATAGTCACCGCTCTCGCCAATGGGTACGCATCCCAGATGAGTACAGACACCGAGCATGACCAACCATTCGGGCTTCTTGACTCTTGCATCGTCCGCCTCAGGGTCTCGAAGCGACTTGATATCGACACTCCTCGCTTCTTCGATTTCCTCCTCGGTGCGGTGACGGACGAACACAGGCTTACCGCGCCACTTGATGATGACGTTCTTGCCTTCCGGAATGGAAGAGAGGGCGACTTCGACCTTGGCGAGGGCGAGGACGT
>Ga0307515_10015457_pt1 | contig 14059 bp, 11 predicted proteins | sample 17_EM_MG_FD_194513 | JGI IMG/M metagenome (GOLD analysis project Ga0307515, IMG submission 194513) | Populus trichocarpa ectomycorrhiza microbial communities from riparian zone in the Pacific Northwest, United States - 17_EM | ecosystem: Host-associated > Plants > Roots > Unclassified | place...
CTAGAAAGAGCGAAGTCAATATATTAAATAGCATATAGGGGTAAATAGTCAATTTAATTTGGTTGGGTGTAGATAGCTTCTAAAGTGTTGCAACCAATTTTGGTGGGGTAACCGAGTTCCGGGGGTAACCGAGTTCCGGGGGTCCGAGCTTACTTTAAAAATGATATAATAATTAAATAGATTAGTATTAAGTTAAATTTAAATTATTTTATAGTACTAATATTATAAAGTTTTACTTAATATAGTAGGCTATTATAAGTATAAAGTTTATTAAAAAAAACCTGTTTATAAAAGGTTAATTTTAGTTTAAAGCCAATTAAAAGTAAATATATTTTACTAATAAAGTATATTTCTATTTTAATAGGTAATTAAAAATAATAAGAAATACTATTATTTAAATATTATATAATATAGGTATAAAGGTGTCGTAGCTTTCTAATATATATAGAGTATAGTATTATAGTAGAATTATAAAAGCTTCCTTATATTTTATAATATAGAGGATATTCCTATAAAACTAAAGGATAAAGGGAAGTATCCTACTATACCCTTAAAGGAGTGCCTAATATAAAAGGCTATTTAAATCTATTAAAAAGAATAGAGATATATTAATAAGCTTAATTCTTTTATAATTTCAAACGATAAAAAGAGGAAATAAGGCTCTTAAGACTTTTAAAAAAGGTAGGGGCAACTATAAAAGCGTCGCCGTAAAAGTAGTAGCAAAAACCTTATATAATAGGCCTAGTTTAATAAAAAAAAAATATAAAAAAGGCTATATTAGAGGGAGTATTAAAGGTAAAATATGCTATTTCTTTTAAGAATAATAATAATAAGTTGTATAAAATACAAACCGAGTATAAAGAGAGATTAAAATCCCTTATTATATTTAGTTACTTTAGTTTCTAATTTCTCTATTATAGAGAATCTTTGGTATATAATTAAATAGAGGATTAAATAGAATTAGATTTATAATATACCTTAAGAACTACAGTATTCAATTAAGGTAGAATATAATTATATTACTTTTAATATATTAAAGCAAATATAGTAATATAGAAGTAGAGAGGGCCTTTTAAGTGCAGCAGTAAGAGCTAAAATAACATTAATTTATACATATTATTAAAGCTTTATTTTTATAACCGTAATTAATTATATTTATATAGTGATGGCTAAACCTACCTCTTATATAAATTTGTATTGGGACTGGGTTTTGCGACATTTTTGCGAGGCAACGACATTTTTCCGCTAGGCCTCGGGTCCGATGCAAAATGCAAGGCATTGCATCTAAGAGGAGCCCCTCCACCTTCCGTCTATTACTAAGATCCTATAGCGTTACAAAGTTATTCTGTCAGCACTCCTCTCGTGCGTATTAATAATTTCCGTTTCAATCTACTGGTTGCGGTAGTCTGGTAATATCACTGCATGCGCAACAACAAACCTCTCGCTGGTCACCAAGATATTGTCTTCAGGGTCAATACCTGTCGTGGTGCCGAATGTGGTGATCGTATACTCATCATTGGGTTCCACCCTAGCATTGCACTCTATAACCCTTGAATTATTTTGAGGGCCATGGGGCAAACCTGCAGACGATACCACTATGACATAATCCCGCCATATCCGTTACGAGGCAGGGCAGATGGATCAATCGATGGTATAAATGCTTCAAATTCTCCTCGCAACTTCAGTGTTATCATTCTCACCCTACGACCTCTTCCCAAACCATCTATCGCAAGTTGATCAACGACACTCTACCGCACCATCTATCCATAATGGCCTGCCCTTACAACCCCAAGGCCACTCCCGCTCTCACTGCAAGCCAGCCTCAGAGCACAGAAGAAGAGAAGATTCCGCAGCCCCCGAGCCACTATTTCATCGGCAATCTTGCCGATATTGACCCTACCTCAAACACTCAATCTTTCTGGCAATTGACCGATATATACGGTGAGATCTACCAGCTAGACCTCCCAGGTCGGAAAGCGATTATTTGCTCGTCCTATGAACTAGTCAACGAACTATGCGACCCGGATCGCTTTGAAAAGGCGGTTATGGGGCCACTGGAGGAGACTAGAGCGCTGTTGAAGGATGGCTTATTTACAGCTTACCCCGGGGAACATGTGAGTTTTTCTAATGCTTTTGAAGAATTGCCCTCATCACCGCAGCCACCAGAAAGATATTAGCTGTGTATATCTGAGAATCTACTGAGTCACCTCACACCTGGCACAAGGTGCCTAAGGGCCTACAGGGCACACCATTAAGATCTCTCTAGAGTAGTATGGAAGCCATTGAAGTTGCAAGATGATGCTGCGCGGACGGTCAATTTGAACGATTTCTTCTTTCTTTTTCTATGCGTTAATATGCTAACATATTCATCATTCGCTTAGAATTGGTATGTGGCACACAGAACGCTGATGCCGGCTTTCGGGCCCATGGCTATCCGCAAGGTTGTACCCTGACCCATGTGAATCAATGCTTTCTTCACTCACACACGACAGATGTTCCCCGAAATGATGGACATTGCCTCGCAAATGATTCTAAAATGGGATCGGTTTGGGCCAGACAATGAGATACTTTGTTCTGACGACTTCACTATAAGTCTTCCATTGAATAAATTTTATAAACTTATAACAGAGCCTAACACTTCTTGCACAGATTGGCGTTCGATACGATCGCACTTTGCGCCTTCGGCTATAGATTCAATGAGTTTTACTCTAAGGACCCACACCCTTTTGCAAGTCAGATGGCGGAAGTGCTCATCGAAAGTGGAAAGAGAGCAAGCAGGCTCTCAGTCGAAAATCACCTTCGAATTTGGTCAGCTGCTCATAACCGGGAAAATGTGGCAGCAATGCATAAGCTTTGTGACGAACTCGTGGCCGAGCGGAAGGCAAACCCCAATCCTGAAGTGAATGATCTCTTGAATACTATGTTGAATTCTTCCGATCCCGTGACTGGAGAGAAGATGACGGACGAGTCTATCAGGTACAACATGGTGACATTTCTGGTATGTTGTCCAAAAGGTCACAATCGGCAGGTGAAATACTAACAGCTTAAAGGTTGCTGGACATGAAACAACGAGTGGTACATTGGCCTTCCTATTCCACCACTTTCTCCGCAACCCCGACAAGCTTATTGCTGCGCAAAAAGAAGTCGATGACGTAGTCGGGGACTCTGCGCTTGAGCTGGAACACCTTCCTAAACTCAAATATATCAAGGCTAGCATATACGAGGCGCTTCGATATATGGGCCCGATCGGCCTAATTGTTAAGCGGGCAAAGCAAGATACCACCCTTGCCGGAAAATACAAAGTTGACAGCAAGGCCCAGCTTATCTGCAACCTGAAACCGTTCCACCATGACCCCAAAGTCTGGGGCGATGACGCAGATGTCTTCAGGCCGGAGAGAATGTTGAACGGTGGATATGAGAGCCTCCCCCCTAACGCATTCAAGCCCTTCGGTGACGGAGAAAGGGCTTGCATTGGACGAACGTTCACTGAACAGGAGATGATTATGGCTGTTACATTGATCTTACAACGATTTCAGGTAGAGATGGCTGATCCCAGTTATTCCTTCCGTGAGTCTCGGTCACTCATTATGTATACATCTGGCTGACATGGTTACCAGACATCAAGACTACACTCACTCTAAAGCCCGGCGACTTCAAAATCAAAGTAAGAAGGAGGCCTAGGAAGAGTCTAATGGTTGGGATACCAGGCGCTGTTAGTTCAACAAAAAGCACCATGCACACTACTTCTGACAAAAGCGGTCCTCAAACCTCAACCGGAAATAGGCTTACAGTACTTTATGCGTCACAATCAGGAACATGCAAAGCATATGCCGAGGACCTCCAGACCAACGCTTCAAATTACGGGTTTTCAGCCACAGTTAAAACCCTCGATAACGCGACAGAAAGAGTCCCAAAAGATCATCCGGTGATCATCATTACACCTTCATATGAAGGAAGACCTGCAGATAACGCAAAAAAATTTGTTTCCTGGCTTGAGGCAAACTCCAGTTCCAAGATACTAGAGAATGTCAGTTATGCAGTCTTCGGCGTTGGAAACAGCGACTGGGTTTCGACTTATCATCGCATCCCGAAACTCATCGACCAACTCTTCGAAAAGATGGGGGCAACTAGGTTCACGGCCACTGGGTTTGTTGATGTCAAGTATGATATTGTTGGTCCTTGGGAGGACTGGGTCGCAAAGATGTGGCAAGACCTCCGTGAAAGAAGTGGGACGACGCACGAGATTCAGTCCAGCGAGCTCCAGATAACCATGGAAAAGCCAAATACTTCAACGAATACGGGAGATGAGGGACCTGACTATATTGTTGTGAAAAAGAATATTAATCTAGGTGGCGGTGATGTTGGTCTTGTAAAGAAACATATGGAAGTCGAACTTCCAGAGGGCGTCTTTTATCGCACTGGTAGGCCCTGTTAAAGATAATGGTAATGCATGGGAAGCTAATATCATCGTAGGTGATTACTTGGTCGTCTTGCCGTCCAATAGCGCTGAGACAATCAAGCGTGTAGCTAAGAGATTCAATATCTCAGCGGACGACGTCATCAAAATATCAGGCACTAATAAAGCATTTTTAGTAAGTTTGTATGCGCGAATAATAATTGGTTCGCTGTTAATCACCTTCCAGTCGCCTGGGAGTTCCATGTCCGTCTTCGATCTTCTAGCGACTCGCGTGGAACTCGCTACCCCAGCATCGCAGAGGCAGATTGAAGCTTTGGCAAAAGCGACTCCAGAAGATCGAAGGACAGAGCTCTCACGTATCGCCTCTGAAGGCGTTTATCAGTCCGAGATTTTACCAAAGCGATACTCTATCCTCGACCTACTCGAGGATCACCCCGCTTGTGAGCTCAGCTTTGCTGCATATATTGACATGCTCAAACCACTCTCTCCACGGCAATACTCCATCTCCTCATCTCCTCTCGCTGCTGCGCAATTTAACATTGCAAAATCCCACGCCCAGCAAACTACTCTCGCCTCCATAACCTATGATGTCCACGATACACCTGCTTGGAGCGGCAATGGTCGCATATTCAAGGGTGTTGCATCTACCTATCTTTCGGCCTGCGAGCCGGGAGCGAGAATCCGCTGCTTTGTGCGTCCAACAAATGCCGCCTTCCATCTACCACCGGACCCCGAAACTCCAATCATCATGATTGCAGCTGGCACTGGTATAGCACCCATGCGTGGCTTCATACAAGAACGTGCGGCCATTGCTTCAGGGGGGCAGCAAAAGCTTGGGCCGGCGATTCTGTATTTCGGCTGTCGCCACCACGAGAAAGACTTCATCTATGCGGAAGAGTTGAAGCAGTGGGAGAAAGACAAAGTGGTGAGTGTTCGACCAGCCTTCTCGAAGACCGGGCCACCTGGGAGCGCCAAGTACGTGCCAGAGCGTATATGGGATGAGAGGGAAGAAATTGCGAAACTGTTCCTTGACGGGGCGAAGATTTTCGTGTGTGGGAGCGCTAGTAAACTTGCAAAGAGCACGGCAGAAATTTGTAAGAAGATTTGGTTGGAAAAGAACCCAGGAAAGAGTGATGAAGATGCGAATGAGTGGTTGGATAAACAAAAGGAAGATCGTTATGTGAGTGATGTCTTCGAGTGATGAGAGAAGACCTAATGAATGACTAAAACTCTTTCATTTCCTATTTGATATCCCGTGCTTTTCTATCCTTCTATGTGTGTTCCATTTCACCGGGGCCTATAAGAATGTGGCTACCACGACACTCTTTATTTTCAAAGCGTATGCTCATGAACATCAATGTATTTTAATAGTTGATACGTTGTTCATAAGGCCGAAAAAAATCTAATGGTTCACTATTCATTGCTTTGTCATAACAACCCTGTAGCCCGCTTCTAATGGCCTCACTCCTTTGGTTGCCTTTGTGCTTCCAGATCTCCAGAATTATTTGTACTATGCCTCAGCTGATTTCAGTGACTGCACCGCCGCTCTTGAGATCGCTAATAGATCGCAATGGATATTCCTTATCTAGTTGTTAGAAGTTTAAGGACCAGGGTGAGCGAAATCCTAATCAATAACAATTGATACGATACGCGAGATTATATCATATTATATTATATCAATTGATTTTTTTAATCCGCTACCAAATAAGCGAGTAATCTACCAACGTCCTTAGCTGCCCTACTAATTAGGTATCCCCTTTTTACCATCCCTATTTATGCTTTTCTTTATATAAAATACTATAAAATAAAATAAAAGTAGTAAAAAAGAGAGAAGATTAAATTTAGTTACTTTTATCTATTTCTTATTATCCTCTAGTTTTATAATCTAATCCTTACCCTCTAGTACTCCCGCTACCACCACTATAGGTTAAGAATTCTTATTATACGCTAAATATTAAATCCTATAATTCCACTACTTATAATTTCTATAATATTTACTATAGAACCCTAGGAGACTTTAATACTTAGTTAAGGGGTAAGGGCCTATTAAATAATATAGAGTTACTATATAAGGCTTATAGAGCTAGTATTAATTAGCTCTCTACCTTATATAAGTAATATAGATTACTTATAGTTATATTTATATATAAGGGCCTACCTATCTATACCTACCTTCCTAATACCTCCCTTACCTAAGCCTCTATATTAATTACTAGTAAAGCTTCTACCCCCTTCTAAGTATATTATATAGAGAGGAAAGTTTACCTATAGTATAGTAATATTACTAAAGAATCTCTTATATAGTAGGATGGGAAGTATACTAAATAATAATAATTCCTAATTTCTAATAAAGGATAATGTTAGTAGGATTTAAAATTATAATCTATTAAGTTTAAAGTTAGTATATAGTTATATACGTTACCTATACGCCTTTAGTAGCTACCTTTTATCTAAAATTATTTTATTTATATATTTTATACCCCTACCCCTACCCCTTAGCGAGCTTGCTAAGGTAAGGTCTCTGATTTAACGTACCCTGCGGGCCAGTGGGCCCAGCAGGCCAGTGGGCCACTTCAAAAACTCACCAAAAATTAGGAAATTAACACCTTAATATCTCAACAACCACTTAATAATAAATTCTAATACTTTAGATTTAGACTTTTATATATACTCTATAGCTTCTAATAAAGTTATATAGTAAATGGTTTAGTAGTTTTTAAGATATAGTAGTTTAGCCTTATTTTGGCCCCTAAAATTTAATATCTTAAAAACTACTAAACCATTTACTATATAACTTTAATAGAAGCTATAGAGTATATATAAAAGTCTAAATCTAAATTATTAGAATTTATTATTAAGTGGTTGTTGAGATATTAAGGTGTTAATTTCCTAATTTTTGGTGAGTTTTTGAAGTGGCCCACTGGCCTGCTGGGCCCACTGGCCCGCAGGGTACGTTATAAGATAACGCTTATGTAATAGAGCGGCTTGCTGTATACAGAAGCATTAAGGTCACGTGTACAGGTTGACAGCGGAGTGTTCACTATCAAACTTACACCTTTTTAACTCCACCCACTTAAATACCTGCGGCGGCGATTACTCCTAGTTGAATATACTCACCAAGCAAACATTAAGTACCTCAAACCTTCCTTTCAATCCCTCAGGCCTCCCCGTCATAATGCCACTCAAGCCAACCCCCACCCCCAAGATCCCCTCATTCTACCGCATCTTCTTCACGACTTTCGACCCTCTTATCGCAACCTGAGGTGCCTATATGGATTTATTCACCCCTCTCACCATTCTCCGCACTTCCCCTTCCCAGCCTCCCAGCTCACACCGGGTACGGAAATGATCCTGCAGCAGCATGGGCCTGCATGCTATATTCGCATTCACTGCCGCGGCCTTGCTACGCTATACGAACGATATCAAGATCTGGAAGATTCACCAAGCGGGCGTTCTGATTGCCGATTTGGCTTATTTGGGGAATGTGTAGTTGACGCTTCAGGGGCGGGGAATGTGTAGTTGACGCTTCAGGGGCAGGGAAGGTTAGGAGTGGGGGGCTGGAAGGCGGAAGGATCGGGGAAGTGTGGGAATTACGGGAGTTGCTACCCTAGTGAGAGTGCCTTTTCTTGCGGGTTTAGGGTTCAAGAATGGAGGCAATAGTGGGAAGAAGGCCTGATCGCAGGGGGCAAAGACGTTTCAAGCCTTGTCCTAGCCGTTATGCATTATTGTGAAGTGGAGGATTCGGCTAAGGTTAACATATTTCTCGGAGAAACCGACTTGTATTACCACAGTCCGCACTTCAATCATCTTTCCTTCAGTTGCAAACTTAGGATTATCCGCATCATTGTAACATCATTTCCGCCTATCCTTAGGTTCCAACCCCGTCTCCTCATCACCATTCTCCTTTCGTCTCAAAATCCTTCTGCGTCGGAAGAGGCTCGGGCGAGGATCATCACCATTATCCCCCGAAGAGTTGGAGTTGCTTGAACTACTTGAAGATGAGCTATCGGATTCCACGGCCGTGGCGTTATCAGGTTCGTCTTCCGAACTAGATCCAGACTCTTCGATTTTCTTGTCGTACTGGTCTGCGGTATATTGGCATTGGCGACGTTCGAGTCTCTTTGCTAATTTCTTTCTCTTCGCATTGAGTCTCTTAGCCTTCAGTTTGCGTAGGAGTTGACGTAGGATTCGGAGGAGATATAGCACGGCCCTGATTAAGCCATCATTTACCATGCCCTTCCAGATGGAGGCCATGGGTTGGACGCTGAATGCGATTACTACGAATGGAATGGAGACAGCGAAGGATATGCCGACTGCACAATTATCAGTGTCTCTTCATGGGAAGATGCTATGGGATGAAGGCAAGCACGTACATAACAGGCCCGATAGGAGATGTAGAGGCCAATTTGTTTGACCCTTGTCATCTTGTGGAAAGGCAGATACATTGAGAGCCAAAAAAGATGCCATGAAAGACAGCGGTAGCTATAGTACGATACTCGTTAGCGATTAGTGAGACCTTCAAGTCCAGGACTCGAGATGACTTACAAAGATTATTGTAACGACGGTAAAAACAAGCATGGTCTATGCACGTAAGTCAGCAAACGTTACTCATATAGTATTGGAGATGGTGCATCATTGACTCACGTTCCCCTGTTTTGCTGTCGCGACAGCGCCTTCACGTGAAGATCGAGCTTCCCAAGCATTAGCAGCCTTTTGCTTAAGATCCATCAAAGCGTTCAACTGCACGACAACTTTAGCTCGGGCTATGATGAGCGGCTCTATTAGTACTTACGGAGCTCTGGACAGCCTCGGCCTGGATCTGCATCCTTTTGAAGTCTGCAGTGCTGGTCGCAATAATACGGCGAGCGTCTTCAGAATGGGACAGGACATCATACTCCGCTAGACCAGGGTCCGAAAGTACTGACGTCTGAGTTCGAAGGATATTTAGGATTATATTGATCTCATCGAGGATGTCTTTAATCTCAACTAGGAGTTCGATCTCGCTGCCGATGTCTAGTAGCTGCTCGAGTAGTTTATTCTTATTGTTTTCAAACTCTTTATGTTTCTTGTTGAGAGCGTGCAATTTCTCAGATCGTTTTTGGAACTTCTTGAATAGCCTCGTTTCCTTATTGCTCTACTAGCATAATCAGCCTCAGGGTTCCAACGACTTGCAATAACCAAGGTGTATCATACCACCCTACCAATGGAAATTTCGAATGCTTGAAGAAATTGGAGCAGTTCAATCTCTTGGCAACGGTCAAAAATGTTGGAACATGTGGCGATTATTCGAAAGATCAGGTCGATTGAGCTTCGGACTGGATTGCGCATGTTCCCAATGGGATCCAAGATAAGGTCTCGTAGCTTGTCCATTGATCTTGCACTCTTCGAACTTCGTGAATTCACCCCAGTACGGTCTGGAAAGCTCGAAATAATGATATCTGTGCCATCTTCGTCCTGAAATTGCCACAGCCACAGTTGGTCAACCATGATTATGTTGTGCGTCTCTTCGTGTTTGCTTTTTGCCCATCTTGTGACCACTTGGTCCCTATCTCTTCGCTTTGTATTGGGTAGCATATGGTAGTAATACTGATCTAGGGTACTGTTGAAGATGTTAGAATGTGAACTTCGGAGATGACTCGTAACATACCGTCGAACATGGAGAGATGGCGGATCGTTTAGATACTCACTGATCAAGGCTTCGTCTTCGTCATCTAAATCGTATTCATCAACGCTAGATGTGTCTGAATCTGATTGCGCGGCTTCGGAGTCTATATCGGATGCTGATTCGAGAAGCGGAGATTCATGGCCTTCAGGGGCAGTATGTCGCCGAGCCGAGAGACTTCTCTCGGCATTCCTGCGAACGAATTAGCTCAGGCGCTGGAAGAAAAGAGGTATCGGGGATACGATTAATCATAGACTCTAACCTCGTAGTTTCACCCTCGCTGCTCACACCGTCCCTGGCTACTGAAGTGGACGCATCATCGTTTTCCGCGGTAGCACGAGCGTTTCCGACTCTTGGGCGACCCCACAGGGAAAATATCTCAAATTCTCTCCAAAAAGCATCTCGCTCAAAATTGCTCTGTGTTATTCCTACAAACTCGCTCATCTTGGCCTGCCCCTTATTCACTTCGTAGCTTAGATATGGAACCTGCATTGGCTTAGCCTGTCGACATGGGTAGCGCGACTCGAAGGTAAGACTCACAAATATTGCGAAGAGTCCTTTCTCTTGGTCCTGGTTACGTGGACTGGAAACATGTGGTGTGATGGCACGCTAGTGTAACTTAGCTTAACCACTTCCAAGGCATATTTGGAGACACCAAACGTAAGGGTCTTACACTGTGTGGGATTTGGCTTGTGTGGCCTCTTCCAGCCCATATTGATCCACGATAACCGAGCTTGGCGAAGAGGTCCTGTTCATATGTCAATCGACAGTAGTACGTCTAGGAAAAGATACCGAGTCGTACCTCCACCCATATCATCTGAGTCAGTGATCAGTCAGTATCAGGCAGGTAAGGAAAAGGCGCGATTGGGAAACCGACATTATTTTCGTGAATATGCAGCCATTTACATATTGGCTTCCCTTGTGCGACATCTTTTGGGGGGTTTGGTCGAACACGTTTTAGTATGCCCTCAAGACTCTCTGGGCCATATATCATCTCCTGAACAGAAATGGGCAAAGACCAGTGGTGGTCGGTACCACCATACGAGAATATTTCTGTGGCGGTTACTTGGAAGCTCTTACATGCAACCTGACCTTGCTGCGACTGGGGAGACTTCGGTTTCAGATCAGGTATTCGCTGAAACCCCCCGACAGGACCTTCTACCAGAGTGAGGCGTTGATGTCGGAGTTCTTTGGCAATCCGGCGAGTGGACTTATGTCGTGATGCGAGATCTATCGGGGTAAGAAAATTGTCGTTCTCGGCGTTGACATCGGCTTTTGCTTCTAACAGAACTCTAACAAGAGAGATATCCTTTCTTCTGACCGCGTAATGTAATGGCGTATTTAATTGCCTGTCCTTTGGTGAAGGGTTTGCGTTGCCCTTGAAAAGAAGTACTCGTACAATTTGAACGGGCGCGCTTGCTCTTTGCGTGGCGATATGCAGTGCTGTTTGGCCCCTAAGTCAACGTCAGCTTATATTGAGCGTGAGTCCGCACAATCTCCCTGTAATGGCCAGCATCGTCATTGCCCCTTCAAGTGCTTGACGTACCATCGGTCTCGAAGGTTAATGTTTACCCAAGGATTCTTCAATAAGGATTCTATATCTTCTTGACTTCCGGTCGCAGCATCGAGAAGCTGGCGTGTGTGGACAGCCCAAGAGATCAACTCGGTTAGACGCTGAAACTCCCGGTCTTCGAAGGCTGAGAATTTCACCATGCTTCCGAAGTCCCTCTTTAGAACCAATATCGAATCTGGATCGTCCAAACGATCAACTGGACGATCAAGTCTCGGGTTCTCTGCTGCGCGCTCAGCTTTTCGTTGGGATGGGTACTCTTCAGCGGATATGTATTGAATGATCGGAAACCCTGTTCGACGAGATGCGCGTCCACAGTGTGCTGTATCCTTGTGAGCATGAGATTCGGCCTCCGCTTGATCTGCAGGCTCGTTCCTCTTGTGAGCGTCTTCCTGCATGACCTTTTGGTTGAATTCATCGGTGAGCTTTCGAAGTTTGGCAGAAGAGGGAACTATACTCGTAAAGAGTGGGGCATCTACAGGTATTTCATATAACTTTGCAAGAAGCGTGCGTGTCTCATCAAATCCGAGGACGGGGCAAGAGAAGAAGAAGGCGCCAGAGGTGGTTTCAAGGATCGGCTTCGAGGTCTCATCTCCACAAGCTCCTTTGACCAAAGCTTGCTCGATGAAAATGCCCCCATAGCCGTGTCCAATGAAAAGGATGGGCCGCGCTGAGCAGTTCAATCTGACTTCAGCAAGCGTTTCGCTTAGCTGTGCAGCGGCGGCTTCAAGATCGATAGGCGCATCGAAAGCGTCCCGGATATCGAAGCCTACGCTGATTATTCTCGCCTCGGGAATGGCCTTGGGAAGCATAGTGGGGTCCCTTAACCAATTGACTGTGGGCATTGAGAGAGGCTTGCTCTTCAATAAAATGTCGGGAGAGGCGACTTTGCCCTTCGAGACCGGGTCTGCTTTGGGAGTAATTTTGCTCAATGTCGCTGAACCAATTCTTGCGGCATCCTTGGTCGTAAAATAATCTCTAGCAGATGTTGGGGTCAAGAAATTCCCATCCTTCTTCGTAGGAGATGCAGGTTGGCCGGGGTCGACAGCAGACTCGCTTTTCGGCTCTCGTTCAACCTCTACATGCTCTCGTTTGCTTGATGATTCCTTCTCCGCTTGTCCCACATGTTCGTGGACCTCGAACAGGGCCAAATCAGAGTCCTCTTTGGCACCATTGAACAAATACACAACCACAATGTCCACCGAATGCGATGGTTTCACCTCTGGGGGGTGCAAAATATGCCGACGAATGCTGAGCTTCGACGTCTTTGAGGATGATTTTACCACTGACGAAGGTTTTACTGTTTCTTTGACTGTTTTATCCTCAACAGTAGGGGTCCTTGTCTCCCGAGAGATCGTTCGGATCAGTCCTTGGAAACTATGCTGACGCTCACGCCGTGGTTGAGGCCTTGAGGGCGAGGTACTTCTATGACCTGTTGAATTTCGCTGCGAGTCAACTGGGATAGCTCCTTCGACGCGGATTACTGGTGCTTGTGGCCTAACGGGGGCCTCTGCACGTTCCGCTGGAAGAGTCTGAGCCATCGCATCGAAGGCAAGGTGTGGGACACTCTGCAAAGGAGCCCCGCGGCGGTTGTCTGATCGCAAGGGAAGCGTAAGAGCACATTGATGAACTTTGAACGATTAGAATGTCTTGTTCTTGAGCTGAGAGATGTTGTCTTGTTATTGAGCAGCTGAGAGACGTTCAGCCTCGCAAGTGATATCTGCCCCGCAATTGGAGAGCCTTATTGCTATCTCCAGCAAATCATCAATTTTGTGCGACCCGTATGTAGCTTGATGTGCATGATAATGTAGGGTAGCCATTTTGGTTTTGAGGTGGCGTTTGTGAGCTGGAAAAGTTCCCGTAGCATGGCTTGATGAGGTACGTCAGCTGGGAATTTGGGATGGGGGCCAAATGCGACAGCTGAAAACTGAAGTGACCTAGGCTTAATTAGCAGTCTAATCAGCAGTCCAAATACGCACCCATTGCCTGCTTAGGCGCGTCCTAGAAAGACCCTGGAAGATTTCATTTCTGTGTTTAGGATAAGCTAACAATTCTTACTATCTGTGCGTGTGGGCATGGTATTGAAAGTACAGTACTGATCAGTTAAGCTCACCTAGCTAAAAGCTTGGCTCACGTGTCCGATACCGTGCCAAGTAAAAGGGGTTGAGTTCACTACCGGGCTACCCCAGCAAGCTCAGACCATAGAATCAATTAGCGGACATACGTATATCCGCAAGCGGATATCGCTAACCTTTTTTATTAAAGATTTATTAAGCGATATAACTTAGGGGTCGTTCGGTTGCAAAAGCGTCAGATTGAATCTGAACTGAAAGTCCGGCAGAATGAACGCGTTCCTTCCCGATTTGACACGCGTCTGTGGCTCTACGGGTTGCACGGACATGTGCAATCT
>Ga0307515_10015458_pt1 | contig 14059 bp, 10 predicted proteins | sample 17_EM_MG_FD_194513 | JGI IMG/M metagenome (GOLD analysis project Ga0307515, IMG submission 194513) | Populus trichocarpa ectomycorrhiza microbial communities from riparian zone in the Pacific Northwest, United States - 17_EM | ecosystem: Host-associated > Plants > Roots > Unclassified | place...
CGATCGGCGCCCGCTACGTCTCGGGCCGCGAGCTCGGCGACGAGTACCGCTACGTGCTCGAGCGCCGGTCGGCGCCGCGGTTCCCCGGCCTGTTGCTCGACAAGCCGAGCCTGCTGCTCAACCCGTGGTCGCGGCGGACCACGACCACCGAGGTCGCGCCGCCGCGCCCCGGCGGTGCGTTCGCGCCGGCGCTCGAGGTCGCGCGAACCGCGGGGTTCGGCGGCCGCACCCAGGACATGCCGGTCAGCGGCGACGAGGACGTGGTCCCCGGCTACGACTTCCTGGCGGCGCCGCCCGCGGTGCTCGCCAACCTCATCCCCGACGCGACCGGCGTGGTCGACATCGCCACAGCCGAGCTCGCCGGCGCGTCGTCGATCACCGTCATCGTCGACGATCCGGCCGGGACCTCGGTCCGCCGGCTCGCCCTGCCCGAGCCCGCGCTCGAGCCCCGCGACCTGCGGCTCAAGCTCGCGCTCGACCCGGATCGCCACGCCACCCAGCACAAGCAGATCACCGCGCTCGCCGCCGGCGACCGGCTGGTGATCGACGACCTGGCGACCGCCAAGGTCCACCTGGTCGACAGCGTCGAGCGCGCCCACGGCTACCTGCTGGCGCTGCGCGACGATCCGGATCTGCGCGAGTTCGGCTTCGTCGCCCGCTGGCACGCGCTGGGCGACGCCGAGCGCCGCGAGCTCTACAGCAAGTACGCCTGCCACGAGCTCCACCTGTTCCTGTACTGCAAGGACCGCGCGTTCTTCGACGACGTGATCCGACCGTACCTGGCGCACAAGCGGGTCAAGACGTTCCTCGATCACTGGCTGCTCGACGCCGACCTGGCGCCGTATCTCGAGCCGGCGCGGCTCGCCCGGCTCAACGCGGTCGAGCGCGCGCTGCTGGCCCGCCAGGTCGCCGTCGATCCGGCGATCGCGCGCCTGCTCGACGACGAGCTCGCGGTCCAGCCGCCCGATCCGGCCCGCGACGCCCGGCTGATCGACGCCCTGCTCGGCGGCTCGACGCTCGATGGCGACGAGCAGATCGGCGAGGCCGCCGAGGCGAGGATGGCGCACGCCGACGTCGACGAGTTCTCCGAGTCCGAGGTCACCAGCACGGTGCCGATGATGCCGATGGCGATGGCGGCTCCCGCCGAGCGACCCCGGATGCTCGGGTCGCGGTCCAGGGGCATGGTGGCGCACCAGGGCGGCCGCGGCGACGACCACATGAAGAAGAAGCTGCCCGACGAGCTCGAGTCCGACCTGGCGCGGCGGCCCGAGCCCGCGCCGATGTTCCGGCCGGCCGACAAGACCCAGGAGTGGGCCGAGCACAACTGGTGGCACCGGACGCCGGCGCAGAGCGACGCGGCGATGATCGGCGCGAGCCGGCTGTGGCGCGACCTGGCGCACCACACCACCGGCCGGTTCCTGTCGCCCGCGCTCGGCCTGGCGACCGGCAGCTTCGCCGAGGCGATGTGCGCGCTCGCCGTGACCGACCTCGGCTTCGTCGCGCCGCGCCACGCGATCACCGCCGACGGCCCGCGGCTGACCATCGCCGCGGCCGGCGATGCGCTCGCCGGCTCGTCGCAGCTGGTCGACGGCGCGCTGGTGTCCGGCGGCCCGCCGCTCGTGGTCGGGATGAGCTACGTCCGGGCCGACGATCGCCAGGACTGGTCCGGCGGCGAGGCGGTCGACAAGTACGTCGCCGGGGCGTTCGCGGTCGGCGTGGTCTACACCTGCCAGGTCGTGCTCGCCAACCCGAGCAGCTCGCGGCAGCGCGTCGCCGCGCTGGTCCAGATCCCGCGCGGCAGCATCGCGGTCGGCGGGGCGCGGCCGACCCACACGATCGACGTGCTGCTCGAGCCCTACGCGACCCACGGCCACGAGGTGTCGTTCTACTTCCCGGCCGCGGGCCGGTGGACCCACTTCCCGGTCCACGTCAGCCGCTCGGGCCAGATCATCGCGGCGGCGCCGGGCAAGACGCTCGAGGTCCGCGCCGAGGGCGCCGCGCCCGACAAGCGGTCGTGGTCGTACCTGTCGCAGCGCGGCGAGCTCGCCGAGGTCATGGGCTTCCTCGCGACCGCCAACCTCGCGGCGGTCGATCTACCGCGGGTCGCGTGGCGGCTGCGCGACCGCGGCGCCTACACCGCGATCGTCTCCGCGCTCGAGGCCCGTCACGCCTACGACGCCACGCTGTGGGGCTACGCGCTGCTCCACCGCGACGCGACGCGGATCCGCGCCTGGCTGCGCGCCCGGGCCAGCGAGCTGCTCGGCGCCGGGCCGGTGCTCGACATGATCGGCCTCGACGCCGAGGATCTCGGCGACTACGAGCACCTCGAGCTCGCGCCGCTGATCAACGCGCGCGCCCACCGGCTCGGCCCCCGGCTCAAGATCCTCAACGACGGGCTCGCCGTCCAGTACACCCGGTTCCTCGAGCTCGTCGCGCACCGCCGCGCGCCGACCTCCGAGGACCTGGTCGCCGCGGCGCACTATCTGCTCGCGCAGGACCGGGTACCGCCGGCGCTCGCGGTGATCGCGCGGATCGACCCCGGCGGGCTCGCCGACCGGATGCAGCACGACTACCTCGCCGGCTACGCCGCGTGCCTGACCGGCGAGCTCGGCAAGGCGCGCGAGCTCGCGGGGCGCTGGCGCGACCACCCGGTCGATCGCTGGCGCGTCAGATTTGCCGCGCTCGCCGCGATGCTCGACGAGCTCGACGGCCGCGGGCCGCAGGTCACCGATCCCCGGAGCCGCGACCAGCAGCAGGCCGAGCTCGCCGCCCGCCAGCCGGCGTTCGAGCTCGCGGTCGACCGCGACGGCGTGGTGCTGCGCAGCCAGCACGTCACCGCGCTCGAGCTCCGGTTCTTCGAGATGGACGTCGAGCTCCTGTTCTCGCGCCAGCCGTTCGTGCAGAGCGACGTGTCGCGGTTCTCGTACATCGAGCCGGGGCACCGCGAGGCGATCGCGAGCCCTGCGCCCGAGCACCGCGTCGCCTGGCCCACCCACCTGCGGGGCAAGAACGTCGTGGTCGAGGCGGTGGGCGCCGGGATCCGCAACGCCAAGGTCCACTACGCCAACGACCTGGCGACCAACCTGTCGCACCAGTACGGCCAGCTCCGCGTCCAGCGCGCGTCGGACCGTGGCGCGCTGGCGGCGACCTACGTCAAGGTCTACGCCCGCAAGCGCGGCGGCCAGGTCGCGTTCTACAAGGACGGCTACACCGATCTGCGCGGCTGGTTCGACTACGCCTCGCTGTCCACCACCGAGCTCGACGCGGTCGAGCGCTTTGCCATCCTCGTGTGCTCCGATCACGCCGGGGCGGCGATCCTGGAGGCTGGACCGCCGGCGCGGTGATAGGCTGCCCCGCAAGGCGGGCGCGAAGCCCCCGGAGATCCACGTGACCGGCCACGTCGTCGGCAAGTATCGACTCCTCGACCAGATCGGCGAGGGCGGCATGGGCACGGTGTACCGCGCCGAGCACCTCGTGCTGGGCAGCCCCGCGGCCGTGAAGATCCTGCTGCCGCAGTTCACCCAGGATCCGGTCGTGCTCGATCGGTTCTTCCAGGAGGCGCGGGCGGCGAGCGCGATCCGCCATGCGGGCATCGTCGAGGTCTTCGACTACGGCCGGCTGCCCAACGGCCAGGCGTTCATCGCGATGGAGCTGCTCCGCGGCGAGGACCTGTCGGCGTTCCTGGCGCGCTGCGGCAAGCTCGACGCGGCGCTCGCGGCGCAGATCGCGATCCAGATGCTCGCCGCGCTCAACGCGACCCATCTGCTCGGCGTGATCCATCGCGACCTCAAGCCCGACAACGTGTTCCTGGTCCGCGATACCGGCGCGCCGGGCGCGATCCGGGTCAAGATCCTCGATTTCGGAATCGCCAAGCTGATCGCCCGGCAGCCCGGCGCCCAGCCGTCGCGCCGGCCGAAGACCAAGAACATGATCCTCGGCACGCCGGCCTACATGGCGCCCGAGCAGTGCCGCGGCCCCGGCGTCGAGCTCGACGCGCGCGCCGATCTGTACTCGGTCGGCTGCATCCTCTTCGAGCTGCTGACCGGCCGGCCACCGTTCATCGCCAGCGGCGAAGGCGAGGTCATGGCGATGCAGGTCATGGCGATGCACCTCTACGAGCCGCCGCCGCGGCTGTCCAACCTCGAGCCTCAGCTCCCCGTCGAGCTCGATGCGCTGCTCGCCAAGCTCCTGACCAAGGACCCGGCCGATCGGATCCCGTCGGCGGCCTACGCGCTCGCGACGCTCGAGCGCGCGTCGATCGAGCCGCTCGTCGGCGAGATCGGTCTGGCGGGCGCCCACGTCGGCTCGCACGCGAACGCCGCGCCGGGGACCATCGCCCCCGGCGATGCCCCGACCGAGTCGATCCCGCGGTGGGTCCCCGTCGCCGTGATCGGCGGCGCGCTCGCGATCGCCGTCGCGATCGCGGTCGCGATCGGCATCACCTGACGTCCGCGCCCGGTCCCGCCACCTCTGTCCCGGTTCGTCACGCCCCTCTGTCCCGGTCATCTGATCCGGGCGCGATCGGCGACAACTGGCCCGGCGGCGAGGTTGTCAGGGTGGGCGAGCCGGGCCAACGTGTAGTCGATGATCTACCGCGGAGAGCTCACGGTCGCGACGCGCGGTCGAGGCACGTACGACATCACCCGCGAGGTCGCGCGCGTCGTCGCCGGCAGCCGTGCGACCGAGGGTCTGGCGACGATCTGGATCGCGCATACCAGCGCGTCGCTGATCGTGTGCGAGAACGCCGATCCACAGGTTCGCGCCGACCTCGAGGCCTTCGCCGCCCGCCTCGTGCCCGACGGCGACAAGCTGTTCCGGCACACCGAGGAAGGCGATGACGACATGCCGGCCCACGTCCGCAGCGTGCTGACCCAGACCTCGATCGGTATTCCGCTCGCCGGCGGAAAGCTCGTCCTGGGCACCTGGCAGGGCCTCTACCTGTGGGAGCACCGGACCTCGCCGCACGAGCGCCGCCTCACGATCTCGGTCATCGGCGAATGAATTGATCGACAGATCTGGCGAGCCATGGACCACCCGGTGAGCGAGCTATGGACCACGGCGCGCGACGCGATCCGCGCGCTCGCGGCCGCCGACGGCGAGCTGCGCCGGTTCGGTGCCTCGCAGCACCGCTACGAGCTCGCGCCGCCGCTGTCCGCCGCCGCGCTTGCCGAGCTCGAGACCCGGCTCGGTGCGACGCTGCCCGAGGATCTGCGCGCGCTGGCCACCGAGCTCGGGGCCGGGGGGGGCGGGCCAGGCTACGGCATCGTGCCGCTCGATCGCGCGGCCGGCTGCGTCGTCGTCGCGCCGGGCGGCGTGCCGTGGCGCCGCGGTCTGCCGCTCGCCCACCTGGGTTGCGGCTACCTCGCCGTGGCGGCGCTCGATGGCGACGCGCGCGGCGAGGTCTGGATCGACGCGCGCGCGATCGGCGTGATCCGGCCGATCCATGCCAGCGCCACCGCGCTGTACCTCGACTGGATCGACCGGCTCGCCCACGCCCGCTGGCCGGAGGCCCACGTCCCGCCGGGCGCGTGCGCGCTCGCCGCCGCGCTCAGCGGCTACCTCGCTCGCTGCGAGGCCGACGCCGGCGCACCGGCCGGGACTCTCGCCGGCCAGGCGCTGCGCGAGGCGCTGTCGCGGCTGGGGCCCGGCGCGATAGAGATCGCCGCCGAGTCGGCGGTCGCGTGGTTCGACGACGGCGACCGGGTCGACCCGTGCATCGCGTGCGCGCGGCTGATCGAGACCCTCGCCGGCGACGGCCTGCGCGGCGATGTCGTCGCTCGGGGTGCGCTGCCGAAACCGCTGCGCGACGCCTGACGCGACGCGCGCCGGCCGGAGCCAGGCTTTCGCTGGCTCGCCCGAGCGGCCGACTACTTCGCCTCGCTCGCCGGCTTGCTCGTCGCGGTGTGGATGCACGCCCGCGTGACCGCAAACGCGAGCAGTGCCATGAGCAGCGCACCGATCACCAGCATCCACGGCCGGAGCGCGGTCCGCCGGTTCCGGAATCGGCGCGGGTTCGCGGTCGAGGCTCGCTGCGGCGGCCTGCGGTCATACATCGCCTGAACCGCCGGCGAGGCACCGAGCGGCATCTGCGCCGGCAATCCCCAGTTGTGATAGTTCCCCGGCGGCTGCATCCCGCCCTGCTGCATCCCCGGCTGCATCCCGCCCTGCTGCATCCCCGGCTGCATCCCGCCCTGCTGCATCCCCGGCTGCATCCCGCCTGGCTGCATCCCCGGCTGCATCCCCGGCTGCATCCCGCCTGGCTGCATCCCCGGCTGCATCCCGCCCGGCTGCATCCCCGGCTGCATCCCGCCTTGCTGCATCCCCGGCTGCATCCCGCCTTGCTGCATCCCCGGCTGCATCCCGCCTTGCTGCATCCCCGGCTGCATCCCGCCTTGCTGCATCCCCGGTTGCATCCCCGCGGGTCGCATTCCTGGCTGCTGCATCGCGGGCTGCATCATCGGCAGCGGCTGTGCCGGCGGGGCCGTCGCGGGAGGCAGCACCGGCGGCTGCAGCATCATCGGCGGCGGTACCAGCTGATCTGGCATCGGCGGCGGCGACTGGAGGACCGGCTGTTGCGCCATGACCGGCGTCAGCGCCAGCGCCGGCGGCGCCGGATGGGATTGCGGATGCGACTGCGCCCACGAACCTGGAGGGCCGCCGCGGCCGCTGCGCTCATGCACCGTGCCCGGCGGCGGTGTATCGGCGGGAGGGTCCGGCGTCGGCGGCCTGAGCCGCGGCCCCGGCGGGGGACCCGGCATCGCCGGCGGCTGGGTGGCGAGCCGCAGCGGCGAGGCGCGCTCGGGCATGGGCGTGCGGGCGAGCAGCCGCGTCGCCTCTTCGCCCTCGAAGCTGTCGCCGGCCGGCTCCGAGTAGAGCATCGGCACGTCGTCGATCACCGGCGGCCGGGCGCGGGTCGCCTCCTCGGTGGGCCGCGGCCGTAGCCCCGGCAGCGGCGGCTCGATCGCGTGGGCCAGCTCGTCCGAGTCGCGCTGCGCGCTGGCGCGCAGGAACGCCATCTGGTCGCGCGACAGCAGTGCCTGGCGGGTCTCCTCCTCCTCGAAGCGATCGATCACCTCGCGTGCGCGCGCCACACCCGCGCCGTCCTTGTCGCGCATCGAGAACGCGTCGGCGGTGTGGATCCGGATCACGGTGGCCTCGCTGGCCTCGAACTCGGCGCGCGCCGACGGCGCGATGGGCTGCGACCCGCTCCGGCGCTCGACCTCCTCGGCGGTGTCGATGATCTTCGCCAGCTCGGTCGCCGGATCGCCGACCGTGACCTCGAGCGAGTAGCGCAGGCTGCGCAGCCTGGCGCCGAGCTGTCCGGCGGTCGGACGTCCGCGCGGCTCGGGCGACAGGGTCGACATGATCAGCGCGTCGATGTCGGGCAGGAGCCGGCTGTCGAAGTCGCGCGGCCTGGGCACCTGGGACTCGCGCACCGCGCGCAGCGCCTCCATGTCGGTCAGCCCGGAGAACAGCCGGCGGCTGGTGACCAGCTCCCACAGCAGGATGCCGACGGAGAACACGTCGCTGCGCGGCTCGATGTGCTCGTTGCGCGCCTGCTCCGGCGAGATGTACGCGAACTTGCCGCGCACCGCGCCATGGCCGGTCGACTCCTGCTCGGCGCGCTTGGCGATGCCGAAATCGGTGAGCTTGACCTCACCGGCTCGCGACAGCAGCACGTTGGATGGCGACACGTCGCGATGCACCAGCGACATCGGCTTGCCGTCGGGCGCGCGCGCCGAGTGCGCGTGCTCCAGCGCCTCGCAGATCTCGGCGCCGACGTGGAGCGCGAGGTCGAACGGCATGCGGCGGCGGCTCGCCTCGAGCCCGCGCTGGACCGCGCCGAGGTCCTTGCCGTCGACGTACTCCATCACCAGGAAGTACTTGCCGTCGTCGCCGAGGCCGACGTCGAAGATCTGCACGATGTTGCGGTGCTTGAGCAGCGAGAGCACCTTGGCCTCGGCGATCAACAGCTCGACGAACCGCTTGTCCTGCGAGAGGTGCGGCAGGATCCGCTTGATCGCGACCGGCTTCTCGAAGCCACCGGCCGCCACGGCCTTGCCGCGGAAGATCTCGGCCATCCCGCCCACGCCGATGCGGTCGAGCAGCTCGTACCGAGTCACGAAGCGCGCATCCTAGCACGCTGATGCCGGCGGGGTCGGGGGGTCTCGTCGGGCACGTGTACGATGCCAATTGTGCACGACATCGCCGCGCTGGTCGACGCAGCCCTGGCCGCTCCGCTCGGATCCGCGGTGGCGCTGTCGATCGGCGATGCCGGCGTCGAGCAGGAGCGCCTGGTCTGCGGCGCGACCCGCCGGGTGCCCGACGCGGGTCCGCCGATCGACGACCGCACCGCGTTCGACCTCGCCTCCCTGACCAAGCCGATGGCCACCGCGGCGCTCGCGATGGTGCTGGTCGGCGACGGCGCGCTCGAGCTCGACGCGCCGGTGCGGCGCTGGCTGCCCGGCGCCGCGACCGCCGGGACCGTCCGCCAGCTGCTCGGGCACGCCGCCGGCTGCGCCGCCCACGTCGAGTTCTTCCGCGCGCTCGCGACCGGCGCGCACGCCGATCCGCGGGCCGAGCTCGTCGAGCTGGCCGCGCGCCATCCGGCCAGCCCGCCCGGCGCCGGCGCGGTCTACAGCGACCTCGGCTACCTCGTGCTCGGCGCGATCATCGAGCGCGCGGCGGGCATGGCGCTCGACGACGCGTTTCGCGCCTGCATCGCCGAGCCGCTCGGGCTGTCCGGCGCGCGGTTCCCCGGCGCGACGGCGCTGCCGGACGCGGTCGCCACCGAGCTCGACGACCGCGGCCTGGTCGCGGGCCGGGTGCACGACGAGAACGCGTACTTCGGCGGCGGCGTCTGCGGCCACGCCGGGCTGTTCGCCCCGATCGGCGACGTCGCCGCGTTCGCCGCGGCGCTGGTCGAGACCGCGGCCGGCCAGCCCCGCGGCCGCTGGCGCCCCGACGTCGTGCGCCGGTTCCTCGACGACGCGCCGGTGCCCGGCGCGACCTGGCGGCTGGGCTGGGACACGCCGTCGCCGGTGCCGGGCGTGTCGCACGCCGGAGACCGCTGGCCGCGCCGCGGCGCCGTCGGCCACACCGGCTTCACCGGCACCTCGCTGTGGCTCGATCTACCGCGCCGCCGCTGGGTCGCCCTGCTCACCAACCGCGTGCACCCGACTCGCCAGGGCACCGCCGAGGCGATCAAGGCGCTGCGCCGCTCGCTCGGCGACGCCGCCGTCGCCCTGCTCGACGCGTGACCATCGCCGCGGCGATCACTGGACGGCGACGGTGAGCCGCGGACCCGCTGTGCTCCCCAGCTCGGCGGTCGAGCCGTGCTCGAACGGGATCGACGACGAGCTGCGGAACTCGCCCGTCGGGCCACGGACCTCCCAGTGGATCGTCAGGTGGGCGTCGCGCGTGGCGCAGGCATTGATCTCGACCTGCTGGTCCGCGAGCTTGTGGCTCGCCGACGCACAGCGTTCCTCCGGAGACACCATGACATCGAAGCTGCGAGTCAGGCCATCGCCTTGCACCGAGAACCGGATCTTACTCGGCACCGCGCGCGGCGGCGGTGCCGAGTCGGCGAGCGCCGGGGTGCAGAAGGCCAGGAGCACGAAGGTGAACGCTGCGAGAGTGGTCATGGCTCGACACCGCGAGCAAGCAGCGCGCCACGGCGCGCCGCGAACACTCGTGAAGGTCGGCCGGTCAGCAGATCTCGAATCAAGCCGCGAGAATCACGGGCGCGCGGCGCGCCCGTGATTCTGAGCCGCCGCGCGTCGCGACTGCCACGCGAGCGCCGATCCGGCCACTCGGTCCTGGGGTGAACGCGCGGGCGCTGCCAGATCGTCATACGCTGCGAGCGACTGCATCGCCGCGCGGCGTGCCGCACTGGGCATTGCGCGACAGGCTGGTCCGGCCCCGCAACGAGCTGCCAGCGCAGCAACGAGCTGCCGGCACCGCAACGATCTGCCGGCCCCCGCAACGATCTGCCGGCCCCCGCAACGAGCGAGCTGCCGGCACCGCAACGAGCGACCGGCACCTGCAACGAGCTGCCGACCCCGCAACGAGCGACCGACGCCAGCAACGAACCCCGTCAGCAAGGGGATGCGGCGACAGTCGATCTCGGCGGTCGCTTCCGTGTGATAGCCACGGTGGTACCAGAAGAACCCGAGACCGATCAGAGCGACGAGCACACCCGACACGCCGATGCGCATGGCACCGCGTCGGCGAGCTTGTCGCTCGAGTTCGCGAAACTCGCTGTCCACACTGCCACTGTACCCAATCAGGAGAATCACCGCTAAAAGGCGACGTGCTCGCCGCGTCCTGATGCTGCTCGAGCAGCTTCTTCATGTGATCCACGATCGACGGCCGGGTCGTCAGCAAGTTCGACCGCCCGTCGGGATGGACGCGGGTATCGTAAAGCTCGTCGACGCTCGACCACCTGTGGACCGCGCAGCTCCGCGCGTTGTGCGGCCCGCTCGACCACGCCGCGCAGCTTCGGGATCGACGCCGCGGTCGTGACGAGGATCTCTCACTCGCCGTCATCGAAGCCCCACAGCCGATTCTTGCTTCGTGCCATGGCGCGGTGCCCTCACTGCTGCCGCTGCTTGGGAGCCGACGCCGGCCCGGTGCACCGGGTGATGTGGCACTGGGAGCTGATCACCGCGCCCCGCTCACCATCGATGTCGAGCTGGAACGTCATGGTCGCGTTGCAGTCGCGCATCGCATTGTACGCGGCGGCGGCGCGCGTCTGGCCCGAGCCGAGCTCGTAGATGTCCTTCGTGCCCCACACGTCCGGCGCACTGCCGTCCATGTCGTGGCCATACGAGGAGGCTCCCTCGGCGGTGCACAGCCACTGCGACGGCGCCAGCTGATCCGCGAGTGCCGGGCACGACATCTTCGCCTGCGCGAGGGCCTTCGCGCGTTTCTCGGGAATCTCCTCGACCCGCTGGTCACCACACATCTTCATGCACACGTCGTACGAGAAGATCTTGCAGCCCGATACCCGGCGGCAGACCTTCGAGCAGGTCGCGCCGGGGCCTGCGTAGCTCGTCGTCGTGAGCGTGATCAGGGCGAGAAATGTGATCAGGAGAACGCGCATGGTTCCCAGAATGAATCACCCCACGCGTGGAGGCAACGACACGGCGACTACACCGCTGCGCTGGACGAACGCCATGGATTGAATAGCTCGGGCGGCGGCGGGGCCAGGCACTGCGGACCATCGTGATCGGCTTTGTTGACCCAGGTCGAGACCGGATCGCGGGTCCAGCCGGCAAGTCGGCTGCTTCCAGCAGCTTGTGGGCAGAGTCGACCGATGGATCCAGCCAGGCCGCCCACGCGTCGGGCGCCAGCACGATCGGCATGCGATCGTGGATCGGCCGGACCAGCTCGGCGGCGCGCGTGGTGATGATGGTCACGCTGAGCAGCGCATCGCTGCGCCCGTCGTGCGCGCGGGCCCACAGGCCGGCGAACGCGGCGAGGCCGTGGTTGGCAACGAGCTGCCGGTGACAACGAGGCCTCGCGCGCTGCGCGGTCATCACCGGTGGCCAGCGGTTCGTTGACGCGCGTGTCTCGGCGAGGCGCCGCGTACCCGCGCTGCTACCTGCGGCCGTTCCGGCGCCGGGTCGGCTTGGCTTCCGGCCGGGCGTCGGCGCCGGGCGAGCCGAACATGCCATCGACGCCGCGCTGCGAGCACGCCCAGATCGAGATCAGGATCGCGAGGTCGGCCAGCGCGCGCCGGGTCATCGACGCCGGGATCACGAGGCCGTAGGTCTCCGACACGAAGCGCATGTCGCGCAGCACGCGGCCGACCTCGTCGCGGCTGATGTCGCCGTGCCAGTACACCACGCGGGTCAGCAGCAGCTCCTGGTGGCGGCGGAGGAACTCGCCCATCGACAGCGGCTCGGCGATCCGCACCGACGGCGGCTTGCAGATCTCGAGCAGATCCTCGAGGTACTCGTTCCAGTGGTGGGCGAGCCGGCGGTTCTCCGGCCGGCGCAGGAACTTCACGCGCTCGACCGAGAAGTCGGCCTTGACCGTGGTGCGGAACCGCGGCGACACCGCCATCATGTCGTAGAGCGTCGGCGGGTGGTCCTTGACGTAGTCGGTGTCGTGGTAGCGCCACCAGTTGCGCAGCTGCGGCCAGGTCCTGACCGAGAGCAGCGGGTCGTCGGTCGAGTCGACCACGACGAACCGGCGATCCTCGGCGCGCAGCACGGTGATCCAGTGCGACCACTCGTCCACGCACAACAGCACCGGGGTCTGCTCGCGCAGGTACTTCACCAGGACCTTGCGCGCCTGCTCGGCGTCGGCGCGGCGCTCGAGCACCAGGTCGCACTCGAACGCGCGCGCCGCGCGCGCGAGCTGGATCTCGTTGGTCCCGGACCACCAGTGGGTCCGCGCGGTGGTCGAGATCTGGTTGACGTCGACCATGCGGCCGAGCGCGAGCAGGGCATGCTTGAGCGCGAACGGACCACACGTCCATTCGTTCGGTTGGGGGTAGAACCCCGGTCCAATGAGCCCCTCGGCCACGGCCCACTCTAGCACTGCCGCGCTGCGTTGCTGCGGCTTCCCGCCCCCAGTCGCCGGCTCTTGTTAATATATTTCAGATAGTTACTTCGGTTGGCGGCCACTGCCAGCGGCGTCCGACCAGGACCGACTCCCGGGGATGCGCCTCGATCATTCCGCACCACCGGGCCAGCGCGCGGGCGTGGGCCGAGCCGTCGTGGGCGCGCCGGATCGCCTCGACCAGGAAGCTGCGTTGGCGCTCGAAGTGCTCCGGCGTCCACGCGATGTCCGACACGTCGAAGCTGGTGTTGCGCGACGCTGCGCAGCGCTCGAGCCAGGTCACCAGCTCGTGCTCCCAGCGCGCCTGCGCCAGGGGCCCCGCGGCGGTGGCGACCTCGCGCAGCAGCTCGCCGGCGACCTCGCGCGACACGAGCAGCTCGGCGCTCGGCCCGAGGCGGCGGTTGGAGAACACGACCATGGATCCCAGAGTAGGCACGCCCCTCTGACAGTTGCGTGACGACGGCGTGCCCAGGCTGCGACCCGGTGTCCGCGGTCCGGACAGTGTGCCGCCCCGGCACGGGGTTGGTGTCGTCGAATGGCTGACGGTCACGCTCGCCTTACGATCGCCAAAGGGCCGAAAATCCACCGGGAATGCAAACATGGCAATCGCGCTGTCCGCCGCTGACGCGCTTGCGACCAACGTCCGACCTCCGGACATTGCCGCCGCAGCAGCGGATCCGGATCCGAGTTTCCTCGACCCGCCGGCTCGGAGCTGTGGCCACCTCACCACGCTGACGCCGACGCCGACGCCGACGCCGACACCGACGCCCACGCCGACGCCGACGCCGACGCCGACACCGACGCCGACGCCGACACTGACGCCGACGCCGACGCCGACGCCGACACCGACGCCGACACCGACGCCGACACCGACGCCGACACCGACACCGACGCCGACGCCGACGCCGACGCCCACGCCGACGGGTCCTCGACGGGTCCTCGACGACGTACTCGACACGTTCTCGACGACGTCCTTGACGCGGGAGCGGCCATGCCGCAGGTCCAGGGGTGACAGCGTGACCTGCGCCACCGTAGCCACGCGCTCGACCGCCGCGCGTTGAACCGGTCATGCTCGATCGCTCTGCCGGCCGCCGCACGCCGGATCCTACGGTATCTCCAGAGGTTACGAGATCGACGACGATCGTCGGTCACGAGATCGCCGCGCCGGCGCACGTGGGGGCCGACATGCACGCTCGCGCTGCTCTGGCGGCCACGACGCTCGATGGTTCCACCCCGGACGACGTGGCGCTCCAGGGCTTCGCCACCGAGAGCCTCACGGCCGACGACGTGGCCCTCCAGGGCTCCGCCACCGAGAGCCTCGCGGACCACGTGGCCCTCCAGGGCTCCGCCACCGAGAGCCTCACGGCCGACCACGTGGCGCCCCAGGGCTTCGCCACCGAGAGCCTCACGGCCGACCACGTGGCCCTCCAGGGCTCCGCCACCGAGAGCCTCGCGGACGACGTGGCGCTCCAGGGCTGCGCCACCGAGA
>Ga0307515_10015459_pt1 | contig 14057 bp, 17 predicted proteins | sample 17_EM_MG_FD_194513 | JGI IMG/M metagenome (GOLD analysis project Ga0307515, IMG submission 194513) | Populus trichocarpa ectomycorrhiza microbial communities from riparian zone in the Pacific Northwest, United States - 17_EM | ecosystem: Host-associated > Plants > Roots > Unclassified | place...
TATCAGACAGTCGTTATGATACCCAAGCAAGAGCACAACGAGCGGGGATAAGGTGCAGTCTGAACACGAGGAGTGATCAGGCACGTTAAATAGCACTGGTAAGCACGCAGGCTCACTGTACAAGCCAAAAGGTGTGCGTCATTGACTAATCAACTACATGCGGCCTGGTGTTCAATGTGGGTGTGTGCATATCATAAAACCTGTCTTCACCAAAAAACGGTCCGCCGGGAGTAACGATTCCAAAGTTGTTCGGAGTGGCAATCAACAAAGGGCGCGATCCAGAGGGCTGGATCGAAATGGTAAATTGTTTTCCCGTTCTCGCGGATGGAGAGGCAATGCTCCCAAGCCCCACTCCGACACAGATTCGTTGGTCGAGAATGAATCTTGCATTATCAAAAACAAAGAGAACTCCATCGATGATACAAAAGTGGGCTCGTGGTCATGGAGAGACGACGAAGATAATGTTACCGTTACACAGACGCGTAAGCCCGTGCAAGAGAAACACGAACTTGATCATTCTAATCCCTGAAAAAGGAGGTCATCAATTGCGGGACCTGCAATCACGAGCCCACCCACCCGACTTTCGGAGGGTCACCTCAGCTTCTCACTCCCCTATGTCGCTGGAATAACCGCGTTCGCGGATTAATCGATCATATCCTCCATGTATAATGCGAAGCTGAGGTCCTCGGAGTAGTCAAGGGGTTATAGAACACCCCCGAGGCTGGATCCTGAGTGTTAGGAAGTGTAGGCGGAGTAGGCTGTATAAAGGACGAACACCAGGCAGATGTGGATGGAAAATAGGACGCCGTACTTGGAGCCACTGTAATGGTTGAGTGTTACTGCGGGATAGCTCCATACCTCATTCGGTATTTGAGCAAGTGCTCGACACGGTCGATCGAGGATCGGGCTGAGGACCTGGTTTGACCCGCGGTGCCACACAGGCCACCTACGGGCACCCGCTGGTAGCCGAGATTCTGTGCCGATTTCAGCTGGTCGGTGTTGGTCCCCGGACCGCTTCTCTCCAGGCTGTTTCCAGAAGATTACCCACTCGGTGCACGGGAGTTCATCGAACGGGGTGGGTCCTAGTGGGTCCCAAGCGCACTTTCCTTGTCTCTCACGCGGGACCCGCGTGCGCCAGATGATACTCAGATTTTGGGAACAAGGGCCGCCGGGGTTGTGATAGGAACCATATCTGAGATAAGAGGTTTTCTGCAATTAAAAGGCAAGATCCAGGGACCTTGTACCTTGAAGGATCAGAGAGCTCATTAGGAACAACTTTGGATCTTTTGAATCTGACGGACCGACCGATTCAGACAATGTATTTGGACATTGGGGGGTCTTGAATTATTTCCGTTCCCGACTTTTTGATGCCCGTCGGGCCGAAGCCAGCCCGTTGTATATAGGCAACCCTCCCCGCCTTACGTGATACTTATTGATGATGAACTGTGTCACTCGCTTTACCACAACCCAGCCTGCCGAAATACGGCAGATCCCACCGGAGTTTCTGCATCAGTCTTGCTCCCAGACGATGTACCCGCAAAGGTTCCACATGGTATGGAACCGACGCCGCGCAAGTCTGGGCGGGCGGTCCGATCAGTTCGCGGATCTGCATTGTAACAGGTGTCAGGGACGTGGTGTGAACAACAAGGGAAGGCATGTCAATGGCGGATTCACACGTTGATCACGACCGCAACTCCTCTCTCAGTTCTACTCAGGTTTACTCAGCCAGCGATCTAACCGACGCTGTTAAGATGTCCTCCAGAGGCTTTTGATCAGACCCTACGCATACCCTCGGCTGTTAGGACCCTGGCCGGTCGGCTGCGCACCGATTCGTACCTCCGTTCGTTATTGTGAGTTCGGGCACCAATATCCAATGACCGACTGACCATCGTCCGCTCGTAACTTATTCAAAAGCTTGCATCTCAATAGTTTGTTCCTCTTCTGTCCTTTGCTATCTCCCCACTCTCTCGCGCTGGCTCTCGCTTTCCTCTCCTCCCTGGTTCATGCTTCCCCAGTGCTGCGCTGCGATGCCTCAAAGGTTCGGAACTCACCTCAAAGGCGTTCTGGTGGCGTGTGTTGGATTCTTGGCCAGCTCCCTGGGCGTGTTCGTCGTGCGTTACCTCCCCATTTCTTCTACTCACTCCAGGCTCAGATCCTTCCGGTTTCCAGAGCATACTCAGTGTCATCGTCTCACCGCTATTCTCCCTACTCTCGACCCCGAAGCCCATCTTCATCGGAGGGGGGAAGACGGGTCCTACTCCGAGACTCCAACATCCATCCCGGAAAATCCGTCCCCCCCATATCCGTCGGCGATCATTTGACAAACCTTCATCCCACACATCAAACACACTCTCTAGCGACGGTACAACCCCTTCCATTTATTCTAACCGAACCACCGGCAACGAGTCCCGAAGGACCCCATCCCCAGATGGAACGAGCCGCAATGACACCCATTATACCTCCGAATCTCCAGCCCCATCTCGGCCTCCGACCCCCAGGCTAATCTCAATGACCTCATCTCCGTCGCAGCCTCGTACACCAAGGAATGACCTCCGGATTTACCTGGGAATGCGCAAACGGTCAACGCCCCTGGGTGAGCCCACTCCCGAAGAACCCACCTCCACCGCCAGCAATTCCGAGCTTGGTCTCGATAATGATCCATACGAGCAACAGCTCGATCAAGCCGATATCATCATCTCTCCCCCGACCCCTTCTTCATCCGTTTTCTTGTCCTCGGCTCCGGGCCCGTCGGAAGTGCGATTTGATGACCTCAGCATGCCCGGTAAGCCGGCGGCAAGATTTGTCAAGAGTCACTCGAAGCGACACAGTCTGTCAATGGCATGTCCTCGTAAGTCATCACTTTATGGTCATCCGATCATTGTCTGTGGGAATAGTGACGAACACGGCCGGCAGGCAGACGGAGGTCGGGCAAACGGTCGTCAAATCCACCCACTCCCAAATCTTCATCACCTGCAACAACGCCCGTGGTCAAGTCGAAGTGGCACACCCCCACGTGCTCATCACAACGGAAAAAGCGAAAATCTTTACGAATCGAACCACCTCGCTGGAGCGCCTCATCTCCGGTACTTATCGAAAACGGAGATGACGTGGGTGCTGAAACAGCCCACGAGGAGCCTGTTAGCATCACTCGGCCCCCAATACACCAGCTACCAGCTACCCCCGCTCGTCAGGGTCCAGTTAGGACGCGCCCGTACGAAGCGCCTTATTTCTTCCCTACCCCAGGTAGCCTGGAAGCAATAGGTTACGTGGACAAGGTTCGTGAGGAACGAAGGTCAGCGCTCACCCATCCCGATGCCAAGCCTGCAAGAAACAAGAAGAACCTGAAGAGGTCAGGGTCCACCATTTCCAGCCTCGAAAAGGACAGGACCGCGGGTACTCCAAAACTCCACGGGGAAGGTAGCCAAGACCAGGCTAGCGAGGACAGTGGTAGAAAGCGACCGAAGAACTCTGAGAAGGGATCTGGGGACAGGAACACCAGTCCCTCTTCCTCCACTCCCTTCGACGAATTTGGCGTGCAAGCAGGAACTCCCAATAAACTTCGCAAATCGAGCACCCCGCCCCGGTTTTTACCCTCTTCTGATACTGCGCTGACACCGACCACGCCACCCCGCCCTCAGCCACGACGACAAGGGTCTCGAGGGATCATGCGGATACTTGGGAAACATTAGAACGACCTTTTCTCAGCCTCCCGATCTAGTCGCATCCCGGTCACTCATACCAGATGATCCAACTTTTACCCCAATATTTACACCGCATCATCCTCCAAAGCATCACATTCTCAAACCCGCTTTTCATCATGCTATCTTGTGAAATCGCGCTGTTTCTCAGCTTACCCCCTCCCGTCCCATCCAGCCTAATCCTTTTTCGGTTCGGTCTCCCACACCACTCGTTTGCTTGTTTTTTTATATCGCTGTCTCTGCGTCGACGTCTTGCCGGCGGATCAGGGCGACCCAGATACCTCCTCCCCCTCCCCCCTCCCCCGCCCATCTAACTAATCTCAGGTTTATCTCCGGGGCGTACCGTGTTGAGCATGCTGCATCTTTTTTTTTCTTTTTTCGTTCCCTCTATAACAGGTTCTCCGCGCATCATTTTATTGGTACAATACATACAAACGGTCACTACTCGCAATACAACGCACTGCACTTACACGTCCAGATGCCACACACCGCGCCGTGCGATGCAAAGTTATGGTCCGCTGGTGGTGGGATGTGATAATCCAGGGCGCGGTGTATCACACGGGTTCCCAGGGTTGCTCCTCCTATTGAAACGACCACGGAATCCAGGAACCGCTGAATTTGGAAAGTGTGCTGAAGACCTCGCGTATTACCGGGACTCGGTTATTCGGCGAGGAGTCAAGCCCGGCGGCCGCACTATATGGGTCAAAAACGCAGACCGTTCCTTCATCAATCCAAAGTTAGGATTTCCCACACTTGCTACGCCTCTCTATCCACAGGGACAAAGATGGGGCTAAACGAGGTCGGGGGCTCGCCACGAGCACTAAAGGAACCGAGGGTTTAACCTAATAGACCGGCAGCAATACAAACTTAGAAAGAACCTGGCATCGTGCTAGGCTGGTCGTATATTCTTATCGTTGATGGTACATAAGGAAATAGCAAGACAGGTCAAAGAGTACGAAATAAGGCTAGGATCAATGTAGGATACTACAAGAACGGTAAATGGATTAGAAATCCATGAGGCACAACGAGAACGCTTAAACTCACAAAGAGGCTTAGGCACCGAAACCGTAGAGGGTTCGGCCCGACCTTTTCAAGGCATAGACGACATCAAGAGCGGTGACGGTCTTGCGCTTTGCGTGCTCGGTGTAGGTAACAGAATCACGGATGACCTTGCGAGATAAAGACAGGTTAGGAATGGAACATGGCGCGGGCGGTTACGAATGACGACATACGTTCTCCAAGAAGATCTTGAGAACACCACGGGTCTCTTCGTAGATCAAACCAGAGATACGCTTGACACCACCACGACGAGCGAGACGACGGATAGCGGGCTTCGTGATACCTAAGGGATTAAAAGTCAGAACGCGCCTCTTAATGAAAAATCACGTCGCGACGCGGGTAGAAGTGGCACGTGGATACACGCCGGAAACATCGACGTTCACGCGATTTTTCGACTCACCCTGGATGTTATCACGCAGAATCTTACGGTGACGCTTGGCACCACCTTTCCCAAGACCCTAACGAGGCGAGTTCGCGGTAAGTCCAATGAACAGGCTCCGAGCGCAGAAAATCTCACCTTTCCACCTTTACCGCGGCCAGACATTGTTAGCTAGTTGAACTTGGGAAGTGTGTTTGGTTTGGTGGAAGTGTAGATGGTGGTGGTCAGAGAGCAAGAGCGGGCTGCTCGTTACCGCATGCGGTTCATATATATAGAAGGAAATCGTCACGTGACTAGATGGCCCTGGCCGCTTGAGTCAAGATCAAAAAATACCTGGGCCGTGCCCACCTCCACCGCCGTCCGTTGGGTTTTGAACCGAGGGCGTTGCGATCATCGCTCATGGCAAAACCGCCGAGCTTCCTTACCGCGATCTTTGGGGAGGATACCAAGATCAAACAGGAACGTCCCAAGGTTACGTTGACGTTTGCGCAGTCTCTGGATGCCAAGATAGCGGGACTTGGCGGGAAGCAATTGGTATTGAGTGGTAGAGAGAGTATGGTAATGACACATTGGTGAGCCAGATACTCTTGGAAAGGTAGCCGACTGGGCCGGGAATGATAGCACCTAACCCCGTTGCGGCATCGATTTAGGATGCGAACAATGCATGATGGGATCCTTGTTGGAGTCGGGACAGCGCTGAACGATGATCCACAATTGAACGGTAAGCAAACGAGCTATACCCATCAGCACTTGGTGCGGAACGTTTACCACACGAGGCATGGGTGTACAGCACGGCATCTGCCTGCTGGAGTGCCACATTCGCTCCCGACGCCGATTGTGATGGATCGAAGGTGTCGGCTTGCAGTTGATTGCAAGCTGATCAAAAACTATGCAGAGGGCAGAGGGAAACAGCCCTGGGTGGTTTACTCCAAGACAGAGGATGGTGGGGTTTTGGAGAGGAAAGAGAGACTGGAATCTGCGGGGGCGAGGGTAATCGAAAGCGAAGATAACGGTCAGCGGCCGCGCTGATGTCAAGTATGACGAAGATGGCTGATGAACTTTCCCAGAGGTGTCTGGAGTGCTGCACACGCTACGCTCACTTGGTATCCGGACTCTGATGATCGAAGGTGGTGCCGAGATCATTGACTCGTTCGCACGGAGTGGCCTGGTGGATCGCCTGGTTGTGACCGTTGCTCCCGTCCTCGTTGGTCCTCATGGGATTGGATACACGCTCGACCCGGCGTCTCTCGCCAGACTATCGTTCCAAGCAACCGAGCACGTTGGCGTCGATCACGTAATCAGCTTTCTATCTAAATAGTCGAATTTTCCCTGCCGCTGATCTTCCCGTCTTTCCGGCATCTTTCCTCCCGTCCCTCAACCGCAGCCATGAGCGACCGACAGAGAGGATGGCAGAGGCGCAAGTTATATAAGCCTCCACCTATCTCTAGTTCGTCGCCCTTCCACCAAAATCCCCTCCTCAACGACGAAGTCGCTTCCTCGACCGACCTCGCGAGGATCATCGCATACATGAACCAGATCCATCGCCCCAGCACCCCGCCCTCTGACGACTCAAGAAAGCACGTTCTCTCTCAGCCTTTTATCGTCTCTCCGTCTCCAGAACAGATTCAATTCACCCTCAACCCTGCTGTGCTTACCGTAGCCCCCTGCCAACCGCCTGTCCCGCCTCTTTACCCCGCAACTTTGGATGGATACACAGGGTACGGCTATGGGGTGCAGAACGCCTTGTACGATTCATACATGAGGACAGCCGTCGACCCCATCCACGTGTTTGACGCCCCCCTCTCATGCCCGAACAGCCATTCATCTGCCGAGTCATCTACCATGGCACGTTCCCCCACAAACCTCCACTCACGATCGAAAAAGTCCGTATCTAGGTCCGCCTCTACTTCCCATATCATCCGTCGCTGGAGCATGTTACACGTGCCCGACGAGACCCTTGCTGTCGAGTTGGAACAACTTCGGCGTATCACCAGAATACGGCAGCGTAAAGAGTCCGACAAGGCCAGGTCCTCCTTCACGCGTTGCAACACGTTGGATCAACTAAGCGCCTCCCCCTCGGGCGCTGTCCCGGATCGAATTCGCTTTCCCACCAAAGAGGACTACTTCACCCACGATCCAGCCCGCGCAGATGCCACCCTCTCCGGCGCCTTTGTCTATGGGGGACCCGACCTGCGTCAAAAGTTTTGGCTAGCCGATGACGATGATGATGAAGCTCGATCCGATGAGGACGACTTCTCCGATGCGTCGGATGACGACTCTGACACCCCAGAAGACGATCCTCAAACGCCGCCAGATATCGAGGTCCATCAGGAGCAGGCCTGGAAGGTCGCACGGAAAGCTCTCTTCTGCTGCCGAGAACTTGTCCGGACAGAAAAGGCATATTTCTCCAAACTTGTGCAATTGAAAGACGGCCAGGTAATTCTTTTTGTTCATTTTTATTCAATTTGTCTGACCTTTCGATTCGATGCGAAGACTCTGACACCACCACCATCTCTACTTACGTCATATCTCCCTGCTCTCATCCTCGCTTCCAATACACTCCTGGAGCACTGTTCCCAGGACCCAACCGCCTATGGAATCAGCACCGCTTTCCTCGAATCTTCTGCCCAGTTGGAACACGCGCTCGTCGCATACTGCGGCATCATTGGTGATATCTTCTCCACCAAACGCGCCAGTGGACGAAAACTGGTGAGGAGTCCGAGGACTTCTGGTGCCGCGGATGAATCAAAGCGGGTCACGCCATCTGACGACAATGATGTTTCACGGAACCTTAGCCGCAAGAGTTTGAATTCATCATCTCTACAACTCTCCTTCTTTGGTTTTTCCGACAGGCGGAAGACGATACCACAGATGAGCAAATCGAGTTTCGACGTCTCGGGGCCGTTCGCGGTCGTGGAAGCCCCCCCTCTGCCTGCACCCCCTCCTCCCACCGAGAGCGAGTCGTCACAGGAGCCCAAGACCACTATTGGACGCTCTTTCAGTCTCTTCAGACGGAAGACTTCTAGCCAGATGAGTTCTCCCGTCCAAGTGACTTCCAAGTCAATGAAAGCTTCTTGGCGCCGGTTTCGTTCTTCGAGCAAAACTTCGGTTCAGAGCCCGATCAATTCAAACGAAGCTACCGAATCCCCGCCGCTGCAGGTTGACCGGGTGCCACCTCGACCGACGAGACCTGTTCCGCCCGTTCCTCAGGAAACCCCGTCTACCTCCGAGCTAGGCGAACTCAACCAAACCACACGTACTCTCCGGCGGCGTAACCGAAGCGCTTCATTACAGGTGGCCCCTACAGAGTCTCCGCCGTCGACTGGCTGGAATACGCCTAACCCCATGAAGAGGGGAGGTATGAGCCTTGATATGAACCACGTTATTGGGAACTTCGAATCTTCGACCCGTTCCAGTCACAATCTTCTCTTCGGCACGGGGGGAAGACGGGAGAGAATTCCAACTGTCAGGGATTTGGCGATCTTGCCGACTCAGAGGGTGATGAGATATGTCCTGCTGTTCAAAGGTTCGTAAACGCCTTTCATTTCCGCGGATCCGGTTTATGCTTACCCCGTATGGTTTTTTATCGTCTAGATCTTTTGGACTACACCCCAGAGGATGTCCCCACTCGACCCTTGATTACCCAAGCCCTTGATGAAGCCCTCCGAATTGCCGAGAAGTGTGATAGAGCTCAAGGGAATGCCGCTTTCCTGAGGAGGGCGTGATAGATACCTCGATTTTTCGCCCATTCCCGTGTCACCCTTTTCTTACCGACATCCTTTCGAGTTTCCTCCCCATCCCCGATACCCAAAACACCCACCCGACGATAAAAATGAATGACACATCACTTGTACACCACATCACACAACTATATCCCATACTCCACGCATGCGACGCAAAACCCAAAACATTGGCACGACAGATAGATGTCTCTTTCTTACCTTTGCCCAACACCCCACACTCCCCTTCTTTGCTTATCACCATGCCTTCCTTTCCGAAGATGCCTTCGAACGTGTGTACACCATTTTATCCTCTTTTTCGGTACGTTCTTGTCCTCTCTACCCGTTATGTGCCCGCTTCTCCCCCTGCTTGTGTAAAAGTATATCGTTGAACGATGCTCACTCACCCTGCATGTCCCTGCCGAAGCCACTTATCCTGTCTGCAGTGTATTTTATGAATAATGTACCACATTATCTCCGCCTTCTTCCCACCCCCGGCATCTTTATCATACTCGCTCTTTCCCCATATTTTATTCGTAATTCCTACTGAGTTATTGCTCCCCACCGACCAGACTCGAAGCTTGAACCGGCATAGTGCAAACGTTTATCTGAAAATAGGGACCAGGTCCGTCGACAGCCGACCTCAGACCGATCCAACCGAGCGCTCGGGTATAGTCCCCGGTATATACTAAGCTCAAGGTGAACGTTAATATTGGCTCCGGGAAATCGCCCGCACGAGGGTGTGTCCGTTCAATCACTTGGGTGCCGGAATCTGTCCGACGTCTGAATTTGATTCCCATTTCAGCGGCTGTAACGCACGTTCCCCGAGGTTTCGGATAACACGGTGGTTGCGTGCGTGGAGCCCAGTCGACGTCCCTTTCGCTTGGTTATATCGTTACCCGACGTGCGGGGGCGAAACAAGGACGGAGTACCCGGCGAAAACTGTCAACTGCAGGCCTGGGCAAGGGCGAGATCAGAGCACCGCGCTGAACCAGGCAGGTTGTGTCATCTCCGAAATGAGGTGAATGCGGAACGTCCGAACCTTATGATCAGTGGGGTAGCATTGAATTGAAAAAAAAATTATATCATGTACAGCCAACGAGGCCACATTCTTTGGAGATTACGGGCTCGTCGCACGAACGGTGTTTTGCTGGACAACCCACCCTAGACAGGGTGTACCGGTGTGACTAGTAAAGCTTTCTGGACACTCCCCGAGACAGCAGAAGGATTGCGGACTGAATGTTTGAATGGTACGGTGAGGATTGTGGGGTCCCAATTATCCACGCTGCAAGGGTTCATTTCGGGGTAAGTTGAAGGGTTCTCTTACTATCCCACTCTCTTTGATGCGACACGCCGTCGGTACTTATCACTCACCCCACTCTCTAGTCTTCACCAACTGGAGTGACCGAGCCGCGAGGCTCGACCCCGAGCTCTGAGAATTGCGACATCCATATCCGCGGATCGAACCCGATCGGCCCGTCTGTCAGCATATTTTCTTTCAAGCATGGAAGCCAGGAAAGAGCCGTTGTCCGTAAACCGCTCCGAGTCGCGAAACCGAGGCAAGCACCACGTTTAGGTCTAACGAACACGAGGCTTCCCGGCGTATCACCGCTGCCTGAGCTCTGTCCTAGATCATTGCCGTCCCCGTACCACAAAGTTAACCAAAGATCAACACATCCAAAATTTAACACTTAGAGTCTCAGCTCAGCCTTGAGGAGGATCGTCGGGGCGGGGTTCCGGGGTCACGGTCACCCATCTCTCAGAGTTTCTGAGATGAATGGGATCGACGATTGCGCAGACGGTTAGCCGTATCTGTGCCTGCCGCAATACCCACGGTTTCAGGCTATACGAACAATTGAAGGCACCTCAAACGCCACACTTGACGCGCATGCCTCCGGGATTCACAAAGTCCCTGTGAACTGGTTTGATCAAGATGGTAAGAAATATGTAAAGTTAGGTGACCCATTTTCTTGGAGAGGCGCGTCTGCAGCAACTCACCAGGGGCTACCAAGCGAACTTTGAGGCTGATACTTATCCGCGGATCCAGTTGGTAGCCGGAGTCGCAACCGCCGGGATGACGCATGTAAAATTCCCTATCAAATCGGTCGAAACTATCGAGTTATTTCCGTGTTATGAAACGAGGGGGAGGCGTGCGCGTGGGTTAGATCTTCGTTCTCATCCTCCCTAGGCGGTGAGCCCGTCACGGTGTGGAGTGTGCAATGGGCAAGGTGAATGACCTTGTATGCATCAAGACCCCTGCAACCATCTAGTAACAAAAACGCATACATGAGTCGAATTCCCGTCACTACTCTTACCTGGTTCGGTCGGTGCGGCTTCGATGAGGTTTGATGCAGAGCGCGCGCGGGTGAGCCCGAGGGCATTCGATCGCACCCAAGTCCGGATCCGTCACTTGAGCAAACTCGTGGAGGACACTTATTTCGTGCTTTTCTCACCTTATTCGAACCTTTTCATCGATTATTTATCATTATATAACGTAGGTCCGGAAACAGGACAATGTCGAGGGATCTAAATGGTGGGCCGTCACATGAGAGGGATAAGTAAATAATATGGTGCCGCTCCTTCTGATGCACGTTCTCACACAAGCTGCATATAGTTCATTATGAAGCCGGTTCCCTACTTGGAAACCTCAAGACCGTCTTCCTTTGGCATATCTGGCAGCGGTTCTACGGCACCGCATTTTATTCCCTCCACAGCCTCAGGACGTAAAAAATCCATTATGTATGTCTGCGCATATGCCATAAATCGCCAAGGGCCGAGAAGCGGCATACACTAATTATCTCCTCCCCCTTCGCATTTCACTGACCTGGAACTTCTACTTGAGGTTTGGTCCCCAATCTGCGGCGCGGGTAAACCTATCAGCACGTTCCTCGGAAGTGCGTTTTTCCGGGCAGAACGTGCAAGGAATTCAAGTTGTGGAGTTTCTTGGTGAGCCTCGAACGTGGTCATATAAACTGCGTGTACAGGAAGGGAAGCAAGCCTCCAACCGAGGTGCGGTTTGGGACGCCACACTGGTCGCGAGGTGCGATTCGCATCTATCAGTGGCCGCGATCTCGGCCAGTCAAGAAGACGTACTCTGTTCGGGTGTCTCGTCCGCGGCGCATGAGCCCGGAGGGTGGTCACGGTGGGTACCCACGCTAAGCAGTGAAATCGTAAACAAGAAGCCGATGTGTAAGAGGCCCCCGAATTTCAAGGTGATACTGAAAATTACAACAAGTCGCGCCCACGGGCACCGTACCGGACGCTTACGAGTTTCACATCAGACACCGTGTAGGTCTCGACAAGAAGCCAAGCGGAAGAGATAAGATAGCAACCAGCGAAGATCCATATTAAAACCCGATTCACCCCACGTCATGGTTGGCCGCCAGCTGAGCCGGTGTGATCATTATTATTGATCATGGGGTGGCAGCGTCTCGTACTCTCGCTAGGGTGAGCTAACGATTAGGCCGTTCAAAATTGGGCCAACTTACCTTGACCAACCTAATAAGAGATATCCATGGTTGGATGGTCTAGTAGATGAAGGTTCCCCTTGTGCGAATTTTATGGTACATGGACGTGTCAGCGTCGGACCAGTTACCCCAATGAAAGACCTTTGATCCCATACGGGCTGACCTATTCAAACCTCGAAGAATTCACGGGAGAGGTGCGACGCACGGTGTAGTCCGGGATGATCAAGAGCTGGTTGCATGGCCTTAACCTCTAGACCGTTCTACGCGTAAGAGTTGCCGCTCGATCGCATTAGTGTGACACTCCGTGCTACTACATGGAGTGAATCGCTTGGTAGAGGTCGCCATGCCGAAGATACAGTGTCCGTACCTCGGTCATGCAGTGACAAAGAGCCGTTTTGGTACGCCACTAGACGATGTCGTGGATGCGTGGACAAAGGCATGGCGTAGGACCGTGGCGGACACTTGGACCCTGGGCGCTTGAGCGACCAGGCAGCGACGGAGATCCGTAAGGCGGGGGCGGCTCGAGCGGAAACGACCTTCTTCACTCTCTCGAAGGTCCTAAGAGGTCCTAAGACGTGCTCAAAACAAATGATGGGTGGTTAGGTAGCGGAGGGCCCGAGGGCCTCGTGGCATGGCAGGTGTAGTGCAGCCGACTGTTGCTTTGGCCTGGTTGCCCACGGCCACAAAAGGGACCCATAGAACGGTCTGCCATGGATCCTGCGGAATGTACCGTAGCCCATGAGTATAAAATCGGGCCCTTATGATGCACCGGTACCCACCACACATTATCCTCCGCAAAAATGACTTCGTTCCTCAGGATCAACTTCGACAATCGGTACCGCATCGACCTCAAACGTGTCGATCCGATGCGACCCATGGATCTGGGCGACGGCCCAGAAATGCTCGGGTTGGACGTTACAGCTCCGAGGGGCTGTTCCGAGACAACATGGAGCCCGCTCTTTGGAACTCGATCCCTCTACACCGGCTACCTCTATGACAGCGGGAGCAGTCCCCGGCCTGTTTTCATCAAGTGGGCGAGATCAAAGGAAAGGATGAGAGAGCTGGAGAGAGAGGGGGATTTTTACTGCTCGGCGCTGAGAAAGCTCCAGGGAGTTGTGGTCCCGAACTTCTATGGGTGTTATGCGGCCGTGGATTACAGGCTGCTTGGTGTTGGGTGCATGGTCCTCGAGAATGTGGACGAAGGGGACATCCTAAGCGACGAAATTGATGAGTAAGTGAAGAAAATATCCCAGGCTTCTCTGGACACCGAATACTGATTTTGAGCTCCTGACAGTCGCTCAAAGCTGGAAGCTGCATACCGCCTACACAAAGCCGGGATTCGTCATGGCGGATTCCACGACACGGAGACTTTCGTCGCGCACGGAGACAAGGTGTGCATCGTTGGCTTTTCAGAAGCCAAGGCGAGATGCGGTTGCGAAATGACCAGGGATTGGGTTATATTATGTCCGGAGATGATGTGGATGGAACAGCGGTTCGGAGACGGGGAGACTAGCAGCGTGCTCAAGGAGATTGGAGTACCTCCTGGGTGGAGGGTTTGTTTGTTTGAAGCTGTTAAGATGGCCGGAGGGAAACCATACAGGACAACCGTTCGCGGGCGCGCACTCTAGCCAGACTAGAAGACCTAAAACCGCCATACGTGTATCATAGGTGTTGTAGCGCAAGGAGTTTTATGTCCAGCACCCTGAAGTGCGTTGATCGCAGATCGAAACTGATC
>Ga0307515_10015460_pt1 | contig 14057 bp, 2 predicted proteins | sample 17_EM_MG_FD_194513 | JGI IMG/M metagenome (GOLD analysis project Ga0307515, IMG submission 194513) | Populus trichocarpa ectomycorrhiza microbial communities from riparian zone in the Pacific Northwest, United States - 17_EM | ecosystem: Host-associated > Plants > Roots > Unclassified | place...
CGGCTGGTATCGGCTCCCCTACTTACCCATTTTAACCTAGAACGGCCCTTAATGCTAGAAACTGATGCCTTAGACGGCATAATAGCTAGTGTTTTTTCCCAGAAGCAACCGGACGGAGAGTGGCACCCTATTATATACTATTTAAAGACTATAATAGATGCTAAGCTAAATTACCACATCCATAATAAAGAAATGCTGGCTATTATCTCTAGCTTTTAGCACTGGCGTGCATAGCTAGAGGGGACCCCTAAGCTGATTAAGGTAGTTTTAGATTATAAGGCCCTAGAATACTTTATAATAACTAAGGCCCTAACGGCCCAGTAGGCACGCTAGGCGGATACCCTATCTTAGTTTAACTTCTTAATTATATATAGACTAGGCGCTATAAACTGTGCGGACGCTCTTATAAGGCGCGAGCAAGACCTAAATAACTAGACGGCTGTGAAGATCTCACTATAAACCTAGACGCTACTATAACTAGAATACCTTAACCCCTAAATATAGGTAGAACTAAGCACGGACTCCTTAGGCGCCGAGATATATTCTATTAACTCCTCTAAACTTAACCTTATTAATAAACTACTACAGGCCAACTGAACGACCCCCTCTCTACAGGAATACCGTAAAAAGGCAAAGAACGTTACCAGCATATAGTCCCTTAAAAACGGACTACTTAAGCACCAGGAACGGCTAGTAGTAGCTAAGAAATAGAACTTATAAACCTGGCTTATTGCCAAAGCTTATGCCCAGGTCTCTACGGCCTACCCTAGAAAAAATAAGACCCATAAGATTATTAGTAACCGCTACTACTGGCCTGGAATAGTTATAGATATTGACCGTTATATACGGAACTGCGACAGCTGCCATAGATCTACAATTCCACGAGATAAGACCCTAGGACTATTAAAACCTCTCCCGATACCCGACCGCCCCTAGCAGCATATCTCTATAGACTTCCATAAGCTACCTATAGACCGCGACGGATATAATATGGTTATAATTTTAGTTAACCGCTTTAGCAAGCGCCCGTTCTCAATTCCCTATTATAAGAATATTAATGCCAAGAAGGCGGCCTGACTATATATCCACTACATCTACCGCATTTACAGACCACCAGATACTATTATATCCGATTATAGCCCGTAATTTATATTGGCCTTCTAGAACGAATTTACCCGGATCCTAGGTATTAGGTTAAAGCTCTCTATAGTATACCACCCCCAGACAGACAGCCAGACGGAGATTATAAATTAATATTTAGATTAGAGACTCCGGCCTTTTATTAACTACTTCTAAGATAACTAGGGCGAACTGCTACCCCTAATAGACTACGCCTAGGCGACCCTACCCCACGACTCTACGGGATTTGCACCTATTTAACTAGAAATAGGGTATTTACCCTAAATAAGCTTTAACTGGGATAGACTAAAAGGACCACAGACCGTACGCAAGAAACTATCTTATAAGGAAGCCTAGCAGTACGCCAAGCGCTTAGAAGAAGCCTAGACGGTAGCCCGTATAAATCTAAAAAAGGCCTAAAAATTAATAAAATAGCAGGCAAATAAATATAGGCGCGAACCCGACTTTACCGTAGGCGATATAGTCTAGGTTATAATAAAGAACTAGAAGACGGAACGGCCTAGCCGTAAGCTAGACTATTAGATGGCGGGACCGTATAAGGTCCTTAAGAAGATAGGTAACTTATACAAAGTAAAGCTCCCGGATTTAATTAAGGTTTACCCCGTTTTCTCGCCGGATAAGCTACAAAAAGCTATAAACAACCTATTGCCTAGACAAAAGAACGAACCTCCCCTACCGATTTAAGTCAATGGCGACAATAAATGGGAAATTAAAGAAGTACTAGCCTATAAACTAGTAAGGAAAACGCTAAAGTACCGCGTTAGTTAGAAAGGCTATAACCTAGATCCTACCTAGTACCCTACATAGAACTTTATTAGCAGTCCCTATAAGCTTTAAGAATTCTATAACCGCTACCCTAGTAAACCAGGACCCCTAAAGTACCTAGACGAGTAGATAGAGTGCTAGCATAGCGAAGACGATAAGCTACCGGAAGAATATAAAGATAAGAACGCCCTATAAGCATAATATGGACTATAAAGCCTAAGGGCAGGCTTTTGCGAAGGGGGGGGTAATGTTACGGCACTGGCAGAACTTGGCAGAACTTGGTTAGCAGAACTTGGTAAAACTTCGCGGTTACGTGACTAGAGGACCGCATAAAAGAACCCTACTTCAACCGGCGCTGCTCTTCTTCTCCTTTCCTTTCTCTAGCTTTAGATCCTCGTTTATAGACTACCAATCATATAGGCTTGCGCGTCCCTCTTGCCGTGCTTGTGCCTTAATTAACTAAGTCGCTAACATTTAGGTCAGAAGTATTACTAAACCTAGGGTCCTAAGTTAACATCCAAAACGCGTTAAACAACATCTTAAACTACCTACCTCTTAATAGCAAACCTACGAGATTCTACAAAACCGAAAACCCTACCTACCTTTAACCTATTATGGCGTTAACCTACCTAAAGAAGTATAAGGAAGACATTAACCCGAAAATATAGACTAAAGACATTAACCCTATAAACGCCGAGCAAAAGGACCTAAACGGATTCTTATTATACCATATAGTATACTACACAGACAGCGAATATAACAACACTATACTATGGTATTATATAAAGAAGGACTTTATTAGATAGATAAAGGAAATATAGGCTTTTACGAATAAGCTTATTATATAAAACTTCTATAACTTCCTTTAGGAGAATAGAGTATTTATCCCTATAGATGGAAGCGCTATTAGAGATAATATTTAGGAGTAAGTTATTAACGTAAAAGAAGAGCACAAATAGACTCTATAAGAGATTAAGCACCAACTACGCACTATAAAGAAGCTTAACTTATAATAAAACCTAAATAATACACTAATAGAGATACGTTTAAATTCTATTGCTCCAGGTACGAGTTCTTACATTCTATATCTATCGCTTCCATTATCTTCAGCTCCCTAAGATCCACTAATTTAACCCGTAACTTTAACTACTAAATAAGAGTAAGCGTAAGATACCCTTGCTTCGCAATTTAATAACCTTTAAACTCTATTATAGTAAGATTAGGTACTACGCCGTGTTATATTAAGATCTATATCTCTACTATAGCCTATAAAGCAATCCCCACCTTAATCTCTAATGCAATTTTAATGTGGCCTAACACCGCTTAAAGGCACTTTAAAAATGCTTATAGAGCTTACAAAGCTCTATTCGGACTAGGAGAAGAGGTTTAGCAGGGAACTATATAATATCCTTAATTTAAAGCTACGTATCTTTTATAACTATTGCTAAAAGGTTAGACTAGAACCTAACCAATATTATAATACCTATTCTATTATACTTAAGGGCCGCGCTAGTACCTTCTATTATAATCGTTTAGTAGGAAAAGGATATAATTTTAACCAAATAATATATAAGATAAGATACCACTTTAAAACAGAGGAGAATAAGCAGCAGTATATATCGGAGTAGAGAGAGACTACCTTTTTAAGAATTATTACGACAAACATAGATATCTCTTAACTTAATTATCTCTAAAAGCTCTTTAATTAACTTTAGATAATTTAGCGTAGTTTATCTAAATTATATTAAGAGGACTTTAGCCTACGCGATTAAATTATTAGCGTATACTAAGGTATTAAAGAATATAACCTTACTTTCTTTAATCCTGTAAATACTTATAAAGGAGTATATACTTAATTAAGATCCTCTATTAGCACCGCTTTATACTCTTAAGAAGTATAGTAATTTAATACTTAACCCTAACCTACTTTAATTAACCTGGCTAACTAATATAATTATAACTAGACCGACTAAATATATAGTAGCCGCGGTAGGGGATACGGCAGAGGGTATAATTAATATTAACTATAAGGTAATCGCGGAGGTCCTTATAAAGGTTCATTTTAAAGTAATTATTAAAAGAAGTGCTACGTTTATAAGAAGCCAAATTGCTAGTTAATTAGGTACCCCCTTAATAGATAAAAGGAGGTATATAATAAGTTTCGCCAGAGTACACAAAACGTCGGAAACTAAGAGGTTACTATAGCTTACTTCTAAAGCTTCTTAGTTTAATATAAAGGTGAAGAAGATCTTAAGGGTAAGGTTAACGAGGCCGAATAGCTCCTTATAGATATAGAAATTAAGGACTACTTTCCTAACCAATACTTTACTAAGTATAGTAAGGTAAATAGCACATAAACTATCGCTGTCCTTAATAACTAATCTACGCTTCATTCTCTTATAAAGTTAGATATCTTTAATAAGCTAAAGGAAAGTTCCGCGTTCTTCTTTAACAATAAATACTCGGCGAACGTCTTCTATAGTATTATGCTAGATACTAAAGCCGCAGGAGTATCTATAGTAGGAAAACCTTAAGTTTAAGCTCTTTAGTAGCTTAATAGCTCTATCTAAATTGACTAATTAACGGCAGGCTAATATATAATTCGCTTTAGCAAGGGTACTATAATCTCTCTTAGCATAATTAAGGTCTAAACCCCGTTAGGATAGATCACTTTTTATATTATTCCCGTAAACACCCTATCTATTTACTCGCTTGTAGAGATAGAGATATATTCTAAATATATTGTATTGGGGGGTGTAGGCCTAAGGAGAGGGTAATCATCTCAGCCTGCTGTATTAAATAGTAGGTTCCCTATTATCTTAAGCGGTAGTAAATAATTACATACTTATTGCCCCCCTTGGGCCTACCGCAAGCCTAAGAGGCTGCAAAATCTATTTATAGGGTGGAGGGTGGGAAAGCGAAAAGCTAAAAGGCTAATTGTGATAGATATTAATGTTGCTGTTTAAAGGAGGGAAGGCGTGACTTTGCTTTAAATAGACATTTTTATCTATTTACTCGCTTGTAGAGATAGAGATATATTCTAAATATATTATATTAGGGGGTGTAGGCCTAAGGAGAGGGTAATTATCTTAGCCTGCTATATTAATAATAATAATTTATTGCTTAACGTCCGATTCGGATCCCTATTGGGCCCACGCGGACTACTCCTTATATATATATGGGGAGAAAACTCTATTTAAGAAAACCCCGTAATCCATCTCCCCGCCTTATAGGACTCGCCTATAAGGCGCCTGCGAGGCGCCTGCGAGTCACCTGTGGTGCTCCTACTACCTTACTTTTTGACCTCCTTGGGAACCACTGCTGCCGTAATAAGCCTACGGACGCGCTAGTATTATAAACTTTACTCTACTGTTATAGAGTTATCAGGGGGCACCCGTTACTCGCCCCCCTGCCTTTTATTGCCATTTCCTTTGTAACCCAGAACTAGTTTAGTATATTTTGGCTAATAAGCCACTAGGTAACCGCCTTAAGGCCTTTTTGTATTAAGAGTAGTGTCTTATAGTTCTCTATGCCAGCTACTAAGAGCATTGCTTCTTGGTTAGTACGTAAGGGGCATAGTAGTATTACGTGCTTTGGTGTCTGTCTTAGCTAGCTACATTCGCATCTTAGGCTACCTACTAGGACACCTACCCAGTAGAGCCAGTCTTTTAGTCCTATTACTCCTGTTCTTAAGAGTGTTGCCATTATATTTTCTGCCTTTGTTAGGCCTTCTTAGAGCCCTAGAGTGTTTACCCCCTATAGCGTTAACTATGCTACGGCTTGGGTTCTTCTTGCCTTAGTTAACCTCTATACCTTCGACTCCCATACGCCTCTCCAGCGTTAGTTCAGCCAGTATTGCATTGCGGTAGTTGGTTTCCCAGCGTTCTTTTATGCTTTACTTTAGCTCTTTTCTCTCTCTTGCTGTTGTCCTTGCTAGCCTCTTACGCGTCTCCTTTCCTCCTTTATATGGGCCTGGGCCCTAGAGTAGCACCATTCTTCTTCTACTTTCTTTACCTATTTCTCTAATAGCCTGCTATATTAAATAGTAGGTTCCCTACTACCTTAAGCAGTGGTAAATAATTATACACTTATTGCCCTAAATAACGCGTACCGTTAGAACCTAGCGGTATAAGGCCTACGCCTAATAACTAATATAAAGGTAGAAATATATCTTATCTTTTTTGCGCCTGTAGGGTATCGTTAAAAGACCGTTTAGGTAACCTAGAACCTAGGTAATATTAAAGGCTGTTAATAACAAACCTAGCGGTATAAGGCCTGCGCCTAATAACCGATATAGGAGTAGGAATATATGTCGTCTCTTTGCGCCCGTAGGGCATCGTTAAAAACCGTTCGGGTAAATAATATTAAAGGCTATTAACAACGACGACGTAGAAAGGAGAAGGAAGCTAAAAAGCGTCAATTTAAAACCTATTAAAAAACCCTATAGGAAAAATTATCAGGAAAGACTACTTATTAACAGCTATAAATCGCGAAACTATTGTAAAACTGTTCGCGATTCTCTAAGGGCTGTGGAAAGACGCGAAACTTGTTCGCGATCCTCCAAGGGGTAAGACGTTTTATCGCGACGACAACACAGCGCCGTACGGCATAGCATTATTAAGGCTATAAAACGAATAAACAACAAAATCTCTATTAAATAAGCCTTATTTTAAAGCGAAAAGCTAAAAGGCTAATTGTGATAGATATTGATGTTGCTGTTCGGAGGAGGGAAGGCGTGACTTCGCTTTAAATAGACATTTTTATTTCTATTCTACATCCAAGATATAAATAAATTAGGCGTTAAGCTTAATAACCTTAAAAATATGCTTGTTTAGGGAAATAATCGGGTACCCGTTATACGCAAATAGGGTCACCCTTAGTTGCTCCTTTAACAGCTAGAAAGGAGCGTTGCTTAAAGCCACTTAACTAAGTTAGAGCTACATTAACTACACCGTTGTTTTAGCCACCTATCCATTTACTAACTACTTAGGGTTCTTTAGCGAGTAGGTTATAAAGTTAAGATTAAAATAATTAAGCATCTTATAAAGTACTGCTATTGCTACTAAATAAACTAGAAGTCCCCTAGCCGATTTAAGTTTACCCTTAAAGATAACTATAACTTTAACTTCTATATTATTATTAATATTATATATTTTAGCGGCAAGCTAGTACTCTAAGTTATTAACTCCTTAACCTTTTTCTAAGCCGTACGCTTTTTAAAAAATATATCAGCTAGGAACGCATAGGATACTCTTTAATTATACTAGATTAATGTCTACCTAGGACCCCCTAATTAAGTTATTTATAACATAGGAAGGAACTTCTTATCTATAGAGTTTTGGCAATAGGTAAAGGCAATAAAAATTAAGGTTAAGGAAGTCCCTATTAAGGTATATAATAGTATTAAAAAAGTAAAATAATATTAGACGCTATTACGCCAAGTATATAAGATTATTTCTTTAGAACTAGAGGGCGCTAGCAAAAAGCTTATCTTATAGATAGCTATTAAGGCTATTAATAATTCCGCTAGCCTAAATAGGCTTATACCTATATTACTAGTCTTTAGCGCCTACCCTTAGATAACTAATAATTCTTTACTATTTCTATCTATTATATAATAAGCTAAGGCTATTTATAAGGCAATAAAAGAGGTATAACGTATCTACGCTACGCGCTAGGTTAACGACGTATTAGAAATAAGAAATGGCCTAAATACCTTAACTACGCTTAATCTGCCACTCTAATCTAAGGTACGCGTATAGCGTAAAAAGGGAGGATGGTTAGGCCTATATAAACTTATTATAATTAACGGTTAAACTTATACTCTTTAAATGCCCCATAGACCTACTTAATTCTACTTAACCGTTATTAAGCCTTACTATAGGGATAATAGTTTTAAGCCTTTACAGGATACCCTAAAGGATACCCTAAAGGAGAACTACGATTAACGTGCTCTAGAAGGCAACTATAATTCTAATATAATTATAGCAGATATACCGTAACTATAACGCGATAGAGGTCGCCTAAAAGGATTACAAAATTACTAATATCTTATTAATTTTAAAGAGCAATTCGTTGCCGCCATTAAGAGTAGAGTTAAGTTATTAATAGCCTTTATAACAGCCAAAGAGAAGGTAGACTTTAGGCTCGCAAAATAACTCTAAAAGGAAGGTTATATTATAACTTTAGAAGCTCCTTTCTAAGTATCTAATAAGCAGGAGATCGATGGTCTTATTATAAGAGGAGTCTTTAGATTTAAGAAGTATAACCCTACTAAGTTTAATAGAGTTCGCATCTTTAAGTTAAGAATGGTTAATAAGATTAAGGGTAAAGCTACTAACGCCCTATTTAAGAAATTAAGGCTTATTATCTAAGGTTATAACAATAATAGTAAGGAGGTAATTTTTACGCAATCTCCTATAATTCAACGAGCTAGTTAGTAAGTTATTATTGCGCTAGCTCCCTCCTTAATAAAGAATAAAATAGCGGTCTATCTATAAGATATTACTTAGGCCTACACCTAATTAGAAACGCACCTTTAGCGCTTAATATTAGCATACCTTTTAGAGTAAATTCGCTACTAATATCCCAAAGATACAATTATAGTTATACTTAAGCCATTATATAGAATTATAGAGGCAGAAACTTACTAGTGGGCTACCTATAGTAAGTATTATAAAGAGAAGCTTCTAATAACTGCTTCTATATTTAACCCCTACTTCCTTATTACAACTATAGGAACTCTATTTAGAATTATTAGTATATAAACTAATAATATAATTATCTTAGAAGACGGTTAATTCTTAGCTCTTAAAGAAGATAAGCTAGTAAAGGTAAATCTTATAGTAAAGCTAAAGGAAAGACTTAATTTAACAACACCACTACTCTTTAATAGATGCATCCTCTCCCTAAATAAGGATTCTATTGCTTTGCGCCAAAAGGGTTAAGGTAAAAAGATTAACGTTATTAACGTTAATTCTCTAAAGTAAGGATATATAGAGCAACGCGCTCGCGAAGCTTATATTACTTCTATTTATTAACCGAAGGCTTCCTTTAATCTCTCTATTGCCGCTTAATACTAGGAACCAACTAAGGATAACGTTTTTACCTTAAATAAACGTCTTTTTTAGTAAATAAACCATCTTAATTAGGGACTACTCTATATACCTATTAACCTTCCTACCACTAAGCTCTTCGTATTTATTAATAGATCGTTTATAAATAATAAAGATTTTAGCTCCTAGCTAAAATATAAGATTATTATTACAAATAAATCTACTAAAAAGAATAACTTTATAATCCATAGTAACCTTATCTATTAAAGCTTAACTAAGAGTAAGCGCGTTACTTAAAGCGTTCTAGCGTTAGAGATATATAGAATAGTTAGCGGAGTTAATATAGTAATCGCAATTAGAACTACCTTAAAGATAATTATAGATTAACTTAAACTTCCCGTTATCCCTATAATTATATATACTAATTTATATTCCCTTTATAAGTGGTTAGTTAAGCTTAGTACTACAAAGAAAAAGCGCCTTATAATTAATATTATAGCCCTTTAACAATCCTATAAGCGTTAAAAACTCTTTAAGATTTAATAGATAAATGGCTAAAATAACCTAGTAGATATAATAATAAAGGCAAACCCAAACAAGGCTCTAAAGACGTTCGTTAATACAAATACTCTACGCGTGCGAGTTAAAGGATAGGTTAAGAGGGAGTAGAAGACAGCAATTTAAAAATTATTAGGGGTAGTATATGGCGATATCGCGAGGGCCGCTAAGGCGCTAGTAGTAAGCGAGCTAATAGCTATTTTCCATCCCAGGGATAGAAAATCCTAATTAGTTAATAGAAGTTAGGGTCGGCAGAATAAGGCGCGTTACCTACCAAATTCTGCTAAATTCTGCTAACTATTGTATTATTACATACTGTCTGTTTATATATAGATGGCAACCATAAAAAGAAGAGTTGCTAGTGTTAGAAATAAGGTAAGTTGCCATCGCATAAGGCAAGTTGCCGTCACGTGAGGCAAGTCGCCATTACGTGTCGCCGCGGCACTAGCGTGGCGAGGAACCTTAAGTTCCTTACCCTTCCTCAATTCTTAACAATTAAGCTTTTCCATCACTGTATCTACTCGAGTAGTATTAGTGATTTGCCCTATATTACCAACAAAATGTACTAAGTACGTTAGTACGTTAGTATATTGGTATATTACGTTCCTATATTCCCACGTTCTTATATTCTAAACTTATAATATAACTAGCTATATAACTTAGCTACCCCTTATCCTATAGTTTAACTAGTTTTAGTACCTCTTATACTTCTACTACTAGTCCGTTTATATCTCTTTTTAGTAATTATACTACTACTAATATAAAGTCCGTAATACTATCCCCCTCCTCTCTATCTTTATCCCTAAAGATATCTCCTATCTCTAGGTTGTCTATTAAAGGTATAGTATTTCTATTTTTAATTTAATAACCTTTATTATTTCTAATACCTCCTATTAGACCTTCCGCGTTTAATCGTTATAATTAGCTAATAATATTCATTCTTTTACTTAGTAAAGTTATACTATCCTATTCTTATTATATAGAGAAGAAGTGTTATAGAATAGGGGCAATGGCTATAAAGCGTATGTATTTAGGGAGTCTATAAGACGTTACGCGATCAATCGTAAGGGTCGAGGGCGTAAGGAGGTGATATACCCTCGCGTAGCTGATATAAGCTATACGTAAGGTATATATAAGAGTACGGGGTTCTCTTATAGAGGCCCCTACGGTCGGGTTCCGTGACACTACCCCCCCTCCTATTAAGGCGGAGCTCCGGCGACGCTGTGGTTACTATATATATATAGAGGAAAATGCTTAGGGTATCTAGAAGAAGAAATATTGTTATAGGTATAATAGGCTTGTATAAGTACTTCTAACTTAAAGCTTATAGGTTACTACTATATAAAGGTACTAGGCTATAGCGGGGAAGGAGGTTGTTAGGGACTTAGTAAGGTATAAGGGTATTACTAAGGCGCTAGTAGTAAGTAAGCTAATAGCAATTTTCTATCCCGGGGATAGAAAATCCTAATTAGCTAGCTTCTTTTTAGCGTCTAGAATCTAACTAATTAGATAACTTTAACCGGCGGTTAAAGTTCCTTAATGTCTTATTAAAGTAGTTATGTAACGGTAATATATAACAATTTAGCTGTAACAGCTCCCATAGGGGATTAGGTATAAAATCTCTGCTTAGGCCTAGTTTCTATAGGTTTGCGTAATAGAAATCGCTAATTAAATCTTTTACATTTTTAAAATCTTCCTATAGTTGCTATTCCGGCTAATCTATATTAAATCCTATATAGGTAGCTTTATAGTAGAGCCGCTATCCTCTGCCTTTGCCAAAGTATTTAGAGTTAATAATTTGTTTAATAGTCCACTCCTTATAGTTCTCGTCTTTGTTCTTATCTCGAATTAGTACTAGTAGGGGTTTAGGCTATATTTATCCTAGTAGAGGGTTAGGCTAATAAAGGTATAGTAGCTATAGGTAAAATATAGGCTATATCCTACGGGTAGCTAATATAGGCGGGAGCTCTAGTTTATATATAGCTCCTCTATTAATAACTCGTTTAATCTAGTAGGGGCTAAGGTTCTTATAATTAAGTAACTTTATAGGTCTCTATATAAAGATATTATGTATATTTAACTATACCTAGTCGCTAACACGTATCTTAGGTGGCGGTATTCTGTAACGATTAGCGAAGTAAGCTTATTTTACTTAGGCCCAGGCCATCTCTCCTTTATAGTAGTTAAGTAGGTCTTTTATACGGTCTATATATTAATTAGTAAGTAGCATCTTAAGGCGTTTTCTATATAGCAGTTTCTTATTAATAGGCTCTAGTAGCTCTATACCAGATTATAAGTAATATCCTTTATTCGCGAAGAACGGGGTAAGTCCTATAGTGGCTAAGACGTAGTTATTTGCTGCGAATTTACCTAGCGGAAGGTAGTTTACCTAGTTATCCTAACTATAGGGGACTACCTATTATAAGTACGCCTTTATACTAGCGTTAGCGTTTTCTAGTTATCTTGCAGTTTTATAGTAAAAGGATATAAATATCTTAATAGAGATACTAAGGCGTTAGTAGATCCGCCTCTATACGTTAGAGTTAAATTATATACTTTAGTTAGACGTAATAGAGTCGGGTAACCTATATAGTTAGTAAACTTTATAAAGAAAGGCGTTAGCAACGTCGCTTACAGCTACGCCTTTAGTTAGGACGTAGTGGCGTTTTTTTATAAGTCGGTATATTATTATAAGGATGTTTTTATAGGTTTGGCTACATTATTTACAAGGCGGTAGGTTAATAACGAAATCTATAACGAAATCTGCCTATCGTTATATAGGTACTAGTAGAGGGTATAGCAGTCCTTAGTACTTTATATAAAATACTTTAGTATATTTATAGCCGTAGCAGGCGCTTATAAAGCGTTTAATTAAGTCTATTATTTTAGGCTAGAAGTAGTATCGGCTAAGGAGCTTATAGGTTCCTCTTTTGCCTGGGTAGCCGCTTAATCGGAGGTTATAGGCTATTTAGATTAGTTGCCGTTGTAGGTCTTCTAAGTTAGGGATAAATAGACGGCCTCTATAATAGAGTCTATTTTCTTTTACTTTTAAGAATACTATATTAATCTAGCCTAAGCTTTAGAGGTTAGTAGGCAGTGTATAGGTGCTAGCGATTTTTGCGGCAATTAGTTAATACAGTAATAGGTTAATAAAGGTGTTATATACTATAGTAATAAGTTTATTAATTTTAGGGGGTAACTTTAGTTCTATAGTATAAAGCTAAGGGGGGGTTAGTTCTATCTTAGGTAGTATACCTAGGGCTAAGTTTTATACTTTTAGGATTATTTATTACTAGAATTAATTATAAGGGTTATCTTCTAACTAAGGAAGATCTTATAAACGGTATATTAGGCTATTAGGCTTAGTACCTTATACTCCTAGCCTATATACAATTTTAAAGTTAAAACTAGAGAGGAACTCGTTCCAACGTACTTAGCGTTAATTTAGTTATTTTATAGTTATAAAGTACTTAAGGTTATAATAATCTATAAGGACCTTAGTTGGCTAGTTAGGTTCTACTAAGGAAAGTTCTAGTTAAAATTCCTTAAACGCTTATATAATTGCAAGGAGTTCCTTATTATAGATCTTATAGTTACATTCTTATAGTATAAGCTTAGACGAGTAGAATGCGACTAGGTAGAGGAGACTATTATTACCTATCTAAAAAAGGACGCCCGCGTTAACGTAGTCTAAGGAGTTGGTTTTAAAATAGAGTTATTATCCTAGTATAAAGTAAGCTAGGATAGGTGCTTTAGTAAATACATCTTTTAAGTCTTAGAACGCCTTTTCGTATTTAAGCGTCTAGATAAAATATAAATATATTTTTCTTCCTTTCGCGAAAAGGCCCTTTATTTATATTATTGCTATAAGTAGTACTATAATACTTAAGAAGTTATATATAAATTTCTAATAAAAGTTAGTGTTCGGATCACGGTGGGGGGTTTATAGTTCAATTGTATTCGTCTTCTTCTTCTTCTTCTACTTCTACAGGTGAAATTTAGTGGATCTCCTAAGCTCGCTTAGCTTACGTGGTAAACCCAATTGGTTATAAGCAACCGTGTCTACTATATTATAGAACCTTATTTAGACACTAGCAATAACTAGGAAATAAAAGAGAGAACAAAATAATACTGGTAAGTAAGTCCGTAGTCTCTATCCCTCTCCCTTTACAAACTCGGTCCAAAACGCCTCTGCCTTAGGGTCGCCGTAATAGCTAGGACAGGGTTCTATATCGAGGTAGAAGTTAGAGGTATCCCCTTAGTTATTGTCGTCGTCGTTAGTATCGCCGTTGCTGCCCTTAAAATCGGAGATGTATTAACGTATTCTTTGGTCCCTTTCTTCCTTCGTATAGTTCGTAGACTAATATCCAGATTTACTGTATATAAAGCACTTTTTGCCCTTATTGCGGTATTAATAATTAGGGGGGTAATGTCGTCGGTTAGAGGAATGGTATCGTCAGTCGGTATAGAATAATTTAATCTCTAGTTCTTAGTTACCGTACGTCGCAATTAAAGATTTAATGTCGCTAATAAGGCCGG
>Ga0307515_10015461_pt1 | contig 14056 bp, 13 predicted proteins | sample 17_EM_MG_FD_194513 | JGI IMG/M metagenome (GOLD analysis project Ga0307515, IMG submission 194513) | Populus trichocarpa ectomycorrhiza microbial communities from riparian zone in the Pacific Northwest, United States - 17_EM | ecosystem: Host-associated > Plants > Roots > Unclassified | place...
GTGATTCCAACAAAGTACAAAGATCCGCATGGTTGGGCTGATTGTGTTGACGGGTTCATCCGGGTTGTCAAACAGACTGATAAGATGCATATTGTACCTGTCGGAGCAATTGTTGGTCCTGCACATTTGGTGCGAGAGAATAATGCTGCATCAGATAGAATCGATAGCGTATGGCTTGTAAATAATCATGTGGATTTAGATACCTACTGGACTGTATATTAAAGTTACAATGCCTGAATCAAGGTGTGCAGAAGATAGTTAATTGAATTGTACTATTTGATACAAACATTATAATAATCACTCCCGGAGAGTATGGCTCCAGGTTCGAGGTGCACCGGAGTACTCTCAGAGACGCGGCCAATACTCCCAATAGCTCCGAAATTTGCACATCCTAATAGTTTGATTTGGAAGCATTTTGAAGACAACTATGCACTCTTCAGGATATTCTTGGATTCTGTTCCGCAACTTCCGGAGGATTCAGGAGCACCGGTGAAGTAGTCTCGGAGCACCTGAGAGCACATCGCTTTGCATTCAGCCTATCTGGGAGCATCTGGGAGCATCTGGAAGGATCAGTGTGGCTGTTCAGAGTTGCTGAGTTGTTCGGTTATGACTTCCAAACCGTTTTACATTTTGCTGATGTTGCTGCCTGGGAATGGTAATTATGCAGTGACAGTCATAACGATATGTGTCCCGGACTCTCCGGTGCCCCTCAACCTCGATCATATGCCAACAAATGCTGCAAAGTTGCCATAAATATGTGAGCCATGTCTCATCTTCTGACACAAGTACTCAACATCACCTTGACTGTCTTATTGCCATGTGGGATTGGCAGATCTGCTATGCTGGATCTGTCATAACACGACGCAAAACATATGCTTATGAGTTTCCGGTTTAGCAGATCTTCAATCATATGGTAACAAAAGATGCAGTTTGGCCATTAATTAGCGAGCCGGAGTCTCATATTCTGATACAGCTATTCAATATTGGCTTGACTGAGTTTATCCCCATGTGGGATGGCCAAATCTGCAGTGCTCGATCTACCCTAATGAGACACATGACATATGCCAAGGATTTTCCGGTTCACCTGGCAGCGGTTGATTTGGGCTGAACTTATTCTATTGAGTTTGAAATACATATGTGGCTTCACGTGTTCAGTGCATCTCAAATTCGCAACATACCAATGATCTGCAGACCTTCGTTGTGGCATTATCAAAATTTGACCTATGCTATTAATTAAGTGATCGGGCAGCCCAAGAACTGGTAATGTTGCTTCTCAGTCGACTTCATCTCATATTGGTCATTAATAGTCAAAATCATGAATGCTAATGAAATCCTCCTTGAGCCATTTCTGATTTCGGTCAGAATCATTCCAACATCAGAACTTTGATTCGCTTCAGAATGAAAGAGACAAAATATTTATTTATGTAGTACAGTTTGCCTTGCCAATCACCTGTTTGACTATTTGAATGACTTAGGAAGATTTCATTGGTTGAATGATGAATGAGGTGTACCATGATGAAGTGTTCCTAACAATCAACAATGGTGGCTTTTGTGAATTCAACATGTCTCCATTATCTGTCAGCAGCTTGGTATGGTTCTCACCAGAATCCAGAATCCTCTAAGTCATGGACATTATGATGTTCAGTTGATTCATGAAGCTGCGCAGAACTCTCATTTGGGCCATGGCAGAGTGTTGATGGAGATCACCAGTGGGGTTATCATAGACACCAGGACCCATATTCAGTAACCATGGGTGTGGTACTCTGATTTGCCCTAGCTGGACAACTTATGCAAATGCCTGCCACTGCTCATTCAATACCCACCATTTGTGAGGTATCAATGTATGATTTGCAGCGCATCAGCAATGACTATAGTTTCCGTCAGAAACACCCATGTGTTCCGGACGGCTCTGACGGCTCTGACGGAACCTCGTACCCTCTGATGGAGAATTTCACGCTTCCCGTCGCCCAGGCGACGGGTCCGAGTTCACTGGACTGATGTAGTGGCCTTCAGGTGCACCTGGGAGCACCTGGGAGCACGGTGAATCACTGTAGAGCAGTCTGGGAAAAACATCTTCTTTGGGAATGCTGCTGATGCGCCTGGAAATCCTAGCTACTACTTATCATTCAATAATTTTCAAAACTTATGCATTCAGTTGTATTCTCATCTATGTATCTATGTATCTATATGGCTACCTATCTACACACGGTATATGTGGACTGGCAGCTCGCGGTGATTGTCAGCGATCTGAGGTGCGCCTGCAGCAGACGATCGAGTGAACTCAGAGATACACTCCGAGGCTGTGATCGAGCAAGTTTGGAGATGCACTTGGATGCCGTGAGTGTGCGAATGTGGAGGCCGTGACTGGGCGAGTTTAGAGATACACTTGAAGGCTGTGATCGGGCGAATTTCGAGATACACTTGGAGGCTGTGATTGTGCGAACTTGGAGGCCGTGATTGTACGAGTTTTGAGATACACTTGAAGGCTGTAATCGGGCGACTTTGGAGATGCACTTGGAGGGCGTAATTGAGCGGGTTTGGAGATATGCACTTGGAGGCCATCATCATGCGGAATTGTAGACCGTAATCGACTGAGTTTAGAGGCCGGAATCGAGCGAGTTTGGACGAGTACTGTGAGGCAGTCAATTGATGGCGCGTCGGGTGTAAAGACTCTATCCATTAGTTAGTTAACTCCCAACCGTGGGAATGTGACGAAGTGACTTTACCTTTGAAGCTCTTTTGGAGAACTGGCTGGTGGCGGTCGATCTGTAGGGAGGTACGCCAGAAGCTGAAGCTACATTCAGGGGTCGACTCGAAATCTTGAGAATGAATGGACGACAGACAATCTTAGGTGTATGCTGTACTTGGTGTATGCTGTACTTGGTGTATGCTGTACTCGGTGTATGCTGTACTCGGTGTATGCTGTACTCGGTGTATGCTGTACTCGGTGTATGCTGCACTCGGTCTATGCTGCACTCGGTATTAACTCATGATGATGGCATGGAGAGATAGAGAGGGATGACTCAACTTTGTGTTCTTGCAATGATGGTAGAGTTGTGGACGAGACAGAGAGAGATGGGGGATGAAGATGAGAATGATATGGAGGATACGAGCGAACCAGAGAAATCAGGGATACGATTTGCCTGATTGGGTTTAGAAGACCTTGTATCGGTGTTATTACCTGCCGGATTGCGACTCGTACCTGCTGTATCGGGGATGGTAAATTGACTCTCACACGAAATTCTCTTAAATCCCAGTTTCTCATGACGATTTCTCCCACCTCCTCTGATCTCTCTCTTTCTTGTGCTCAACTGTACCATCACCTAGGAATACGAAGTTAAGTCATCCCTCTCTATCTCACCATGCCATGATCATGACTTACACCGAGAACAGCATACATCAAGTACAGCATCATCCCAAGATCGACAGTCTCCTGCTCCCTGCCAGTTTCCCGCTCCCAGCAAGTTTCCCATCTCTGGGCAGATGTTTTTGTACTCAACTGTCAACATTCCCACAATTACAAGTTAACCAATGAATAGAGTCTCAGGTGCCATTGCGCATCCCTCCAAATCGACTGCTTCCAAGTACTCCTTCAATCTCGCTCGATCATACCCTGCAAGTGCATCTCCAAACTCGCTCAATCACGGCCTCCCAGTGCATCGCTGAGTTCACTCAATCTCGGTCTCCAATTGCATCTCCAACCTCGCTCAATCACGGCCTCCCTGTGCATCTCCACGCTTCCTTGATCACGGCCTCCCCGTGCGTCTCCAAACTCGCTCTATCACAGCCTCCAAGTGCATCTCTGAGTTCACTCAATCTCGGCCTCCAAGTGCATCTCCAAACTTGCTCCATCACACCCTCGGAGTGTATCTCTGAGTTCACTTGATTCTGGCCGCCAAGCACATCTCTGAGTTCACTTGATCATTGCCTCTAAGTTAATCGTTAATGAGCGACGGTGGGTGTACGGACATTCAGGGGTAACAGAGGTGTGCTGAGCGACAGAGAGTACATATTCGGGAGACCCTGGGGTAGATAGACATCATCTCATTTTCATCTCATCTGGATCCACGCAATTGCGTGGATTATCGCGGCCGGGTGGTATCATATCTTGTCACGTTCTTCCTAGGCTCCTCGAGCTAGATCTGTTCTTTCTCACGAATTCCGTTTGTGCTCTCAATGGCCGTCTCCAGATGCTCCTCTGGTTATGCTCGACTACCATCTGTGGCCAGATTGACCGTATGTATATATATGGAGATACTTAAATAATGCATGCCATATTATGAGATAGCGAATATTGTGACTGTAACAAAGACAAATATGATAGATGAAATGCCTTGTGCTTATGGAACCCTAAGAACCACTGCTTTGAGAATACGGCACCAAGTCTCCCGCAGAGCTGCGCAGCGGTCTCAGCTGCTGGAGGTTTGCATGTGGCTTCCAGACCGATTTACATTTCGCTGATGTACCCAATGAACCCATTCCAACATATGGTCACAGCTGGCCACATCTCCACAGTGTTCATTTGCAATACTATGCCGACAGAGTGAGAAGAACCAGCAAAACTGCGATTGCAGGGCGATATGCAATGCGACATGTGGTATTGGCGCCGGGCGCCGAGGGATCTGCCACCGGGGTGTCTCTGACAGCTCGGACTTAGCGCGTCCACTCTGAAGCAGCCATTCCGCCCGGACTGAAATGTTTTTTGCTGATGCTGGAAGATGTAAGTTTGTCCTGCCCACTTTGGGTGTAGTTACGAATATAGAAGGATCTTGTGCATCGTGGAGTTGTAGCTGCCCTTCTGTTCATTCATCATTGTCCATTTCCGCATACAGGTGGAATATCTACACATGATCAACAAAATATTTGGTTAGCCACCACTCAAAATGATGAACTTCAAGGGAGACAGGATATAATTGCATCACTCAGTGTGCAGGAAGCGCACTGGGGCGAGTATTTTCAGGTCTCTTTTGTTCCAGAAGGAGCGTTTCACAAGATGCGTGATCTTCATCAGGATAGGGATACTCCATATGGTCATTGAGAAGGATTCGCAGAAATGTCTCTCTCAGACATTGCAACATCGGAGAATCCACCCAACTATCTAGTGGCCATGTAACGTACCATTGTCCTGAAATATCATTGCAATCTACCATGTCTCCCAACTCTAATGAACAACATGCTAGCCACCATCAATGAACCCTCCGCACCCCTGAAACACCCCGTGAGGTGTATCTCTCCACCAGTGTCTTCAGTTTTGTATGCGCTTCCTCAGCCCACTCAAGATCAATGAGGTGTGCAATCGCTGTTTGTATCTGAACCAGTGGTTTTCGATTGGCTAGTTTCAATTTGTACCACCTCCTGATCGTCCAAGGCTTTGCAATCTGTATGATCAGGTGCGCCGCATCCAGTTGAGCTTCTTCATCTTCTGTCCTGATTGCATGCTTGACACTCTTCACAGCAGAATAAAATACCTCTGCAGCATGCTTCTCCATCACTTTATCATCCTCTGAATCATCAGATACACCTGAAAGCAACCACATCATCTGATAAGAGCACTCATTGAGTGAATGGACTCCTGCAGTAGCTGTGACTTGAAGTGTTAAACGAATACTCCTTGTAATCCCAAAATTCCAGCCCACACAGTTTTTAGTCTTGTACCGATGGGACTCATCAAAAATCCCAAAACTCCATGCACAGCTTGGGAGTTGGCCATTGCTTGAAGGTTGAGCTCTGGATGCTAAGGTCTCAGACAATACAAGGCGGATATTCAATCGGTTTTCCAGCTTGTCATTACTGGTGTTCACATCCACGTGCGTGAGCTTAGCAATTTCCATATGCCACAAGTTCACCCATTTGAAATCAGTTGCATAGATCATCTCGTCGATGACAGTCTTGAATGTCTCTGCCACTCCCGGCATTGTGACCCCCAAGATATATTCAACAGCTGAAGTAAGCACTGGATGACATTGAGGTGGAGTTGTCTGGATCTCTCAGAGGCAGTGGGGTACTGAATTCAGTCTCTGCAGCAGATAACACCGCCATTCTTCACTTATACTCCCAGGATGGTTGTTCTGTACCATATTCACCCACTCTTCAAGAGTATTACCACACAAAATTTACAGCGGCAACCCCATATCAACATTCTGAGTCAGCAATTGGCATCTCATAGCTGCTACCACCGAGGTAAATGTCTTGCCAAGCCACATTGCATCTGCCATCAGCCCTCCTGGTATATCTGATTCCTAAACCCTTCTCCTTACAATGTACTATATTGCCCAAACCTGGTGCGCCAAAATTTGATTCCAGGAAGGCCTGGAAGCGAATATGTGTTCCTAGAGACTCAATCAGCATCCAATTGGTGAATCGGAGGTGTATTTTGCAGCATGACTGCCTCATCAAGAGACTGATATTCAAATTTGATGTCGATAGTGGTCAGAACAGTATTCAATTCTGAATTGCAATTATCTGGATCGAGGACCTCCTCATCATTCTCCACTTGCTCCTGAACTTGCCTTCCACGTTTGTTCATTTTCTATTCATCATCGAAGATATCGTTCAGTTGCTCCGATCCAAGCTGGGCAGATGGGCTCATACTCCGGCCCTTCTGACATTGATTGCAATGTCAGGTATTTCATTGAGAAGCAACCATCAGAACAAATCTACATCGATGCAATACAATCAATTCTATTCATTCAATCAGAACCTCCATTAATACAAGTATCATTCTCTTACCCACCCTCTTCCTCTCATTCCTCTCTTCCACCCTCTTCAGAACCTGCCAAAGACTATGTATAATGATTAGGTGTTGTGCAAAGCTAGTCATAACATGCCTAGCAGGGACTACCTTCAATCGTCTAATCACGTACTTCGTAATCTCCATCCCTGTAGTTTACTTCATTTCTACCAAAAATATTGTCAGGTTGTGCCTGAGTTTTAACTTGAAAGCATTTGAATGGCAACAGTTGAACAAAATCTGCCAAGACATGGGGTCATTCATCATCTGGTCGTTTGTATATAATCCCATGTACTCTTCGTCCCATTTGTCCTGCGCTGAGGTGCACTTGAACATTGATGTTAGAATGTATGGCTCTTTCAGACCTCCATTTTTGTCAATAGAATCAATCAGCTCCTCACAGTGCCTCACATCAGAATACGAGGCATACAGTTGTTTGGGCTATTCAACAATATCATTGCCATTTGACACCCAGTGAATCACAAAAATGAATGCTTTATGCAGCCAGTTTGGGAGGTTACCTCTTGCCGTTTGGCCCGTGCACTATTCTAAATTGGTGACTGGCAGCTGCTTGCCTCACCTTCCCATTTTCATCATCTCCCAAACTTTTCTTGCCCATTGCATCGAAAGCATCTCCACCCGCTGCTGCCGAATCCATTGGGAATTATCGACATTGTCCAAGAGCAACCAGTTCTCGAGTGACACCAAAACTCTGCAATGGCAGCCTCCCAGTGCAGGGGTCCATCTCAACACTGATTCAAAAGGTTCTGCCCCGGGCTAATGGACTAATGCTTCATCTCCAAAAACCCAGCCGCTATACTGTCTTCCACTTGTTGAATGAACTGCAGTTGGCCTGCCCCATCATTTTGGCAAATTGATTGAAGGAGAATTCAGTTTGCTTCAGGCCAATTGGTCATTTGCCGTCTGCACTGCCTAAGGCCGACATATTGTTGCTCTCAGTATCTATATTACAATGGTCCTAGGAAATCTCTGGCAATGGCGGCGAGTGTGAATTGGGTGTGGCATTTATTTTCTGCAGTCCCACCGGCAGCTGGAATCAATACATCAGAAGAATCATTGCGGTTCCCCCAGTTGCACCAGAGAAAGCACCGGGTGGAGGAGTTGAGCTGGAACATGTTGGCCAATTGACTGGATTGTTTCTCAGCAGTCCTGGAGGCACTATCGGTGCACCTGGAGATGATGGCCCTTGATCTGGGAACTGCTCAGGGGGGAACATTTGAGACTCGCCATAACCACCGTGGTGGAGGTCATATCTTTGTTCCGGTGGCGTATATCTTGGAAATCTGTGGTGGGCGCTGGTGGTTGGTTTCACACTGTTGTGTGTCATGTTGGATGGAGAATTGCAATCAAACTGTGGAGCACTGGGGAATGGCTGCTGTGAAGGAGGGTAACCATACCCATGCGGCAGATGATATTGATTGGTGTGTTTCCCAGATCGACTCGCTTTGAGACCAGCAGATCCTGAACTATTATCGCATGAGCCTGAATTGTTGTCATGGCATGGTTGTGAACCAAATAGGCCACACAGTGGAGGCCATTTCACAGTCCTCAGTGGGGATCCTTTCGTCAACATGCTCAGTCAACAACGCTGGTGGTAAACTACTATATATTCAAGAGGTGATGTAGAATAAATTGGAGTAATGTTGAGTATATTGCAGGTAGTAGTGACCTTTGGCGGAATGAAGGGCTGCATATTTCCCATTCAGTTTTTAAGAACTGTAGTGTGTCACTACACTTTTGATCCATGCTACCAACCCAGATAAGAAAAAGAAACCTGAATTACACACATCATAGCTTTCCTTGTTATATTCTCAAATTCATATACTAAAATATTGGATAGATATTTACCTTTGTACACTTCCATGACTTTAAAGCTCAAACCAGAGATATTAAATAATATCTCTAGGAACCAAACAAGAACTATATCCAGTATGAAGGTTAGCACGACTAGAGACATTACAAATAAGTTGTTCCTGTACAACCTGGCAATGTCATTCAATAGGCGGCCTGTGAGTTGAACAGCAAGATTGATTGCTTCCTATTGAGCTCCTGGTCAAAACATCATAGTTCTTCTCAGCATCCATATTTCAGTTAAAGATCGTTACTAATGAAACCATCCTACGAGCCTTCCAGATCTGTATGATCCTTGTGCAGGCATACTGCTAGCTAGGAAACTCAGCCAGTCATTCTATCAAGACGATTTACCTAATGTATTAGCCGCTCGGAGGCTGGAGATTCGAGATTACTGAGAATGCCACAGGGATATAGCATCAGACCCATGGTGGTAATTGCTGTGATGACAAAAGCAACATTATCATCTCTGCTGATGATTTTCAGCAGACAATGTGAATGATGATGGGTTGCAATATGATAAATATAGTCTGAATTATGAAGAAAACTGATTATAAGGTGAGTATATTATACCCCTCCCCCAGATTTGGTGGGGTGCGATGAGGCTTGGAATGTGATACACTAACCAGAGTTATTGCTCGCTTTCACACCAATATCCCTGGTGTGGTAAATTGCCCGCTGAAGAATCGTTGAGATGCGGTCAAATCCGTCTGCCCTGACTATGTGTCGAACCTGGTCAACCCTCACCAGAAACATGTCAGGTGTTGTATCTGCAAAGTGATATCATTCAATGAAAACTGACTCAAGGCTTACTATCAACAATATCTCCCAATATCGATGAATGAACTGCGATTACCTGACACGGATTCACCACCTTCAGAATGTGATTGACCTGAGCAATCATTGTTCGACTTCAGTTGGTGCACCTGAATGGCCATTCATGCACTACTCAACTAATGATATTCCCATTGACAATGTACCTGGTTCTCCACCTCCTGAAGATACTATCGACAAAGAAACTATAGACCACCAGAAGCCTGATCTGATATACACCCCTGATCCACCAAAGACGAAGGCTCAGAGGCAGAGAGTTGGAGCGGAAAATGCAGGGATCGAAAGTATATGGCAAAGCAACTGGATTGTACAACAAGCATCGCAGGTACTCAGTACAATGGAATCGATGGCATCCATTCCGGTCAGCACTCCACCTTCAATAGGTTCAATCATTTAGCCCGCAAACAAAAACATGGATGGATCAACATCTGACGGGTGGATTGGAGAACTTCAAAGTTGAATCATTTCAATCAGCAGATGCCCTGCAAAAGCTACTTTCTGAACTCGATTTGATGCTCTGGGATGATCATTGGATTGAAGATCATTCACATATCGTTGGAACCCTATAATACAGGGATTTTTTCAAATATATTCAGTTCCATTTGGCTGATCTCCCAGTTCAGGCGCACCTTGATTATGACCTGGTGCTCCTCGCAGATTCAGAAAGACGTCAAAACATAGTGAGATGATCACAAGCGATTGTTGTTAGGATATGCAAGCTAAGCTCCCTGCCAGAGCATTGATTGTGCCAGTAATTTGTGCATCAGACATAACTCACCTGATCAATTTTTCAGGCAATCATCTTGCATGGCCACTGTATCACACAATATGTATTATAGAAAAAGATATCTGCCGCACAATTTAATAATGCACCTGGATTCTCATTGGGCTAATTCCATGTCTCCTGAAAGGTGCTAGAAATACTGACAAAGCATGGCATTCCACGGTTCAAACTGTGCAGTACCCACTCTTGAATCTTGACCTCACTGGTCCCGGCTTGACATCGAATTGTGCTGATGGATTCCAGTAAAAATCTTTCCCTTCTTTGGCAACCCGGTTCTGGGATTATCCTGAACAAGACAGATGTGCACAAGGCACATATGGCTCATTTTCGATGTGTGAAATCCCAACACGTGCGCTAATGGGGCCATCCACTCTCTGACTACATGACAACTCAAGAGATCAGCATGTGTACTCAGAGCTTCTGGAGCAAACTTACAGTGATGTTCTGCACACTCTTGCTGTTCATCCAATTGGTAACCAGTTCTGGCAATTCCCTCTGTGCAATGTCTGTTGGCTTTGGCAAGCTGATCGATTGCATTAGCTGCTTTTGGGTTTACTTAATGACTTATTGCACTGGCTGCTGATGAACTCAACTACCTGACAGCTGAAAATGGCAAGAATCTATTTGACAATCGATTCACATCGGTACCATGATATCCAGGCCTCCAGTGCTTCTCAAAACCATTCGATGGGATCAAAATCATCTCCGGGAAGGGAAATGAGATCCAGGGCATGATCAGAACCCTGTCAGTGAATTGTGCACCAATTCTTGACTGCTCCTAGAATAGCGGGACAACTGCAGTGCAAACAGCCTCTGATGAAATGGTAATGGGAGCAGTGCAGGCATTATGCAAATTCTCTCTACTTAGCAACCAAAAATAGTCTAATCTATCACTCACGGTGCTTGACAATGCGCTGAGGAGATTTTAGTCGATGAAAGTTGCTTTTTGAGAACAGAAAATCGCAAAGTCTTCAAAGGTCAACCTGGGTGAACAGTTGGCAAGAGAATCTCATCAGTTTCAAGTACAAAAGATTAGTACAATTGGCACGGCAATGGACATTCAGGTGTTTAGGGCTGAAGAAGTTACGACAGCAAGGTGAAGGCAATCTCAGGTGCGCCTGAATAGAGCCCAACAAGCGGCAACCAAATGATCAGATGCTGAGTGACACAGGGCAAAAGTGCAATTGGAGCACGAAATCCATCATGTGACACCTGTTAAACGCAAGCTTATCGTTGAATTATTACCTCATCATGGGTGGCAGCTATTGCAAGAAGTCATGACTCAGGCAACCAGTCGCAGATTCACATTCACGAAAACATTTGGTCAACTGAAGAATGGTGTTGAAAAAAAGGTTTATCAGCTGGCAAACATGACCACTGACAAGTATGAGGAATATTTCGTCTGTTTATCAAATGCTGAGACCAAAGTGACTACTTGGAGTATCGCTGATATGGATTGCGTTGTGAATCAGCTGGAGCGAGAGAGTAATGGTATCACTTCATATAAGCAGATGCAGTTCAAGAAGGAATTGTCCATCTACTTAATTGAATTTGAAGCTTGGTTGCAGGCAATCAGCATTCAGGAGCTCTGGGAAAGCATCAAACAGGATGCAATCCATTTCAGATATTGAAAGATGCATATTGTGAGCCATATATTAGAGTCTTTTCAGCAACCAGGTTCCGGCGACAATTGAACCTCTGATACTTCTGAACTGCTACATATCAGCATTGTGAAAGGGCCATATCAATCTTCCAACAAAGTCAATTCCATTTGACAGATGCTCAAGAACAATGACTGGTGTACCGGTCTTGGCTATATGCAGGAGTCACTGTCGTATCTTGCCCTTCACGGCTAGTATGATATTAACTCTGCAAAAGTATTTAATATACTATTCGCTGCAGATAAACAGCAAAATACTCATTGATCCCATCATTTATGACTGCAGCATTGTGTGGGCAAGCCATTTTTCTGCCCCATAGTACAACAGGTACATCGTTTGAGAGAAACTCTTGTCAGTGCAGTGTGCAGAAGTATCAAACTATCATCACTCAGATGTGCATCAGAAGATTTCGGAATTCTTAACACTGAACAGCTATGCAGGCAATAACTGGAAGAGGATTGGAAATACGAAGTGAGAGGACTGCTGCTCGGATATGATCTGAATGTAGTGAGGGACAGTATATTTATCAATCATCCGAATGGGCTGTCATACTACCATTTCACATTTCACTACCCTCCATCTGTTGAGTGTCTCAGACTCGATTGCAAGGTAAAATATACTAATGCCATCCAAGGGATCATGCCTGAATATCATGACATCAGGGTCCAATATATGGAGAGTGACCTCAAAATCACCTTCCCAGGCTGACTCCCTTCTGTTTCAGTATTATACTATAGCTGGACTCCACCAAATCAGACCCTCCAAATTCCAGAGAGCCTGCCAGCCAGAAAAATGATATTGAACTTTTCTATGAGGTGCAAGAAGACTCAACATGGATATTACATCCTCAAGCTCCAGAATATGCGGTTGTAATTCCAGCACAGCACAACGATCTGCATTGTTGGGCTGATTGTGTTGGCAGGTTGATCTGGGTTGTCAAACAGACTGTTAAGATGCATATCGTACCTGTCGGAGCAATTGTTGGATCGGCACGTTTGGAGCAACTGAATGCTGCATCAGATAGGATTGAGAGCATATGGCTTGTAAATAATCATGTGGATTTAGATACCTACTGGACTGAAAATTAAGTTACAATGCCTGAATCACAGTATACAGGAGAAAGATAGTTGACGAATTGTACTATTTGATATCCACATTGTAATAATTACTCTTGGAGAGTATGGCTCCAGGTTCGAGGTGCACCGGAATACTCTTGGAGATGTGGCCAATACACCTAATACCTCCGAAATTTGCACACTCAAATAGTTTGATTTTGTAGCATGTTGAAGACAACTATACACTCTTCAGGATATTCTTGTATTCTGTCCACAACTTTTAGAGCATTGAGCAGCACCAGTGAAGAAGTCTTGAAGCACCTGAGATCATGTCACTGTGCATTCAGCCTATCTGGCAGTTTCTGGGATCATCTGAAAGAATCAGTGTAGCTGTTCAGAGTTGCTGAGTTGTGCAGTTGTGACTTCCAAACCATTTTACATTTTGCTGATGTACTTGGTGTATGCAGTACTTGGTATATGCTGTACTTGGTGTACGCTGTACTTGGTGTATGCTGTATTCGGTCTTAACTGGTGATCATGGTGTGGAGCTATAGAGTGAGATGACTTAACCATGTATTCAGTGATGGGGGTAGAGTGGTGGACAAGAAAGAGAGATGGTGGATGACCATGGGACCGATATGGAGGATACGAGAGGATGTGGGACATGAGTGATAAGACTTGTTGAGTTGGGTTTGGAATACTACATATCTGTTTACTGACTAGCCTGATCGGGCGTCATACCTGCCATGTTTGTAATTGTAAATTGACCTGCAAACAAAATCCTCTGAAGTCCCGGTTTCTCATTATAATGTGCCCCATCTCATCTCATCTCTCTTGGTCTCTTCTGCAACTCTTCCATCACCTCGGAATACAAAGCTACATCAGCAACAACCCCAGTTTCCGTCTGAAACACCCGGGTGTTCCGGACGGCTCTGACGGCTCTGACGGAACCTCGTACCCTCTGACGGAGAATCACACGCTTCCCGTCGCCCAGGCGACGTGTCGCGTTGCATTGCAGAGCAGCTGGGAGCGCCGGCGACAAACCTGTGAGCGTCTGGGAGCACCTCGAATCACAGTAGAGCATTCTGGGAAAAACAACATCTTCTTTGGGAACGCTGCT
>Ga0307515_10015462_pt1 | contig 14055 bp, 11 predicted proteins | sample 17_EM_MG_FD_194513 | JGI IMG/M metagenome (GOLD analysis project Ga0307515, IMG submission 194513) | Populus trichocarpa ectomycorrhiza microbial communities from riparian zone in the Pacific Northwest, United States - 17_EM | ecosystem: Host-associated > Plants > Roots > Unclassified | place...
CCGAATTGTCGATCACCGGCTTTGACGATTCACCCGCGGCGACGCTGGTCTGGCCGCCGCTGACGACGGTGCGCCAGCCGATCGAGGACATGGCGCGCATGGCGGTCGACATGCTGGTGACGCCGGCGGGTGCCGAAGGCGAGTCGACGTCCAGCGAGCGCGTGTTGCCGCACCAGGTGGTGCCGCGCGATTCGACCATGGCGCTGGCGTCGCGCAAGCGCCGCACGGCCACGCGCAAGGCGTGACAGTCGCCATGGCGTGCGCTTGCGCCCCCCGATGAAAGCCTCGGGAAGACCCTCGATTGACGTGAAATGACAGCGTTGTCAGAATCCGCTTCGCCAGATTAGACAACGTTGTCATTTTTGCGGAAGCAAGACAGCAACGGTGGTCCGCTGGTGGGGGCCACTCAGCGCGGCGAAAAGCCACGACAAACGACAGAAGGAGACATGGTGGTGATCAGCAAGAAGCATGTGGTGAGGGCCCTGGTGCCTGTCGCCGTTCTCTCCGGCGCCGGCGTGATGGCGCAAGACAAGCCGGGCGCCGACGCGGTCGAACAAATCACCGTCACCGCGACAAAGCGACTGACGCTGGTGCAGGACACGCCACTGGCCGTGTCGGCCTTCTCGGGCAAGGACCTGGAGAAGGCGCAGGTCAAGGACCTGTCGACGATGCAGGCGCTGGTGCCTAACCTGAGCGTGGAGCAGCACGGCGACTCGGGCGGCGTGCACGTTTTCCTGCGCGGTGTCGGCTCGACCAACCACACCGAGCTGGGCGACCCGGCCGTGGCCTTCCATGTCGACGGTGTCTACTCGCCGCGGCCGCAAGGCGCCACGGTGTTGATGTACGACCTGGCCAGCGTCGAAGTGGCGCGCGGCCCGCAGGGCACGCTGTTCGGCCGCAATGCGACCGCCGGCTCGGTGAACCTGGTGACCGCGAAGCCGAAGTTCGGCGATTCGAGCGGCTCGTTCGGCGTCGTTGTCGGTGACCGCAACCACATCGGTGTGCAGGCCGCGATGAACGTGCCGATCGCCGACACCGCGGCGCTGCGCATTGCCGCGATCAGCGACCGGCAGGATGGCTGGGTCGAGTACCAGGAACGCTCCTACGTGCAGCCCGGCGCGCGCAAGTACGGCGCGACCGATCAGCAGGGCATCCGCACGACGCTGGTCTGGGATGTCACCGACAGCCTGCGGACAACGACCGCACTCGAGTACTACCGTGACCAGGGCACCGGCAACGTCTCGCTGATGCAGACGCCGCGCGCCGGCCAGAAATGGAACTCGGCGCTGATCGACACCCCGGGGGCGCTGGACCAGGACAACACGACCTTCCGCACCCGCATCGACTGGGCGATCACGCCGGCGATCGAGCTGAGCTACATCGGCAGCATCAGCAGCATGTCGCGCACCAACGCCAGCGACAACGATGCGGGCGTGTCGCCCGGCTTCAAGCAAGAGCACCGCACCGAGTGGTCGCGCTTCGACAACAACACGCATGAGCTGAACCTGAAGTCGACCGACGACGGCGCCTTCCAGTGGATCGCTGGCTTGTTCTCGATCAACGAGGACAACAAGATCCGCTTCGACATCGATATCTCGCAGACGCCGGTGGTCGGCACCACCGGGCCGATCATCGTCAACCCGGTGGCCCCCACGGACACCGCGTGGGCGATGTCGTTCATCCAACCCCAACGCACGCTGTCATCCCAGGCTGTCTTCGGCCAGGGCACGTTCAAGTTCAACAAAGAATGGGCCATCACCGCCGGTGCGCGCCACACGTCTGAGAAGAAAGAAGACGTGGGCGGCCGCAACTGGGTCTGCCCGCAGTTCGGCGCCACGGTCGGCTCCGGCGGCCACCTGATCGGCCCGGGCGGCCCGGTCAACCGCGATACCTGCAACAGCGACTACGACGACGTGCTGCCGGCGCCCGACTACGGCACTTGGCCGGGCGGTGGCCACAACGATGGCAAGACCGAAGACGATGCCAACACCTACCTCGGCCGCGTCGAGTTCAAGCCGAGCAAAGACCTGCTGACCTACGCCACCGTGTCGACAGGCTTCAAGTCCGGTGGCCTGTCGGACGGCGGCCGCCGCCACAAGCCCGAGTTCCTGACGAACTTCGAGTTGGGCATGAAGACCGAGCTGTTCAACCGCACGCTGGCGTTGAACCTGGCGGCCTTCATGATGAAGTACAAGGACATGCAGGTCTCGTCGATCGAGTACCAGAGCAATGGCCAACAACAGCTGGTGACCAGCAACGCGGCGAAGGCGACGATCAGCGGGCTGGAAGCCGAGTTCAGCTGGCGCCCGGTCAAGACCGACCGCTTCAGCGGCAACTTCTCGTTCCTCGATGCGAAGTACGACGACTTCCTGACCTGCGACTCGGCCCTGTTGACCTGCGGCGGCGCCGGCAATGAAGCCAACACGGTCAACCTGAAGGGCGAGCAACTGCCGCACGCGCCGAAGTTCTCCACCACCTTCGCCTACGAGCACGACTTCACGATGTCGAGTGGCGGCCTGGTCGTGCCGCGCGTGCAGGTGCACTACCAGACGCGCACCAAGCTCGGGCCCTTCGGTGACATCAGCCCGAATGCCCCGGCCGCTGCCCGCGCCACGCCGGACGCGCGCTTCCAGGACGCCTACGCAACCGTCGACCTGAGCCTTCGCTACGAAGAGCCCAAGGGCCGCTGGTTCCTCGAAGGCTTCGTCGTCAATGCCGGCGATGAACACGTGAAGACCGACGCCTCATGGGTGGCCGGTACCGCGTGGACATCGTTCTACAACCCGCCACGCACCTACGGCGCCAAGATGGGCTATCGCTTCTGATCGCCCCAGGGGCCGCTCCTCTCGCGGCCCTGTATTTCCTGATCACGCCGTACCTTTCCCGGCGCCGCCCACACCACAGCCGGCGCCGGGTTCTTTTTCAGACAGCGATGTTTCTCGCCGCACAGGACGCCATCACCATGTTCAGCAAGGCCACGGCCTGCACCCTTGCACTGGTGTTCAGCCATGCCGCGTGGGCTGAGAAAACCACGCTGACGGTGGCCACGTTCCCAGACCTGGACCGCGCCTCCAAGGCCGCGGCCGAGAGTTTTCAAAAGCAGCACCCGCAGGTCGAGCTGAAGATCGTCTCGCTGCAGTACGCCGATCACCACACCGCGATGACCACAGCGCTGGCCACCGGCTCCGGCCTGCCGGACGTGATGGCGGTCGACTTTCGCTTCATCGGCAAGTTCGCCGAGAGCGGCGGCCTCGAAGACCTCAACGCCGCACCGTACAACGCGGCATCGCTGCGTAACCAATTCGTCAAATACACCTTTGCGCAAGCCACCGGCAGCAAAGGCAACCTGGCTGCAATGCCGGCCGACATCGGCCCCGGCACGCTGCTGTACCGCAAAGACGTTGCCGACAAGGCGGGCGTCACCGAAGCCGAGCTGACGAAGAGCTGGGAAAGCTACATCGAGGCCGGCAAGAAGATCAAGGCCAAGACCGGTGCCTACCTGCTGGCCGATGCGGCCGACATCCGCGACATCGTCTTGCGCACCGGCTTGAAAGACGGCGAGGGCCTGTACTTCGACGCGCAGGGCAAGGTGCTGGTCGACAACCCGCGCTTCGTGCGTGCGTTCGAGCTCGGCCGCGCAGCGCGCCAGGCGGGGCTCGACGCCAAGGTCTCGCCATGGACCAACGACTGGGCGGCTGGCTTCAAGCAAGGCCGCATCGCGAGCCAGATGATGGGCGCCTGGCTGACCGGCCACCTGAAGAACTGGCTCGCGCCGGACACCAAGGGCTTGTGGCGCTCGGCCGTGTTGCCCAGCGGCCAGGCCGGCAGCTACGGCGGCTCGTTCTATGCGATTCCGAAGAAGGCGGCGCACAAGCCCGAAGCGTGGGACTTCATCCGCTTCATGACGACCAACAAGGCGACGCAGCTGAACTCGCTGAAGGTGCTCGACACCTTCCCCGCGTTGATCGAAGCGCAGAACGACCCGGTGATGGACGAGCCGCTGGCCTTCCTCGGCGGCCAGCCGGCGCGCCAACTGTGGCGCGAGATCGCCGCGCAGGTGCCGGCCACGCCGGTGACCAAGTACGACGCGATGGCGACCGACGTGATCCGCGACGAATTCGAAAAGGTCGTGGCCGAGGGCAAGGCCATCCCCGCGGCGCTGGCTGACGCGCGTTCGTTGATCGAGCGCCGGGCGCGCCGTTGAAAGAGCCGCGCGTGGACCAGACCTATGCCGTCCCGACCAGCACGTCGCCCGCAGCGCACGTGGCGCCGAGCACGCACGCTCGCAAGCCCGGTGCCGCCTGGCGCATGCGTCGCTGGGCGCCGTACCTGTTCATCGCGCCGTTTTTCGTGCTGTTCATCGTGTTCGGCGTGTTCCCGCTGCTGTTCTCGATCTGGCTGTCGCTGCACCAGTGGGACCCGGCCGCCGGCCTGGGTGCGATGCGCTGGGTCGGTTTCGAGAACTACGTGTTCGCAGCCACCGACCCGTGGTTCCACAAGTCGCTCTACAACACGCTGTGGTTCGCGCTGGTGTCGGGCGTGCCGCAGCACCTGGTCGCGCTGCCGCTGGCGTACTTCATTCACCGGCACCTCAAGCGCAGCCGCAACGCGGTGGTGGCGGCGTACTTCGTGCCCTACATCACCTCCAGCGTCGCGATCGCGCTGATCTTCAGCACGCTGTTCTCGAAAGACTACGGCGTCATCAACGCAGTGCTGGGCCCGTGGATGAGCGAGCCGATCGACTGGCTGGGCGACGCCGCGTACACCAAGCCCGCGGTGGCCTTCGTCGTCTTCTGGCGCTTCCTCGGCTGGAACCTGGTGCTGTACCTGTCGGCACTGCAGGTGATCGACAACGAGCTGTATGAAGCCGCCACGCTGGACGGCGCCGGCAGCTGGCAGCAGTTCCGCTTCATCACGCTGCCGTTGCTCAAACCCATGATCTTCTTTGCGGTCACGCTGACGATCATTGGCAACCTGCAGCTGTTCGAAGAACCGTTCATCCTGGTCGACCCCGAGAAGGGCGTCAGCCAGTCGGTGATGACCAGCGCGATCTTCATGTACCGGCTGGCCTTCAGCGATGGCGACTTCGGCACCGCATCCGCCGTGTCATGGCTGCTGTTCCTGATCATCGCGGTGCTGACCTGGGGCAACAGCATGCTCTTTGGCCGAACCGGGGGGCAGCATGCGTCGTCGTGACCTGCGGCCCGGCTCCGTCGCCGCGTGGGCGCTGGTCGGCGCCGGCGCGCTGCTGCTGGTCGCGCCGTTCTGGTTCACCTTCGTCTTCGCGACGCATGGCCGCGCGGCGATCTTCAACTCGCCGCCGCCGTTCTGGTTCGGCAGCGCGTTGCTGGGCAACATCGACCTGCTGACCGAGCGGCTGCCGTTCTGGCGCAACCTCGGCATGAGCGTCTATGTCGCGGTGCTGACGACCGCGCTGAACCTGCTGCTGTGCGCGCTGGCCGGCTATGCGTTCGCGGTCTACGAGTTTCGCTTCAAGAAGCCGCTGTTCGCGGTGGTGCTGGGTTCGATGATGTTGCCCAGCTTCCTCAACATGATCCCCAGCTTCATGGTGATGGACGTGCTGGGCTGGATCGACGAGCCGCGTGCGCTGTATGTGCCGGCGGCGGCCAGTGCGCTGGGCATTTTCATGATGCGCCAGTACATCGGCTCGGCGATCCCGAAGGATCTGCTGGATGCGGCGCGGATGGACGGTTGCGGTGAGTTCCGCATCTTCTGGAGCGTGGTGCTGCCGCTGCTCGGGCCGGCGCTCGGCACGCTGGGGCTGATCACCTTCATCGCATCGTGGAACAACTTCATGGCGCCGCTGGTGGTGATGCGCTCGGCCGAGCACTACACGCTGCCGCTGGCGCTGCGCTCGATGCAAAGCCCCAACAACACCGAATGGGGCGCACTGATGGCCGGCAGCGCGATCGCGATGCTGCCGCTGCTGGTGGCCTTCTTCTTCAGCGCGCGGCGTCTCGTCGCGGGCTTGACCTCTGGCGCAGTGCGCGGCTGACCGCGCGCCACCGATTCCTCGCACCTGGATGACGATGAACTCGAACGACACGAACTTCGCTGCAGCGGCCAACCGCGCAGCCTTTCGCCCCGACTTCGCCTGGGGCTCGGCGACCAGCGCTGCGCAGATCGAAGGCGCCGGCGCGCTCGACGGCAAGGGCCCGTCGATCTGGGACGCCTTCTGCCGCGAACCTGGCCGCATCAATGACGGCTCGAACATCGACGTCGCCTGCGACCACTACCACCGCTACCGCGACGACGTGGCGCTGATGAAGTGGTTGGGCCTGAAGGCCTACCGCTTCTCGTTCGCGTGGCCACGCGTGCAGCCGCTGGGCCGTGGCGCGTGGAACGAGGCGGGCTTCGACTTCTATGACCGCCTGATCGACAGTCTGCTCGAGGCCGGCATCGCGCCGCATTCGACGCTGTACCACTGGGACCTGCCGCTCGCGCTGCACACCCAGCTCGGTGGCTGGCCGGCGCGCGAGATCGCGCCGCATTTCGCCGACTACGCGGGTGAGGTCGCGCGCCGCTTCGGCGACCGCCTGGTCTCGATCGCGACATTGAACGAGCCCTGGTGCGTGGCGACGCTGGGCTACGAGACCGCGCAGTTCGCACCCGGCAAGACCAACCGCGCTGCAGCGATGCAGACCTCGCACCATCTGCTGCTGGCGCATGGCCGCGCGATCCAGGCGATGCGGGCGCAGACCAAGACGCAGCTGGGCATCGTGCTGAACCACACGCCGGCTTTTCCGGCGACCGAGTTGGAGGCTGACCGCCGCGCCGCGCGGCTGGACGACGGCCTGAACGTGCGCTGGTACATGGACCCGGTGTTCCGCGGCCAGTACCCAGCCGACGTGCTGGAGTACCTGGGCGCCGATGCGCCGCGCATGGAAGCCGGCGACCTGGCCGAGATCGCGCAGCCGCTGGATTTTCTCGGCGTCAACTTCTACACCCGAAGCTTCATCAGCACGCAGCAGCCGGCAGTGCCCGCGCCAGGCAAGCAGGGCTTCACCGACATGGGCTGGGAGATCTACCCCAAGGCGTTGACGCAGCACCTGGTGCGCATCACCCGCGAGTACTCGCCGCCGCCGATCTACATCACCGAGAACGGCATGGCGAACGCCGACCGCATCGATGCCGACGGCCGTGTGGCCGACGCCGAGCGCGTGGCCTACCTGCGCGAACACCTCGCGGCACTGGCTCGCGCGATCGAGCTGGGGGTCGACGTGCGCGGCTACTTCTACTGGAGCCTGCTCGACAACTTCGAGTGGAACTCGGGCTACGCCAAGCGCTTTGGCCTGTTCCACGTCGACTACGAGACGCAGACCCGAACCGCGAAAGACAGCGCGCACTGGTACCGCGCGTTCATCGAGGCACAGCACGCCGGCACTGAGCCGCCGAAGGCGCCCTGAGCATGTCGGCCGTCCGCTTCGAAGCCGTCGCCAAGACCTACCCCGGCGCCAGCACGCCGGTGGTGCAGGGGCTGGACCTGCATGTCAACGAAGGCGAGTTCATGGTGCTGGTCGGTCCGTCCGGCTGCGGCAAGAGCACCACGCTGCGCATGCTGGCCGGGCTCGAAGAGCCGAGTGCCGGCCGCATCCTGATCGGCGACACCGATGTGACCGATCTGCCGCCGGCGCAGCGTGGCGTCGCGATGGTGTTCCAGAGCTACGCGCTCTACCCGCACATGACGGTGGCCGAGAACCTGGGGTTCGGGCTGCGGATGGCTGGCAAGACCAAGGCGCAAATCGATGCAGCGGTGCAACGTGCGGCCGAGCGGCTGCAACTGTCAGCACTGCTCGCGCGGCGGCCGAAGGAGCTGTCGGGCGGGCAGCGCCAGCGCGTCGCGATCGGTCGCGCCATCGTGCGCGAGCCGAAGGTGTTCCTGTTCGACGAGCCGTTGTCGAACCTGGACGCGGCCTTGCGCACGCAAATGCGCATCGAGCTGGCGCACCTGCACCGCAGCCTCGGTACGACGATCGTCTATGTCACGCACGACCAGGTCGAGGCGATGACCTTGGGCGACCGCATTGCGGTGTTCAACAACGGTTGCATCGAGCAGGTGGGGCCGCCGATGCAGGTCTACCAGCAGCCGGTGAATCGCTTCGTCGCTGGCTTCCTCGGTTCACCGCGGATGAACTTCCTGCCGGTGCAAGGCGCCAACGAGACGGCACTCGAAGTGCCCGGCGGCTTGCTGCGTTGGCCGCATGGGCAAGGCGTCTCATCGAGCCGCGTGGCCATCGTCGGCGTGCGTCCCGAACACCTGCACCTCGTTGGCGACGACACGGGGTTCGCGATCGCCGGCGAGGTCGACACGGTCGAGCAACTGGGCGACACCAGCGTGGCCTACGTCAGCCTGGCTGGCCTGGCCGAGCCGCTGTCGTTGAAACTCAGTTCGAACGAAGGCTTGCTGGTTCGTGGGGCGAAGGTGCAGTTGGCGGCCGAACCGCAGCACCTGCTGGCCTTCGATGCACAAGGGCAGCGCCTGAACGCTGCGTGACGCGGCGGTGGAGGTGAACGACCGCATGCGGTCGCTGTGCGGCTGTGGCGTTCAGCACTGCCACAACATCTTGGCGCGCCGAGCTGCGCAGCCGCAGCGAAAGACATAGGCCCAGCCGCCGCCGAAGTTCATCTCGGTCTTCCGGTCGGGCCCCTGCTCCAACTGCGCCACGAACTGCATCGGTTCGCCGCAGGCGTCGCAGTTCGGAATTTCCTCGTACTCGACCCAGGCCGGCGAATCGCTCACTTGCCCCAGCAACTGCCGCAGGTCGGTCCCGGTGGCGTCGGCCCAGCCCGCAGCGGCTGATTCGTAGTCCGGCGCCTCCTCGATTGGCAGCAACTTCGCGCCGTAGCGGATCTGGCGCAGGGCTTTCTTGGCTTGTGGCGGTGGATCAACGAGCTGAAGATGGTCGGTTCCCATGACCACCGCCGCATTGCCGCCGGCGTCGGCATGCCACTCCGAGCACATGCCGGGCTTGTTGCGGCACATGAACAGCAGCAGCAACTCGGGCCCCGCCGGCGCATCCGATCGCAATTGCCCCAGGAATTGCATGGCGCCGCCGCAGGCTTTGCAGGCCGGCCACATCAACCGGCCTTGCGGGGCCGATGGCCTGCCGCCGAACACTGTCTGGTCGGTGGCCCGTTCTTCGGCAACCGGGTCGTTGATGAGCAGCGTGATCATGGTGCGGGCGGTGCGAACAAACTCGCCATTTTGATCGCCGCAGCTTGGGCGCTCTTGGCTTTACCTCGCCGAAACGTGCTGCGGCGGGGCGCCTCCAGCCCCTTCGGCAGAGGGCTAGAGCCCCCGGTCAGCCGACGTAGTTCGGATGCGCCAGGTGCCAGTTCTTCACGCGCCCCTTCCAACTGCCGACCATGACGGCGGCGATGCTCAACAGCACCAACACGATGAGCTTCGGGGCCGACGTCTGATCGCCGCTCAGCAACAGGCCCAGCACGGTATTGAGCACGGCCATCACTGCACCCAGGCGGAGTTCCGACCGCTTGGCAATGCGCGCGCAGACATAGCCGCCCAGGAATGAGAAGCCCAGGCCCATGGCGGTGCTGATGAGGCCAAAGGGCGAAAGGATCGGCGCGTTCTTGATCGCGTCCATCGCCTGCTCCGGGGTCAGCCCTTGCTGTGCCAGCACGATGCCGTAGACGATGCTGAGCACACCGCCGACCACGATCGAGCCGCCGATGTCGGTCAGCATGCCCAGCGCAACGGCCTTGATGGGCGAGCCTGGTGCCGGCGGCTGGTCTGCCACGGTGGCTTCGGGCGGGGTGTAGGGGTTGTCGGACATGCGTGCAGGCTCGGGTGGGGTAGGGGGCGGTGGCGTCAATCGCCGCAGCAGATGCCGAGGTTACCGCTTGGCGCTCAAGTGTCCGCGCGCGGGGATCGCAAGTCCCGAAGAATCAGGGCGATACGGTGGCCCGGGATGATGACGGAAGGCGCAGTGCTGCCTCAGAATGGCATCGAGAGACACCTTGTCAGTGGAGGCGCCATGAGTCTGCGTTGGATTGATTGTTGTTTTGCGCTGATCGCGCTCACCGTGCAGGGTGCCTGGGCGCATGGGGACGATCCTGTGCCTCGTTCCACCCCGTCAGTTGGCATCGTCAGCTTCGAGAACTCCGGCGCCAAGGCTGCGCAGCGCGACTTTCTGGTCGGCCTTGCGCAGTTGCACAACTTCGAATACTGGGCGGCCGCCGAGGCGTTCCAGCGCGCGCAGAAAGCCGACCCCAACTTCGCGATGGCGTACTGGGGCGAGGCGATGACCCATAACCATCCGTTGTGGGCACAGCAGGACACTGTCGCCGCGCGAGGCGCGCTGTTTCGACTCGGTGAGACGCCGCAGGCTCGGCAGGCGAAGGCGAAGACCGAACGCGAGAAGGCCTACCTCGACGCGCTGGAAACGCTTTACGGCGAAGGGACCAAGCTCGAACGCGACCGCCGCTATGCGGATGCGATGCGCGCACTGCACGAGCGTTACCCGACTGACATCGACGCCACCTGCTTCTATGCGTTGGCCTTGATGGGCACCTCGCATGAGGGCCGCCACCTGCCCAGCTACATGAAGGCCGCGGCGCTGATGACCGAGGCCTTCCACGCCTACCCGCGCCACCCTGGCGCGGCGCATTACCTGATCCATGCGGTCGACGACCCGCTGCACGCACCGCTCGGTCTGGCCGCGGCACGGGCGTATTCGAAGATCGCGCCGTCGGCTGCACACGCGCAGCACATGACGTCGCATATCTTCATCGCGATGGGCATGTGGGACGACGTGGTGACAGCCAACGAGACGGCCAAGCGCATTGCCGACCAGATGCGCGCCGCGAAAGGACGCCCGCCGTCGGGCTGCGGCCATGGGCCCGCGTGGCTCGAATACGGCTACCTGCAACAAGCCCGGCCAGCCGACGCGCGGCGCGTGCTGGCCGCTTGCGCCGACGAAGCACAGCGCCGGCCCAACCTGTCGGAAGGTGCCGACCTGTTGGATGTGGACGGCAGCTCGGCCGCCAGCTTTGCCGCGATGCGCTCGCGTTACTTGATCGACACCGGCGACTGGACGGCTGAAGCGGCCACGATGACGGCCGACCTGTCGGCCGTGCCGCTGGCGCAGTTCGAACGCGACTACGTGGATGCGCTCGCCGCGCTGCGGCAACCTCAGCGTGACGTGCCGGCCGGCGTGGTCGAGCGCGCCGAGCAATCGGCCGTGCGCGTTCGGGCTGCGATCGACGAGGCTGCGCTGCCGGCCAAGCACCCGTCACGCCAGGCGCTGCAGATCCATCTGGACCAGTTGCACGGCCTGCAGGCGCTGCGCCGCGGCGACACCGAAGCCTCCCTGACCATCTTGCGCCAGGCCGCGGCCGACGAGATCGCGCTGCCCTACGAATTCGGCCCACCGACGATCCGCAAGCCGGGCAATGAACTGCTCGGTGAAGTGCTGCTCGAACTGGGCCGTTCGGCCGAAGCGGCGGCGGCGTTCGATGCAGCGCTGGAGTTGGCGCCGGGGCGGGTGCTGTCGGTGCAAGGGCGCCAACGGGCCAGCATCAAGACCGCCGGCGGTTGACCTCGGCGCCTCCTTCGGCGGCTTACTGCAGTTCGAAGGTGAAGGTCTTGATGTCGTCGGAAAATTCGCCGATGCCGCCGAGCGGAAAACGCTGGTACAGCGCCAGCCGCAGCCTCATCGGGCCGGGAGCACGGGTGACGGATGGGTAGTCGGCGCCAAAGCAATCGACTTCGCGTCGTTCAGGCTCGTTCGCCGGCATGGACGAAGTGCACTCGATCTCCAGCGCGTCGTCGAACGGGTCGCCGACGGCGATGCGGTCGCGATCCTTGTCGCTGCCCGTTTCATAGGCGTCGACAAGGAGCCGCAGCAAGTCACTGGAATCGCTCTTGGTGCGAACCTTCAGCTTGAACGTGGTCGGTTGATCGACCGTGGGCGCCGGCACGGTGCTGGGCTCCACGCTGATGTCGACGATTTCAGCGGTGATGCCCGCGCCGCCGCAAGATTGCAGCAGCAGCGCGAGCAAAGGCGCCGCGAGCGCTGCGCTGGTTCGAAGCATGGTTGTTTTCAAGTTCACTCCCTCCAATGAAAAACAGGACGGGCTGACGCGTCACCGCGTTGCCCGATGGAATTGGCGCCTGCTGTAGCCGCAGGCTGCGTTCTAGACGGCGGCCTCGACCACCATCTGCAGCCGCTGCTGGCCTTGGAACTCGTCCAGGCTCAGGCGGAAGGCCAGGCGCACTTTGCCCGGCAAGGGTTCGGCATGGCCGAACCAGATTGCGTCACGCAGCTGGCCCTGGTGGCGCAGCCGCAGCTTCAGGTGCTTTTCGCCGACCAGGCGCTGCTGGATGACCTCGACCTCGTCGCAGAACACCGGCGCTTCGAAGCCTTGGCCCCAGACCTGCGCGTCGAGCTTGGCCACGGTCTCGGCGTTGAAGTATTCGAGTGACAGTGGGCCGTCGGTGGCCAAGGTGCGGGCCAGCGCTTCGGGCAGCAACCACTCCTGCGCGACCGATTGCAGCGCAGCGTCGAAGGTCTCGAAATCTTCTTCGGCCAGCGTGCAGCCTGCCGCCATCGCGTGGCCGCCGAACTTCTTCAGCACGCCCGGGTGGCGCTTGCTCACCAGGTCCAGCGCATCGCGCAGGTGAAAGCCGGGGATCGAGCGACCCGAGCCCTTCAGCAAGCCGTCGTTGCCGATCGCGAAGACGAAGGTCGGACGGTGCAGCCGGTCTTTCATGCGGCCGGCGACGATGCCGACCACGCCTTCGTGGAACTCGGGGTCGAACAGCACGACGGCCGGCGGTGCGGCGCCTTCGGGCATCAGGTTGTCCAGCAAGAGCTCGGCCTGCTCGCGCATGCCGGCCTCGACTTCGCGCCGCTCGCGGTTGATCGCGTCCAGCTGGCGTGCCAGTTCAGCGGCGCGCAGCGGGTCGTCGGTGGTCAGGCACTCGATGCCCAGCGTCATGTCGGACAGGCGGCCGGCTGCGTTGATGCGCGGGCCCAGCGCAAAGCCGAAGTCGAACGCCGACGCGATCTCGCAGCGGCGCGACGCAGCGGCAAACAGCGCGGCGACGCCCGGCTGCATGCGGCCCGATCGGATGCGCTTCAAGCCCTGCGCCACCAGGCGGCGGTTGTTGGCGTCGAGCTTCACCACGTCGGCCACCGTGCCGAGCGCGACCAGGTCCAGCAGTGCGTCGAGCCGCGGTTGGTTGGTGGCGTCGAAGCGGCCACGCGCACGCTGCTCGGCGCGCAGCGCGAGCAGGGTGTAGAACATCACGCCGACACCGGCCAGCGCCTTGCTCGCGAAGCTGCAATCGGGCTGGTTCGGGTTCACGATCACGTCGGCATCGGGCAACTCGACCGCCCCGTTCACCAGCGCGGGCAAATGGTGGTCGGTGACCAGCACACGGATGCCCAGCGATCGCGCATGTGCCACACCGGCCATGCTGGCGATGCCGTTGTCGACGGTGACCAGCACATCGGGCTGTTGCGCCCGCGCCAGGTCGACGATGGTCGGCGTCAGGCCGTAGCCGTGCACCTGGCGGTCGGGCACCACGTAGCTGAGGGTGCCGGGCGCCGCGCCCAGCATCGCCAGGCCACGCAGTGCGACCGCGCAGGCGGTGGCGCCATCGCAGTCGTAGTCGGCCACCACGCACAGGCGCTGGCCTTGCTCGATCGCGTCGGCCAGCAGGCGGGCCGCTTCAGCGCTGCCGCGCAGTCCGGTTGGTGACAGCAGCTGGCCGAGGCCGTCGTCCAACTCGGCCGGGGTCTTGACGCCGCGAGAAGCGAACAGGCGGGCGAGCAGCGGGTGCACGCCGCTTTGTTCGAGCGCGAAGGCGGTTCGCGGTGGGACGTCGCGCGTCAGCAGAGTAGGAGAGGGCATCGAAAGCTCTTAGAGGTCGGCCAGCCACGGCGCGGGGTTCACGCGCCGCGGGGCCAGCAGGCCGCGCCGCCACCAGGGGCGGTCGGTCGGGGCAAAGGTCTGGGCGTGGCGCTCGCCGCACAGCGTGATCTGCACCGACTGGCCGGCCTCGGCGCG
>Ga0307515_10015464_pt1 | contig 14055 bp, 5 predicted proteins | sample 17_EM_MG_FD_194513 | JGI IMG/M metagenome (GOLD analysis project Ga0307515, IMG submission 194513) | Populus trichocarpa ectomycorrhiza microbial communities from riparian zone in the Pacific Northwest, United States - 17_EM | ecosystem: Host-associated > Plants > Roots > Unclassified | place...
AAAATGTACATATAACTTATTAAATACTAAAACTATAATTTTATATAAAAATATTATAATATATTAATATATATATATACTTAAAATTAGGTTAAAAAGGTAGATTTTTAATAAAACTTAAAATTAAGTATAAAAAATATAATTAAGCTTATTATTATATTTAATATAATAATTGATTTTTTTTAGTATATATAAAAAGTAAGCTTCTTTATTTTATATTATAACCTATATTTTTTTATATTTTTTATTTGATAAATACTTTTATTAGTTATGTGATAAGCTATATTAAAAATTCTATATTAATAGCTATTATGGTAATTAAGTTAGAAGCATTTGAAAATAATTTTTTTTAAATAATTTTTAGTGCTATATATAAGCTAGTTACCTATATATTAAAAAAACTTACCTATATAATAAGTATAAATATAAATATAATATAGCTATATAATGGCTTTATTAATAATAATAATTCTAATTTTTATTAAGAAAGTACTTTTTTAACCTAATTTTAAGTATATATATATTATAATATATTACAATATTTTTATATAAAATTATAGTTTTAGTATTTGATAAGCTATATTTAAATTTTTATAAAATTCTATTAAAAGGTTATTAAGTTATAAGTAGTATAAAAAGGTGTATTTGAGCCAATTTTGGTAAGGAAAAACCGTGCATTGAGTGGGACCGTGCACGTAGTGGTGAGGTACCCTAGATTTGCGGAGGTTGTATAAGCCACCTTAGCTGCAGGCACGTCCGGTAGTTAGCGTCTTCCTAGCGCAGCCACTCGCTCAGAGGAGCAGCAAAAAGGGCCTATTTCCCCGTCTGGACAGCAAGCTTCTAAAGACCTCAATATTAAAATCAAATAAAGCTTTAAATTGTACGGTGACTCACCTATATATAAAAGGCTTGCGGTATTATTCCTTTGCTCTAATTGTCCTTACTACTTAGTAAGTCCTTTATTAGCATTAATTACTACCTAAATTTGTTTAGATTTAGATAAAATTTAACGATTTAGATTCTTAGGTATAATATGGTCCTATTCCTTATAAATTACTTTAACTATTGCTTTCCTAGTTATTAGTTATAAGCGACGCTTTATAATGTGTTCTTTAATAAGATTTAAAAGGCTATAGTTAAATTAAGATTTTAGGCTATTTACTAACTAATCTATAAGTATAATACCGTCCTTAGTAAATTGGGCTCTATTAGTTCAAGCTTTATATATTAGAGCGTTATTTATTATAATAATAGAGGGAGTGGCATATACTCGTTCTTAAGGAAATAGGCGTAGTATTTTTAATTATAAAATTTATAAAATTCCTTTAACTAGGAATAGATATATTTTAGGAAGCTATTAGTGCTAATATTACCCTATTAATTCATATCTTAAATAATCAAATCTCTCTCTTTAATACTAGTAAAATAGACCTAAATTATTATATAAAGGATCTTAGCGAATCGCGGTTAAATATAGGGTAGATAGAAGTGTTCGCTAGGCCTTTTAGTAATAAATTACTTGCTAGTGGCTGCTATGGCATATTGAGGCTTTATCCGTCTATATAACTCTAAACTAATCCTTTATAGTCTAGTATTGATAAGCTATAGTATTAAAAGCCTATCTAAGTAGTTGGCTAATTACGGAGTTTAATATAGTAATTTTATATATAAGCTAAGCTTTAGATAAATAGATATATGGGCTTAAGCATTTAATTTAAGGAAGTTAATAAGGTAGCGAGAGTTATATATAAGTATATTTTAATAGTTACTATAATATAAAGTCTTTAGCTCGTTAGTAATACTATATACTGTAGTATAAGACTTTTAAAAATAGTAGCAATTTAAGTAAACGGTATAGAGAGGTAGTAGTAGAAAGTTTTAATCGTGTATTAAATCTTATAAGTAATAGAGGCTTAAGGGATATTAGAAGACGTATTACTTCGTAGTTAAACTAGAGCCATATTACGAGAACTATACTAATCCAGATAATTACGATCGATTCGTGTACGGCTTTAAAAAAAAAAAACCTCGTATCTCGGGCAGCATCGGCGAGGATGAGGTTATTCGGCAAGCTCCATTTGATATTCGCAGCCAAGACGGAGTATATATATATATGAGGTTAGCGGTGACTTAATCTAAAAACACAAACCACCGGACGTGCCTATATGCTGTAGGTAAGCCCCATACGCAGGAGTGGTGGCAGGGGTCAGATCCAGCACGGTCTATTCAAGACTTTAGGTAAGGGGAAACGGTTGTGGATGTGCCGAGATATCCACTGGGTTCGCAGGTTAAAAGGTCCCACGAGCCCACTTAGCAAGCCCCAAGCGACCTATCATTACTTCTGTGTCATCTGTCAGTTATTTGAGTGCATAGCTCCACTTATGTCCATGAGCTAAGACATGTTCTCTTCACTCCAGTCACTTCTCTGGACAGTCTCCATCTACGTGAAGACCATATGGTCAACATTCTTTGCAAAAATTGTATGGCCGGTCGTCACGGATGCGAAACCCGTAGGCACTGAGCAACGTAACGAGCCCAACTTTTCTTCACCGGAAGATGTTCTTGCTCAAATAAAAGCGATCCGCGACGACCATGAGACCGCTAGACTATTGCAACATTTGATTGAGACGGACGGCGCAGGCAATTGGCCCCCTCAAGCATCTCACGGCGACGCATGGCCTACAGCACTTCGTCCGTATCACAATATCTATCTCGAACTTGCGCCATCGTTTCCTGCTAAAGAAGTATCACTTGATAACGAGATCAACTCCAAGCGATGTCTCGAATATCGAACACACATGCGAAAACTTTTGCACGACCGTATCGACCTGTCAGCTGTGAAGGCTATTCTATTGGCTGTAGAAGCTGGAGACGAATCAGCATTCCCAGCAGATGCTTACAACGGTTTTTTTGCGTGCATCGCTCTCTCTCGGCATGCTTTCAGGTAAGATCCCCTATTGTCGTTCAGTTCGCACTCCACTCACCAAGCACCTTCAGATGGGGCACCATACCTATTGTTAAGTTCGCGCAGAAGGAAAAGTTCATTGATCTTCCTCTCGAGCTCGAACTACCCTGGCCCTTCCTCCACCGACGTTTTGGGATAACCTCCCAAGGAGGTAATCTCACTTCGAACATCATCTGCAATTTCGACAAAGAAGAGCAGATTGTATACGAGATCAATTGCGGCATGCCTGAGATCATTAAATCAGCAGAATATCACTTCGCGCATATGTTTCCCGCTATGGAAAAACTAGTATGTCCCTGAACCTCGCCTTGGGTTGTGCGCCGCTTACAGATTCAAAAGGCACTGCCGATATATTACAATATGATCCAGTCCATCATTTGTTTTGGGCGAGGTCAGAGAGACGCATGCCTTGACTTCCTCAAGACTATCAGCGCACATATTCGATACCCTTTGAAGGTTTACTATGACAGTCTAGTCGAATCTAAGATACCCCGCAGCGTATGGATGTCCTACGTGCAAGGCTTCCAGGCTTGGGGCGCTGGCGAGATCATAGATGGCGTCTATGTAGAGTTCGATGCCGTTTCTGGAAACCAACTCCCCTTCTTTCACATTGTTGATGCTTTCCTGGGACTGGACCCATACCTTAACGAGGAAAACAGGTTCCGGTACATACCCTTGTCTCAGAGGGAGTTGAGTGCTTCCCTAAGGAAGCATAGTTTCCGAGACAAAGCAAAGCTGGCGGGCGATTTTGAGATCGAGACGGAGATGGAGAAGATCCTCAAACAGATACGGGTATTTCTGCTTCACTGCCCTACACGTATTGATACTGACGATATATTTTTCAGGTTTTTAGAGTGACTCACCGTAAGCGGGCACGTCCGTACTTAAGCGTCCCTGCTCCGGAGAGAATGATCATGACTGCAGGAAAATCTGCACTGGAGAGCATTACAATCCCAAACATCAAGGCTGCCATCGAGTTCTTAGATATCGGGCTGGTGAAAAGACTGAAGGAGACGGTCTGATTGATATAGCAAAACGTTTTCCTACAACTGTTGGATTGGCTTGCTCTTTGAACTCACTCACCTCCTCCACTTCAATTGTTATTGAGCGCTCAATGTATGCATGAGTAAAACGATGAAATTTTGCGTGCCAAGGGCCATTTGATGGAACGTCCACGTCAATAGCTTATTCAACCCTTTGTAATGTCGAGCGGTGTTGCAAATTGTCGGACGGACAAGTCACTCATAAGAACTCTGTCGATTGAAGCTGGCTCTAGAAGCTCTCTATATACATGAGGTCGGGGCAAAGGACTGACGACGACGCTGACGACGATTCTGGAGCTATTACTCAATCGCCACCAGGTCGGTATTGCCACTCAGTCGGTGATAGGTAATGAATAGGTAATAAAAAATAGATGGTAAGACATACGATGGCAAGAAACAGGGTGTGAGTCATAAGGTGGTACTTGACAGTGACCTTAACGTTTAACACACCCCCCTAGCTGCTTAGTCTTGACTAAGCAGCTAAATAGAAAATAGAAAAAGTCACAATACCAATTTAGTGTTAAGTTAAAGAAATCCCCTATAGAGTTACCTTATTAAAATATTATCCAAATTAAATTAAATTAGATCCTTAACATTAACGAGATTTAATTATTAAATAAACGCCTTATGCTTCTAACGTGGTAGGGCCTTTATTAAGCCGTCTGTAACTATAGTAGCAGTAGGTATCTAATTAATTCTAATTTAACTATTACGTACTTCTTAGCGTAGCTAGTGGTAGTATATATTAACGTATTAAAGCTTTATAGATAGCTCTTATCCGTCCTTTATAAGCAGTTAAATCGTCTATAAATTGTTATAGTAGATCGTTTATTCCTTATCTAAGGACAATTTAATTTCCTTAAAGAAGCGACTCTACTAAATTAACTTAGTTCCTGTATGGGACAGAGCTATAAGCTCTGCCTCTATGCTTAACTTTATTATAAGTATCTACTTAGTAGAGCGCTAATTAATTGCTCCTCTAAATAGGGTAAATAAATATCCTTCTATACTGCGTCTGCTTATTAAATCGTCTTTAAACGCCATGTTGCTTAACCCCATAAAGGCTTAACTTCCTATATTTTATCCTAAGTATTTAATCGTAAGAGTTCTTATCTAATAGAGGTACGCAATCGCTTAACGAGCTATAGCGTTATGTAGAGGTAAGGGGTTTTATAGGAACTTTAATAGCTTACTTAAAGCTTTAGCTATATCGGGCCTTATAATATAGGTGGCGTATAGTAAAGATTTAACTATCCTTTATCTCATTTTTGCTCGTCACTATCTAAAGAAGAAGAAACCGTATAACAATATCAATATTTGGAGGTATAGGCACAAAGGAGGCTATCTCTGCAAGCATAGCTAGCGCCAGGCCTGCAGCTATAGGTAGGGTAGGTGAAGCAGAGAAAGCCAAGTATGACCCAGCCAGGTATAACCTAGCATTATTACCTCCTTTATACCTAGATATGCGAAGCTCTATATAGGTATATATATAGGGATAGTAGGTAGGAAAGCAAAAGCCGTATAGCTTAAAAATAGAGAAGTTTAATGTTGTTGGTAGAAGTCGCGGTGCTTGCGATCTACCGATAAACATTTTTATTTATCTCATTTTTGCTTGTCACCATCTAAAGAAGAAGAAACCGTACGATAATATTAATATTTAGAGGTATAGGCATAAAGGAGGCTATCTCTATAAGCACAGCCAGCGCCAGGCCTACAGCTACAGGTAGGGTAGGTGAAGTAGAGAAAGCCAAGTATAACCCAGAAAGAGCTGTTCCTATAAAGTAGAGCGTAGTAGGAATAGACCTATACCCAAATATTATATATTGTATGGAAGGGGCCTAAAGGCTAAGAGACGCGCTAGTAAAAGGTAGGGGAGCGTAGCCAGCAAAGGCAGAGGGTAGGGGAGAGCGTTTAATATAAAACCTATTTAAAAAACCCTCCTAGTCGCCGCTAGGTAGAGGAAAAATTAGGTAAAGACTGCTTATAGGAATAGGGTAAGACGACCTAACGCGACGACAGCAAGACGCCACGCATTATAACGACAGCGAGACGCGCATTATAAAGCCAAATGCTTACTTAAGCAAAAAGCAAGATATAAACTAGACCTTAATACTTCTGATGCGTTTAACGCGTAAAAAGCAAAAAAAGGGGGGTGGTTATAGATGCGGCGGTAAGACGATCTAACGCGACAACAATGGGATAAGACTGTCGTAATATGATAGACCGAATGAACAACAAGTTCTCTATTAAATAAGCCATATAAGAAAGCAAAAGCCGTATAGCTCAAAAATGGAGAAGTTTGATATTGTTGGTAGAAGTCGCGGTGCTCGCAATCTACCGATAAACATTTTCATTTAATATATATAGGTATCCTATTTTAAAACTTCTTTTAAATTAGGTAGGAGCTTATTAGTACCTATAGGTATACTAACTAAGTGTATATTAGTTAGGTAAAATAAATTAGCAATCTTCTTAATATAGGAGTCTTAATAGAGCTATAGCTTTTTTTTAACTTTTATCTCTTATAATTTAAATCCCTAGGAACTAGAATAGGTTACCTAGATCTTTTATCTTATACTTCTTTATTAGTGCTTCCTTAAAGCTCTAGAGCTCCAATTAATTTTCTTTAATAAAGGTAATACAGATATTGTCCATGTAGAAGAAAACGATTAGTAATTTATTGTAGTAGAGGTATAGCTCCCTACTAATGGGCCTTAGCCCTAATTTAATGAGTTTATTACTAAAGTTATTATACTAAAGACGTAGCGATTGTTAAAGCCTATAGAGAGCTCTGCGTAGTAGTAAATATTTACCCTTAATAGCAAATCCATCTAGATACTTAATATAGACTATTTTGTCGATTAGGCTATTTGTAAACGCATTAACAGCGTCACTTTGCTAAACATCTAAATTAAATGCTGCGATGATTGCTATAAGAGCTCTAAAGACTCTAGCTGCTAGGGTTGCTATATAAGTGTCTTTATAGATTAACTCTTATAGGTTACCTCTAATACAAAGTCGGGCTTTAAATTTTATTAGGTATCCGTCTATATCTATTTTATAGGTAAATATCTAGGTAATAGGTACCGTTTTAATTAATAGTGTCTTATCTACGACTTTAAACGTTTTATAATTATCTAGATTAGTATACTCCTTTATAGTAGCTGCTAGGAACTCTACCTTATATTAGTAAGTTAGCAGCTTCTTCTAATTCTTAGGTAGAGATAGAAGCTCGTTATAATATATTTTCCTTTAATATTTAAGCCCTGCGTAAAAGGCTGCTTAAAGCGGTTAAAAGGTGTCCACTTTTTTAAGGTGAGTTAATTAAGCTCTATATTGCTTTGCTAGCTTCTTTAATCTTCTTCCTTCTATAATATTATCCTTAGAGACCTTAATTAAGTCCTTTTTCCTTAACTCCTTTAGGTTAATTTTAATATACTTAAAACCGGGGCGTTAATAGGTTAATAGAGCGGAGGATCTAGAGGTGCTTAAGGCGCTTAAGGATTCTGCATTAGTAGGAATTAATTAAGGCTCTGGCGTTAATTCTAGTATAGGAAGGCTAAGTAGAGGATCGGTCTTAGAGGTGTCTACTATAATTACATTATCGCCTTAAGTATCTAGCTTCTTATAGTCCTAATTTCCACGAAAATCCATATATCGATTTCTATTATTTTTAACTCGAATTTTATCTAAAATCTTATTATTTTTACTTATATCTTCTACTAAGTCTTCCTAGAGCGTCCTATTGGGGTTAATTATGTTAATTACGTTTAGTATTTAATCGGCCTTCTCCTAAAGCAAATTTGCTAAATCTAGCTAGCTATTATTATAGATAAGTCGCTTATTAAACGTAACGTCTCTTATATAAATTACCTTCCCTTCGCTTAGTATATATATTTAAAAGATATTTATTAAATTATACCCTACTAGATACCCAATATAGGCTCTAGGAGTAAGCCTTTAGGTGCGAGGAATATTATACTTAAGTAGGTAGGCTCTATAGCTATAGGCATATAAGTAAGCTATATTTAGCTTAGTTAGTAAAAGACCTATTACTAACTAAAGCTTTTTAAAGGGCGTTTTCCAGTTAAGCCGTCGGCTTAGTATCCTATTTATTATATACGCTATTACTTTAAAGACTTCGGGCTAGAGTTCTTCTAGTAGTTATACTTTAATTCGCATACATTAAAACTTTATAATAATTAACCCTCCTAAAACATTTTGTAGGACCGTTCTATTCTAGTATATTTAAAGCTAAGTACTCTACTATAATATCTTAGTTAGTAACCTAGTTATTAAATTTACCTTTAAGGGATGTCTTATTATTAATATAGATAATAATAACTTTAAAGCCGTAGTGGCGCTTAACTATATTATAATATTTAATAATTGCTTAAGTGGTTAATAACTTTTACGTAAACGTTTTAACCTTATTTATTTATATTAAATTATCAAGAAAATATATTGTATATTTATATCTATTATAGGCTTTAATTTCCTAAATTAAATCCATGTATATATAATAGAAAGGCCTTATCGCCTTATTTATAGATGCCCTTCTTAATATTACCTTATAAGCCTTACTAACTATATAGGTTTTATATTTAATTATTATAGGGCCTTATATAACTGCCCTAGTCACTTCCTTAAGTAATTACTTAATTATAGCACTTCCTATATCTCTAAGTTAACTATACTAAAGCCATCTATCTACCTCTTAATTTAGTAAAGGTTCTGTTAATTCAGCCGTAAAGGACACGTCCTCCGTTATTAGCTTTAATTTATTATATTTAAGGGTTATCTAATTATAGTAATATCCGCAATATGCGAACTTCTCACTACTGCAATAGTAAAGCTAGTTGCCCTTATTATTACGGACGCTTTAAGTACGATGTTACGACTACTTGGAGAAGAGTTAGAAGAAGCTAGTTAGTTAATACAGGCACGGTCCAGGATAAAACCCGTAGAACCATGTGACGAGGAATAGTAAGCAAGGTTACGTGATGTGATCTATATAATCTATATAATCTACAAGATCTATAACAGAGCGAATAGAGTAGACAGAGCGGACAGAGTAACGACTTTCATAGGAGTACGGTTGTGTATTTAAGGACCCTTAATCCCTACCTAGATAGTTCCTTCCTTGTAGTAATTCTTAGAATATAATTAGAGTTAATCTGTTGGGCAACTACTCTACCAGTTGTTATTACGTTGTTAACTTATCTGCACCTATATACCTGGCCTATTAACGAGCCTACCGTAGTATCTACTATAAGGTTCCGTTATATAATCACTACCATAGTTACGGTTTAATAAGTCGAATAATATACCACCTAAAGCAGCCACCACAACGCCATTAACGGCGGCAACTACTTTAAGATTAGGTAATGACACTAGTATAGTAAACACTAACTCGCAACAGCCTATAACAATAAGGCAATTATAGGAAATAGTTAACTAACTAATAGAAAATAATACGGCACTTAAATAAAGGATTAACGGGATAGGAGTAGTAAAGGTTAAGTTACCATTAATTAAAAGGTTCCTAGGAGAGAGATTAAGGCTCAAAGGATTCCTTACGTAAATGCATTTTAAGGTTACACAAGAGGGAGTAAAGCTGGCAATATTTATAGATCAAATAGCGTATATAGGATTATTCTTATTAGGAAGAGCACTTAAATAGTTTAAGCCTTACCTTATAAAGATATAAGCAAATAAAATAATAATAACAAACTAGGAAGTACGGTTTATGTTCTTAAGCTAAAATAGATTTATAGAGTAACTTATATAGATATTTGGAGACCTAGAGGCAACAACCACAGCGGAAAGAAAACTCTAAGATATTATGCAATGAACCTCAGCTATTAAATACATAATGTAGTTCTAAACGTTAGCGATATAAGTTAAGTAAAATGATAAGGCGCTTATAGCACAGTACAAACAGGGACTTAAGGCTAAAGTCTAGGACATAATTATTCTAATAAAAGATGCGGATACCCTAAGGGAATTAATAGATTAAGCAATTAAGATTAATAATAGGATCTTCTAAAGGGAACAGGCTAAGAAGGGTTAGGATAGAGTTCCATAGTTATATAAGACGTAGAGTACGTAACAACTAAAGCTAAGTTAGAAACTATAGTATGGCGCAGAGCTAATAGACCTAAGCGGTACTAAAGAAACCTATAAGAGATAGAGTAAGAAACTATAGAAACCTAAAGGTTAAGGATCTAGTGATTGTAGGACTAAGGAGCGTAGGCTAGACTAGGGATCTTAACAGCAGAAGATATTTAGGCGGACTCTATAGCAAAGTTAGTAGTTTAGAGATAGAGCTTATATAAATTATAGGAAATAAGGTTATTTTATAAGGGATTATAAAAATAGTTAGAGTTACTATATAATAAAGGGAACTAGACTAATAGTAAAAGATATATATATATAGAGGGATAATAGTGTACTGCGAGGAACAAAAGAGTATTTAATTAGAAGTTTCGCGTTTTGTTATAATAACGCATACTAAATTTATAAAGACGCTAAGTACAGCGTAAGCTATTAGCTATAAGAGCCAAAATCTATAGAGTATAGAGGAACTAATAAACTATTGCGCAGATTAGATATTAAGGATAATAAGTTTAATATAGGCGAAATATTTATAGATAATAAGGAAATAAAGGCAGTTTACTAGAAATATATAAACCTCGAAGAAGTTATAATAAAAGTAGAGACTAAGACCGTTATAAAGTAAGGTTTAGTAACGGGTATTATAACACCGTTAGATACGGCATCTATCGCTTTATAAGATAGAAGGAGTAATATCTAAAGAGGATTAAGCAAGCAGATAACTGCTAGTGCTAGCTTACCACTTAATAAAGGTAAAAGGCTAAAGGCTTAAGATTCTTAAGAAGAGATAAAAGAGATCTAAGATTCTAAAGACAGGATAAGGATAGCTTAAGGACCCACAACAGATAAAAACCGATAGAGTAGAGCAGTAGCTTAATTTAGAGATATATAAATAAGCTCGGGACAAAAGTTTCCTACGGCATTAGATTCTTAAGATAAGATAGATAAGATTTAAGACTTTTAAAATGAGATAAGAACACTATAGACGCCTAGTTAAACTAAGGCGGGAGCTAAGCTTAAGTTAGAAGTAAGCTTAGGATTAAAGAATTTAAGGGACTAAGAATTCGGAGTATAAATAAGGACACCTATAAGTAAAAGGTAAGGAGCTTCTTTATAAACTAGAGAATCTGCAATATAAGTAGCAGTTAGGCTAGGAGACAGATATATAGACCTAGAAAACTTACTAGGGGAATATAGTGTTTAGCCTAAAGATTAAAAAGTTAATACTAAGATTAAGAAGTATAAAGACTTTAAGGATCCACTTATAAGACGCGAAAGAAAAGAAACTATAGAGGAATTTAGAGTAAGAATTACCTTATAGTAAGAGCAAAAACTAGATAAGAGATCTAGTATATTAGGTTATATAAGGGACAAAGCACCTATATAAAAGATTACTAATAGGCTAAGAATAGGCACACTAAGAGCTAAATAGCTTACTAAACTAGAATAAGAAGAGGATTTAGAGATTTCTATTAGGTTTAAGGAACAATATATAAAGGGCTGTCACAATATAGTAATGAGAAGGTACTTTCTTATGGACGAACTATATACACTTAAAGGGTTGTACTAAAAGTGGTATAAACAGCAACACAATAACAAGTAGGAAGATTTCTATATATAGTTGGATGAAAAAGTTATCTAAGACCACCCAATTACGAAAAAGGCTATAACTTATATTAAAGGAGCCTTAATTATAATATTAAAAAATCTAAAGGAGTAATTAGAGGACTAAAGAAGCGAAAGGCGAATCTTAGTACCTACGAATAAAGTCGCAACGCTTAGATTAATAAGAGAGAGGTTTAAACTTAAGGACGAAGATAAGCTAAGAGTTAACCTAAGATACTAAGCATATTATATACTATCGTGGATAGTATGCGTGGATAATGCGTGTAATATATATAGAGCACTAAAAGATAAGAACTAAAAATATCTAGCGAGGATATATTAGTTAATGGATAAGGCGAAATATTAAAACGCTAAGTATATATATAGTTAGCACCCTATAGAAGTTCAAGAATAAGGGAACTTAATACTTTAACCAGGAAGATTCCTTACGGAAGAATGCCTAGACGGATAATAATAGTAGAAATATCTAGAGAACACCTGTTTATAGTATATTAAGGATAAAAAGCAAACTAAGTATTAGCTTAAGTTAGACTAAGTATAAACAGGATTAAGCAGCTAATAGTTAGGAAAAGTAGAGGCCTACGGGACTAGAGGGAACTAGTGGTAGAGCCTTAGACCCTTAAAGGAATTTAAGGATAATACCTAAATTTATAAGTTAAGTGGTAAGATTAATAGTTTAAGGTATTAATAGATAGTGGAGTAATAAGGAACTATATCTCGCTAATAGTAATTAAAAGAATAGGGTTACTACACAGATAAAAGGAATACCCTTACCTATTAGTGACAATTTTAGGAGATCTGATAGCCTACGGAGGAGGTATTATTAATCTTAAAACAGGACCTATTTAGATAACCATTAAAGGAAGACTAGTTAAGATGTCTTTTAATATATTACTATTAGGGAATAATAAGGTAGTGTTAGGAATACCTTAGTTATAGGAATACAATCTAGAGATTAATTAGATTATAAGTTAGGTTAATATTAGAGATACTTAATACCGTAAGATGTAATAACAAGCTAAATTAGTATAGTACTAAGTAGGAGTGACCTACGAGGAAATAGAAAAAGGACTAAGTTATATACTAAAGAGATACTATAAATACGGCAAAAAATTATAGTTACCGGAAAGTAAAAAGCTGTTAGAATATATAGTATAGGACTATAAGATAGAATTAAAACCAGGAATAAGTCTAAGGTTTTTTCTAATCTATAAGCTTACTAAAGAGGAAGGTAGAGCACTTAAAGAGTTTATCTAGGAGAACTTATAAAAGGGATATATTAGGCCATTATAGTTATTAGTAGGTTATCTAGTACTGTTTGTCCTAAAGAAAAATGGCAAGCTAAGGCTGTGTATTAACTATAAATAGTTAAATAGTATTACTAGGAAGGATAGGTATCTTTTACCCTTAATTAGCGAAATCTAAGACAGGATTAGTAATGCGCAAATCTTTATAAAGATAGATTTAAGATAGGTGTACTATTAGATTAGAATTAAGGAAGGCGACAAATAGAAGGCAGCCTTTAGGTTAAAGGAAGGACTATATAAACTATTAGTTATGCAATTTAGGCTTATAAATGCACTAGTAACGTTCTAGAAGCAAATTAATAATATATTAAGAGAATACTTGGATGAATTTGTTATAGTATACCTTGACGATATTATTATCTACTTAATAACTAAGGAAGAATATGGAGAATATGTTAAATAGGTCTTAAGAAGACTATAAGAAGAATAGATATTAGTAGCAATTAAGAAATGCGAGTTCTTTACTAGGAAGACTGATTTTATTAGATTTATTATTAAACTAGGCTAACTTAGTATAGATCTAAAGAAGATCGAGGCTATAGTAAATTGGTAGGAACTAGAGAATATTATATAGTTAAAATCGTTCCTAGGGTTTTGTAATTACTGTAGAAGGTTTATAGCGTAGTAGTTAAAGGATATTAAGCCATTTACGCGGTTAATAAAGAAAGAAGAACTATAGGTATAGGGAAAGGAATAATAAGAACTATTTAAGGAAGTCAAGAGGTTATTTACCTAAAAACTAGTTCTTAAGATCTATTAACCAGGACTAAAGACGGTTATAGAAATAGATGTATTAGACTTTATACTAGGAGCATACTTTATACAAAAGTATCTAGATGGATGGCATCTAGTAGTATACTATAGTTAAAAGATAACACCACTAGAACTGAACTATAATATCTATAATAAGGAGTTATTAGGTATAGTTATAGTACTAAAGAAATAGAGAGCATTCTTATAAGGTATAGAGAAACTATTTATAGTTAAGATAGATTAT
>Ga0307515_10015465_pt1 | contig 14055 bp, 5 predicted proteins | sample 17_EM_MG_FD_194513 | JGI IMG/M metagenome (GOLD analysis project Ga0307515, IMG submission 194513) | Populus trichocarpa ectomycorrhiza microbial communities from riparian zone in the Pacific Northwest, United States - 17_EM | ecosystem: Host-associated > Plants > Roots > Unclassified | place...
CCTTACTATATCTAAGTCTTTGTCTAGGTCTTTGCTCCACACTAGGCACGGCCAGTTTAGGTAGTATATATATATATAGCTGCTGCGGTTGCTACGGCTGCTATAGTTACTGCTCTCTCGACCATAGCAATTGGTTGTAATTAGAGGATTAAGGACTAGGGGGGGTAGTAGGGGTAGTGGGCGCCGCGGGGGCAGCAATTAGAGTAGCTGGCGGTACAGTAATTGGGATAACTAGTGACTAAGCTAGGGTAGGAAGGCCAGGTAGAGGATCATCCTTTAAGGCTTACGGGCCTATTACGTCATCGTCTTAAGAGTTAAGCTCCTCTTAATCGGTAGTGGTTGTTATTTTTAGGATTTATATAGTCAGGCAGGGTCCAATTAGTGTCTTAGCGAAAACCTTATTTTAACATTCCAAACTCTTAGTTTAATTAGTTGGTTCGTTTATTGGTTGGGTTAATCAATAGTATAGTAAAGGTCCTACTGGTGCTCTTCTAAACAGTAGTAGACTTACGGTCTAAACGCCAGATAGTCATTACAAAGGTTATTATGGAGGTTATTATAGAGGTAGCTGCGGAGGTAGCTGCGGAGGTAGCTACGGAGATTGCTGCGGAGGTTAATGCGGAGATTGTTGCGGAGGTTAAGGCGTAATAGATAGTATGGGGGTAGAGGTAGAGGTAGAGATAAAGGTAGTCGTAGGTCAAGGTATAATAGATAGTATAGAGGTAGAGGTAGTCGTAGATTAAGGTGTTATAGGTGGTATAGAGGTAGAGGTAGTTATAGATTAAGGTGTTACAGGTGGTATAAAGGTAGAGGTAGTCGTAGATTAAGGTGTCACAGGTGGTATAGAGGTAAAGGTAGTTATAGGTTAAGGTATAGTAGAAGGTATAGGCACTGGGAAATATCCTACTCGTTACTCCTCTAGGGTTCCGTATATCTTATAATACTTAATACTTCTTAACTTAATATTAGTGCCAAACTTGTCCTTAAGTGCGTTTATCTTTTCTCTAGTCTATTCCGTTTAGTTATATTCTTATACTATATTATATAAGGACTAAGTAAGTATTTTACCTCGTTTATAGTTAGCGTTAACCTATACTCCTCTGCTGTTTAGATAATCGCGTAGTTACTAAAGCTAGTATAAGGGGATTTGCGTAAAGATATCAACCGTAAAGTCCTTAAAATCTCCCTAGAACGATTTCTAGAGTATTAAGTCTAACTAGTACTGGCTATGTATCTCCGTGTATATATACATCTTACATTATACGTAGTCGGTTAGCTCGTCCTTAGTGACTTCCGTTAGGTTAATTCTATCTTCCTATTTAGCTGCTTCTTCCTCTTAGTCTTTCTCTGCTCCTAATATCTTGTGTTTTATATATAATTTAGGTAGGTAAAGGTAAGGGTAAGGGTGTTTGTAGGGTAAAGGTAGGGGAACGGTTAAGGAGGCGGTTGAGGAGGTGGTTAAGGAGGCGGTTTAAGTTAGTTAAGTAGGGTAAGGGTATTTATAAGGTAAAGGTAGGGGGACGGTTAAGGAGGCGGTTGAGGAGGCGGTTAAGGAGGCGGTTCGAGTTAGTTAAGTAGGGTAAGGTATTCTACGCAGTAGTTCTCTTCTTCTCTTTAACTAAAATAGGCTAATACGAAAGGTGGATAAGTACAACTATCTTCCAATCTACTGCAAGGTGGACAGTATAACTGTCTTCTAAGCTATTTACGTATTTTATAGTCCTCTAAAATAGATAGAACAAGATGTCTAGTAGTTATCGTGGATACCAGAAAAGTACTCCTAGGTAGTTTCTCTTCTTCTCTTTAACTAAAATAGGCTGATACAAAAGGTGGATAAGTATAACTATCTTCTAATCTGCTATAAGGTGGACAGTATAACTATCTTCTAAGCTATTTACGTATTTCCTAATCTGCAAGCGCTTACTAATTAGTGTTGGTATGTATTAATAACGTGTAGAATATATATATTACAATAATATGTACTATACAGTGTTGTAGGTAGATTTTAATTATTCTACTCTAATGCAGTGTTGATACATATACGCGTCTCGCGTAAGTCATATGCTTTATGCACGTGACACGCGAAACGAATATCTACTGACAGTTATTAATCCTTAGAAGACTACGTTCTCAGCCCTTAATAAAGGTAAGAAGGAAGAGCTTTAAGCTTTACGAAAATAGTATAATTATATTTATAAGCGATATAAGAAGGAGGAAGCAGCCCTTAAGTCTCTACGTACCTACATTATTAGCACTATATCCCGTGACTATATTAACTACACCTTTAAAGGAAATACCGTCTATAATATCCTTATATTACTTAAGGAGGCAGTCGCTCTAACTAATAACGCTTAAAAGGTTGATCTAGCTACCTAATATTTAAAAATAAAGAAAGCCCAAAGAGTTAGAATATTAAGAAGTGGCTCTATAAGTGGGAGAAGGTGTATAACAATTATAAGAAGGTTAAACTACCTAAGGTAGATAGTGATTGACTAGTTAAGGACTTTATATATACTATTAAATCTGCCTTATTAGGATAGTTAGAATACTAAAAAAACGAATTATAGAACCTTAAGAGGAAGAAGGAAAAACTACCTACCCTTTAAGCTATTATTGAGGTCTACCAAAATTATCGTTAATTAGACTTAGCTTAGAAGGCGAAAAGCTAGCATAGCTCCTACGTAGCTAGCTTTAAAGGAGAGCTAATTAATAAGCCTAAATTAGAAGATAAATTGGAAACTAAACCGGAAGCTAATTCTTTAAGAAGGATAGATAAAAAGGAATAGACAAAACCGTGCCTATACGGATTGCTACACCTATAGAGGAAATACTTCTACCTTATTAAGTTAATTCGACCGTTAGGTTAAAAACTAAATAATTAAAAAATGTAGTTAGTAGAGTAGAAGCTTACTAAGGCTTCACCTAAATTTAAGGCTTTAATTAACTAATTAACGAGCTAAGCCTTATCTAATAAGAAGCTAGAGAATATAGAGAATATAGAGTAGAAAAGCTTACCTAGTAAACTACACGGAAGCTTTGTAGTTTATTAAAAAGGAGCTTATATTGCATTAGATTACGCTCTCTGTAATAGCGTAATTCTAGACCCTATAATAACCTTACATATTATTAACAATAAAGTAAGATTTATAGGTAATATCTAACCGGCTAGTAAGTAGTTATATATAGGATTAGGTATAGAAAATATTAAAGGCTTCAGAATAGCTGAAGTTACACTTATTACCCCATTAGGAAAGCAAAAGATCTATCTTATTAAGGCTGTGTATGTACTAGGATTTTATATAAATCTAGTTTATAATTACAGACTTAATAATAAGGGGGTCTTTTGGCATAATAAAGGGAACTACCTCTACTGTCGCGGTAGTAAGAAGTTTATATATTGCGGATATTACTACGGTTAGATAACCCTTAAATATAACAAATTAAAGCCGAGGACGGAGGACGCGTCCTTTACGGTTAAATTAATAGAACCTTTACTAAATTAAAAGGTAGATGGATGGCTTTAGCATAGTTAACTCGGATATATAAGAAGTGCTACAATTAAGCAACTACCTAAGGAAGTGACTAAGGCGATTCTATAAGGCCCTATAATAATTAAATATAAGACTTATATAGTTAGCAAAGCTTATAAGATTATATTAAGAAGGATACCTATAAATAAGGCGACGAGGCCTTTCTTTTATATATACGTAGATTTAATTTAGGGAATTAAAGCCTATAATGGACATAAGTACGCAATCTATTTCCTTAACGATTTGGTTTAAATAAATAAGGTTAAGACATTCGTATAGAAGTTATTAACTACCTAAGCAATTATTAAATATTATAATGTAGTTAAGCGACGCTACGGCTTTAAAGTTATTATTATTTATATTAATAACGAGTTATTGCTTAGAGGTAAATTTAATAACTAAACTACCGAAAAAGGTATTACGGTAGAGTACTTAGCTTTAAGTACACTAAAGTAGAACGGTCCTACGGAACGTTCTAGGGGGGTAATTATTGTTAGTAGATATTCATTCCATATATTACGTGCATAGAGCACGTGACTTACGCGAGACGCGTATATGTATTAACACTGCATTAGAGTAGAACAATTAACATCTATCTATAACACCGCATAGTACATATCATTGTAATATATATATTCTGCACGTTATTAAAGTATACTAACACTAATTAGTGAGCGCGCACAGATTAGGAAACACGCAGATAGCTTAAAAGACAGTTATACTGTCCACCTTGCAGCAGATTAGAAGATAGTTATACTTATCCACCTTTCGTATCAGCCTATTTCAGTTAAAGAGAAGAAGAGAAACCACCTAGGAGTACTTGTCTGGTATCCACAACGACTTCTAGATATCTCGTTCTATCTATTTCTAATAAAAAGAAGAAGAGAAACTATCTAGGAGTACTTATCTAGTATCCATAACAACTACTAAACTTCTTGTCCTATCTATTCTAGAGGACCAGTGCGTAAAATACCTTATTATACTTAACCGCTTACTTAATCGAACCGCCTCCTTAACTACCTCCTTAACCGCCTTCTTAACCGCCTTCTTAACCGTCCCCCTACCTTTACTTTATAAACACCCTCACTCTTACCCTTACCTACCTAAACACAAGATGTTAGGAATAGAGAAAGACTAGGAGAAAGACTGGGAGAAAGACTAGGAGGAAGAAGCAGCTAAATAGGAAGACCTAACGGAAGTCCCTAAGGACGAGCTAACCAACTACATACGATGTAAGATATACGTATATATAGAAATACGCAACCAGCTAGACTTTTTACTCTAGGAATCGTTCTAGGGAGATTTTAGGAACTTTACGGTCGATATCTTTATAAAAATACCCTTATACTAGCTTTAGCAACTACGCGATTATCTAAACAGTAGAGGAGTATAGGTTAATACTAACTATAAATAAGGTAAAACACTTACCTAGTCCTTATATAATATAGCATAAGAAGAAAACTAAACGGAATGGATAAGAGAAAAGATAAACGTACTTAAGAAGAAGTTTGGTACCAATATTAAGTTAAGATATATTAAGTATAAAAATGTCTATTCAAAGCGAAGTCACGCCTTCCCTCCGAACAGCAACATCAATATCTATTACAATCAGCCTTTCGGCTTTTCGCTTTGAAATAAGGCTTATTTGATAGAGATTTTGTTGTTTATTCGTCTTATAGCCTTAATAATACTATGCCGTACGGCGTTGTGTTGTTGTCGCGATAAAACGTCTTACCCCTGGAGGATCGCGAAGTTTCGCGTCACGTCTTTCCACAGCAGCTGTTGATAAGTAGTCTTTCCTGACAATTTTTCCCATAGGGTTTTTCAACAGGTTTTAAATTGACGCTTTCCAGCTTTCTCCCTTCCTCCTTCCTATATTGGTTATTGGGCGCAGGCCTTATACCGCTAAGTTCGTTATTAATAGCCTTCGATATTACCTAGGTTCTGGGTTACCCGAACGGTCTTTTAACGATACCCTACGGGCGCAAAAAAAGACGAGATATATTCCTACTTCTATATTGGTTGTAGGGCAGGCCTCATACCGCTAGCTTCTAACAGTACGCGTTGTTTAGGGCAATGAGTATATAATCATCTACCACTGCTTAAGACAGTAGGGAACCTACTATACAATACAGCAGGCTGAGATGATTACCCTCTCCTCGGGCCTATACCCCCAATTAATACATTATTCAGAATATATCTCTATCTCTGCGAGCAAGTGAATAAATAAAAATGTCTATTCAAAGCGAAGTCACGCCTTCCCTCCGAACAGCAACATCAATATCTATTACAATCAGCCTTTCGGCTTTTCGCTTTCCCACCCTCCACCCTATAGATAGATTTTGCAGCCTCTTAGGCTTGCGGTAGGCCCGAGGGGGGCAATGAGTGTGTAATCATCTACCACTGCTTGAGACAGTAGGGAACCTACTATGCAATACAGCAGGCTGAGATGATTACCCTCTCCTCGGGCCTACACCCCCAATCAATACATTATTCAGAATATATCTCTATCTCTGTGAGCAAGTGAATAGATTTTAAGATATACGGAACCCTAGAGGAGCGACAAACCGCAAGTCTACCACTGTCTAGAAGAGCACTAGTAGGACCTTTACTATACCATTAATTAACCCAACTACTAGTTGTCCTAATTGCTGTACTGCCAGCTACTCTAATCGCTGCCCCCCGTATAACTACACCCTCCGCAGCAACCTCTACAGTAACCCCCTATATAACCGTAACCCAACCAACCGGTACACCGACCACTCCCCCCTTTACGTTACCGACCACCTATCCCTCTATACCTATATACGCTACCCCCACACCTATATAGACTTAGATACCTACCCCTATAGTACCTTAACCACCTACTGTATTTATATCTCAGCAGTCTGCCCAGCAGTAGTATAACCCTTAGTAACCTAGCTAATAGCAGCATACCCTATTACAATCTACCCTACAGCAGCAATTAGACCTAGGAGTAGAAGGAACAACCTTATATAGTAAGGAAGCTGCTATAGTGGCAAAGTTGTACACAGATAACCAACCGACCAATTAAACTAAGAGTTCGGAACGTTAAAATAAGGTTTTCGCCAAGACACCAATTAGACCCTGCCTGACCCTACAAATCCTAAAAATAACGACCGATCAAGAGGAGCTTAACCCTTAAGACGATGATATAATAGGCCCGCAAGCCTCAAAGGACGATCCTCCACCTGGCCTTCCTACCCTAGCTCACTCACCAGAGCCTTAACTAAATACTACAACTGCATCAACTAATCAAGAACCGCGATTCGAATATGTTCCAGAAAAGGAAGCCCGCCCAAGGCAGGAGATCCGAGGCGATATAGACAACAAACTTGTTACGTCTTGCTAGGGAATACCAGCATGTAGATATGCAGTTATAACCATCGATACCACAACAGATGCATTCCCTACCGACACAGACCCGTTTACGTACAATGCGACCTCACGCTACACCTCCATAAAGTTTATAGGTGTAATAATCGACACTAGAGCCTCTAAATGTTCTACAGCAGCATATAGCCAATTCTTGGCATTCCAGAGACTCGACACTAGTGTATAATTTAATACTACTACACAAGGCATAGGGTAGGGCAAGGAAGGAAGGAAGTAAGGAAGGAAGAGAAGTGCGTATATGCTATGAACAACGGGAATAGTACGATTTGGTTTCCTTTTAGAGTTGCTCCAGTGTCAGTAGATATTCATTCCATATATTACGTGCATAGAGCACGTGACTTACGCGAGACGCGTATATATATCAACACTGCATTAGAGTAGAACAATTAACATCCATCTATAACACCGCATAGTATATATCATTGTGATATATGTATTCTGCACGTTGTTAAAGCATACCAACAATTATAATAAAGGCTTAATGTATACGAATTAAAGCTTAACTATTAAAGGAGCTCTAGCTCGAGGCTTTTAAAGTAGTAGCATATATAATAAATAGGACACTAAGCAGACGGCTTAACTAGAAGACGCCTTTTAAAAAGCTTTAATTAGTAATAGGTCTTTTACTAACTAAACCGAATATAGCTTACCTACGCGCCTACGGCTGCAGAGCCTATCTATTTAAATACAATATTCCACATACTTAAAAACTTACTCCTAGAGCCCATATTGGGTATCTAGTGGGGTATAATTTAATAAACATCTTTTAAATATATATACTAAGCAAAAAGAAGGTAATTTAAATAAGAGACGTTACGTTTAATAAGCAACTTGTCTATAACAATAGTAAGCCAAATTTTGCAAATTTGCTTTAAGAGAAAGCCGATTAAATGCTAGAGGTAATTAATATAATTAACCCTAATAGGACGCTTTAAGAAGACTTAAATAAGGACACAAATAAGGAAGATGAGATTTTTAATAAAATTTGTGTAAGCACTAATGAAAATCAATAGGTGGATTCTAGTGGAAATTAGGGATAAATTGTTAACCGTGAGCAGATAGACACTTAAGGTGATAACTTAATTATAGCAGACACCTTAAAAGATAATTCTCTACCTGGCCTTCCTATACTAGAACCAACGCCAGAACCTTAATTAAATCCTACTAATGTAGGTCCCTTAAGCTTCTCAAGCACCTTAAAATCCTCCGCACTCTTTACCTGTTAACGCCCCAGTTTTAAATACGTTAAAATTGACTTAGAGGAGTTAAAGGATAAGGATGGCGCAGCCGTTAATAAGGATAATATTATATAAAGTAAACGGTTAAAGAAGCTAGTTAAAAGATATAAAGCTTATTTAACTTACCTTAAAGAGGTAGACACCTTCTGACCGCTTTAAGCAGCCTTTTACGCAGGGCTTAAATATTAAAGGAAAATACACCGCAATAAGCTTTTACTTTTACCTAAGAACTGGAAGGAGCTTATAAGACACTAGTATAAGGCAGAATTTTTAGTAGCTGCTATAAAGGAGTATACAGATCTAGATAATTATAGAATATTTAAAATTATAGATAAGACTTAATCTATTAAAACGGTACCTATTACCTAGGCATTTACCTATAAAATAGACACTAACGGATATCTTATAAAGTTTAAAGCTCGACTTTATATAAGAGGTAATCTATAACAGTTAATCTATAAGGACATATATGTAGCAACTTTAGCAGCCAAAGTCTTTAGAGCTCTCGTAGCAATTATCGCAGCATTTAATTTGGACGTCTGGCAGGGTAACGCTATTAACGCGTTTGCAAATAGCCTAATTAACGAAATCGTCTATATTAAATGTCTAAATAGATTTACTATTAAGGGCAAATATCTACTACTACGCAGAGCTCTCTATAGACTTTAATAATCGCCACATCTTTAGTATAACGACTTTAGCAATTAGCTCGTCAAATTAGGGTTAAAGCCTATTAGTAGTGAGCCGTATCTCTACTATAACAACTTACTAATCGTATTCTTCTATATAGACGACATCTACATTGCCTCTACCAGAGAAAATTAATTAGAGCTCTAGAACTTTAAGAAAGCACTAATAAAGAAGTATAAGATAAAGGACCTAGGTAAACTGTCCTAGTTCCTAGGAATTTAAGTCTTAAGAGATAAGAGTTAGAGGAAGCTATGGCTCTATTAAGACTCCTATATTAAGAAGATTACTAATACATTTTACCTAACTAATATACGCTTAGTTAGTACACCTATAAGCACTAATAAGCTTCTACCTAACCTAGAGGAAGCTTTAAAGCAGGAGATCTACGTCTACTAAAGGATGGTTAGATTACTACTCTACGCGACCTATATTATAAGACCCGATACAGCTAGAGCTTTAGGCAAGCTATTAGAGTTCCTATGAAACCCCTTACCTCTATACAACGCCGCGGCCCGTTAAGCGATCACGTACCTCTATTAGATGAGGACTCTTGCAATTAAATACTTAGGAGAGAATTTAGGAAGTTAAGCCTTTACGGGGGCAAGCGACGCGGCGTTTAGAGACAATTTAATAAGCAGACGCAGTACGGAAAGATACTTGTTTACCCTATTCGGAGGAGCAATTAATTGGCGCTCTACTAAGTAAATAATGGTAATAAAGTTAAGCATAGAGGTAGAGCTTACGGCTCTATCTTATGCAGGAACAGAGTTAATTTGGTAGAGTTGCTTCTTTAAGGAAATTAAATTATCCTTAAATAAGGAGCAAACGATCAGCTGTAATAATCTATAAACAATTAGACTGCTTATAAAGGACGGATAAGAGCTCTCTATAAAGCTTTAACACGTTAATATACACCATCACTAGCTTTGCTAAGAAGTACGTAATAGCCAAATTAAAATTAATTGGACGCCTATAGCTGCTATGGTCGTAGACGGCTTAATAAAGGCCCTACCGCGTTAGAAGCATAAGGCGTTTATTTAACAGTTGAATCTCATTAATATTAAGGATCTAATTTAATTTAATTTAAATGATATTAGGTAAGATAACTATGGAGGATTTCCTTTAAAACTTAATACCAAATTGCCTATCGTGACTTTTCGTTCTATTTTCTATCTAGCTGCTTAGTCTTAACTAAGCAGCTGGGGGGGTGTGTTGACCGTTGAGGTCACTCTTAGGTATCACCTTATGACTTACCACTCTGTTTTTGTATGTCTTACTACTGTCTCGGTCAACGACTTGGTTAACGACTCGGTTTATGACTCGGTCTACGACACGGTAACCAAATTAGTCTACTACCCTTTTTCTTATATATTTATAGAGGCTCTAGAGCCACATTCAATAGACAGAGTTCTTCTCAGTGACTTGTCCGTCCGACACATAGGGTACTAAGCATCAAAGACAGTAATAAGACGGTGGTAAGGAAGTCCGATTCAGGTCGACACTTGGAGACTGTAATATTGGTACGCCTAAATACTAAACAACACCTCAATTAATGTGAACTCGCCCGCTTGCAGCACAGGGAGCATACCTATATTAGCGTAGTTCAAATCCCTCCTGCAGAATCTCGTTTCTTTTCCACATTTCCATTGCCTCCCCGTTCATGATACCATGGACATAACATTCACCAACCAATCTAAAGTAAGAGCCACATGGTCTTATGATAAACGGAACTTTGGCTCCAAACAGGACGCAGCAGATGTCACCATCTTCGAGGACATCTTGGCCGACGCCGACGTATCCGTTATCAAGACGGAAAAAAGACCGGTTCAAGCACCCGAAATTGAAATGAAATGCCCAGCTGGGGCTTTGGCCGCGCAGAGCCCTGTCTTCATAGACCGCCGGCATGTCCAAGCAAATCTCTGAAGCCTGCTCGAGGTCAATACATTGGTTCCGTATAGCGGTCCACCAAGCTTGAAAATCTGCTAGGTGCTGGTCAAGTTTGGATCTACTGAGGTTTGACTGGTGCATGTTCGCCGACAGTGAAAGGATATAGGCATCCATGTGATCAGAGCCTTGCTTGTACGGCGATATGGCAGGAGCTTCGTAGAAGCTTTCTTTAATGCCCCGGCTGATTGTCAACCATATATTCAGTTCTTGTTCCGAATAGTCAAGATCTGTCTTTAGGAGAGGCCCCGAATGCTCACGCACGATCCCAAAGCGTAGTCCTCGAACTCTCAGCAGTGTCTCAAGTTTGTTGCCGGGAAGAATGTTGTGAGGAACCATTCCAGAAGCCTTATAGTCTGCTTCAAAAAGGCCAAGCATTCCACCACCAGGTGCGTCCCAGCATGGTACCCAAGATGGGAAACTATCATCCATAAATCTGCCGCCCAAGTGGTGTCTAACAGCCGAGAGGATCTCCAAATTATTTCTGTGTTCGATCCAATTGTTCGCGAATTCCAGATAGACTTGTTGCCAGGACTTGGTGTAGTTTGGTTCTACAGCCAGCTGACCTTCCGGACCGACACACGCAGTAGGGTGAGCTAGAAGTCCAAAGATTTTATCCCTTGGATCTGTGGCTAGGAAAAGCTGTGCTCTGTACAGAGCTTCTAAGAAGCCTTCGTTCAGAGCGGGACCGAAAAGATATTTCATCTGCAGAGGTTTGAATATGCCACTGAAAACATCCGGCAAAGATGAAACACCATCAAGCAGCAGTGGAACCATGATGAAGTGGATCCACAGAATCTCGGCATCGCCCCAAGTAAGAACCACCCGCTTGGAAAGCCCGACCTCTTGGATGACCCACATTCGTGAGAACCAAGGACATTGAAAGAGGGGAGGGAGGTGACTGAACTTCTCTTCGCAGTATTCTGGAAATTCTTCGATGCTGAATCGCCTTTCTTGACCAGGTTCGCCTTGAAGCGAACGTGTAACTTTGCCATTTGCAATTTCCATACAAAGTTCAAAGGCGGCCTCTGCGTGCCGTTCGTCATCGTGACCAAGCCAGACGAACGTAGTTGACGCTTTGCGGTAGATCGATCCCATAAGCTTGACCTGCTGCCCTCGCTCTTCGAGGTCTTCCTGGTTAATGCACGCTGCATCAGCCCAGAGCACTCTCACTCCATCTGGCTTGCGCAGCCGTCGGAGTGCATTGCTAAGGTTGACTGTTATTGAAATATTCTTCTCATCGCATAGTAGGTCAACCTTTTGGGTCGCGTCTCCCCAACAATATGAAAGTGCTTCATAAGATGGATTGCAGTCGAGGCTAGCAAGTGCCATGTGGCAAATCAACGGCTCCTCTAGAACACCCGCTTGAAGCTCTAAGAGGCGGATAGTGGTTTGGTCTAGAATTGGATAGTATTGGTACTTTAAAGACATTGTAGTTGTAATAGATCTATAATGTGACGGATCTACGGCTCTAGCGTTTCTGTCACCTTTGGTTCAGTTGACTCAGCAACCGCGCCAAGCCGAACGCCGAGCAGCGGAGGCAGTGTATCACCGCCACAACGCCACACTCAAGACAACACTAACCATAGTTCCCCAGGAAGTAGACCCTTAACAACCTTCTAGCCAGAGCGGGTCGGCCGTCCCCCCTGCTAGCGTGGCCGAGGTCCACTTCTCAAGATATACTACACCACCTCGTCAATTCCGGTTGTTAGCGCTTTTGATTAAGCCACCAACTAACACGAATTCAGTCTATCCGGCTTGGCAGCTGAATATCAGAAAGAGACTACCGAACAACCTCACCTGACAGTCAATTTGAAGCTTTTCGACGCCTCTGCCAGCCGCATCGTGATTAGGTATATTAGTGAACTCCATACGGTAAGGAACCTAACTCAGGAAGTCTAACACGTCTTCTAGTTTCCTACTCCTCTTCTAAGCCGCCGACGCGTTGTTTGTGATAATCCTCAACTTAGCCTCTATCACGACCTTCCTTAAGCCTCTATCACGACCTTCCTTAAGCCTCTATCACGACCTTCTTTAAGCCTCTATCACGACGATTGCCAGCTCTTACGTCCGAATAACCTTTCCGGCGGTGATTAGCTTAAAAATGGCTTGCTTTTGTCCTAGGTAACTTCGCAGAAGTTGGAAATAGGCCCTTAGATGTATTGATCACGCTGTTAAGACGGATATTGATGGCGGTGGTTACAGATGAGGTTTCTGAGTTTGGGTGAATATTAAATCTTGGCGCAATCGTAAGGGACTTTAAATGGCTCTATAGATTTAAGTATAAAGATGTTTATCTACGCCTGTTATAAGTTAATACCATCCTTACTACTTTTTATACCAAATTTATATATTCCTACAACAAGTTCTGACTAAAATCTTTTAAATTCTATCCTTAAAGGTATCCACCATACCATCTCCTAGGTACGATCCTTCCCGTACGGAAGGGACTTTAGAACCTACTTTACCTAATCCTCCTGGAGCTCCACTGCGCCTTCCTAGCTTTGGAAGCTTCTTTGGCTTATTTACTCCTTCTTTACCTAGGAATACAACTATGCTAAATACTCCCTCTACTCGCTCTGCTGCATCTAGTTCTTCTACTTCAACGCCTACCACCCTAAACCGTTGCATTTGCCGAGCAATTGCTTATCTTGATAGACGGGAGAGACGTGAGGAATAGGAGCGGGAGGAGCGAGCTATAGAACGTATTTAACGTCGCCGACGGCTTCAGGAAAGTAACGCTCGAGCGCTTGTTTCTTACTCCCTAAGATGCACGATTAAAGGCCTCTATCGCTACCTTTAAGAACCTATCTCTCGCATTGCTGCATTGGTTAAGCAACTATATTCTACTGTCCACTACATTATTAATAAAGCACAGACCCCGATATGTGGTGGCTATCGCAATGCTCTTGTATACGGCTCGCTAATTTAGCGTTAACTAGTTAATTTCCTAGAGTTAAATGCTTGGGCGCGTCGCCTTACCTACTTAGAGCTTTCCTTCCATGCAGGAGTCCCTTATTCCGACTCTATAGTCGCCCAATATCTTAAGAAGGAGGGCTTTCAACGCTGCGTTGCTTATGTAAAGCCCTAGCTTACTATAGCTTACCGTCACGCCCGGTTAGCATTTGCATTGGCTTACCGTCACTTCCAAAAAGAGGATTGGTGGAGAGTTATATAGATAGATGAGGCAGCTATACATTGTGGTGGGCACTAGCGGCTCTATGTTATTAGAAGAC
>Ga0307515_10015466_pt1 | contig 14054 bp, 10 predicted proteins | sample 17_EM_MG_FD_194513 | JGI IMG/M metagenome (GOLD analysis project Ga0307515, IMG submission 194513) | Populus trichocarpa ectomycorrhiza microbial communities from riparian zone in the Pacific Northwest, United States - 17_EM | ecosystem: Host-associated > Plants > Roots > Unclassified | place...
TATATTTGTCGTAGTTAAACATACAACAAATATATATATATATATATATATATATATATATATATATATTTAATAATAGAATTCTAGCATATCAAATCAAAATTCTAGCATGCATTCTAATAATAAAAATATTTATTTTTAAATTAAACAAAAAAAGATATTTTCTTGTTGAAACACTTTAAAACAATAAAATTTTTATTGTTGTTGAAAATAAATTATTTGTTTTTAAGATTAATTGCTACTCACTTTGTAAAACTATGATGTTTACAATATCTCTTAAGATTCTCACACCATGTATTTTTAAACAAGATCTTTGAACCAAAGTAAAAGGGGGTTTTAGGTTTCACAAGAACATATCAACAAAAAGTTATTTAAGATCAATTTCTCATTCACTCATAATTTGTTTAAATCATATTAATATCTTATATTAAAAAATTTATGTTGGAAATTAAATAACAATAAAGTTTTAACTCTAAAAAAATGAAAGAACTACACTTTTAATTTGATCATGAATATGTCCATTAATTAATCTGGTTTTAACAAATTTTCCAGCAAGCATCCAGTTTCATGAAATGAAATTTTAGGTGAAATGTTTTAGATGGAGGAGAGATGATTGTCACTCATTAGCTCTTTTTCTTGGTGACGGTAAAAGTTAAAAAACATGACTGAAGTCCTTTGCCCTCCTTGACCGGTTGGATGCGGTGCTGTTTGTTTTTATATTTTAAAAATATTTTTAAAAGAATTAAATTTTTTTATTTTTTTTACTTTAAATTAATATTTTTTTGAATGTTTTCAAATCATTTTGATATGCTGATATCAAAAATGATTTTTAAAAAAAAAATATTTTGATCAATTTCCAAGTGAAAAGCACTTTGAAAAGTAACCGCAACCACATTCTCAAACTGCTCATCTTTTGTTTGTTGGTTTAAATTGGATAGTTTATCTAAAAAAAAAATTGTCAAGTTCAGTCATCGGTTTTTTTAATTTTTTTAATTTAAAAAAATATTAAATTAATATTTTTTAGATATTGATTTATAATTTTTATATGTTAATATAAAAAATATTTTTTAAAAAAATATCATTTAATGTATTTTCGATTAAATTTTACTTTTAAAAAACACGACAAAATCAAAGTTCTGATCTAGCTGTAAGATTCATTAAATCAGACCTAACTATGAAGTCCTAAAGGTTCACGTCAAAAATATAAACACATTTTAGGCGTTGCAAGATTAATGACTTGCTAATTTTCGTGAAACAGTAAAGGAACTCTATCAATCCGATTAGAACTCTGACAATATCATGTTCCTGTTGCTGATTTGTGTCCACAAGTTTAATGGAAGAGTGGAAGTTGGCCTCAAATGCTGAGACCTTCTACCTTGTTGCTTCCTGCTGGTCTTCATCGATAATCCAAGCCACGTGATATTCATGAAAAGTAGCCATATGTTCCACAATTTTCATCAATTTTCAATGTCTTATTTTCGTGAAACAGTAAAGGAACTCTATCAATCTGATTAGAACTCTGACAATAACATGTTCCTGTTGCTGATTTGTGTCCACAAGTTTAATGGAAGACTGGAAGTAGGGCCTCAAATATTCTCCGTCCATATTCTCCGGTTTCGAGTCATCTTGAACATACGAAGCCAGCTCCTCCTCTGTACAATTTTGTCCCAGATTAAATTTTACTTTTAAAAAACACGACAAAATCAAAGTTCTGATCTAGCTGTAAGATTCATTAAATCAGACCTAACTATGAAGTCCTAAAGGTTCACGTCAAAAATATAAACACATTTTAGGCGTTGCAAGATTAATGACTTGCTAATTTTCTTGAAACAGTATTAATTTTTATCATTATTAATTTTTTATTATTCATTATAAAATCATGAATTAAATCTAAAAATAAAGATGATTGTTGTTGGCAGATATCAACGACAACAACAGTTAAGAACGTGAATGGTGTCCTTTGCCGACAGTTAACACAAGGCAAGTCCTAAGGCCTAAACAAAGCAGGTATCCTCTTGGCCCACTTCCTGTTTTGCTAATTTTCTTGAAACAGTAAAGGAACTCTATCAATCTGATTAGAACTCTGACAATATCATGTTCCTGTTGCTGATTTGTGTCCACAAGTTTAATGGAAGAGTGGAAGTTGGCCTCAAATGCTGAGACTTTCTACCTTGTTGCTTCCTGCTGGTCTTCATCGATTGTCTGTGTCCCACCCGAAGATCATGGCTACCTATTAAAAAAATAATCTTGATTGAAAAATGAATAGATATCTGGCATCCTGTTTTTTAGGGGAAAAGGTTTTATTCAATAAGTCGTCACCTAGTATTATGGTCACTAGAAACCCTAACTGGTCAACAGAGATTCTATGGTACGGGATTGATTACGCAAAAGGAAATATGTTATCACCCCTTAATCTTCCTACCTAAGGCAAGCTGCATTGCTGGTTTTGTCTAAAATTGCTTATAATTTGTTCTCTTTTTCCTTTTTTATTCTTCCTTTCCTGTTCCTGACTCTGGCATCAGTGAACAATTCCTATGAATATTTCCAACTCTGGCGTTGGTAAATATCGCAGTGAATATTTTCGCAAAAAATACGATACTCCTGACTCTGACGTCAGTGAATATTTTCGCAAAAAATGAATTTAAAGAAGAAATTTTCTATGCCATTTTTTTCTTGTTTATCCTTCATTATTATTTGCCTTTTTTTAGATGGAAGAAAAAAAAAAACATTGCACGATATATTTGCATTTAACAGCAATAGTCCACAGATTGAGCACATCTACAAAAAATACAAACACAAAGAAAAAAAAATAAAACAAAGTGCGAAGGGCCCACAAATAAATCAACGAAGGCCCCCAAATATTTTTGGAATTTTTTGTTATCGAAAAGGGGTTCGTTTGGTCAAATATCAAATTAGAATGGACATAAAAATTATGGCCAAGGCATAAGAGTGTGTTTTGCCAAGCACACCCTTAGCAAACACAATTTGGGTCAGCTAGGCCTAAAGCCCAAACCCGACCCACTCTTTTTTTTTCTTTTTGGGCTGGATCTAGCCCAGCCATGCGTGAAAGGTTCACGCATGCATGCAACAGTAACCAGTTAATTATTTTAGCAATGAAGGAAGGAAACTTACCTATGTGTGCGGCTGTTAGAGGTGAAGTCGAGGGAGACTGGGCTAAAAAAAGGGGTTGAGGGGGGCGGCAGCTAGTATAGGGTTCGTCGCCCCCTTTTTTTTCTTTTTTTTTCTCTCTTTTAGGGTTTCTGGTAATGGCCTCCTCTTGGGGTCTTTTCTTTTAGGGTTTCCCCCTAATCGTCCCCCCCTCTTTTTCTGCATACACTGAGATCAGTATTTATAATGCAAGTATCCCATCGCTTGCGAAAAGTAAAGTCTCAATCAAACTCATTCTCTTTTTTGAAGTTCGAATTAGAATCGAATTCGAAAGCAGACAACTATCATTATTTTGAAGGTAAGGATTATCTTAAAGATAAGGATAGAATGGCAAAAACACATTGTAGTCCCTAGTTTCCGTACAAGCTGACAAATCACTTTTTTTTAATTTTACATTTTAAACCCCATAAAAATTAAATTAAAAACCAATGGGCCAAAATTTGGTTACAACAGTTGCCCTCTTTTTACAATGCTTACGGTGCAAAGGCATTAGAAAACTTATTTTCTTTTGACTTTGTATAATAAGTTTTGTGAAGAAGAATAATTGTGAAAACCCTTCCCCCCTTTTTTTTTTTTAGAAGTGGTCTCATTGTAATGGGTGATCTACCCAGGTGAAAAAAATACAAAGAAAATGGTCCCATTGTAATGGATGACCTACCCAAGTAAAAAGAGAAAGGAAAATGAGGGCTCGAAGGCGCACTCAAAAGGATGGTTGAGGGCTCGAAGCCGCACTCGAAGAAAGTGGGGGCTCAAAGGCGCACTCAAAAGGAGGTGAAGGCTCGAAGGCGCACTCAATAGAATGGTCGAGGGCTCGAAGGTGCGCTCGAAAAGAAGCGAGGGCTCAAAGGCGCGTTCGAGAAGAGGTGAGGGCTTAAAGGCACGCTCAAGAGAAAGCGAGGGCTCAAAGGCGCGCTCGAAAAGGAAGCGAGGGCTCAAAGGCGTGCTCGGAAGGAAATAAGGGCTCAAAGGCGCGCTCGAAAGGAGGTAGGGTTAGGAAACGCACTACCTTAGATGGTTGAGAAAAGGTGGTGGAAAAATATAAAGAGATTTCTTTTGTTGTTTTTTTTTTTTTTTTTTTTTTTTGCAGCCTAATTCTCGTGGGCGGCCTGCCCAGGCTAAAATTTCTCAAAGGTGAAATATTTCCAAAAGCAATTTCAATCTTGGCCATTTCAAGGCGGCCTTCCATTTGAAGGATCTCGTCAGAGATTTTCTCTTGTGAAATTTGCAAAACTCGTTGTTCAATGTCTCAAAGTTTAGATTATATGCATGCATCTTTACCTGATTTGAAATATAGGTCCTTATTTTTTCTTAATCTTCTTGTTTGCTTGATGGATGAGGACTTGCTATTTCTGATTTGGGTCATCTTTGTCGTTTAGCTTCTAACCTACTCGAGTTGGCCCATGTAAGTCTTTTTCTAGATTTGTTTACACAACTTAGCCTTCATAGTGCCTATCGTAACCCACTTGCTTGCTAGAGATTTTTTTGTCTCGTCAAATAATTTGAGAGGATCATTCATTACTCCCCGTCTCACTGCTAAAAACATTTGGTGTCACTTGCTAAAAGGATCAAGCTGCCTTTTATAAACCACAATGCCCCCTTGTCTTGTTGTAGGAAATGTTCCTCTCTTTTTTTTTCTTTTTTTTTCTAGAAGGGATCGATTTTCCTTCTAAACACAATGTTGCCCCCTTGTATTGGTCATTGCCTTTAACTGTGTTCTGTCAACGACTTAGACAAATAATGGTTTTAAGTGACAATTCTCTCATTTCTCTCCTTTTTAGTTTGGTGAAGGAATATCTGTTCAGAATGAATCTTGAAATCTTGATCTTGCATTTTGAAAACAAAATTTGTTTTGATGTAAGTTTGAAACAATTTGCTCTTGAATTCTTGCAACTCCTTGTTTTTGTTTTTTGTTTTTTGTTTTTTTTTCTTGGAAAAGAAATTATTTGCTTTTGTGTTTGGCGATATTGTCTTTGGTGAAAGTATGTCATGAGGAGACTATCTGTTTCTTATGGGTTTCCAAATTGAAGGGCTCGAGAAAAAGCTTGAGGTTTTGTTTGAGAAAAACTTGTCTCTTTTTGAACACTTATTTTATCAGCATGAATAATAATGAATAGCTTGTTCTCAATGTCATGACTCTAATAAAAAAGTACTCTTTGCATTTTGAGAGCATTGCTTATTAATCCAGGTTACTTGCTTGCTTGATTAGAAAGGACTTCTACAGGTACGTAATGTAGGCTATGGTTTTTTTTTTTTTTTGCTATAAAAGAAAAGGATTGATAAGACTCAAAGAGTGTTTCAGGGTTTCAAAGACCGAGGATCACTATCAGCAATTCGACTCTTTATGTCATTCATCTTTTCTTTTGCCGCTCTTCTTTGATTCGCCTTTTTTATTTTTTTGCTTTTCTAGGGCATAATACTCACTTTATCTTGGTTATCACTCTTTCTTGTGATTTGGGCATGCCCCTAGTCATTGAGTTTCTTGGGTTCTTTTGCCTTTCTGGCTTTCTCATGGCTTTTTTTTAATTAAAATACTCACTTACCCCTAGTGTAGGGTGTGATCCTAGTCGGGATTTTTCATGAAAGAAAAAATTATTCAGGCTCAAAGAGGGACCGCAAGGGATATATTTTTTAGAATGTGAAAGGAATAACAAAGATGGTCTTTCCTCATTTCAAACGCAATCAGTTAAGATCAATAAACTTTGGCCTCGTCCAATGTGATGGTTTGGTCTTTTCAAAGGGATGCATTTCACGAATCTATGAGCAATGACTCACTACATACCATTAACCATACATTTAAAACAATTGGTTCAAGAGTCACGAGATGAGGGTGAAAGTTCATTTTTTATTCGGGCACTTTGGTTCAGAGTTTAGTCTCCTCAATGAAGGAGTTGCTTGATTCATGTGTCATTTTACAAGTAGAATGTCAAAAATATCATTTTAAATAAACATCAAATTATTTTTTAAATCAAAATGCAAGTTCAATTTTTCAAAACTCAAATGGGGAAACTGATTTTGGTAAAAGAGATGAATTGCGTCTATAAGATCCGTGAGGCTTCAAAAATGTATTTGTGAGTTCTTAGAGGGAATCTCCTTCAGGATATTTTGGTTGTAAATCAAAGGAAGAGACACAATTGAAGGAAAAACTCATTGAAATCCTAAAAAAAGCAACAAAGACCTTATACTAGCAAGGTGACACATAAAAGGGCTAAACATTTAGCAATCATCGATTGGAATTTCTGGAATCTTCCAACCATCCCTCTCCTATGAATTCCTTAACAAGGGTACCTTTCCAATAGTTAGTGAAGGTTACACATAGACCATTCTTGGCCTAATGACATTGTAGCTTCATCTTCAGAACGAGTGATCTCTAGATGTCTTTGTTTTGGTAGCTCTTTCTCTCATTTTTGTAACCACCTTTGACATTGTGAACCTCAGTTTCTTTCTTTTCTCTAGTGGAATGTTTCTCCTCCGTTGAGTCAGCAATCCTTCCTAAATGGATAGCTTGTTCAATCCTCTCAGCTATAGCAACCAGGTTAGAAAAATGTTGTGCAGAGCTTCCAACCAGGTATTCAAAATACGGGGCCTTGCAAGTGTTGATAAACAAATTGATCATCTCTTTCTCCAAATAAAGAAGGATTAGCCTGTGCGGCTGTCTCACACCACCTATAAGTGTATTCTCTTATGGACTCCTTGTTGTCACTTGACCTATCAGGGCCCACATCCATATTGAACTTATATTGCCTAATAAAGGCATCAACTAAGTCCTTCTATTTTTTTTATCTTGGTATTGTCCAACTGCATATACCAAGTATGGGCAACGTCACTCAAACTGTCTTGAAAGAAGTAAATCAATAGTTCTTGTCATAAACCACCTCAGCCATTTTGTTATAATAGGCCTTGAGATGAGTTACAGGGCATTGAGTTCCTGTATATTTGACAAATCCTGGCACCCTAAACTTCTTAGGAATGACTATGTTAGGTACCAAATACATCTCGACAGCTTTTATATGGTCATGTAGGCTAGTTCCCTTGACTGCCCTTAGTCTTTGTTCCAGGGCAGCCCCTTTGTCCAGGCCATCTTCTTTTACTATCTTGTTCTTTTGAGATTCCTCTATTGTAAGGTCAATGGTAGATGACATTCTTATGTGATATGTTGGTTGAGCAATTTAGGAATACATAGCCTGTTGAGACACCTCATTTGCCTTTTTATTCTGTGGATTTACGAGCATAGGTTCAGGCTGAGCTGTAGATTTTGCTTCTTCAAGTTTAGATCTCAAGGCCTGTTCGAGTAGGCTAGTAAGCCTAACGACTTCTTCTCTAAGACTTTCCATCTCTTTTCGGTGTTGGGCTTTCAACTGGGCTCTTTCTTTGTTTTCCATATGTCTTTTTTTTCAGTCGAGTGTCATAGGTGTGTTTCAATAGGAGACCTGTATTTCACTCGGAGTGCGATATCATGACAGTTCATAAGTGTATGTTCGAACATGCATAAAGATGAATGCAACATATTGGGTATGGATTCACCTTTTATGGGGTGACATAACGATCACTATTCTTTGGATGTGTGGTCAGATTCAAATCCGATATTCATTGCAATGCCGAAAGGAGATCTGTTTAGCCTTTTTTCATCTAAACTTTCAACCATATTTTTGGTGTCTTTTATTATGCATCTAATGTCTTTGAGTAGTGGCATCCAGTATAGGGTAGTCTCTCTCGGTCATTTGCAAGGATTCAGACTCGATTCTATACTCAACAATTGTTATCTTAGGAATAGCGACCATTATGTCACCCGAAAGCTCTTTAAGAAGAATGCTTACACTTTTAAGATTATCTCAGTGAAATTACACAGGGATCAACCTAAATGATAGGTTCTAGTCATTTAAATGCATCAAGGTAATTTTGTTATCTAGTCTCAAAAGTCTTTCGCATGCTTAGTGATCGTCCTCAAAAGGATGATATGAGGTTTACAAGCAACATGAAGATAGAGGCCATGAGTAATAGCAATTCGGCATATCGACCACTGTCGAGCAAACAATCATGCAAGACTTGGATAGTTTCACGAGCCTTACCCAGGCTAAAGCCATTGGGGTGCCGTTACTCCTCCACTTATCTTAAAGTTGATACCACACGTATTTTAAAAATGAGATAAGTGATGCGTGAAGACCTTAGATCCATATCCAATATATATGCATGATAAACATGAAAAACAATGCATGCTAAAACAGTAAAAAGAGCAAAAATAAATAAATAAATAAATAAAACTTGATAAACTCAACATAGCCACAACAAGGAGAAAAAAACAGTACGACAAATATAGTTTAGCAATAAAAAAGACAAATAGCAAAGCTTAGTCCTAAATTCCCCAGTGGAATCGCCATTCTGTCACACCCGGACATCGTGGCGACCTATTAAAAAAAATAATCTCGATTGGAAAAGGAACAGATACCTGGCATCTTGTTCTTTTAGGGGAAAAGGTCTTGTTCAAGGAGTCGCCACCTAGTATTGTGGTCACTAGAAACCCTAACTGGTCAACAGAGATTCTATGGTACGGGACTAGTTACGCAAAAGGAAATATGTTATCACCCCTTAAGCGTCCTACCTAAGACAAGCTGCATTGCTGGTTTGGTCTAAAATTGCTAATAATTTGTTCTCTTTTTCCTTTTTTTTATTATTCCTTTCCTGTTCCTGACTCTAGCATCAGTGAACAATTCCTACAAATATTTCCAACTCTGGCGTTGGTAAATATCACACAAATCCAAAAAATACGATACTTCTTGTCGCACGTGTGCGACGTCGTAGTGAAAACATTCACCCTAAAAATGTATTTAATGTGTGGCTAATGTGGGGAGACAAGAAATTCTTGTCTTTTATCAGTTAAATGGAATGGGAGTCGCCACCTAGTATTTTGGTCATTAGGAACCCTAACTAGTCTTAGAGATCGGGTACGGGGACTAGTTGCGTAAAGGGAAGGTATTAGCACCCCAAATACATCCTACCTAAGGTAGGCTGCATTGTTTTATTGTCTGATAAAATCTAAGGTCCTGTCGTGTTTTCTAGTTGATGGTACATCTATGGTTTAAGAAAAGTCCTCCTTGGTAAGGAGATCCTTATCTTATCGGATAATTCTGATGTCAACAAAAGAATTTAATATCCGGAATATGTCTTACGTATAAGGTCGTAACCCCAGATATTAAAAGAAAACAAAATATTATTTTTAGAATTTTTGAAATATTGGCCTAGTTCTCGTAACTTTAATAAACTGGTTATTAAAGCCAAAATGCATGTTAATACATATTTTTGAAATTTTCTTTGTTATATGAAAATACAATATGATTTTTTTTTATTTTTGAGAGACTTGGCTGTATGCATGAAAACCAAATATTTTTTATGTTTTGACGAAAAATGAGTATTTTAATATCGGATTTGTATCTTTACAGTATAAAAATACAAACCAATATTGATCAAAATGAAGTAAAAAATTTGCGGAAAATCACAAATTTTTTGAAATAATTTTTGAAGACTGGCTTTCAAACGCAAACCTGCGTGAACAATTCACGCACGCCTGCTACAACCAAAATGTAATTAAATTGCACCTGCACAGTGTTTGTGCAAATTATAAACAGAAGGAGAATGAATGAAAAGCCTACCTGGTTCACAACCGCTGCTGGGAGAAATCTCTCCTGAGCTTGTCGCTGGGATTCTGGGAAGAAGTTATGATGCCACTCCCTGCGTCTGGCTTCCCTTTCGTTCTGTCTTCTCCTCGTGTCCGTCTCTTCTCCTCTCTCTGCGTCTGGTTCTCTCCTTCTCTCTGTTTCTTTTCTTAGTTCTTCTCTTGTTCTGCTCTGTCGCCCCTTTGATCTCTTCTATTACTCTTCTCTATTTTTTTTTTATATTATTGCTCTTTGCTTTATCTCATATTTCGCTCACTCTCTGCCTCCTCTCTACCCAGCTCATCTCTGTTTTTCCCCCTTACGTTCCCCTCTTTCTGTCTTTTTCTCCTTTGTTTCCCCTTGTTTTTTTTTTCTACTGTCTCCTTGCCTTTTTCTTCTTTTTTTTTGCTCTATCCCTCCTCTGGCTTTTATAGCCAGAGGATGCATGCGTTATGGCAGGCACATGGTAACGGCCGGTGTGCATTATGGTGGTGAGGAAATCAGCCGCGAGACATGCCTCCCCTTGATTGCAGCTCCACCGTTACTGTTTTTTCTGCAAAAACCGTCGCTTGAAGACAGTGAACAGTGTGCAGTAATTCTTAATGAAACGGCGTCGTTTCAATTTCAAAATGATATTTCTGATTTGGTCCTTGGATGTTTTTACAATTTTGTAATCAAGCCCCCCCCCGGAAAAGTTGTAATTGGATCCTTTGATTTTAGCGCCTTTTCCAGTTTGGTCCTTGGTTTCGGATTGTTTCAATTAAGTCCCTAATTGGTCGTCAAACTCCAATAATTATGCAATTAAGCCCCTGATTTGACCAAATCAACTCTCCAAAATTATAATTGGACCCAGAACTTTAATTTCTTCAAATAAAAGCCTAAATTAACTTAAAAATCAATTTTTCTTGAAATCAAACCTTCCATAAATTCAATTAAACCTTAGATAAAATTTAATTGAGTCCATAAACATCTGATTTTAGACTTTTCTTTCTCAACTTGAATTTTCTTTGTCAACAAGGCTCTTATCGATCAAAAATATACTGTCAAATTTCAACCTTTTGCATTTTTGAACCTCCTCAACCAATTTTGACCTTTTTTCGGCATTCCAGCATCTTTTTCTCGCTCCTATTATTTTTGGATTTCTTCTGAATATTTTTTTTTGTATTTTCTCATTTTTTGTGTGGGAACCCAAAAATAGGTAACAACAGATGCCCCCTCTTTACAATGCTTACGGAGCAAAGACTTTGCGTAGTAAGTTTTGTAAAGATAAGCAAAACTGAACTTTCAATCTTGACCTTCTCAAAACTTGGTTGATCTGAAAATCTATCTTTACCGCAATTTGGTTTCAACCAGGAACTTGATTATCTTGAGAACCTGATCTTGGCGCTCCTCTAAATTCTGTCTTCTTCTTCTTTCTTTTTTTGTTGAAATCTCCTGTGGCGACTTCCTTTTAACAAAAGCTAAAATCCTTTATGTGGTTGGGCTAACCTGAGATCCCATCCGGCGATCCCTTTTAACCAGAACCAAAATCTGTGTGGTTGGGCTAACCTGAGATCCCATGCGGCAATCCCCTTTAACCAGAACCAAAATCTGCATTGTTGGGCTAACCTGAGATTCCATCTAGTGATCCCCTTTAACCAGAACCAATATCCTGTGTGTGGTTGGGCTAACCTGAGATCCCATCCGGCGATCCCCTTTAACCATAACCAAAATCTGCGTGGTTGGGCTAACCTGAGATCCTATCCGGCGATCCCCTTTAACCAGAACCAATATCCTGTGTGTGGTTGGGCTAACCTGAGATCCCATTCGGCGATCCTCTTTAACCAGAACCAAAATCTGTGTGTTCTTCCTGTTGGCAAGGTTTGAACTTGCTTCTTTCTTCTTCTTCTTCTTCTTCTTCTTTTTGATGATAAGGTTTGATCAAACTTTTCACTTGATGCTTTCTTTCTTTTTTTCTTTTTTTTTCTTTCTTTTTTTTATTATTTTTGTGATTTTGCAGGACTGACATTTCTCCTTCCTAATTGTAGGGTTGACATCTGTCCTTCTTGATTACTGAAATTAAGTGGGTTTTTCTCGAGGACAAGGTTGAAAAACTTGGTGTTTCCTAATTACAGGGTTGACCTAAAGACTCCTCATAATGACACGGTTGATCTTCTCATTTCTTTGAGATTTTCCTAACAGTAGGGTTAATCTCATCTTCTTCCCGTTCCAGGGTTACAACCATAATTCTCTATTATTATCAGCTCAATGATTATTTTTTTTTCTTTGTTTTTTTTTTTCAATCTTGCTGGACTTCTTTGAGGATTTTCCTGTTGTCATCACCCAATTTTGGGTGATTCCCCAAAATTCACTTTTTTTCAAAATAAAAATCAAAAAAATAAAATAAAGGCTGGCAATGCGGAGAAAGCCGACCAAGAAAGGCTGCAAAAATAGGCGAAAATCAAGCTGCAATTTTCGGAGGAATTTCAAGGCCCAAGTGTACGCTGTTATGCCCAAAAATAGAAAAATGCAAATTCAAAGGTCAAATTAAATGAGTATTGGACGAATTTGCATAAAAATTAAGTCCAATGACATAATTAAATTTTTAATGGGCCAATTTGATTTAACCATGGGCCAAATTGAATTTTAATTATGTTTAAGAATTAATTTAGGTCCAATTGAAGGATTTAATTAAGTGCAAGGACTTAATTATACTTTAAGCGGGTCAAATTAATTTGAGGACTTAATTGGTGAAAAATTAAGTTTGGGAGCTTAATTTGGACTTAATTGAAAAGATCGGAATTTTAAGAGACCCAATTTAATTTTTACCAAGTGAATTGATTGAAATTAGGGGCCAAACACAAAACTTGAGGGACCAATTTTGAAGCCCGAAAAAATATTCTGCCTATAAATAGCACCCTTTAACTCAAAACCTGGGGGGGCATTTTTGACAACAAAAAAAAAGAAGAAAAATCCTAACCCTAAAAAACTTAATCTTCTTCTTCTTCAAGAGCAGCCGCCGCCCCCCCCCCTTTGAATTTTTCGGCCAGAACCAAGGCCGCACACAGCCCCCCGTGGTTTCCATTTGCCTTCAACCTCTCTGCCTCTCTTCCCCACAGCAGACCAACACACACACCCGACCAAGGCCTCTCCCCTTCCATTTTTCCCTCAAACCGGCGCCATCATCCCTTCCCTTTTCTTCCAGCCGGACTCTCTCCAAGCCACAGCTGCTACATAGCCAGCCACCTCGTCGCCTCCATCAACAGCCGCCGGCCACACCTGGAGAAACCCACACCTGTAGCAGCTCCTCCCACTCCGATCCAGCTCCAGCAAGCACCACAACAGCAGCAGTGTCTCCTTATCATAGCGGCGCTGTCTCCAGCTCCTCCCCCAGCGGTGGCAGCAGCAGCAGCAACCCACAGCCGGGTCTCTCTCAACCGACCCCCCCCACTTCCCTCCGGGTCAACGGACAGACCGATCTCCATCAACGCCGGCTCTACAAGGTCACACGGCAGCAAGCCACCTCGCCGTCTCCTTCAACCAGCGCCCACAGACCAGCAGCTCCATGGTCCAGCGACCGGCCACTTGAAGAAGAAGAAACCGGATCTGCAGTGAAGCAAAACAGACCGTTGCTTGCGTTTTTTTGTGTTTTGCAGGGAGTGGTGTACCTCACTTCTGGCAGGGAAGGGAAGAGAAGGAGAAGGCAGGGCAGATCCGCCCGTTTCTGGCGTTGCCAGCGGCGGCACATGAACCCACGCGCCGCCAGTGACGGCGGCGCGTGGGAAGACGCGCCACCATGAATTTCTGCAGTTCCTGAAGCACTTCCTTTGCAGTTCCTGGAGTTTTGAGGACTGTTTTGTAAAGTTAGAATTATTTGATGTAATTTTTATTTATTTTTGAATATTATAATTTGTATTGTGGATGTAAAAAAAACAAAAAAAAAACAAAAAAAGCAAAAAGAAAAAAAAACAAAAAATATGAAAAATGCATGTTTGTTTTTATTTCAGGGATTTTTTATAATGAGACGGCAAAAGAATAAAGAAGGATTTAATATTTTGATTGGATCACGGTGTAGAAATACAAACTTGTACGAAAGTTGTATTTCTAAATTCCGATGAAAAAACAAAATTTTTAAAACTTCTTTAACACATCACAGCCACGAAGCAGCTTACCTCAGGTAGGGTGTGTTAGGGGTGCTAATACCTTCCCTAACCACAATCAGTCCCTTACCCGCGAATCTCTGACAAGACCAGTCAACCT
>Ga0307515_10015468_pt1 | contig 14054 bp, 5 predicted proteins | sample 17_EM_MG_FD_194513 | JGI IMG/M metagenome (GOLD analysis project Ga0307515, IMG submission 194513) | Populus trichocarpa ectomycorrhiza microbial communities from riparian zone in the Pacific Northwest, United States - 17_EM | ecosystem: Host-associated > Plants > Roots > Unclassified | place...
TTTATTAGTACAGAGTTCTTTCTAGCTTTATAGCGGGCGTTTTCTTAAGTAAAGGCTAGATTATAGGCCAGGACATCCTACTAGTAGGTAGGGTTAGCCCTTACGGCTAGTGTCTTACGGTTAGTTCGGATCTCCCTAATAAAGAAAGGCAACCTTAGTCTATCCTCCGGCCAGACAAACTATCTTCACTATATATTTAACCAAATATTAAAATAGGATATCTATTTTTGTCTAAGGATTATATTATAGGACCCTAGGTCTAAAACGCAAAAGGGAATACTATATTAGCGTTATCTGTTAAGAGCGATATATAACTTTAAAATATAGGTAACGAGCCGACCGGCTTAACTATTATAGCCTTTTACCTAAACAGGCTTCTTTAGTCAGATAGCTTCTATATTTAGAAACTTGGCAACATTATTTGCCCAGGCAGTATTTATAAAGGTAAAGTTATTTACTTTAGTATTAATAAGGGTAGTTATATTAACTCTATATCTATTTTAAGATACTATATATAGAACTATAAAATACTTTCCACCTATTAACTAACTAAGATTAATCTCTTTAAGATTAATAGGGTACCTTAGGGGAGTCTTTCCCTAGGGTTTTTCTTTTCCTAACTTATCGGACGTTTCTCCTTCCTCTATCTCCTTAATATTATCTATATCCTTTAGCTCCGGGCAAAATAAGACAAAGTGACCCTCTTTATTATAGTTATAGTATATAGCTAAGACAGTGTTAATTGGAGTATTACAGTGGATACTAGTTAATGGCGTGGTATATAGCTAGTTAGGCGTTACTCACCAGTATATAGGTATAGCTAGCGAGTTTTAATCGCTACGGAGTTACTTCTGCCGATTAGGACAGGCTTTAATCTATTTTAGTTCTAAGTCTAATAATAGGCAATAAGCTACGAGTTTATTATAAGTTAGTAGGTTATCTAAGGTTATAGCAATCTTCTCTTATAGTCGAATTATTAGCTTATCGTATAGGTCTAATCGGTAGTTCTTAAGAGGAACCTAGCCTTCTCCCGTAAGGTATAGGAATTAAGTTTAAAATTTAATAAAGGGTTAGTTTAGTTTTATTATTAGGCGATTATAGTTATACTAGGCGTCCTATACTTTATTTAGGTTGACATAAATAGCCGCTAGGTGCTATATTATCTTATTAACAGATATAAATTAGATAGGGGACTCGTCCTTAAACTTGGCTTAAAGGTGCCGTTAGGCGTCCCTAGTAGTTCAACTAAAGAGATAGAGTATTTTAGCTTCTTTAAAAAGGAAATGGTTATAGTTAATATAGAGCTTTCCTTGTACTTAAATCCTCTAATTCTTAAAGGTAGGGTCTATCCTATTAGATAGTAGTAGGGGGTTAAGGAGCTTAATAGACTTTAATTGCTTTATTATTATATCCATACTACTTAGTATATTATATTTAGTAGGGTAAATAGGTCGGCTAGGGCTTTAAGAAGGAAAAGCCGGGCTATTTTATAAGGCCGCGAGGCTTTTTAAAATCTCTTATAGGGTCTCTTATATATTTCTTACTTTAAGACAATTGGCTTTCTAGCTAGCTATAAGGGCGCAAATCTACTCGCGTACATCTATAACGTTATTATTATCCCTAATTTCTAATCCTAATTAGATCTTAAGTTCCTCTTAAGTAAAGGCAACTCTCTTAGATAAGCTTGCTTTAAGTATTATTATTAGCTTCCTAAGGTTCGTTAGTATTATACGCTTTAGTTTTAATTCTAGGGGTATAGGTCTAGTCCTGTCTAGCTTATAAGGTAGAATATTATCTAGGCCTTCCCAGATAATATAGAGTTGTTTTAGTGTCTAAGTATAGTGTGTTAATACGTCGTTGCAGATAAAGTTTCTTTTGGGGTAGGATATTATTAAGGCCTTCTTAGGCAGGGTAGGGTAAGCTTAGTATAATGTTACGGCTCATATAAATACCTCTAAACCAAAGCTTATAGAATACTATATTACGAAGATACTAAGCTAAGGAGAAGGAAAAGGGGTCGCTAGGACCGATATAAATAAATATATAAGGTAAGCCGCTAAGGCGCTAGCTTTGGGCGAGCCAATTATAGGTTAGTAGAATTTGGCAGAATTTAGCAGGTAATGTGTAATAGCGCCGTTATAGTATTAAACTTATAAGTAAATACCTAGGTAACGGGTAAGATATTAAGCGACACTATCTATTTAACAGTCTTAAATATCCCTTACTACTTAAGATTACTAAATTCTTTATTGGCGGCTTCTGTAAAGCTCCTTTTAGCTATAAGGTAGTAATAGAAGCTTATTATAGTATAATCGCTTTTAATAATGTTTAATTTTAGTAGTAAAAGCTTTATAGAAGGCAAGAAGGGTATCTAATTGCTTAATATCTATAAGGTAAGCTTCTTAACGCATTAAGGCCTTCTTTATTCTTTTACTTATTATAATATTAATATTGCCTATATTGCCGCGGATCTCCTATCTTAGATAGGCTTATTCTCTAAGAATGAGTTTAAATTAGGGCTTTTACTTAATTAAGGCACTTAACGGCTCTATATTAGTAGTATTTAATTAAGGTTCTAACGTCTTAGCTAGGGTAGGGAGACCTAGTATAGAGTTGTCCTTAAAGGCTTATAGGCTAATTACGTTATTATCTTAATCTGTTATTTAATCTTAATTTTTATTAAAATCTACCTGTCGACTTCTACTAATATCTACCTTATCCTCCTTATCTAATGTCTTATCTAACGTCTTGTTAAGCTCTTCCTAAAGCGTCTTATTAATATTTAATATATTAATTACCTCTAAAATTTAATCTGCGCGTTTTTAGAGCAGATTTATAAGATTTGGCCGACTGTTATTATAGAGCAATTGCTTATTAAACGTCACGTCTCTTATTTAAATTACCTTTTTTTTTTTACTGAGTATATAGACCTTAAAGATATTCGTTAACTAATACCCTACTAGGTATCTAATATAAGCCCTTAGCTTAAGCTTTTATATATATAGGATGTTATATTTAAGTGGGTAAGCTCTATAGCCGTATACTCGTAGGTAAGCTATATTTAGCTTTAAAAGCGAGCCGTAGTGCTAACTAGAGCTTTTTAAAAGGTATTATTTAGCTAAGCTAGGCGCTTAGTATCTAATTAATTGTTATAGTGCTGTAATAAAGTAAACTAAATAACTACGTTATAGTATAAAGAGGAGAAGAAGGTAAAAGGGGGTATTATATATAAATAGTAGGGCCAGCCGCTAAGGCGCTAGTAGTGGGCTAGCTAATAGTAGGAAATAGTATAAGGTAGTACGAGATAGTATAAAACAGTATGCGTTAGGTTAGTGCCGTAACAGTACTTCCCTCCCTAGAAGGTTTAGTCCCTAAACTAAATAAGTAACTTATTTTTACTATAAAAATATTACTTCCGCTTACCGCTCTTAATTAAGCTAATAGTAATTTTCTATACTAAGCATAGAAAATCCTAATTAGTTAGTTTAACGGATAAAGTTAGTAAAACTCTACACCGCCGCTATATAGCGCTTCTTAGCAAAAAACTAACTAATTAGACAACTTTAACCGGCGGTTAAAGTTCCGTAAGATCTTAATTACTATAAATTATCTTTATAGTCGGCCACGGTTTTAGTATAACTCTCCCTTATTTTATACCCAGTTTAGGGGTCTTAGCTTTTTAAGGTATTACTTATAAAACTCCAGTAGTATACGCTTATACCCTTTTAGGGATTTCTCGGGTTCCTAGGTTTCCTTATTATAATACTTCTACTTAATATAATATATTAAGCCGTACTTATCTCTTTGTTTATTATATATATTAAGGATCTTTTTAAATTCCCACTTGTCCGTAATATTGCCATTATCATCCCTTTTAGCTATCCTGCCTATAATATTATAACATTCCTCTTTATTAATATATGCTTAACCGGAGATCTCTTTAGGGAACTAGAGGCGGACTTTTAAAGTATAAAAAGACTTATTAATATAGATATAGTCTAAGAGGTTAACTATAACTACTTCTCTATAGGTAGCTAGGACGGGCTAGGGTCCATCCTAATTATTATTCTATTTCCTTTTAGGCTAGTTAGTCTTTATATTTTTAAGGCTAACTATAACTATATTATCCTTTTTAAATATTATACCTTTATCTTATTTTATATTAGCGTTATCTTTATAGCATTGCTAGAAGATATAAGCTAGGGCTTTAAGTTAGGTTAAGATGCGCTTAAAGCGGTTAGTAATAGTATTAGCTTATAGGTACTCCTTCTTTATATATATAGATAGGGCTAATAGTTAGGGGCCTACTGGTTTAATACCTAGGCGTAGGTTATAGCTATAGTTAGTAAAGAATGGTGAGATTCCCGTAGTCTTATTAACTTAGTTATTTATAGTAAACTTGGTAAGGGGAAGTCAATCTACCTAGTTGTCTTAGGGAAAGCTTATAAAGGCGCGTATATACTTATTTATTGCTATATTAACAATCTTAGTTTAACTATCTATTTTAGGGTGCTATACGGAGCTGGGGCTTAGGGTTACCTTTAGGCGCTAGTTTAGGCGACGCTAAAAGTTAGAAATAAATAAGGAGCCTTTATTAAAAATAATAGTATTTAAAACGCCATATAACTTATAGATAGTATAAATAAATGCTTTAATAAGCTCCTTAGTATTTAGGCTAGTAATAAGAATAAAGTATCTTATCTTTATTAGGTGGTTAATAACAACAAAGATATATTTATATGTTTTGCCGTTATAAAGGCACTTAGGTAGGTCGATAATATAGTTAATAGAGATATCGGTCCACGGGCGGACTAGTAGTTTTAGTGGTTTTAGGAAACCAGGTAGTGCTAAGCGTAGGGTCTTTATATAGAAGTAGAGAGCGCAGTCTCTTATAAAGGTAGCCGTAAACTATAAAATACCTAGCTACTAATATGTTTAATTAAGGAGGTCTAGTGTTTTAATGCGGCCTAGGTAACCCGTAGGGCCTAAACTATATATACGGTGTATAACTTCTAGTTAGAGTTTAGGTAAATTAGGGACAAATACTTAATTTCTATAGTTAATCAGGCCGTTAATAATTAAATATTCGGATTTATTATAGTGGAGCAGCTTTCTAATCTGCTTAGGCTAACGGCGTGCTTTATAGTCTTCCCCTTTATATAGCGCAGCCAATATATTCCTAGCGAGTTTATTTTCTATATAGGCATTCTTAATAAGCTCCTTAAGGGTTTTTTTCTTAAGCTTTAGGTCCATTACTATAATAAAGTCTTTAATGCTTTAGTCTTAGGATTCGCTTAGTAGCGTTTCTAGGATAGTAGGGTCAACTTTCTTTGGTAGTAAAATAACGCGGTCTCGGTATCATAGACGTTTATTATTAGTATTAGTAGGTGGAATACCTAGGAGGCGGCTAAGAGCGTCTAGAATTGTGGCTTTAGTGCTAGGCCTATAGGTAATAATAAAGTTAAATTAGGAAAGGAACTTAGCCTAGCGGACTTAGCGCTAGTTTAAATATTTTATTATTATAAAGGTCTAAAGGTTCTTATGGTCCGTAATAATTTTAAATAGTTACTTAGTTCCTTATAGTTTAGGGCGCTATTCTTTTAGTGCCTTAATAATTACTAGGAGCTCCTTATTATATATTTTATAGTTATATTTAGGGGCTAAGTACTTAGCAGAGAAGAATATAACTAGCTTAAGCTTATTACTTTTATTGGCTTAATAAAGCACTCCACCTAAAGCCCAGTTTAAGGCGTCTATCTCTACTATAGTCTTCTTTATATAGTCGTAATATGCTAGGACTAGTACTGTGGTAAACGCTATTTTTAAGGTCTAGAACGCCTGTGTTTGGTTAGGGCCCTATAACCAGCTAATATTCTTCTTTAGTAGCCTAGTTATAGGCTTAACTACCTTAGAGTAGCCTTAGATAAATTATTAGTAGAAGTTTGCAAAGCTAAGAAATTGCTATAGTTCCTTAACTAATGTTAGGTCCTTCTATTTCTATAAGGCCTACACCTTCTTAAGGTCTATAGTTATGCCGTTAGTTAAGGTAATTAAGCTAAGGTATTTCGTTTTGGTAGCATAAAACTTAAACTTATTAATATTAATCTGGAGTTTAGTATTACTAAGTCTCTAAATAATTTTATTTATATATTTTATATACTTAGCGCGTGTTTTTAAGAAGATAAGGATATTATTAAGATACATAGTGCAGTAGTTATTAAGGGCGTTGTATAGAATATAGTTAATATAGTTTTAAAATATAGCGGGTATATTATAGAGACTAAATAGTATAACTAATATTTTATAGAGCCTAAACCGGGTAATAAATGCTATAAGCTACTTATAGCCTTCTATAATTTAGATCTAGTTAAACGCAGTAATTATATTAAGCTTAGTAAAGTACTTAGCACTATAAAGTGCGTTAAGTATCTTATAGACTAGTAGCAATAGATACTAATTCTTAATAGTAACTATATTTAAGCCTTAGTAGTTATAGTAGATTTGTATACCGCCGCTAGGTTTTATAGTAAGGAGAAGTAGTATAGCGGCTAGTAAGGTTAATTCGCGGATAAAACCCTTATCTAGCATCTTGTTAATCTACTTCTTTATATAACTAAGTTTAGTAGGTAAAAGTGGTCTATTTTTATAATATAGGGCCTATTTTCCGGGTATAATCTTAATTTTATGGTCCTATAGTTAGTAAGGGGGTAGCTTATCTATATTCTTAGGTAGGAAGTATTTAATATATTCGCGAAACCCTTTTAGTAAGCGTTATAAAATATCTTTATAGGTTAATCCTGGTTTCCCTTTTAGAAATTTCTTAATATTAGTATTAACTATCTTTTAGCGTAGAAACTTAGACTTTATTTTAGGTTTATTTTAAGAAAGTTATAAAAGTAAGGGGGTAGCGCTTTGCGGGCTTTGTCTATTATATAATTACCTTCTACTAGCTGGCGGAAAGACCTTTCTAATAGGTTTAGTACTTCTATTAGGCCTATAGGCAGCTCCTTAGGTAGCTATTAATGCTCTTCTTATTTAACTAGCTCTACTAGCTCTACTATATAGATTCTTATCACCTTTACGTCTTTTTATTTATAGAACTAGGTGAAATTTATAGTATAAGTGCATCTAATATTGTCCAGGTTAGGGCGTATTTGGTTTTCTAGTGCTACAGCTAGGCTAATATAGCTTGGTTAGCCTAGGGGGGTAGAAATAAGGTAGCGGCCCTATAAGGTACGCGTAGGGGATAGGTATAAGGTTAGGCGTTATAAAGAGGAGGTTTTAATTACTTTGGTTTTAGTCCTAGCTATAACGCCCTTAGCTGTTATATATGTGGTTGTATATACGTATAGTAAATAACTTAAGGTTAGGTGTCTTATTAGCTAACTTAGGTTAAGCGGGTATATATAGGGGACTTATAGTTCTAGTAGTGTTTATTTTTTAGGGGATAAGGCGGTAGTCTAGTCTTCTAGAATCTCTGCTTAATTTATTATATATATTAGCTTACTAGTATTAGGCACCTCTTTTACTATTAGCTAACGGTATCTAAGCGTTAGCCGTATAATACGTCCGCGTAGTGCTACTTAGTTATAGTTGGGAATTGTTCGTACTAACTTAATAGCACGAGTGAGCCGTATCCCGGGGCACGAAATACGTATAGTATCGTATGCTCTTTGGGATGGTGGTGACTATCAATTGTATGAAGCAGACTACGTGGTCTATATACTGATGCGTCCTCCCCCTAATTAGTTAGTGCTTTATAAGTGCACCAGACGCGTAAGCGAGTGGTTGGTGCACTGAACGCGTAAACGCGTACCTGGCGTACCAAACGTGTAGGCACGCGGTTAGTACGATAGGTGCTGTAATTATACACTGGCGGTACTTGAAAAATAAAACCACTTGTATACAGCCTCCGTAATTGCTTTAATAGAACCATAAAACGCAAAAGAAAATACATAGGAAATCTCCCCTAAGGTGCCGTCTAGGCTGCCTTCCAAACGGTGCCCCAAGCTGGCCGTAAGTTCTGCTTGCGGTCCATAGAATAAACCGTACGGCCTTTTAACGGGCAGTAGACAAGCCATAAGTCGGATCGTGAGGGCCGCTAAGGCGCTAGTGCTAAGCGAGCCAATGGCGATTTTCCATCCCGGGGATGGAAAATCGTAATTGGTCAATTCGACTACCCTGCAAAATTCGGCGGGTCACGTAAGTCCACTAAGTTCTACCGTAGTTTTCCACCGTTTTCCACCTGTACCGTACAACGAGCCGTACGGCCTTCTAACGGGCCGTAGACGTACTATAGGTGTTCCGTTAGTCCTGTTCTACCCATTCTATGACTTTTAGGTTAAGCTTATTCGTGTTAATTAGGGTTTTAAGAGCTTAACACGGCTTTGCCTTAGTCATAGCGTCTGCTAGGTTATCTCCGCTGCTAATCCATTTAACCTCCGTAATCTTGCGCCGTTTATAGGCCTGACGTAAGCACATAAGGTTAACTATAAGCCTCTTCTCTTATGTTGTACCTAGTTTAACTAGGCAGTTATAAAGGGACTTTAAATCGGTGCATAGAACCAGGGGTAACTGCTCCAGTTATAGAATCTTCTAGACCGTTAATTTGATTGCGGCTGCTATATTAAATCCATGGGCTAGTGCATATAGCTTAGAAGCTAGTACACTGCGGGTTACTTATTTGCACTTAATTAAAGACTAGTACAGTATATTTGCGTCCTAATTGCGGTCTGTAAGTACAATTACAAAGCCGATTTGTAATAATAGGTCTTTATTATTAGCAAAGGAGGCGTCCATAAATGCCATTATACTAAGGGAATTTAGGTCCAGTGGTACAAAAGTAAGTCCTCTTATTGCGTTGTCAATTTGCCATTAAATGCGCTTATTAAGCTGCTTGACATTTTCTTCTTGCGGATCTACTGCCTGGGCCGTAAAGGACAAGTCGTAGGTAGATTCGGGTTGGCAGACTATGGCTATATAGGCGCCTCTTGCACGCTATGCAGCGTATTAGTTCTTTATATTTACGGTCTTACGGGTCTCTTCGTGGGAACTAGTAAGGTCCGTAGGCTTTGCTGTAACAGGCTTTAGGTTTTGGGCTTGGCGTTCCTAAGTCAGCTTAATTAGGTTGCCCTTTTATATAATTAGGCCTTTATTAAACTTAATCGGGTTCTGCTTAGTTAACTACTCTTACGGCTTTGCTAAGAACTTAGCCTTTTATAGTTTAGTTTCTTTAGCGTCCGTAAAGGTCTAGTCTGCTAGGAATAGGGTATTGTCTGTTTAAAGTCCAATAATACCAAGGCCGTTTAATAGGCTGTATAGGAGGCAGGGGTCGTAGGTCGACTGTTCCATTTTGAGTTTACTAACGTGGTGCTAGTGGTATATCTTAAACCAATGGTTTCTAGCTTCTGGTACTCCGTATAGAGGTTTTACAACCCATAGGATTGTTCCTAGTTATAGGTTAAGCTCAGGGGGTAGCCATATAAAGATATCCCTACTTAGGTAGGTATTAGACTGCACATAGGCTTACGAGATATCCCGTAGGTAAAGAGCTACGGGTTTGCTTTACTATAGTCTAGGCGTAAGTGCAAGTATAATCCATTAGCTAACTTGTTAAATTATAGGCAATTGCATAAGGACTAAGCCCTTCCCTTAGTCATTGTAGGCTTGTATAACAAGCCTTAATTTTTTAAAAGCTTTATTAGTACCCGGGTGCTTAATTTCGTCAACAAAGCGTAAGTTAAATATACGGACGCCTTGCGGAACGTCTTTCTCCATTATAACCGTAAAGACACCCTTTTCAAGTAGTTCATTAATCTCTTTACGTTGTAAGTCCGTAAAGGGGGTTTCCTGTACTAGAACTAATATATCCGCAGGCGGAGATTGCCTTGCGGATATTCCTGCGGAGGTTAGGTAAGTCTCCGTTATAGTGTTCTCAGTTACAGGGTGCTTTTAGGGGCGTCCTCAACCGCGCTTTACGGTAGGTATAGCGGGTTTAGTAGGTTTCTAGAGGACTTCTAGGGTAGGTAAGGGTGCTTCTAGCTCATTTAATTCGGCGGTCGCTTCTAGTTTATCTGGTTCGGCGGTTGCTTCTAGTTCGTTTGGCTCAACGTCATAGGTGTCTTTGGGCCAAAAGTAGGGTTTTATAGACGTGCTCCTAAAGCTAGTCGGGCCGCTAGGAAGTTATATACAGCACGTCTCGTTTTCTACAGCTAGTAAACGGTAGGGTCCAGTCCACTTACCGCTTTCACGCTATATAAGGACTTCAGAGTTAAGCGGGAGGTCGTGTACTGGGGTTATGTTGGGTCCGTTGCGGTAGTACAGGGCGTTATTAATAGCTTGTTTAGCCCGTAGCTTAACTATCTCGGCCATCGCCTTCCGTATTACAGCTGCTCGTTCCATAATAGACGGGGTAGGAGGATCTAGGTTACTTATCCTTAGGTAGGCTCCGTAGACCAAGAGGGTAGGTACTAGTCTATCCGGGCCAGCAGTGTCGTTAACGGCTTTTACGGCCATCTATAGAGCCAGTTCCTTTTGGATATCCTTACACTCATCCGTAATAATCTGGTAAGCTCTCCGTAGGGCTAGGTAAGCTTACTTAACAAGCCCAACGGACCAATACGCCTTAACTGGAACGGCTTTTGTTAATATAGCCATGGCCGTAGCATACTACTGGAATTCCTTGCTAATAAAGTTCCTACCGGCGTCGTGGGTAATATACTTAGGAGGTCCAACATACGTGTTAATCCAGCAGGTCCGTAAAATATCCTAAATATGCTTTGCGGATATATTTTACAACCAACGGGCGGCTTAATAGCGGGTTGCCTCGTCAATTATGTGTAATACTAGGCTGCCGTTAATATATATAATGTTTACGTATACTAAATGGTTAAAGTTAAGATCCTTATAAAGGGTAAACTTAAATCGGCCTAGGGAACGTCCGTATTTCTAGCAGTAGAAGCAGTATTTAGTTAGGTGGTCAATTGCCTTCCTATTAACGTCGTTATATCTAGAACGTTTAAGGACTCTATGCAGCTTTTTAGCTAACGGGTGGCCGAAACGGTGGTGCAGGCGGTGGATTTCTGTACTACTAAGGTAGCATGGGTTATAGTCGAAAGATTTCTAAATGTAGGTCTATAAAGTCTCTCCCCATATAAGGAACGGGTGTCTAAATTGTCGTATAATTGGTAGGGTGACATGCTTGCTTCCTAGGGCAGTTGTGGGGCCAATTAAGGTGTCCGTAACGTTATTGTAGTACACCTATAACCTGTCTATATCCGCAAGGCAGAGTAGGAAAGGGGTGTCTACTTTTACTATGTGGAAGTTAACTAGGCCAATTAGGGTCTTAACTGCAACTGATCCAATTAATGCAGTTAAGTTAATGCCGAATTGGACGTTTACGGCCCCATTTTATGTAGTATTAATGTCCGTATTGTCATTTACGGTGGTCCTATATATAAGGTATTGTCCGTAACCTATAGTAGACTTCTTAAAGGCACCTATATCGATCATAACGCCGTAGAATTCTTTAGGGGTATAGCGTTCCGTGGTAATATATATAAATAGGTCCTGCTTATGATCTATAACGTCTATAATAGGGGTACTTGCGGAATGGTTTTTAGGCGCAACTAAGTGTATAAAGGAACGGTCGGCTAATACGGTCGTAATATTAAAGGCTTAGCTGTCCGTAAAAGGTCCGAAAGTGGTTAGGAATGTCTCTAAGGTCTCTTATTCCTAAACGTCTAAGTTAAAGTCAATTATAAGGGCTTCTATTGACTTATTAGGGGGCTCTTCTACTTCCTCTCCTTTATATTCCAAAATGAACTGGTTAATACGGCTATTAAGTCTCTTCCTAGACTTATTACGTTCTTCCCGGGTATGCCTTATAGACCAACATCCTTCCTTACTGCACACGAAGCACTTCTGGCTAGTTTATCTGCGGGGGTATGTTTTTGTACAGGGGTTGCTACGGGGGTTACGGGTAGGACTTAGTCGGTACGGGTGCTGCTAGCGGTAGCGGCGGTCCGTAAAGTAGACGTCTAAGTCTGTTTGCGGATATTAAATATCCGCAGTAAAGGCTTAAGTGCTGCCTAGTGGGTTTAAGACTTTATACGTTACAATAGAGGAGCGTAGATTATTAATAAGGCTAGCTAAGGTGTCTGCAGGCTTATAATAGGCGTACTTACAGGGCTCTACTTCCTAGTAGGCCGTAATAAGTTTATTATGTAGGAAGTCGTCTGTTCGAAGCTTAGCGTTAAGGCCGTGCTGTAGGTGCCGGAGGTCTTTAATAAGAATTTACAAGCACTCTATAGTCGATTTTTTAGTATTCTTATCAATTACGGTCCGTAGCTTGGTCGCATTCCATTAGGTAAAGATATCACGCCTATATTCTAGTCCTTTAAAGTAGTTACGGGTAGCTTCGCATAGCTTATTAAAGGGAACACCAAGGGGGTTACTCTTAAGGTTGGTGTAGTAGTAGTTAAGTGCTAGGCCGCGCAGCATAGTAGAGTAGGCTTGGCTGAACTCTTGTTTAGGAATATCAGCCTTTTAGCAAAGGTCCGTAAAGATAGTCAGTTTAAAGTCAAAATTATTATTTTCACCGCTGTACTTAGATTCGTCGGTATAGAGCTTAGCCAGGTTAGCTAGTTCCTTGCCATAGGTCTTCGCTTGGGTGCGTTGCGGATCTATAACTTGCAGATCTATGGCTTGCGGATATATAGCTTGCGGATATATGGTTTGCGGATATATAGCTTGCGGATCTGTGACTTAGGCAGGTTACGGATCTATAGCTTTGTTGACGGAAGGGTTTTAGTCCATATTTTAGTTTACGGGGGTATTACGGTCCGTAACTTGGGTACTAGGTGTGCTTTAGCCCATAAGATTAATTCCGAAATCGCTTAGGTTTATAGAACAAATTTGGTTAAGTAGGTTAGGTATAAGGCTAGCGATGCTATTAAGTTTGGGAGAAGCAGAGAGATTATTAGTGGCTTTAACCTAGTCTAGGATTTTCTCTTTAGTTCATTCCGTTTAGTCCTCCTCCTATATTATGTTGTATAAGGACCGTGCAACAGTAACTCGTTTATCCTTTTTAACCCATACACCTTGGTAATATAAAAGGGTTCGTAGGTTACGGATGGCAGTAGGGTTATAAGCCTTAAGAATAGCTTCCGTAAAGTCCGCAAAGTCTTCCTTATATTGCTCCTATAGGTCGTTATTTAGAAGCTTATAGTATCCGTATTTAAGGATTTTGAAATTAATATAGTCGTTAACGTCGTCCGTAGACGTAAGGTCGACTCCTTAGCTCCACTTCTTTTAACCTTCGCTGATTTGCTTGCTTATATCTGCCATATTATATAGCGTTGTATATCTATATAAGCTATAGCGGGTTATAGTAGCTTATAGCGGGTGGAGGTCTTATAACGGTCCGTAAAATCGATTAGCGGGTCCGTAACAGTTCAAGGGGTCTTATAGTGGTCCGTAAAGGCGATTAACGGGTCCATAACAGTTTGTAGAAGGGTAGGGGTCTCCGTAAGGGGTCCGAAAAGAGGTCGGGGGTATTAAGGGAGGGTGTAGTAGGAATAGGGGTTTAAGGTTCGAAGGGGGTTCCGTAAAGGTCTGTATTCGCGTCTATAACTTCCGGTAAACCGTACTAAGACTTAAATAAGTATATAGAGTTAGTGATAGTCCGTAATCCCCGACTTCCGACCTTCCAGTAGGTCGTACTAGGAGTCTAAACGGGTGGTCGCTGTTGAGTATCGCTCGGGGGAGGTATCGAGTGATTGCTGATCTGTGCGCGCTCACTAATCAGTGTTTATACTAACTTAATAGCACAAGTAAGCCGTATCCCGGGGCACGAAATACGTATAGTATCGTATGCTCTTTGGGATGGTGGTGACTGTTGATTGTATGAAGCAGACTACGTGGTCTATATACTAATGCGTCCTCCCCCTGATTAGTTAGTGCTTCATAAGTGCACCAGACGCGTAAGCGAGTGGTTGGTGCACCGAACGCGTAAACGCGTACCTGGCGTACCGAACGCGTAGGCACGCGGTTGG